>Ga0180435_10000059_pt1 | contig 100341 bp, 88 predicted proteins | sample SS_ome_3_FD_132467 | JGI IMG/M metagenome (GOLD analysis project Ga0180435, IMG submission 132467) | Hypersaline lake sediment archaeal communities from the Salton Sea, California, USA - SS_3_S_1 metaG | ecosystem: Environmental > Aquatic > Non-marine Saline and Alkaline > Hypersaline >... | reverse complement strand
TCGTCGAGCTTCTGCTTGTAGATGACGAGCTGCTCGATGCTGAAGTCGTGGATCGAACGGATCTCCTCGAGCTGCTCGCGGTTCGACGCGCTGACGAAGGCGTTCGTGATGTGCTGAGCTAGCAGCGTGGCGCGCTCGGGATCGTAGTCGCGCGCGACGACCTGGAAGCCGGTCGACGAAGTGCGCACGACCGCGATGCGAGGCTTGAGGTAGCTCACGGCCCGCGACTCCGCGAGGTCCTGCACGGAGACCTTCGGGTCCTTCTGGTGCTGCCTGCGCGCCCAGCGCTGGATCGCCTCGTCCTTTTCGATGTCGAGCGTTCTGACGAGCTCCACCAGGAACGAGGTGCTCTTGGCCTTCTCCTGCAAGCGAGAAAGCTGCTCCTCGATCGGTGAATGCCCGACGAGCCTCGCCAGCGGCTCGGACAGCCGGTCCGAGACCCTCACCACGACGGTGCTCTTGGCCTCGTAGATCGGGGGCAGCATCTGCGCCGTCACCGCGCCGATGACGCCGGCCGCGATGACGGGGATTATCAGGAGCCACTTGCGCCGCCACGCGGCCTTCAGATAGGCCCTGAGATCAAGCTGTGAACTCACCTGCTCAGTCATGTTACCCCCGAGTGGATGTCTGTCGCGCTCCGGTCCGCCTGTTCGTCCCAGGCCGGACCGGCGGGTCCCCTATGGATTCTCGGCCAGCTCGTCCTCCAGTCGGAGGAAGAGCAGCCAGGCAGAAGCTGCGTCGAGCGAATACGAGAAGACCTGACCTATGCCACCGAGGATCTGCTCCCCGACGTCCGCCTCGTCTCCTGGCACGAACACGCGATCGCCACTGGCGAGCATGAAGGGGGTGTTCGTCCCGTTCTCTATGACGCTCTTGACGTCGATGCGGGCGACGACGTGCCCGTCCTCGCCGTCCATTACGACGGCCACCTTGTCGAGCTCGGCCTCCGGCGTCACGCCCCCCGCTACCGAGATGAGCTGCATGAGATCGGTACCGTCTCCGGCCGGATAGGCCCCCGGCGCGTTGACCTCGCCGAAGATGTAGACCATGCCCTGTCCCGTGATGGCGCCGGTGCCGATCACCGACGGCACGTCCACGGTGTCCCCGGGCATCAACTGCGGCAGCGGCTCGGTCGCCATGCCACGCATGTAGGCCGTGATGTCTATGCTAGTGACCTCCGGCCCCGTCGCCGTCGGTCTGATGATGGACACGTTGGAGAGGTCTGCGCTCGGAAGCGGGCCGCCCGCCTGGCTCAGCAGCTGAAGCACGTCGGGCATCGCCTCGAAGCTGTATCTCCCGGGCGCGACCACCTGTCCCGTCAGGAAGAGCGCGCGGCTGTTGAACTGCGTCACAGTCACAGTGACCTGCGTGGTCTCGCGCGTGTAGTCGCGCAGGCGCTGCATGATCTCCCTCGACAACTCATTGGTCGTCAGCCCGGCCGCGGTCACGTCACCGATCGGCGGGAACGTGATCAGACCGTTCGCGCGCACCACGACCGCGCGCTCCAGGTCCGGATGCCTCCACACGGAGATGCTCAGGGCGTCGCCCTGTCCGATCCTGTACACAGCACTCCTCTGCGCGCTGGCGGCTGTCGCGAGGACCATAACTGCCACCAGGACCACGAGGGCCACTCTAGTCACGTTCCCGTCCTTCATGGGCACACCTCCCTCAAGCCCGGAGTACGCACCTCTCCACGGCAGGCCGCCGTCATGAGCAGCGCTCCGGCTCTCGATAACGCCCCGTCTGTGTGCATATTGCGGTTTCTGCGCCCTCTGGACACGTTTCAGGGGGCAGACGTGCAACACGCTACTAGCTGCCCGGGAGCCGGTCAACAGCGTTTGTCGAAACTGTTGCCATTCCCGACAGCCCCACGGTGCGCCGGAGGCGTCGTAGCGTCCTAAATCACGCTGTAGTGGTGAATTACGCAGACCGGTGGGCTGGCAGGCCGCACGTCGGACCGCCAGACAGACCCCGCCCAAGTCTCGCATTCTACCGCTTCCGAGACGGGCAGAGATGCACGAGCCGTGCCAGCGAAGTGCCTATTTCACGGCCATTTCCGCGATTCTCTCGACCAGCTCCCCGAACCCGATGCCGACCGCGGCGGCGGCCATCGGGACCAGGCTGAACTCCGTCATGCCCGGGACCGTGTTGGCCTCGAGACAGAACGGCTTCCCGGCCGGAGATAGACGGTAGTCGACCCGGGCGTAGCCGCTGCAGCCGAGCGCGCCGTATGCGGTCAGGGCGTTGGCCTTGAGCTGGTCCGCGAGCAGGGCGGGGATCTCGGCGGGACACGTGTATTCGCTCATCCCCGCCGTGTACTTGCTCTCGTAGTCGTAGATGCCGCTCTTCGGAGCGATCTCCACGATCGGAAGGGCCTCTCCTCCGAGCACGGCGACGGTGAGCTCGCGGCCCGGGATGTAGGTCTCGACGAGCACGTGGCGCGAGTATTCTCCGGCGAGCTTTACCGCGGGCGCCAGCTGCTCCTCGTCCTCGACCACGGTCAGTCCGACCGTGGAGCCCTGGTCGTTCGGCTTGACGACCACCGGGTAGCCTCCGAGCGCCGACACCGCGTCCGACGCCGACTCCGGCGGAAGGTCGCCGGGGAGCGTTGGTGACCCCCCGCGCCTGTCGGCGGTCAGTTCGCGCTCGAACGTGACGACCCGCCAGGAGGGCGTAGGCACGTAGGCCTCCCGGAGCACGACCTTGGACGCGCGCTTGTCCATCGCCAGCGCGGAAGAGAGCACGCCCGATCCCGTGTAGGGCTTCCCGGCGAGCTCCAGCAGTCCCTGTATGGTGCCGTCCTCGCCGGTGCCGCCGTGGAGCATGATGAAGACGACGTCCGCCTGGCGCACGGCCTCCCCGCGGACGGCCTCGATGGCGCTCCCTGACTCGTGGCGCACGGCCGGCGGGTCGGCGCTGATGGCGGCCGCAGCAGCAGCCTCGCGCACTCCGATCGGCGAGTCGCCTTCCGCCGGGTCGACGAGTAGCACGTCGTGTCCGCGTTCCGAGAGAGCGAGCCCGACCGATCGACCGGACACGAGCGACACGTCCCGTTCGGCGGACGTTCCGCCGTAGAGCACCGCGATCCTCACTATCGTCCTCCTTCTACTGCAACGCCCCTCACTACGAACCCTCCCCGGAGGCGCGCCTGAGCCTTCTGACGACGCGCGCCCGGCCGAGCACCGCCGCCACGTCGCCCAGCGCGGGGCCGTGCGTCCGGCCCGTGAGCGCCGAACGTACCGGCATGAAGAGCTCCTTGCCCTTCACACCCGCCTCCTTGCCCGCCTCCTTGAGGAGCGACTTGAACTCGCCGGCGTCGATGTGGTCCTCCTCCGAGTCGCCGCCTCCCGCGGCGCCGCCCTCGAGCCTACTGACGAGCGAGGCGGCAAGCTGCTTCGCGCCGTCCGTCGCCAGCCACTCCTCCGCGTCGCCCTCGACCGCGAGATGCTCGTCGAAGAAGAACGAGATGGCGTCTGGCAGGTCGGAGAGCCGCGACAGCCCGTCGCGCGCGAGGTTGACCATGGCCTCGAAGCGGTCGAAGTCCGGCTCGTTGAGCCCGTGCGTCTCGGCGAAACGCATCGCCAGCGCTGCGACGTCCGCTAGGGGCTCCTCCCGGATGTGGTGCCCGTTGACCCAGTCGAGCTTGTCCTCGTCGAACGCCGCGGGGCTGGGAGAGACGCGCTCGAGTTCGAACTTCTCCGTCAGCTCGGCGACGGACATCACTTCGTTCCCGTCCGGCGGGGACCACCCGAGCAGCGCGAGGTAGTTGAGCAACCCGCCCGGCAGATAGCCCAACTCGCGGAACTCCGCGACCGAGGTCGCGCCCCGCCGCTTCGAGAGCTTGCTCCTGTCCTTGTCGACTACGAGCGATACGTGCGCGAACGCCGGCGCCTCGTAGCCGAGCGCCTCGTAGAGCAGGAGCTGTCGCATCGTGTTGGGAAGGTGCTCCTCCGCGCGGATGACGTGCGTGACCTCCATCAGGGCGTCGTCCACGACGACGGCGAAGTTGTACGTGGGGCGCCCGTCACTGCGCAGGACGATGAAATCCCCGAGCATGTCGCGGCTGAACTCGACGTCCCCGCGGACGAGGTCTCTGACGCGGACGTCCCGCTCGGGCGCCCTGAGCCGGACGACCGGCTCCCGGCCCTCGGCCTCACGGGCGGCGCGCTCGTCCTCCGAGAGCTCGCGGCACGTGCCATCGTACTGCGGCACGCGACCGTCGTCGAGCGCCGCCTCCCGCTTCTCCTCGAGTTCGTCGTCGCTGCAGTAGCACAGGAACGCTTGCCCGGACGCGAGGAGCCTGTCCGCGTGCTCGCGGTAGATCTCGAGCCGCTCGGACTGACGGTATGGCCCGTGCGCTCCGCCCACTCCGGGCCCCTCGTCCCACGTGAGACCCAGCCACTCGAGGTCGTCGAGCACCGCGAGCTCAGACTCCTCCGTCGAGCGGGCGCGGTCGGTATCCTCTATGCGGACGATGAAGGTGCCACCCGTGTTGCGGGCGTACAGCCAGTTGAAGAGCGCGGTGCGAGCCCCACCCACGTGGAGGTGGCCCGTCGGGCTTGGCGCGAATCTCACTCGGACCTTCTCTGGCATCGCGTCCTCCGAGGACTCCGGGCGCCTCGCGCGCGCCGCCCTCGCGTCGCATGTGCCGCACGTCTGCGTCGCCTCGAGGGCCCGCCGCTACCGGACCCCGAACCTGATGAGCAGGTAACCGACGATGAGGCCGGCCACCACCTTGACTATCGTCTGGAACACTCCCTCGCGGACGAACCTCATGAGCCCGGCGCGGAAGGCGCTCCGCTCCTCGGTCAGCGCGATCATCACTTCACGGTTGATCTGCGGGAGTATCCGCTCCAGCTGCGCGTCCTCGAGCCCGGACACGACCAGCTCCGAGCCGTTGTCGAGCTTCCTCACGGAGACACCGACGCCCGAGGGGACGCTCCCACGGGCATTCGCCCCGGCCCTCGCCTTCTCGATCTTGGCCCGGGCCTTGGCCTCCTTCTTCATGACCTTGGCGTCTCTGTCCGACACGACCTGTCTCCCGCGATGCCATTCGCGTGAACCGCGGCGTGCGCGGCCCGCTCCGTACCGTGCTGAGTTCGCCGTCGGCCCGGGCGGGCGGGGTGAGCCAACGGAGCGACGGCCCGGGCGCGCGGTGTCACTCAACGCAGCGGCGGCCTCTCGGTGACCACGGCAACCGCTGAACTCGAGATGGCCAGCCCCTCACCCTCCGGGCCCGTTCCCTCGGTGGTGGTCGCCTTGACCGACACGGCCTCCACATCCAGGCCGAGCGCGTCGGCCAGCGTGCGCCGCATCTCCGCGGCGAACGGCGCGAGCTTCGGCGCCTGCGCGACTATGGTCACGTCGACGTTGACCACGCGACATCTCTTCTCGCGGACGATCTCAGCCACGCGCTCGAGCAGGACGAGGCTCGAGATGTCCTTGAACTCGGGGTCGCCCGGAGGGAAGTGGAAGCCGATGTCGCCGGCCGCGACGGCGCCCAAGAGCGCGTCGCACACGGCGTGCGTCGCGACGTCCGCGTCAGAGTGGCCGTCGAGTCCCCTTTCGAAGGGGATCTTCACGCCGCAGAGCACGAGGTCGCGGCCCTCGACCAGGCGGTGCGTGTCGGAGCCTGTCCCCGCCCGGTACCCGGGCCCGAGCCCGCGCCTGCAGTTCGCGACGACCGACGCCAGCTCGAGGTCGACGGGCGTCGTCACCTTGAAGTTGCCCGGCTCTCCCTCGACGATCGCCACCTCCCCTCCCGCGAGTTCGACGGCACGGGCGTCGTCCGTGACGTCGGCGCCGCCGAGCTTCGAGTAGGCGTCCTCCAGGACGGCTCGCAAGAAGCCCTGCGGCGTCTGCGCCAGACCCAGCGCTCTCCTGTCCATCGTCTCCGCTACCACATCGCCCTCTACACGCTTGACCGTGTCGGGCACCGCTACGACCGGCACGGCGGCCCCGTGCTCACGAGCGGCAGCTACGACCCGCTCTACGAGGGCGGGCGAAGCGAACGGCCGCGCGGCGTCGTGCACCAGCACGAGGTCGATGTCCTCAGACAGCGCATCGAGCCCGCGCTGCACAGAGTCCTGCCTCCTCTTGCCGCCGGTCACTGCGTGGATCCTGGCGCCGCGGAAGTCCAGGTCCTGCGTCGCTCCCGCGTAGCGCAAGATCGAACGGACGGTGCCGACGAAGTCCGACAGGGTCACTATGGCTACCTCGTCCGAGTGCGGAAGCACGCTCTCCAGCGCGAGGAAGAACATCGGATCGGGTCCCAGGGGGAGGAACTGCTTGGGAAACGCCGCTCCGATGCGCTCGGACGAACCCGCCGCAACCAGCACAGTCCCGACACCTGCCACCTCTAGACCTCCTTCGCTCCGGCGGGGGTCTTCCGCGAGCGGCGCCCCCGCTCTTCGCGTCCTTCTTCCGACTTCGCCCGGCTTGCCCTCCGGCTCCGCCTGTCTCCCAGCACTGCGTCGATGGCCTCGCCCAGCGTGCGGACCTCGAGGACCACTACGCCCGACGGACGTTCTTCCTTCGGCAGCGCGTGCCGCGGCAGGACAATGCGCGTGTAGCCCAGCCTCGCGGCCTCCTGCGCCCGCTTGCCCGCGAGTGTCACGCGCCGCACCTCTCCGCCGAGACCGATCTCGCCGAAGACAGCGGTGCGTTCGTCGACGGGGACGTCCCAGTAGCTCGACGCGACCGCGAGCGCGACACCGAGGTCGGCTGCCGGCTCCTCGACCTTCACGCCGCCCGCCACGTTGACGAAGATGTCCCGGTTGCCGAGGCTCAGGCCGCCGCGCCGCTCGAGGACCGCCAGGATGAGCGGAAGCCGCCTGCGGTCCACACCCGTGCTCGACCTCTGGGGGACCGCGTAGTTCGTGAGCCCGGTCAGGGCCTGTATCTCGACCATCAGCGCGCGCGTGCCCTCGACGACGCCTATCACCACAGAGCCCGACGCGTTCGGGAGGTCCTTCGACACGAAGAGGCCAGACGGGTCCGCGACCTCCACGAGCCCGCCCGCCGTCATCTCGAAGACGCCGATCTCATCGGTCGACCCGTAGCGGTTCTTGACCGCGCGGAGGATCCGGTAGGGCATGCGCTTGTCGCCCTCGAAGTAGAGGACGGTGTCCACCATGTGCTCGAGGATCCGCGGACCGGCGATGGCGCCCTGCTTAGTCACGTGCCCTATGAGGAAGACGGGCACGCCCGTCTCCTTGGCGAAGCGCACGAGCGAGGCCGCCGACTCGCGTACCTGCGACACGCTACCGGGCGACCCGTTCGCGCCCGTGTGGTAGACGGTCTGTATGGAGTCCAGGATCAGCACGCCCGGCGGCGAGGTCGAGGCCACGTCGAGGACGTGCGAGACGTCGGTCTCGGTGAGGACGCTGATGAGCTCGGAATCGACCTTGAGGCGCGAGGCGCGCATGCGGATCTGCGAGCGCGACTCCTCGCCGCTGACGTACAGGACCGACTCGCCCGTCCTTGCGACGGCGTCGCTCGCCTGAAGCAGAAGGGTCGACTTCCCGATGCCCGGGTCGCCGCCCACCAGCACGACGCCTCCCGGGACTATGCCTCCTCCGAGCGTCCGGTCGAACTCCGCCATGCCCGTGGGCGTCCGCTCGGAAGCGTCGGCGGTTATCTTCGAGAGAGGAACCGGTCCCTCCGCCTCCCGCCGCTGCGACATGCCGGACGGCCGGTCCTTTCGGAGCTCCTGCTCGACGAACGTGTTCCACTCACCGCAGGCCGGACACTTGCCGAGCCACTTCGGCGACTCGTATCCGCATCCCTCACAGAAGAACACGCTCTTCTTCTTTCCCCCCATCCTCCCCTCCTCGGTCCGGACGGGCCGGCCCACCGGTCCGTCGGTGTCTCTAGAACAGCGACAGCTTGACGAAGCTCTTGGGATTGTCCCGTATCTCCTCGACCAGCAGCCTGACCTCCTGGACGGCCGCGAGGAACTCGTCGTGCGCCGCGTCGTCGTTGACCAGCTTACCGAGCGAGCCCTCCCCGCCCTCGACGCGCCTGACGATGCTGTCGAGCGAGGCCGAGACCAGGCTGAGCTGGTCGGTGACCTCGGTGAAGCCCTCGATGGCCTCTTCCATGGCGACGATCGCCTCGCCCGCAGGGTCCTTGTTCGCGTTGACGAACGTCCTGAGCTCCGACGCCATTGCCACGAGGTCGGTCGTAGCACGTTCGAGGTTCTCGGACGCCGCGTTCGCGTTGACCAGCGCGTCTTTGACCAGGTCCTTGCCCTCCTGGTCCGTCAGTATCTCGTCCGCGGACTTGAGCACGGTCTTTATGTCCCCGAGCGCCTCGCCCATCTCGTGGACGACGTCGCCCAGGCCCTTCTCGTACTGACCCTGCACCACGTCCCCCGGCTCGATGTACTCGTCGCTCCCGCCCGGACGGATTGAGATGACCTTCGAGCCGATGAGACCGTAGCTCGCGACGGCTATGCGCGAGTCGACCGGGATCTTGATGTAGTCGTCGACCTTCACCTCGGCCACTACCTTGCCGAACGGCGCGAGTGTCAGCGACTCGATCTGCCCGGCGTCCACTCCAGCCACCGTCACCTTGTCGCCCTCGACGAGCCCCGCGACGTCCGCGAACATGATGCTGAACGAGTAGTGCGTCTCACCGAACGTGAACCCGCCCAACCACAGAATGCCGACGACCAGCAGCACGCCGGCGACCGTCAGGGTCACCCCTACCCTCACCTCGTTCGCGTGTCCCGTCATGCCGTTCCCCCCGTAGTGTCCGTTCGTGCCAGTCGTGTCGGTGCGGCCGCCCGCCTTCGCGCGCGGACTCGCCGCGCCACAGCGTTACTCGAACGCGTCGCAGTCCTTCGGCAGGAGGCCGTTAAAGCTCGCCGGGCGCCCGCGCGCTACGAAGTTCCGCACGGCCGCGTTGTCGCTCCTCTGCAACTCGTCCATCGTCCCCACGAACTCGATGCGGCCCTCGTGCATCAGGGCGATCTTGTCACCTGTGAACTTCGCGCTGTGAAGGTCGTGGGTGACGACGATGGAGGTCGCGTTGACCTCACGCTGCAGAGAGCGGATGAGTTCGTTGATCTGCTCGGCCATGATCGGGTCGAGACCAGTCGTCGGTTCGTCGTACAGTATGATGTCGGGGTCGAGCGCGATGGCTCTTGCGAGCGCCACGCGCTTCTTCATGCCGCCGGAGATCTCGGACGGGCGCTTGTGCGACACACCCGCCAGGCCGACCATTCTGAGCTTGCTCTCGACCATGTCGGCGAGTTCATTGCCCCTGACGCCGCGGTGCTCGTAGAGCGGCAGTCCCACGTTCTCACCGACGGTCATCGAGTCGAAGAGCGCCGCGCCCTGGAAGACCATTCCGTAGCGCATACGCAGTTCCTTGAGCTCGTGTGACTGCATGTCCGTGATGTCGAGCCCTTCAACGATGATGCGGCCGCGGTCCGGCTTGAGGAGCCCGATGACGTGTTTGAGGAGCACGCTCTTCCCGCATCCGGACGGTCCGAGCACGACCATCGTCTCGCCGTCCCGCACGAAGAGGTCGACGCCGCTCAGGACCTGAAGGTCGCCGAACGACTTCCAGAGGTCCTTGACCTCTATGACCGGGACGTCCGTCCTCTTGCTGGGAAGAGCCACCGTCATCGCGCCTACCCGGGGAAGATGATCTGGAACAGCAGAATGGCGAGCACGTAGTCGCCGATCAGGATCAGCACGCAGCTCGCGACGACGGCGCGAGTCGCTGATCGTCCGACGCCTACCGCTCCTCCGGTGGTCCTCAGTCCCGCCGCGCACCCCATCAGGGCGATGATCCCGCCGAAGACGAACGACTTCATGAGACCGCCCATGACGTCGTGAGCCGCGAAGAAGACCTTCATGCCCTCGACGAACGTTGTCGGCGATATGTCCAGCGACGCGTTCGAGATGAAGAAGCCGCCGCCTATCGCCAGGATGTCGGCGAAGACCGTGAGCACGGGCAGCATGACCAGGGCCGCCACTAGGCGCGGCATGGTCAGGTACCGGACCGGGTCCACGCCCATCGCGTCCATCGCGTCGATCTGCTCCGTTACCCGCATGGTGCCCAGCTCGGCCGCTATCGAGGCGCTGACACGCCCGCCGACCACCAGCGCCGTCATCACCGGCCCCAGCTCGATGACGACGGATTTGTAGATGGCCGTCCCGAGGTAGAGCTTGGGCACGAACTCCTTGAGCTGGTACGCCGCCTGGACGGCAGTCACGGCACCGGTGAACGTCGATGTGATGATGACCAGTGGGAGGGACTCGATCCCTATGCGCCGGGCCTGTTCGAGGACGAGCGGCATGGACCGCCCCAGCCTCCGCAGTGAGATCAGAGAGCGCCAGAAGAGCACGCCGGCGTAGCCGACCTCGGCTACGAGTTCCGTGGCGAAGCGACCGATACTGCCGAAGGCGTTGAACCCGGCGCTCTCGACCGCCGATGCGGGCGTGGGACTAGAGCTCCTCAAACGTGTCCTCTGGCCTCATACTGAGGTTGTCGAACCGCGTGCACTCGGACTGGAACGCGAGGTTGACCGTGCCCGTCGGGCCGTTCCGCTGCTTGCCGATTATCACCTCGGCGCGGCCGATGTTCTCGGGAGTGCGCTCGTACTGCTCCGCTCGGTAGATGAACATGACGACGTCCGCGTCCTGCTCGATCGCGCCGGACTCCCTGAGGTCCGAGAGAATGGGACGCCGGTCGCCACCGCGCGACTCGACAGCGCGCGACAGCTGCGACAGGGCGAGCACCGGAACCTCGAGCTCCTTCGCGAGGGCCTTGAGCGAGCGCGAGATCTCGCTTATCTCCTGCTGCCTGTTCTCCTGCCGCCCCAGCCCGTGCATCAGCTGGAGGTAGTCGACGATGACGAGGCCGATGTCGGACTCCGCCTTGAGCCGGCGCGCCTTCGAACGCATCTCGAGCACGTTCATCGAGGGGGTGTCGTCTATGTAGATGGCGGCCTCCGACAGCAGCCCGGCGGCCGTGGTCAGACTCGACCAATGCTTGTCAGCGAGGTAGCCGGTCCTGAGCTTGTGCGCGTCCACGCGAGCCTCGCAGCACAGCATTCGCTGGACCAGCTGCTCCTTCCCCATCTCGAGACTGAATATGGCGCAAGGCGTGCTGTGGTCGATGGCGCAGTGCGCGGCTATGTTAAGAGCGAACGCGGTCTTCCCCATCGACGGACGTCCCGCGATGATGATGAGGTCCGACTTCTGGAACCCGGACGTCATCGAGTCGAGGTCGTCGAACCCGGACGCCACGCCCGTCACGTGCTGCTTCTTGTCGTAGAGTTCCTGGATGACCTCGAAGCTGTGCTTGAGGATCTCCCGCATCGGCACGAAGTCGCGGTGTACGCGCGCCTGAGCGATCTCGAAGATGGCGTGCTCGGCCCTGTCGAGGATGTCGGCCGCGTCGCCGCTGACGTCGAACGCCTCCTGCACGACCTCGGTCGCGACGTTGATCAGCTTGCGCAGGATCGCCTTCTCGAGGACGATCTTCGCGTGGTGCCGCACGTTCGCGGTCGTAGCTACGCTCCCGAGCACCTGCGACAGGTAGGCCGCCCCTCCCACGTCGTCCAGCACCTTCTGCCGCTTGAGCTCCTGCGTCACCGTGACGAGGTCCACGGCCTCTTCCTTGCTGAAGAGGTCGATGATTGCCCGGAAGATCCTCTTGTGCGCGCCCTTGTAGAAGGCGTTCTCGTCCAGTACTTCGCTGACGGCGCCAACGGCCGCCGTGTCGAGGAGCATGGCCCCGATTACGGCCACCTCGGCGTCGAGCGCCTGTGGCGGGATGCGGTCGACCATCGCCGCCCGCACCGTCTCCCTTGTTGTCCGTTCCGCTGTTGCCATACCGCCTCCGGCGTGCTGACTAGTTGTGCGTGGCCCTGATGTCTGCCTCCACGACACGGATGTCGTAGATGTGCGTGAGCTTGCGCGAGCCCGTGCGCACGGGCAGTTCGATCATGATCTTCTTCCCTACCGCTGTCCGCGCCAGGTCGCGCCTGTCGGACTCGCTCTGCTCCGCGTCGAACGCGATCCCGAAGAGCGCCCTCGTCGGATGCCACGCGCCGCCCATCGCCCTGTTCGTGAACCACTCCCACTCGGCGTGGCCGGCGGACAGCATCCCGACCATCATCGTTCCCCTCCTGGGGATGATAGTCGGCGGCTGGGGCAGGTCGGGATTCGGGTGCGGCGCCGCGCTCAGGAGCGGCTGGGTCTCGCCGCCGTCGATCGCTATCGTCGCCTCATCCCAGTGGATCGCCGCCGTCGTATCTGCCGGGTTGGCGAAGCTGCCTACGAAGCCGCCCGAGTCGGCGGTCCAGGTCGCCCGGATGGCGATCTCGTGCGTGCCAGGTCCCTCCTCGGGGACGCCGTCCTCGACTACCGCCTCCGTCACCCGAAGGTCGTAGACCGGCTCGTATGTGCCGGACTGACACCCGGCGAGCGAGGCGAGCAGCGTCACCAGCACTGGGATCGCGAGGAGCGCGACCGCGGGCCTGTCGTGCGTGTTCATTGTTCCCTTCCGTGTGTCTGTTCTCGGGACTGTGCGCGTGCCGGCGGCCCGGACGCGCGCTACTTGACCTTGCAGGTGCTGATGCCGAAAGGAACGTAGAGGCCGCACCTGCCCGCCAGCCCCGTCAACAGCGCCACGGCGCCGATGATGATGAAGAGCCAGTTCCAGCCCCCGGCGTTGAGGACGAAGATGCCCAGCCAGAGCAGTATCAGACCAAGGATGATGCGCACGATTCGGTCGACGGTACCGACGTTGCACTTCATACCTGCCTCCTCTTCCACGGGACTACCTCGAGACCCTCTCCGCTTCCGTAGGGCTACCTGAGCACCCTCTCCGCTTCCGTAGGGCTACCTGAGCACCCTCTCCGCTTCCGTAGGGCTACCTGAGCACCCTCTCCGCGCCGGCGGTCACAGCGTCCAGACACTCCTCGCACACGTCGTCGTCCGGCACGACCATGCCGGCCAACTGACCCTTCTGAATGGCCCCCGCGGCCCGCAGCGCCGCCGCCCGTTCCGCGTCGACGGGGTTCTTGAACAGCACAGCGTAGACGCGCACGCGCGGCCCTCCGGGCTCGCACTCGTAGACGGCGACGTAGCCGTTCTTCACGCCGTCCATGGGTACCCCGGCCATCTCGCTCGCCAGCAGATTGCCCTTCGCGGACATCGACGTGACGAAGGGGTTCTCGGGGATGGGAGCGATGGGCACACCGACGATGTCGTCGGCGTCCACCAGCGCGCATCCCGCCTGCTCCTCCGGGAGCAGCGTCATGCTCGCGAGCACGGCCTTCCCTCCCGGGCAGCAGCCTGAGAGGAGCAACGGAACGAGTGCTGTCAGTACGAACCATGGCACGAGCCGTCTGTGCGTCATCGATCCCTCCGCTGGCGGTGGCCGGCAAACGGCGGCCGGTCCCTACCTTTGGCTACTGCCTCTGATACTCCCGCTTGATCAGCAGGAAGTCGTCCCAGATCGGCCGCTTGTATTTGGGGTCCCGCAGCGCGGCCGCCGGGTGGTAGGTCGGTATGACCTTGACGTCTCCGTCGACGTACATCTTCCCGCGCAGGCTCCCCATCGAGCCTCTTATCCCGAGAAGCGTCTGGGTCGCTGGAAGACCCAGCGTGCATATGATCTTCGGCGCGATGAGAGCGACCTGTCGTCCGAGGTACGGTATGCACGCCTCGATCTCGTTCGTGAGCGGCGTGCGGTTGTTCGGCGGCCTGCACTTGATGATGTTCGCAATGTAGACGTCTTCGCGCGCTATCTCGGCCGCGTCGAGTATCTTGTTGAGCAGTTGTCCGGCGCGCCCGACGAACGGAACTCCCTGGATGTCCTCGTCGCGACCCGGCGCCTCTCCGACGAAGAGGAGCCGCGCGTTCGGGTCACCGGCGCCAAAGACGATGTTGGTTCTGCCGTCCGCCAGTTCACACTTCGTGCATCCCGACATCGCGGCCTCTACATCCTCGAGCGTCGCGCACTTCTCGAGACCGCTTCCCGCCGCGAACATGTCGCCGGTGGTCGAATCGTGCGAGAACGCCAGCTTGACGCGGATGACCTCTACGTCGGGAGCCTCGGTCGCGGGGCGGCCCGGTCCGGTCGGCGTCGCTGCCGCCTTAGTGGTCGTCGCGGTCCGCGCCGCAGGCGCCTTTCCCCCGGCGGGCTTCGCATCGGCCTTCTTCGGCGCCCCCCGACCTGCGGCGGCGAAGCGCTCCTGGGGACGCGCGTCGCCCCTGACCGCTCTCGCGTTCTCGGGCGGCAGGTAGACCTCCCTCTCTCCGGACTCGCACATCTGCCGGAAGTACTCCGCGGCCACCTTCCTCGCGTCGCTGCCACCAGCCATCAACCAGCCTCCTGGCCGTCGACTTTGCACCAACCCAGCTCGCGGATGGCGAACGTCAGGACCACGTCGGCCAGCCCGATCTTGCTCGTCTTGCCGACGGACTCCTCGAGACCCGTCGCCCCGAGTATCGTCGCGACGTTCGTGTCCGTCCCGAACCCCGCTCCCTCGACGGTCGGGTTGTTGACCACGATGAGGTCGAGGTTCTTCTCGTCTATCTTCTTGCGGGCGTTCGGGATCTCGTCGCGCGTCTCCACGGCGAACCCGACAACGCCCTGCCCCATCTGCTTCTTCGACGCGACCTCAGTGAGAATGTCCTCCGTCCGCACGAGCCGGACGTTCAGCATGTCCGCGCGCTTCTTGATCTTGTGCTCCGCGACCTCCTCGGGCCGGTAGTCGGCCGGCGCCGCGGCCATCACCAGGAGGTCCATCTCGGGAAGCTCAGACAGCACGGCGTCGAGCATCTCCCTTGTCGTCCCGACGCTGACGAACCGCACGCCCGCGGGCGGGGCGAGCGCCGTGCGCCCGGAGATGAGAACGACCGACGCGCCGCGCGCCAGGGCGCGCTCCGCGACCGCAAACCCCATCTTGCCCGTCGACCGGTTGCCGATGTGGCGGACCGGGTCGATGGGCTCCTCGGTGGGACCGGCCGTTACGACGACTCTCTTCCCCGAGAGGTCGCCCGGCACCAGGACCCCCAGGGCCGCGTCCACGATGTCGTCCGGGTCCGCGAGTCGTCCGCGCCCCACCGCGCCGCTCGCGAGGCGCCCGGTCCCAGGCTCGACGAACAGAACGCCGCGCGACCTGAGCGTCGCGATGTTGTCGCTGACCGCGTCCGATTCCATCATGTGCACGTTCATGGCGGGCGCCACGATGATCGGACAGGTCATCGCCATGAGTTCGGTCGAGAGGAAATCGTCGGCGATGCCGCCGGCCATCTTCCCGATGATGTTGGCCGTCGCCGGCGCGACTATCGCGAGGTCGGCGGTCTCGCTCAGGCTGATGTGCTTGAGCCGCTCCGCCTTCGACAGGGCCTCCTCCGCCTCCGCCACACCCTGCTTGCTCTCCGGCCACATGTCGACGATGACCTCGTTGCCCGACAACGTCTCGAACGTCAGAGGAGCCACGAACCGGGTCGCGTTCTCCGTCATGACCGTGACGACGGACGCGCCCAGAGCGGTCAGTCTGCTGACTATGTGCGGGACCTTGAACGCGGCGATGCTGCCCGTCACGCCCAGAACGACCGTCTTTCCGGAGAGAAGTTCCGCCATGTTCTCAGTGGTCTCCATCGAATTCCGTAGGTCGGACCCGCGGTGTCTGCCGCCGGCGCGGGCGCGCTCGGTACGCTGCGCGATCCTCGCCGGACGACCTCGCAGGGGCGCTACTCGTCGTCCAGGTCCTCTTCGACGTCTTCCGGCTCAGGCTCGGCGATCTCATACTCGACCACACCGTCGGTGATGAGCTTGAGGGCGAGCGAGGTCACCTTGGCCTCCTCGTCGGGGCGCTGGTCCGGGTGCATCGCGTGGAGGCGCCTCGCCACCTTCGCGGCCAGCATCGCGCCCATGTACTCGTTCTTCGCGTACTTCAGCAGGTCTTCCTTCTTGAGCTGCTCCATCAGTTCCCTCCGTATTCAGTCCGGCGGGGCCGAATCCGCCCCACGACCGGACTTCGCCTCTCGTTCCTTCGCTATGATAGAAAGCACTTCATCGACGGCCGTCGCCAGGTCGTCGTTCACAACTCGGTAGTCATACCTCTTCGCCCACTCGAGTTCGCCGATCGCGTTCCTAAGCCGCGTCTCGATGACCTCGGGGTGGTCCGTCTTCCTCCCGCGCAGCCTCTCTTCGAGCACCTCGTTGGAAGGCGGCAGGATGAACACGAGAACGCTCTCGGGGTAGCTCTCCTTGAGCTGCATACCACCCTGAACGTCGACGTCCATCACGACGTTCTTGCCGGCGGCGGCGATCTCGTTGATGACGCTCTTCCGCGTACCGTAGCGGTAGCTGTGGACGACCGCCCACTCCGCAAGTTCACCCGCCTCGACAAGCTCGTCGAAGCGTTTGTCCGACACGAAGTCGTAGTGCTCGCGGTGCTCCTCGTTGTGTCGAGGCGGCCTCGTCGTCACCGAGACCGAGTAGTCGGTGAGCGCGTCGGCATCGAGCACCGCCCTCGCGATGGTCGACTTGCCGACCCCGGACGGCCCTGATATGACAACTGGGAATGCCGTGCGGTCCAATCGGTCCTCCGGCGCTCGTGGCTCGCTGGTGTCTCTACGACTCCGCCTGGTCGTCCCGGCCCTCGAGCCTGGACGTGATCGTCTCGGTCGCCACCGCAGACAGGATGACGTGGTCGCTGTCGGTGACGATGACGGCTCGGGTCCTTCGGCCCTGCGTCGCGTCCACGAGCTTCCCCGTGTCGCGAGCGTGGTCCTTGAGCCTCTTGACCGGCGCGGAGCCGGGAGTGATGATGGCCACGACGCGTTCGGACGCCACCACGTTGCCGAAGCCGATGTTGAGAAGCGGACTGCTCAAGCCCTGTGTCCTCCTGCCCCCCGTCCCTCGCTACTCCACGTTCTGGACCTGCTCGCGGAGCTTCTCTATCTCTTCCTTGAGCGACAGCACCGGCGCCGTGGCCCCGACGTCGCCGCCCTTCGAACCTATGGTGTTGGCCTCGCGTAGCATCTCCTGCACGAGGAAGTTGAGCCGCTTGCCCACGGGCTCATCCGAGGACAGGCACTCGCGAGCCTGCGTGACGTGCGCCCGAAGGCGGACGACCTCCTCCGTGTAGTCCGAGCGCTCGGCCGCAATGGCGACCTCCTGCGCGAGCCGCGTCTCGTCGACGGGAACGGAGCCGTCCATGAGCGAAGCTATGCGCGAGGTCATCCGGTCTCTGATGGCTGCGGACGCCGCGGGGGCGAACCCCTCTATCTCAGTGACTACGCCTTCGATGGAATCGAGCCGTGTCCCCAGCTCGGTGGCGAGCTCGGCGCCTTCCTTCTCGCGCATATCGACGAGGCCGTTGAGCGCCTCCGTGACCGTGGGCCCCACAACGTCCCAGACCTCGTCCGCTCCGGGTTGATCTCCGTCCTGCTCGAAGACGGAGGGGAACTGCGTGATCGCCGTAATGGTGATCCCGCCCTCGAGCGCCAGCTCGTCCTTGAGCTGTCGGAGCTGCCTTGCAACGGAGCGCGCGGCATCCAGGTTGACCGCCGGGGTCGAGTCCGACGCGCTCTTCCACTCAATGTAGACGGTGACCCTGCCCCTGGCCAGCCGCGACTCCACGAGCTTGCGGACCCGGTCCTCGACCTGAAGCAGCACTCGTGGGGCCTTGATCTGAACGTCGAGGAAGCGCTGGTTGACCGACCGCACCTCCGACCTCACACGTCGTTCGCCGCCGGTCCTCTCCGAGCAACCGTAGCCGGTCATGCTCCTGAGCACGGGCCTCCTCCTTCCAGGATTTGAAGATGACCAAGTACTATACTGCCTGAACCCCGGCCGGTCAACGGATTCCGGCGATTAGGCGCGGTTTCGGGAGCATGCGGGAGGTTGCGGGACGAGGGTCGGGCGTCGCCGGCACGTGGGGCGACGGCCGCACCGGGCCAGACCCGGCGGGTCACAGCGGCGGCCCCCCCCCCGGCTGGACTGCGCCTCCCACCTGCCTTACACTGGTCCACTCATCACCCGAGCTGACGGAGCGCTGTATGGACATCATAACGGCCCACAGACTCGTCGAGGAGATCGCGCCTCGCGTGGAAGGCGCGCGCGTGACGGACGTGCTCGCCCCGGGCGAGGACTGCCTGCTGCTCGAACTCTCGGGCGGGCGGTCGCTCTTCCTCGGCACCGTGACGATGAAGGCGCTGCCCATCCTGTTCGTGCTCGACGACAGCGGCCGCGTGCCGCAAGAGCGTTCGGAGGCGCCGCCGTTCGCGGGGCAGCTCAAGGGCGCCGAGATCGTGAGGATGGCCACTCTCTCCGACAGGCCAGGGGCTCTCGCGACGCTTCGCTGGACCAGCCAGGTCGGACGCACCGTCTACCGGCGGCTGACCGTCGACCTGGGACGCAGCCCCTCCGTGTCGCTCGCGGAGGGCGGCGGAAGCGTCATCGGCGCTACGGGCGCGGAGGCCGGTGAAGCGTCGGGCGGCCAGGCAACCGCCGCGCCGTCCGGCGCACCACACGAGGCGTCGCCGACGGTCACCACCTGGCACGACGACCAGGGCCGCCTTCACGCGCGCCTGTCCTCCGTCGGGCGCGACGCGGCCGCAGATAGTGCCCGCGAGTTCGAGTCTCTCAACGACGGCGCCGTCCACATGTTCACTGAGATCTGGCCGGAGCTGCATCTCTCGCGCCGCCGCGAGGCGCTCCGCCGCGCGATCGAGCGACGCTTCCGACGGACCAGACGCGCGATGGAAAAGGTGCAGGCGGAGATCGACGACTCGGAGAACGCGGAGCGATTCCGCGCGATGGGGCAGCTTCTGCTGAGCAAGCAGAGCGAGGTCCGCAAGGGCCAACAGACCGTCACGCTCACCGACTTCGACGGCGCGACCGAGGTGGTCATCGAACTGGACCCCAGGGTCGGCCCTCAGCGGAACGCGGAGTCGTACTTCCGCCGCGCGCGCAAGGCCGAGCGCAGGCTCCAGCGGGCGCCGGTGCGGCTGGGAGAGCTCGAGGAGAAGGCCGCCGGCTACCGGGCCGCCGCCGACACGCTTGAGAGCGCCGGACCGGACGAGCTGGCGGCGCTGGAAGAGCGCTTCCTCAGAAAGAGGCCCGCGACCAACGAGCGCAAGGCCCCGAAGGAACGGGCGCGGTTCCGCACCTACCACGTCTCCGGCGGCTGGGAAGTGCTGGTAGGCAAGTCGAACAAGGACAACGACGTGCTGACGCACCAGATCGCGAGCCCGAACGACCTGTGGTTCCACGCCCGGCAGGCCGCCGGGTCGCACGTCGTACTCAGACGCGCCGGGAAGAAGGCCGAGCCCGACAGGACCGCGATACTCGAGGCCGCGGCCATCGCCGCGTTCCACAGCAAGGCGGGCAGGTCCTCGAAGGTCTCGGTCTGCTACACCGAGAAGCGACACGTACGCAAAGCGCGCGGCGGAAAGCCGGGTCTGGCCATCGTCGCGCGCGAGAAGGTCGTCATGGTGGTGCCGAAGCTGCCGGACAGCTAGGCGGGGTCCCCTTCGAACCGCTGCGTCGTCTCACCGCGGCGGTCGCCTGATCGGCCGCGGCGCCCCGGCGCCCCCTAGTCCGCGGTTCTCTTCTACTCCTCCCCCTTGAAGTCCAGCGACACCGAGTTGATGCAGTACCTCATTCCGGTTGGCTCGGGGCCGTCGGTGAACACGTGTCCCAGATGACCGCCGCACCTCGCGCAGTGAACCTCCGTTCGCTCCCGGCCCAGCGAGTCGTCGCGCTCGGTCTCAACGCTGTCCCGCGAGACGGCAGCCCAGAAGCTCGGCCACCCCGTACCCGACTCGTACTTCGTCTCCGAGCTGAAGAGCTCGTTGCCGCATGCCGCGCACACGAAGACGCCCTTCTCGCTGAAGTGGTAGTACTTACCAGAGTGCGGGGTCTCGGTTCCTTTGCCCCGTAGGACCTCGAACTGCTTCTCCGTCAGCAGCTCGCGCCACTCGTCGTCGGTCCTTATGATCTTCTCAGACATGCGCAGTCCTCTCGCTCAGTCGTCCACCGACGCTGTCCTACTCGCCGCGCGCGCGTCCGCGTTCTCGGTCAGTTCATCGAGAATCCTGTCCAGGTCCTCCGCCGCAAGCTCCCCGTCGGCCGCGGCCTGTATGGGGGCGCCCAGTATCACGAGCCCGCGCGAAAAGGGCGCGGGGATCAGATAGCGGCACCAGGTGCTCCGGATGGTCCACGCCGGCCGCGCGGCCGTGGCGGCCGGGACGATGGGGTAGCCCAACTTGTGCGCGAGATAGAGCACGCCCTGCTTCGACCTTCGCGCCGGGCCGCTCGGCCCGTCGACCGCGAAGGCCGCTGCGCCGCCGCTCTCGACCGCACGCTTGATGTCGACGAGGGCGCGGACGCCCTTCCGCCTGCTCGATCCCCTGACTACCGAGTATCCCAGGCCCGAGAGGATGCGCGCCTGGATGCGGCCCGCCCACGAGACGGAGGTCATGACGACCACGCCCTGGTGGCGGAACGACGAGAGCAGCAGAAACTGCCGACCGTGCCAGAACGCATAGACCGCCCGGTTCCGGTCGATCGCCGCCGTCTCGGGGTGTACGTCGAGCTCTACCCGAAGGCTGCGCGACCACGCGCGTATGAACGCGCCCGCGATGAGCGCGAGCGCGGCCACGAACGCGTCGGAGCGCGTGATGCTCCTTCGCAGTCGGTGCAGTCTGGAGCGCTTTCGAGCCATGCGGTCCGGCCCCCGTGCCCTTTACCGGTCCAGCTCCCGGCTATCCGAGGTCGACGACCCGACCCATGAACAGGATGCCTCCGCTGGCGTCGTCGCGGATGAGGAACATGAAAGGACGGTCCGCCCGGAAGACCGTCTCGTACTCCATGGCGGTCCGCTTCATCACGACCGCTGTAGCTGCGGCTGCCTCGGTCCCCTCCTCGTTGACGAGAACGAACGCCTTGTGGAAGACGGGACCGATGGAGAGGTCGCCGAGGTCGCTCATCCCGCTGAAGTCGGCACGCGAGGTGAAGGCGGACTCCATGCCGAGCGCCGCGAGGTGGTCCGAGATGTCCTCGGTGCCCCAGGTCATCTCGAAGCGCGGGAAGTAGACCCTGACCTCCTTCTCGTGCAGCGAGCCCGTGAGCTCGTCCAGCAGGCCTTTCGACAGCTCGCCCTCGAAGGCGGCGAGCGTCATCGGGCTGTCCTCCCTCGGCAGGAACACGAGCATCGAGACGTCGTCGCCCTCGTACGGCATCTCCAGCACCTGCACGACGTCGTTCTCGAAGTAGCGGAAGTCCGTCTTCTGGGACATCATCGGCACGGTCGCATCGCCACCCTCTCCGTGGAACGCGGAGTCTGTCGTGCGCTTCTCGTCGAACTGAGACGCCCACTTCCCCTTGAAGTACACGGCGTTGACGAGCACCAGCGTCGTCAGGGAGTTCACTCCGCCCGCGGGGATCAGGTTCTTGATGCGCTCGCGGGTCTCGCCCTCGACCCACTCGTTTATTCGGACCCTCTCCGCCTCGAAGTTGCGCTCGAAGTCGGCCAGGTTGAACCCGCCGGAGAAAGCCGCGTCGACGAGCTCGAGGAACGACTCCTTGAACGGGTAGCCTTCCTGACCCCACAGGCTGTTGGCGACGTTGAGCTCGTAGCCGCTGGTCTCGGGCGTGGCCGCGAGCCCCTCCTGCCACCTCGCGAAGGTTCCGGCGACCCGCTTCCGCGGAAGCTGCGTCTCCACGCCGTCGACGGGTTCCGTCGGGAAGTGGAGCGTCTCGAACATCTCGGACTCGGTCTCGCCCCGCGCGCCTGTCGCGGTCATGGCGAGCGCCGTCGAGATGCTGTAGGGCGAGAAGAAGAGGTTCCCCTCGCCAGCGAGACGGCCGTACATGTCCAGCGCAAACTCGTTACCGCCGGCCGCGAGCGCCTCGACGTCGGCGTCAGTGGCCTCGGCCACATGGACCTCGCCCGTCGCGCCGGCCTCGTTCCCGACGGCCCCGGCCTCGTCGACCGGAACAGCGTCTTCCGAACCACAGCCGGCTACCACCGGCAGGAGCAGCACGGCGAGCACTGCGACCGCGTGGGCTCGTGTGGAGTTCATAGCATTCTCCTTGCGTGGTGTCCGTAATCGTGTCGGCGGACGTCACTCCGGGTGCTTCATCGGCCGTTCGTACCGCTCGTAGTACCCGATCAGCGCGCCCTCTCCGTCCCGCACGGCGCGCATGTAGATGCGCTTGTCGTCGCTCTCGAAGATGAGACGCTCGTCCTCTCCGGACCTCAGCGCCTCCAGCACCTCGATCATTATCTTCTGCGAGTTCTCGTTGTGGCAGTCCAGGAGCGACGTGCCCATCAGCTCCTCACCGCCCGTGTAGTGCGCGGCGGCCGCGCGGTTCATGTAGATGACCTTGTGGTCGGTGTCGCCCACGAGCACGGGCTCGGTCAGGCTGTCCAGAACGGACGACAACAGCGTGTTCTCCGGCAATGCGTTCTCCTCGATGCTCATTCGGCTTCTGTACGATTGGACACCCGCAGCGGGGCGGCGTTGGTCGCGAGCCAGGGATCGTTACTCCTCCCCCTCCGGCGCCGGGGCGTTCTTGACGTACTGGTCGAGCCAGCGCTGCGTTTCCCACAGGAGATGCAGCAGCGACTCGCGCGCGCGATAGCTGTGGCTCTCGTGCGGCAGCATCACTAGCCGCGCCGTCCCGCCGTTCCCCTTCAGGGCGGCGTAGAACCGCTCGCTCTGCATCGGGAACGTACCCGGATTGCTGTCCTCCGCGCCGTGCACGAGCAGGATGGGCTCGTCGAGCTTGTCCGCGTGCATGAACGGGGACATCTCGAAGTAGATCTCCGGCGCCTCCCAGAGCGACCGCTCCTCCCGCTGGAACCCGAACGGCGTCAGCGTGCGGTTGTAGGCGCCGGTCCTGGCGAGTCCCGCCGCGAAGAGGTCGGAGTGCGCGAGAAGGTTGGCAGCCATGAAGGCCCCGTAGGAGTGGCCGCCGACAGCGATGCGGTGCCTGTCAGCCACGCCCCTGCGCACGACCTCGTCGACAGCGGCCTCGGCGCTGGCGACGAGCTGCTCCACGTAGGTGTCGTTCGGCTCCTCTTCCCCCTCGCCGATGATGGGCATCGTCGGCCCGTCGAGCGCCGCGTACCCCTGAGTCAGCCAGATGGCGGGCGTCCACCAGCCGATCCAGTCGAACCTGTAGGGGGAGTCGTCCACCTGTCCGGCGTCGGCCGCGCTTTTGAACTCGCGAGGGTACGCCCACATCAGCATCGGCAGAGGGCCGTCGCTCTCGGCGTCGTAGCCCTCCGGCAGATAGAGCGTCGCCGTCAGCTCCACGCCGTCGCCGCGGGCGTAGCGAATGAGCTCCTTCTGGATGCCCCTGAGCTGCGGCGTCGGGTCCTCTGTGAAGCTGAGCTGCCGCAGCGACCCGTCGGTCAGGTCGCGCATGAAGTAGTTCGGGACCTCGTCGACCGACTCGCGGCTCGTCACCACGTGCCGCGCGTCCTTGTTCATGACGACCACTGGCCTCTCGTAGTACGGCGCCTCCGAGTGGAAGAGGCGCGTCGTCTCCTTGTGGTGCGTGTTGAACGCGTCGAGGAACGGTCGGTCGCCCTCGGGCGACGCGCCGTCACCCACCAGGAAGATGGTGTGGGCGTCGTCGCCCGTGAGCAGCACGGAACGACCGTACTCGTTGCGAGTGAGCGACGGCGAGCCAGGGTTGCTGTAGCGGTCCTGAGACGAGTAGTCGTGAAGGAGCTCCGGCTCCGCGTCGGGCTCGCCCGGCGCGACCTTCCAGGTCCGGACCCGGCGGTCCTTCCACCAGTATTCCCTGACGATGGCGAGACCGTCGTGGCCCCAGTAGGTCCACGTATAGCGCAGACCCAGCGTGATGAGCTCCGCCGGCTCGCCGTCGAACGGGGCCGCCAGCGTGAAGACGCGGTCCCTGAACTCGGCCTCGACTCCGGCGTCCCCGCCGTCGAGCGCCTCTACCCAGAAGAGGGTCGCCGGCACGTCGTCGCGCCACGATACGCTTCTCGGTCCCTCGTAGGTGCTTCCGTGAGTGATGGGGATCTCCTCTCGCAGCGGCAGGTCGGCGACGGTGTGCGCGACCTCACCCTCCAGGTCCCAGACCTCGATGAGGACCGGGAACCGGTAGGCGGGCACCGCGTACGAGAACGGCCGGTGCAGTTCGTGCACTAGCAGGTAGCGCGCGTCGGGCGACGGCGCGACGTCCCAGATGAGGCCGGGCTCGCCCACGTGCGTGACCTCGCCGTCGAGCGAGACGAGCGCGACCTGCGCCGTCAGGTACCACTCGAACAGCTCCTCGTCGTGCGCGTCCTCGAGCAGGTCCTGGTAGGTGCGGGCCGGAGCCTCGGCGCCCACGCTCTCCTGGACCACCGGCCCGGTGGGCGAGCGCGGCGGCGCCGGCGGCGCCGAGCCTGCCCGACGGTCCTCGGGCCTGAAGCACGCGAAGAGCGTCTCGCCGTCGCTCAACCATCCCGGCGGCACCTCGGCGGTCAGGCTGACCACTGCGTCCGTCAACCTGCGCGCCTCTCCGGTCTCGACCTCGGCCACCCACAGCTCGACCCCGTCCTGGGTCGTGTTCGTGAAGGCTATGTGTCTGCCCGTAGGCGACCAGGTGACGTTCGAGAGCCTGGGGCCCTCCGGCAGGCCCGTGACGGGCCGCACCTCGAGGTCTTCGACGCGCACGAACTCGAGCCGGTTCCTCGGCCACACTCGGCTGGGCGAGAAGCTCCCCGGCTTGATGCGCATCCCCGCGAGCTTGAGCTCGGGCTCGGCCAGCTCCTCGATCGAAGGATAGCCCGGGCGATAGATGAGAAGCGCCCACTCCCGCGTCGGGGAGATGGAGAACTGCGGCGTCTTCGGGGCGTCGATTATGTCGACTAGCGCCTGGTCGGGCACCCGGTAGACATCGGCTTCCTCCGCGCACGCTACGGCAGTCGCGAGTGTCGCCAGCAGGATGACGGCGAAAGCGCGGCCGCCCTGTGCGTGGTGCCTTCTCATGCTGTTCTCCCTTCCGGTCGAATCTCCGGACCCGCCCCGACCTTCGCACCCGCGCGCTACCGGCCGCGAGTCCGTCCGGGGCTCCCCGTCACACCACTCCGAACCGCTCGTAGAAAGCCCGAACGCGCGGGTCCCTCATGAGCGGCTCGAAGATCTGGTGTGCCAGGTGCGGGTAGTTGTTCCCCTCTATGACCCTGAATCCGTCGGCCGTGACCACGATGTCCCAGCCGATGTACGGGATGTATGGCATCTTCCGCGCGAGACCTACCAGGCCCTCCGTGACGGTGCCCCAGTTGGGCACAACGACGCCCTCGATCCGAGCGCCGGTGTCCGGGTGTTCAGACAGCCACTCCTCCGGCCTCCCCGGCGGCGTGCAGGACGCGGCCTGAAGCTCACCGGTCGTGATGTCCACCTGGGCCGGGATGCCACCCAGACCGATGTTGTCGGTCGGGATAGTGGTCGTGCGGCCGAACCGGTGACCCGCGAACGGGAGGAACGGGGTCCCCTTCTCGTAGTCCCACATGGACAGGATACGGATCGAGTTCGTCGAGTGCGGGAACACCTTCGCAGCGTAATCGTGCTGCACGACGAATTCACATATTACGGCGCCGTTGAGCGACTCGATGAACGCGCGGAACTTGCTCTCTGGTACGGGCTCCCCGTTGACCGTCAGTGTCCCGTTCTCTGACGAGATGACCCGCACGCCTACACCACCTCCTCCTCCGGCGGGCTTGACGACGAACTTCTCGCCCGTCGTGCACGCCTCGATGACTCCGTCGGCGTCGCACATTCGGTAGCGTTCCCCAATGGGCAGGAGCATCCCCTCCGAAGCGAAACAGTGGTACTCGGGGACCGGCCCGCCGCAGCACGAGACGATGTCTGAGAACACGATCTTGTTCAGGAGCGCCGAGGCGAAAGGCCCGTTGATGCGCGGGGTGCGAATGAACCTCGCCACGTCGCTGACGTACTCGTCGACGTTCTCAGGTGTCAGCTTGTAGTAGTAGATGGAGTCCGTCGTGAAGCCGCGCCGCCAGCCCCAGAGCTTCTTCCTGAACGGAACCGGCTGCGTGCTGTGCAGTTCCATCGAAAGCAGGCGCTGGACGTTTCGCAGGGTCCTCCCTAGCTCCATCGCGCGACCCGCCGCGTCCTTCCGCATCGCTCCTCCGTCTGGTGCGAGTGCCGTCTACTCGCCTCGTCAGTCGACACGCTCTATGACCGCCGAGTACACCGGCCCGCGCGACTTGAACAGCTTCGCGACACGCCATCCGGTGCCGTCGACCAGCTCCCTCATCTCGTCCGGCGAGACGAGAAGGTAGTCGAACCACGGTGTCGCGTAGGTCTGGTAGCGCACGCGGATGCGTATCTGCCCGGACATGCGTCCGCGCCGGCGGTTGGACCTCTGGTATGCCAGGTGGCACTGGTTGTCCGTGCGGTAGGGGTCGCAGCTCGTGACGATGATCCGCGCGCCCTCGCGCGTGACCGTCCTGAACCTCGCGAGCAGCCACCGCGCCCGCTTCCGGCTCTCGAACAGACCGAAGTTGTTCCCGAACATGACGATCGTGTCGAACTTGCCCAGGCGGGAACTAACCTTGGTCACCGGCATGACGCGCACGCGTCTCACGCCTCTTGCCCGGGCGACCTTCACCGCCAGAGGGCTCGTGTCGATGCCCAGGACGTCGTGCCCCATCCTCTGAAGGTAGAGGGCGTGCCGCCCCGGGCCGCATCCCACGTCGAGCACCCGGCCCCGCGCGTAGGCGATGGCCTTCCTTACGTGCGGCTCCCAGTCCTTGTACTCCTTGAAGTACGCGGCGGGCCCCGTCGAGATGTCTACGTACCCGTCCTCGCGCTCTACGACCTCATAGCCCGTGCCGCGCTTGTAGTGGTCGTGGACCTCCCGACCGTACGCGTCCTGCCCCTTCTTGATTCTCACCGCTCCTCCTCCGCCGGGGTTCAGGCCGCCCGCGGGACTCTTATCTCACCGCAGTAGTCCGTGTGCATGATCTCGCGCACGCCCTCGACGGACTCGGCGCGCCAAAGGGCCCACATGAGCTTCGTCACCGTGCTCTCCAGGCTCATGTCGTGCGCCTGAATGACGCCGAGGTCGAGCAGCTTCACGCCGAGGTCGTAGAGATGCATCATCGTGGTGCCCTGCAGGCACTGGGTAGTCACGACGACGGGGATCGACAGCTCGGCTGCCCGCTCTATGGCCTCGTGATACTCGTGGGCGACGTTGCCCGTGCCGAAGCCCCTGAGGACCATTCCCCTGATGCCGCTCTCGACGAGGTTCGAGAGCACGGCGCGCGGCATCCCCGGAGCCAGTGTTACGATTGCGATGTTCTCCTCGAATCCCGTGTGCAGCTCGGGCGAGCCCTCGCTCCTCGACGCGTGCTCGTGCAGGCGGACGTCGACACGGATGTCCCCGACCGCAGAGCCGTTGACCGTCGTGAACGCGTCGAGCCTGGACTCGGAGACCTTGGTCGCCCGCGAGCCCAGCAGTATCTGCCTGTCGAAGACGATGAAGACGCCCGACAGGTCCATTCCGGCGACGCGCACGGCGTTGACGAAGTTCCGGCGCGCGTCGGACTCGATGCGCCTCCCCGGTATCAGGGAGCCGGTGAGCACCACGGGCTTCCCGAGCCCCCGAAGCACGAAGGACAGCGCGCTGGCCGTGTACGCCATGGTGTCCGTGCCGTGGGTGACGACGAAGCCGTCGTGGCTGTCGTAGTTCTCGCCGATGACCGTGGCCACGCGGTCCAAGTGGCCCGGTCTGATGTTGCTGCTGTCGATGTTGTCGATGCAGGCGACGTCTATGTCGGCGAGCTCGCCGAGCCTGGTCTCCATGCTCAGGAGGTTCTCGATCGCGCGGTCGAGCGCGGGCGTCAGCAGACTTCCGCGCTCGTCCTCTTCCATTACGAGCGTGCCGCCGCAGAACAGGACGAGGATCTTCATTCGCCGCTCCGCTTGAGAGGTTCCAGCGCGACGACCGTCGCGCCCCAGCTACCTCACGTGCTCCCTCCGCACGAATACTCGATTACCTCGGGCAGTCCCTCAAGTATGGAGTGCACGATGTTGCGGAGCACGCCCGTGCCCTTCCCGTGGACGATCCGCACGCGGTTGATGCCTCGCTCGCGGCACTCCTCTATGTAGTCGGGAATGAGCTCCTTGATGTCCTCGGGCCTGAAGGTGTGAAGGTCGAGTGTGCCCTCTATGGGGACCTCGAAGGCGCCGGAGCTACTCGTCGTGATGTCGGACACGCTTCCTGCCCTCCTTGGTCCGCTTTCGTCTTCTCTTCGACTCCAGGCGCTTCTCCTTCGACGCCCTTGTCGGCCTGGTCTTCTTGCGCTTCTTCGGAGGGACGGCCGCCTTCCTGACGAGCTCCACCAGGCGCTGCCTCGCGTCCTCGCGGTTCTTCAGCTGTGTCCGGAACTGGCGGGCGTCGATGACGAGCACGCCGTCCTCGGTCATGCGCCTGCCGGCGATGCGCGCTAGCCGCTCCCGCACGCCGTCGGGCAGAGAAGGTGAGTTCGCCACGTCGAACCTGAGCTGCACGGCGGTCGAGACCTTGTTGACGTTCTGACCGCCGGGGCCCGACGCCCTGACGAACACTTCCCGTATCTCTTCCTCGTCGATGGAGATGCTGCGGGTCACCCGGATCACGAAGGGGCTCCGTACTCTGCTGGATGGTCGTAGGCCGCCGGCCGGCCGTGTTCCGCTCGCTCGCCGCGCGCCGCGAGCCGACGGCGTGCTACTCTCTCGTCCTCTTGAGCAGCCAGGCCATGTTCTCGCCCAGTCGCCTCATGGTCTCCACGCCCTCTTCGTCCTGAGTCACGTCGCCCTTCTCGCGGCCTATGCCTACGTTCCAGTAGTTGGAACCCGGAACGATCATCTGCCCGATGAGGAAGAAGTGGTTGATGCTGTCGAAGACGTGAACGCTGCCCGCCCGCCGGACCGCCACGACGGCGGCGCCGACCTTCCGCTTCAGCATGTCGCCGTTTACGCGCGAGACGAGGCCGGCCCTGTCTATGAGAGCTTTCGTCTCGGCCGTCACGTCGGCGAAGTACGTCGGCGATCCGAGGATGATGCCGTCCGACTCGACCATCTTCCCGATGCACTCGTTGACCGCGTCGTCGACCGCGCACTTCCCGTCCTTGTTCCGCACGCAGCCGAAGCACGCGGCGCACCCGCGTATCTTCCTTCCCCCCAGCTGGTACAGCTCAGTCTCGATGCCCTCGGACTCCAGGACCTCGAACACCTGCTTGATGAGCTGGACGGTGTTTCCGTCCATCCTTGGACTTCCGTTGAACGCCGTTACCTTCACCTCGGTCCTCCGTTGCCATCGCGTCCTGTTACGATTTCCTGGCTATCAGGAGACCCTCACCGATCGGTACCACCATCGAGTCCACCCGCAGGTCGCTCTCGGCGCGGTCGAGGAACCCAGCCAGGTCGCCCGCGTGGCTCACCATGTTGTCGGCGATGAGAACGCCGCCCTCGACCATGTTGGGAACGACGAGCTCGTAGCAGTCCTCATACAGGGTCTTCTCGGTGTCGAGGAAGCAGAACGACACGTTCCCGTGCTCCGCCAGGTTGTCCCTGGCGTCCCCCGGGACGATGGTGACGATGTCGTCGATACCCGCGACCCTGAACGTCTCGGCGGCGAGCTCGAGCTTCGGCTCCGCCAGCTCGAACGTTGTCAGGGTGCGTCCCAGCGCCCTGCACGCCAGTGAAAGCCAGAGGGCCGAGTATCCTCCGCTCGTTCCGACCTCGATGTAGTCGCCGTCGGGCGCGGCCGCGGCCGTCAGCGCCAGGAACCTGCCGGTGATCGGCGGTATCTGCCTCAGCCGCTCGAACGGCGGCACACCCGCGCGCTTGTCGTTCGTGTTCTTCTGTTCCAGCTCGCGCATTCGCTTGAGCACGGCGTCGGAGATGTTGTGGAACACAGGGGGCCCTCCTCGTTGTCTCGCTGCAAGGACGCACACTACTGATACGAAGTATACACGAAGCCTACTTCCTGTCTGCCTTCTTACGCAGTCTCGCCTGCACCTTGTCCCCGCGCAGCTCCCTCAGCGCGTCCGATGATATCCACCGCGCCGCCTTGGAGTCGAGCTTCGCGATGCGCTCCGCCGTCTCTATGGCCTTCGCGTTCAGGTTGACATTCCTCTTCCCTATCTGCCGGAGCGCCCAGTTGACGGCCTTCTTCACGAAGTTCCGCTCGTCGATGGCGCCCTTCCTGATCGCAGTCAGGAACCTCGTGAAGCGCGCGTCCGTGGCAGACTTGTCGTGCACGGCCAGCGACGCCATCAGCACGAAGCCCGCGCGCCTGACGAACTCCTCGTCCCGAACGCACCACTCCAGGGCCTTCGCGTGCGCGAACTCCGTCCGGCGGAAGAGGTTGTTGCAGACCTGGTCGACGATGTCCCAGGAGTCGAAGTCCAGCACCCAGCGTTCCATCTGCCGCTCGGTAACACGTTCGGGTTCGTCCACGAGCGCCGCGACGTGCCGGGCCTCGTGGATGCCGCTCTCCCAGAGCTCTTCGGCAAGCGCGTGGTCGCGGCCCGCCTCCTTCGCGAGCGCGCGGACCTGCGGCATCGTCACGCCGAGCGTTCCTTCCGAGCTTATGCCCACCGACGCCATTCCTTTGACGTTCGCGGGACACGCCAGCTTGCTCAGCCGCGCTATGACCTGTTTCGAGGTCATCCCGGTCGCCTCCTTCGTGCCCGGTCCCGCCCGCATCTTGCCCGAAGGCAACAGACTAGCACACAGGACCTCTCGAGCGGAGCCACCCGTTCTTGCCCGGTCGCAACTCATGTGGTATAATGGAGGAACGATACCAAGTGCAGAAGGTACTCACAAGGAGGCCTCGATGTACCCGCGCAACAACTCCCTGCGCCCGTGCCTGGCGCTGGTTCTCATTCTCATAGCGACCGTGTGCTTCGCGCAGCTCCCGTCGACGTTCGACCTCAGGGACGTCGGCGGCGTCAACTACGTGACGTCAGTGAAGTCGCAGACGGGCGGCACGTGCTGGACCCACGGCGCGGCCGCAGCGATGGAGGGCAATCTACTCATCACGGGCGCCTGGGCCGCCAACGGCGAGACCGGCGAGCCGAACCTCGCCGAGTACCACCTGGACTGGTGGAACGGGTTCAACGAGCACAACAACGACGACCGCGACCCGCCGGCGGGAGGCGGCCTGGAGGTCCACCAGGGCGGCGACTACCGCGTGACGACGGCCTACACGACTCGCGGCGAGGGCATGGTCAGGGACGAGGACGGACAGTCCTACACGAATCCGCCTCTCCGCGACGCGCCGACCTACCATTACTACTACGCGCGCGACGTCGAGTGGTACGACGCCGGTCTCGACCTCTCGAACATCGACGTCATCAAGACCGCGGTCATGAACCACGGTGTGGTCGGGACCGCGCTCTGCTACGACGGCTCGTTCATCTCCAACTACATCCACTACCAGCCGCCGACCGACCCCACCGAGCCCAACCACGCGGTCGCGATCATAGGCTGGGACGACAACAAGGTCACGCAGGCGCCGGAGGACGGCGCGTGGCTGGTCAAGAACAGCTGGGGCGACGGCTGGGGGTTCGACGGCTATTTCTGGATCTCCTACTACGACAAGTGCGCCGGACACCACGCGGAGATGGGCGCCATCTCGTTCCAGAACGTCGAGCCGATGCAGTACGACAACGTCTACTGCCACGACTACCACGGCTGGCGCGACACCAAGACGGACGCGGACGCAGTGCTCAACGCGTTCGTCGCCGAGGGCGACGAGCTTCTGGAAAGCGTGAGCTTCTTCACGGCGACAGACGATGTCGTATACACGGTCGAGGTCTACGGCGACTTCACCGGCGGCACGCTGTCGGGGCTGCTCTCTTCGAAGACCGACACGGTCGAGTACCAGGGCTTCCACACGGTAGACCTCGACGCGCCGGTCACGCTTTCGACCGGCGACGACTTCTACGTTTACATGGAGGCGTCGGAGGGCGGCTATCCGTTCGACCGCACGTCGGACGTGCCGGTGCTGCTCGGCGCGCGCTACCGCGTCATCGTCGAGTCGGCGGCCTCGGCCGGCGAAAGCTTCTACTGGAACGGCTCGTCCTGGATCGACTTCACGACCGAGGAGCCTACCGGGAACTTCTGCGTGAAGGCGCTGACGAAGAACGTCGGCCTGAGCGTGACCCCGGACGAAGCGCTCCGCTCGGAGGGCCCGGCGGGCGGTCCGTTCACGCCCGACGACGCGACGTACGATTTCGAGTACAGAGGCGCCGCTGCGATCGACTACGAGGTCACGAAGGACGGCTGGGTAGACTGGCTGACCCTGTCGGGCGACACGGGCGGCACGCTCTCGCCTGGCTCTCCCGCGTCGGTGCTGGTCGAGATCAACTCGAACGCGGCGTCGCTCTCTGAGGGCACTCACACGGCGACCGTCTACTTCACGAACCTCACGGACCACACGGGCGACACGGCGCGTGAGGTCTCGCTCTCTATCGGCGACCCGGTCAAGCAGTACGAGTGGACGCTCGACACTGACCCGGGCTGGACGTGCGACGGCATGTGGGAGTACGGGCAGCCCACCGGCGGCGGAGGACAGTACGGCAACCCCGATCCGACGAGCGGTCACACGGGTGACAACGTCTACGGCTACAACCTCGACGGAGACTATCCCAACGAGATGGAGTGGGAGGACCACCTGACGAGCGAGGCCATCGACTGCTCCGGCCTGGGCGGCGTCAGCATGAAGTTCTGGCGCTGGCTCGGCGTCGAGCAGCCCGACTACGACCACGCCTACGTACGGGTCAGTAACGACGGGGTCAACTGGACGACCGTGTGGGAGAACACGACGGGTGTCGAGGACGACGCGTGGGTGCAGGTCGAGTACGACATCTCCGCCGTCGCGGACGGCGAGGAGACCGTCTACCTGCGCTGGACGATGGGCGAGACTGACACAGGATGGCGCTACTGCGGGTGGAACATAGACGACATCGAGGTCTGGGGCCTGGCGCGCATAGAGGCGGGCGTCGGCGACAACAATGTGCTGACCGCGCGTCTCGAGCAGCCGAGGCCGAACCCGTTCAACCCGGTGACGACGATCGCCTTCACCCTGCCCGAGAGCGGCCACGCTCGCCTCGCGGTCTACGACGTGAGCGGGCGGCTCGTGACGGTGCTCTCGGACGGCGTTCACGAGGCCGGCGAACACGAGGCCGTCTGGAACGGACGCGACAGTGAGGGCCGCCAGCTCGGCTCCGGCGTCTACTTCGTGCGCTTCGAGTCGGGCGACGTCGTGTCGACACGGAAGATGGTGATGGTCAAATAGTGAGCAGAGACTGGTAGCGGCCGTGAGGCCGCGGCAGTCCGGGGCGGGCTCCTGTGGGCCCGCCCCTTCTGTTGCACTGCGGCCTCCCCTCTGCTGCCCGTCGCCCCCTCTGCTGCCCGTCGCCCCCTCTGCTGCCCGTCGCCACCTCTGCTGCCCGTCGCCACCTCTGTTGCCCGTCGCCACCTGTGTTGCCCGGCGCCCCTACTGCTGCCCTGTGCTCCCGCATTCCGCCCTGCGCCCGCCTCCCGATGTTGCCCGCGCGGTCCTCGTGTGTTAGATTGTGTAGTACCGGAACTGAAGCTGAAGAACCCCTCCAGCGGCCCCGCCCACACGCGACGGGGCCGAACCGAGACCCGCCGGACCCGCGCCGCCGGCCCTCCAGATCTCGAGGACCTCAGATGACATCGAAGCACTGCGAATCGCGCGCCTCACGTCGCAGGACCGCGCTCGCCGCCCTGGTCGCAGCTCTCGCGTGCGCGCTCCCCGCGTCCGCGCAGCTGCCGGGCTCGTTCGACCTTCGAAACGTTGGTGGAGAGGACTACGTCACGAGCGTCAAGGAGCAGACAGGCGGCACTTGCTGGACTCACGCCGTCATGGCCTCCATGGAGAGCAGCCTCCTGATGAACGGCCTCTGGGCCGCGAACGGCGAGGAGGGTGAGCCGGACCTCGCGGAGTACCACCTCGACTGGTGGAACGGCTTCAACCTGGAGTACAACCAGGACGAGGCCAACCCCTATCGCCCCACCGACGGAGTGGAGATACACGCGGGCGGCGACTACCTGATGACGTCCGCCTACACCTCCCGCGGAGACGGCGCGGTCCGCAACATCGACGGGCAGGCGTACCACGCCCCGCCCGACCGCACCTCCCCCGACTACCACGCCTACTACCCTCGCGACATCGTGTGGCTGACCGCAGGCGAGGACCTGTCGACGATCGACGTGGTCAAGCAGGCCATCGTGGACCACGGCGTCGTAGGCACGTGCATTCACTCGGACGCGATGTGGCTCGAGTCGTTCGTTCACTACCAGCCGCCGGACGACTACAACGGGCCGAACCACGCGGTCTCCATCATCGGCTGGGACGACGACAGGCCCTGTCAGGCCCCCTACGTAGGGTGCTGGCTGGTCAAGAACAGCTGGGGCGAGGACTGGGGCAACGCGGGTTACTTCTGGATCTCGTACTACGACAAGTACGCCGCGAAGGAACCGGAGATGGGCGCAGTGCAGTTCCGGAACGTCGAGCCCATGCGATACGACCACGTCTACTACCACGACTACCACGGATGGCGCGACACGCTGGAGGACGCCACCGAGGCGTTCAACGCCTTCACGATGGACGGCGACGAGATGGTCCGCGCGGTCAGCTTCTACGTCGCGGCGGACACCGTTGACTACACGGTCCGCGTGTACGACTCGTTCGAAGGGGGCGAGCTCGTTGACGAGCTCGAGTCCGTGTCGGGTTCGGTCCAGTGGAGGGGCTTACACACTGTCGACCTCGAGACGCCCATAGCGTTCTCGACTGGCGACGACTTCTGCGTCTCGCTCGAGCTGTCGAGGGGAGGGCAGCCCTACGACACGACGAGCGAGGTCAACGTCCTCCTCGGCGCCAGCTACCGCGCGCTGGTGAAGTCGAAGGCCTCCCCGGGGGAGAGCTACTACAGAGACGGCGGCTCGTGGGTCGACCTGACGACCTACGACCCGGAGGCCAACTTCACCATCAAGGCTCTGACCGACGATCTGTACTTCCTGCTGGACCCGGAACAGGGCATCCAGGGGGCCGGCCCCGTCGGCGGGCCCTTCTCTCCCGCCATCGTCGACTACGAGCTCGTCTACCACGGAGCGAGCGCGGTCGACTACGAAGTGACGGTCGACCCGCCCGTCCGGTGGCTGGAGCTCTCCGGCGACACGGAGGGCACGCTCGAGGTCGACGAGCCGCTGACCGTCAGTGTGACCTTCTCGGACGAAGCACAGGAACTCGAGCAGGGCGTCCACCAGGCGCGGCTCGTGTTCCACACCGATTCCGACTACCTGGGCGACGTCTACCGCGAAGTGACCCTCGCCGTCGGCGACCGCACGCAACGCTACTCGTGGACCCTGGACGAGGACCCGGGTTGGACCTACGAAGGACAGTGGGCCTTCGGCGTCCCGACGGGCGGAGGCGGAGAGAACGGCTACCCGGACCCGACGGGAGGCCACACCGGAGACAACGTCTGCGGGTATAACCTGAGCGGCGACTACACGGGCGGTCTCGACCCGACGCACGTGACCACGGGCCCCATAGACTGCTCCGACCTTGCGCAGACTCAGCTGCGCTTCTGGCGCTGGCTCGGCGTCGAGGTGCCCCTCTACGATCACGCGTTCGTCAGTGTGAGCACGGACGGCGAGAACTGGACCGACGTCTGGGAGAACCAGACCGAGATCACGGACTCGGAGTGGACGCTCGTCGAACTCGACGTCTCCGGTGTCGTCGACGACCAGGAGGCGGTCTACCTGCGGTGGACCATGGGCGAGACAGATCTGACGAGCCACTACTGCGGCTGGAACATCGACGACGTCGAGATCCTCGCGCACGACATCATACCGCCGGAGACGGTGGAGCCGGTCAGCGAGCTGATGATGAGCCCGCCGTGGCCCAACCCGTTCCGAGACGAGACGACCATCCGATTCTCCGTGCCGTCGGATGGCTCCGCGAGGGTGCGCGTCTACAACGTCGCCGGCCAGCTCGTGAGGGAGCTGCCGCGGGTGCGCGCCAGCGCGGGCGACAACCTAGTGAGCTGGGACGGGAGGAACTCCGAGGACCAGCGAGTCGCATCGGGCGTCTACTTCGTCCGCGTCGACGCCGCCGGCGAGACGGCCAGCGCGAAGGTCGTGCTGCTGAAGTAACCACGCCGCGCGACATCCGTACATCAAGAGGGGCGGGTCACAGGACCCGCCCCTCTCTCATGCCCGAGAACCAATGTGCGCCGTAGCGCTTTGAGGCGTGAGAGCCTACTTGTCCTCGGGACGAATGCCCATGCCGCTGCGGTCGGGATAGTCCGGCTTCGGCACCGGCACGTACGGGTTCCTTCTGATCTCGTCGAGCATGACCTCGACCGCCTTGTCGATCTGCGGGTCGCTTCCGTCGACCATGAGAGCGGGGTCGTCGACGACCTCGATGTCTGGATCGACGCCGTGCCCCTCGATGCCCCACGTCCCGTCAACGTTGTAGAACGCGAAGCGCGGCACGCTCATGTACGCGCCGTCGTGAAGCGGCGGGTTGCCGGACAGGCCGACCAGCCCGCCCCAGGTTCGCGTCCCGATCAGCGGCCCCACTCCCCTGTCCTTGAACAGGAACGGGAAGGAGTCGCCGCCGGACCCGGCCGACTCGTTGATGAGCAGGCACTTGGGCCCGTAGTGCGCGACCTCGGGCTGCGGCGTTCCCGCGTCTACGTCGCGCACCGCCCAGTAGTTGGCGAGCGGTCGGTTGAGAAGCTCGACGAAACGCTCGGGCGACCATCCGCCGCCGTTCCACCGCTCGTCTATGATGAGCGCGTCCTTGTGGCGCTGGCCGATGAACTGACGCATCAGGTTGTTGCGCCCGTCGAGCGCCGTGTCCGGCACGTAGATATAGCCGCACTTGCCGTCGCTCTTATCCTCAACGTACCGGCGGTTGTGCTCGATCCACGAGCGATAGCGCAGGTCGTACTCGCTGCCGACGGGCTCGACGACGACGTGGCGAACGCTGTCGTCCACCGTCGGCTCGCTGTTCACCGTGAGCACGACCTCCATGCCCGCCAGGCCCTGGAACGCGGCCCAGATGTCCTTGTCCGTGTCGACAGGCACGCCGTTGACCTCGAGGACGTAGTCGCCCTCTTCGATGTCGATGCCGGGCTGGCTCAGCGGACCTCTCACGTCGGCGTCCCAGTCCCCGGCGTCGAGTATTTCCTTGATCCTGTAGGCGCCGTCGTCGAGCTCCCACTCACACCCCAGCATGCCGACCGACATGGTGGCCGGCATCTCTCCCGGACCGCCCATGTAGTAGGCGTGTCCGACGTTCAGCTCGCCGATCATCTCGCCGATGACGAACGAGAGGTCGCCGCGCGACGCGCAGTCGTCGACCATCGCGTCATACTGGCGGAACACGCCGTCCCAATCGACGCCGTGCATGCCCGGGTCGTAGAAGTAGTCGCGCATGATGCGCCAGGCGTCCTTCAGGATCGTGTGCCATTCGGTGCGCGGGTCGATCTCAGCCATCATGCCGGCGGTCGAGAGGGTCTCGTCCCAGCTCTGGTCTGGAGCGGCGTCTACGATGGCGAACTGCCCCATCTCGCTGGCTGCCAGGATCTTCTGCCCGTCGCCGGACATGTCGAATCCGCCGGCACCGGAAAGGACGGTCTTCTCCATCTCCTCGTCGTCCTCGATGTCGACGAGATGGATCGAAGCAGAGCCGTCCGTGAACGTGCCGGGGTAGCGGACGTAGAGCAGCTTGCCCTCGTGGTTGACCGCGAGGTTCCCGAAGGAGCCCTTGCTCACGGGGAGCAGCACGGCGCGACGCTCGAAGCCGTCGATGTCGATGACGAGCGCCTCCTCTTCCTCGTCCTCGGCGTCGTCCTCGTCCTCGTCCTCGCCCTCGTCGCCGTTCTCCTCGTCCTCGGCTTCCTCATCACCTTCGTCGTCCTCGCCTTCCTCATCCTCCTCGTCGTCCCATTCCTCCTCGTCGCTGGACGGCGTGTCCGGCCACTCGACGTCATCGCGGAGCGGGACGCACATGAGACGGTCCGTCATGGCGTACACGTAGGAATGCCACGTGTCGTCCGACGTCGGCTGCGTGTAGTCGCGCATGCTGGCGTAGTACAGGTAGTCGCCCACACGGTCGAACGTCGGCCAGGTGGCGTTGAACGCGCCGCTCGTCACCTGATGAAGCTCGTCCTCTTCCACGTTGTAGAGGTAGATGACGCTGAGCTGCATGACGGACGGCTGGTCGGCGAAGGCCAACCAGCTCCCGTCGTGCGACCAGCTGAGTGCGACGCCCCGACCGGCTGTAGGACGTCTGAAGGGCTTCGTCACGTCCTTCGACTTAACGTCGACGATGTTGAGCGTTCCGGTGTTGTCGAAGAACGCGATCTTCTCCGAGTCGGGCGACCAGACGATCTCCTCTATGAAGCCGCCGCGCCGGTTCGTCAGCTTCTTCGTCTCGCCGCGACCGTCGGACTGAGTGATGTAGAGCTCGTACTCGCCCGTCTCGTCCGAAGAGTAGGCGATCCACTTCCCGTCCGGGCTCCAGGCGGGGTTGCGCTCGACGACATCGTCGGTGCGCGTGATGCCGCGCGGCATCCCGTTCTCCGCGGGAAGGGTCCAGATGTCTCCCCGTGCCTGCGCAACGGCGCGCACGCCCGTGGCCGAGATTCCGCCCTCCTGGATGTCGTCGGCAGCGTTGAAGTACTGCGGCCGGAGGTCCATGTGGTCGCCCGGAATGCGGACGTCGACGGCGGCCGAGCGCTCGGACTCAAGATCGAGCAGCCTGAGCTCGGAACCGTACTGGTAGACGATGGCGTCGGGACCTATCGAGGCCCACTTGACGTCGTAGTCCCGATGCTTGGTGACCTGGCGGCTTCTCTCTGTGGCCGGGTCGTAGGCCCAGACGTTCAGCCTGTGCGCCGGGCCGGCGTCCGAGACGTAGTAGAGGATGTCGCCGTGCCACATCGGGAACGTGTCGGCGCCCTCCCAGTCGGTGATCTTCCTGGACGAGTAGTCGCGCAGATTGAAGAGCCAGATGTCGGGCGCGCGGCCGCCGCGATAGCGCTTCCACGTCGCGTAGTCGGTGGAAAACGGCGTGTAGGCAAGCCACTCTCCGTCGTCGCTCACAGACGCGTTCCAGCCGTACGGCACGGGCACCCTCTCGGGCATCCCACCCTCGGGGGATATCGTGAAGAGATGGACCGTCTGCGTCGGCATGCCCATGCCGAATGCCCAGTACATGATCTTGCCGTCCGGCGTCCAGCAGACCGGTCGCTCGGACGACGGGTGGTGCGTCACGCGGAACGGCGTGCCGCCGTCCCTCGGGATGGTGTAGATGTCGTAGTTACCGTCATAGTTCGCCATGAACGCGATCGTCTCGCCGTCCGGGCTGAACTCGACGTGCCCCTCGTTGCCGTAGGGGCTCGCGAGCGGGCTGGCGACACCGCCCTCCCTCGGCACCGTCCAGATGTCGTTGGCGTAACGGAACGCAATGTGCGTCTCGCTGACATCCGGATGGCGCAGCATCCCGCCGTGCGGGACCGCGGCCGTAGCCGCAGCGGCCAGCAGCAGAAGTGCGATCCCGATGACGGCCGGGATCTGTGGTCGTCTCTCCAGCATCCTCTTCCCCCTTGCCTCGGTCTGTGGCGGACCCTCGGCCTCGTGAGCGCGCAGCCCCTTGAGCCCTCGACCCCGCCGCCTGTCGCTTCAGTCACTCACCCTCTATCGTCTCGTTGAGCTCGAACCTCTCGAACCAGTCGAACCCTGCGTCCTTCAGAAGCCCCAGGTACCGCTCGTTCCCACGCACGCCCTCGTCCGCGACGTACGCGAGCCCGTATAGATACTGGACCATACTAATGTAGCCGTTCTCGCGAATCTTCGTGAGCACCTTCTCTGCGAACTCGACGCCGTGAACGGCAGTAGCGACCTTTCGGACGCCCTCGAGCCGCTCTTCGGTGATTTTGAGCTGATCGCCGTGCTTCGCGTCGAGAGCTTCGAAGAGCTCCCAGTCCGGCAGGTCGCGGTACCGCTCGTCGTGGACCACGAAGCGTGGCGGCAGCTTCCTCCTGGGGTTCGGCCGTCCGCCCTTGGGATACCCCATGCACAGGAGCACCACGGGGAAGACGCCCTCCGGCAGTTCCAGCAACTCCCGCAGCTTGTCGAAGTACCAGTAGACCGTGCCGATGTAGACTGTGCCGAGACCCAGCGCTTCCGCGGCCACGCAGCAGGTGTGCATGAAGATGCACGTGTCCTGGAACGCGATCCACCACTCCTCGAAGCTCGATGTGGCCGTGAAGGGAGCCACCTCTATCTCGGCCCAGCGCTTGTTGCGCCGCATGTCGACGCAGAAGACGAGGTCGACGGGGGCGTTGACGATCTGCTTCTGCCCCATCCCGTCGAACTCGAAGATCCTCTGCCTGGTCTCGCCGTCCTCTATTTTGATGACCGAGTACGGCTGCATGCCGCCGGTCGGCGCGTGGGTTCCCGCCTCGAAGATGGCGTCGAGGACCTCGGGCTCGATCTTCCTGTCGGTGAAGGTGCGGATGCTCGCGCGACCGCAGAGCAACTCGACGGTCTCGTTGTGTGCCGTCGACATCAGTCCCTCGGGTTCTCGTCGATGTGTCCGTTCTCGTAGTGGCCGACCAGCTTGATCGGCACCCCGTCGGCGCCCGGGACCACCTCGAGACGGAAGTACGGCACCGCGTCGAAACTGAACAGCGTCTCCGTCATGGGAGTCGCAACCATATCCGGACGTTCGTCACGCCAGTAGACCAGCTTCCCTTCCTCGACCTTGAGGTGGCGGGCCCCGTAGTCGCCCGCGTAGGACTCCAGCGTGGCCGCATCGATCTCGACCGGACTCAGCCTTGCCTCGAGCGCAGCGACGGCCCAGTCGATGGAGAACGCCTCATCACCCTCGATTCTCTCTCGAAGCTTCGTGAGCGCGTCGAGGTAGGCCGCGTCCAACGCCTGGTCGGCCGGCACCTCGATGTCGGGCTGCACGCCGGTGCCCTCCCAATTGGTGCCGGAGATCGGGTTGATGGCGCGCCCGAAGGGCACCCTGACAACGATGTTCATGTCGTCGAAGAGGTAGCCCGCGACCGGATGGGCGCCGCCGCCCGTCACTTCGCCGACGATGGTGCCGCGTCCCAGGTTCTTCACGTTGTAGGTGAACTCCTCGGCGGCCGAGAACGTGTAGCCGCTCGTGAGCACGTAGAGATCGACGTCCGCCATCGAGGGTCCGGGCACGTAGGGCGCGGACCAGAACTGCTCGAGCGAGTCGCCGTCCCGGATGTAGAAGCTGTTCAAGTGGGTCGACTCCTCGAGCAGGTAGGCCATTATGGTCTGGATTAGACTCGGGCTGCCGCCCCCGTTCTCACGGAGGTCTATGATCAGCGCGTCCGTGTAGCCGAGGAAGTTCATGGCTGCGATCGCCGTCGGGCCGGAGAGCGACGTGTCGTTGAAGGCGTCGAGCTTCATGTAACCGACGTTACCGTCGAGTACCTCCAGCTTCTTGAACTCGAAGTTGTACTTCTTCCCGCGCTCGAACGCCATCTGGTGTGCGACGTCGGGGTCCTCGTCGCCAGCGGTCGACTCCGCCACCTGTTCGTCGCTCCAGTAGCGCACACCGGTGTGACGGTCGCCGCTGACCTCCTGAAGGTCCTCGGTCAGCTGTCGCGCGAAGTCCTCGATGGTCTCGAACTCGTCGTACTCGCCGCGCTTGAGCTTCCGACGAAGGTGCTTCTCGATGTCCTTAGCCACGTCTTCGAACACGTAGGTCTTACCGAACGCCCACGCGATCGAGTCGATGGCCGCCGCCTTGAACTCCGGCGTGGCGGCCTTCGATTCGTTCCCCGCCACGACCACGCGCTGCTGCGCGGAGCAGAGTCCGGTCACAACGAACAGACCCACCGCGAGAACGATGACCGCGATGCCACGCTGTGTCATCCTGATCCCCCTTCGCTTTGCTACATCACTCCCCCACGAAGCATGCGGGCGCCCGCCGTGGTCCGCGGCGGGCACCCGTGCAAGCAACCTGCTGGTGTGGTAAGTCGAGTCTAGATCACACCTGCGATGGTCAGCAGTGCCAACGCCGTGAAAGCGAAGGCCCCAAGCCGCCTTCTCAGGCTCTTCATCCTCGTCCCGAATCGCACGAGTCCGGTCTCCTCGCTTCGCGTTCTGGTCGTAGTCAGGGGGACGCGGCTCCCGCGCCGCGTCCCTCCTGAGGTGCCCTGCGTCAGAGTGCCGGGAGACTGAAGCCGGGGGTCCATCCCGGTCCCGGTATCGGTTCCAACGCTCTCACCGTTAACTTTGACTCAGAGGTCGAGCGCGGGGTTGAACTGCGAAAAGGCGCGCCGGAAGCCCGCCGGGGGGCTTCCCCGGGGGTTCCGGTGCGTGCGGCAGGTGCGGGTCGCTACTTGACCGACAGCTCCATCCCGCAGTCGTCGATGTCGAAGCAGATGCTCTCGGAGAAGTGGGCCTTGTCCCTGACGAACTCGAGGTAGGGCGCCATCTCCTTCTTCGCCACCCAGTCGAGATTGTCGTGTGCGATGACCCAGGCGCCGTCGGGGAGACGGTCGTAGAGCTGCTTGAGCAGGACGAGGTAGAGGTGCGGCACCGGGCCGAGCGGGTCCTTGAAGCCCTCGGCCTCGGCCGCCGCGATCTGCCGGTTCTCGAACTTGGCCTCGAGGTAGACGAAGTCGAAGGGGCCGTCGATACGGTCGAGCGCCGTGCGCGCGTCTTCGGCAATGAGCTCGACCTGCCCCTCCCAACCGGCCCTAGTGAAGTTGGCACGGGCCTTCTCGACCATCGAGGCGTCGAGGTCGATTCCCACGATGCGCTCGGCCTCGACCGCCGGCGTTGCGCCCAGACAGGGTCCCGCGAACCACCCGAGCGTGTATCCCCAGAAGCACCCGAGCTCGAGCAGGTGCGCCGGAGAACGCACGCTCGTCATCATGTACATCAGCCGCTCCATCGTCGGGCTCAGCGTCGTCCACGAGCCGTCGAACCCCTTAAGCCGCTCGCGGTGCGACTCGACGGCGGCGCGATCGTAGTCCGCGTCTGGACCCACGAGCCCGCGCTCCTTGACAAGCGCGAGCGCGGCGTCGACGATCTCTGTCTCGAGCGCGGTGCGGCCGAGCCGCCGGCCGAAGTGCCAGTCGCGTCGTGCGACCTCCTTCCGGAGCCCGCCGTCGGCGTCCTCGTTGAAGACGGCCTCCTGATGGACGAGGCCGTCCTCCTTCAGCTTATCCAGAGCGAGCGCCGTCGCCTCGCGTGATGGATGGAACGTGATAGCCATTTCTGCTCCTATCGCCGGTCGCATCAGGCTCCGGGCGGCCCTGACGGGCCGCGCGGCTACTGGCCCTGGACTGCGACCGAGGACTTCGGCCCGTCGAAGACCTGCAGTGTGTCGTCCTGCAGCAGCACCCAGAAGCAGTAGACGCCCAGCGCGGTGCCAAGCGGGATGTCGAGCAGGTCGAGCGCGCCGATTATCATCGCGAGGATGCGCGACCACGCCGCGGACCTGAGAAGACCGATGCCGGCGATGATTCCCGGCACCGACAGAATGATGAGGAAAGTGCCCAGGCCCACGCCGATGGCGCTCAGAATGGTCATGGCCTGGGGGTCGTGCGTCAGCACCCCGATGCTCGACAGCAGCACCATGATGACGATGCCGACTATGAGTCCTATGACGTGGTAGGCGATGAAGAGCGCGCCCAGCAGCGTCACGTGTTTCTGCATCCTCATGGCTCACCTCCTGTTTCGACCGGGCGTCCACCCGGGGCGCCGCGCGACCGCTGAGATCCGCGCCGCCGGTGTCCGCCGCTCCTTCCCTACAGCTTGATCTCGACCTTGACCTCCGGGATGCTCTCGCCCTCGCGCGGATCGCGGAGAACCTTCCGGAAGTCGAGCCACGCCGGCTGCGCCACGAACCCCAGCTGGAGGTTCAGCCCGAACATCGGATTGTTCTCCTCGTTGTCGGTCTCGACGATGGTCGCGCCGTAGTCGCGCGCGTAGCGCACTCCGTTGATCTTGAGAGCGGTTGCTACACCCCTGCGCCTGTGGCTTCTGACGACACCCGTCAGACCCGTGTAGAGCTTGTGAGGTTCAACCTTCGATATCCACATGCCCGTAAGCCCCACGTACTTCCCCTCGTCGATGGCGATGAAGTGCGCGCTGGAGTCGTAGTTGGGCGACTCGAACCGCGACTGGAACTCCTCGTACCGTCCGATGGTCGGCGGTTCGGGCAGCGGGACGTCCATCCAGCACTCGCACTCGAGGTCGTACCAATGGCGCTTCCAGTCGGGGTCGCGCGCCGGGAGGTCGGGCACGTTGACGATCTCGATGCCGCTCTCCTTGACGCGCTTCTCGATGGCCTCGAACCTCTCGAAGTCGAACGTCTGGGGGTTGAGGTGAGAGACAGGATAGCGCATCGTCGGCTCGAACCCGCGCTTGGTCAGGAAGCGTATGAAGTCCGGCTTGTCCTCGCGCGTGTCGGCGGTGAAGAAGAGAGGGTCGCGCTCCGCGAGCGCGGCCGCCACGTGATCGTACATCGCTGACCCGTAGCCCTTCCGCTGGTGATCGGGATGCACTTCGACGCCGACGAAGTACTTGCCAGGCACGTAGGCCCAGTCGCTCTCACCGTAGCTCGAGAAGGCGACGATCTTCCCATCCACCTCACCGACAACGCGCTGGAACAGACGCTCCGGGTTTCGGTGCTTGTCCCTGTGCTTCCAGCTCTCCGGTGCGGACTTCTCCTCGGGCCAGTTGGCGTTCGCTATGCCGACGCACGCCTCGTACTCGGCGTCGGTCGGCTCGAACGGTCGTACCTTCAGACTCATGGTATGTCTCCCTCGGGGCGCGCCGCCAGCTCCTTCCGGAACTGCAGCCACGCTTTCGTAGGCTTGAAACCCAGCCGCACGTTCAGGCCGTACATGGGGTTGTTCTCTTCGTTGTCCGTCACAATTGTCTCGGCGCCGATGGACCTCGCGAACTCGTGCGCGCGGACCTTGAGCGCCGTCGCTATGCCGCGCCTCCGGTGGCTCCGGACGACGCCCGTCAGCCTGGTGTAGAGCTCGCCCGGCTTGTTGCGGCGCTTCCAGACGCTGCTCATCCCGACCCACCTGTGGCCGTCGAGCGCCACGAAGTAGCCCGCGGGGATGAAGTCAGGGTGGTCGAAGCTCCTCGCGAACTGCTCGAAGGGCTCGTTGGTCAGAAGGTCGTCGTCGGGCACGTCCGGGATGATCTCGCCGTGCAGCTCCCACGCCCTGCGTTTCCAGTCGGGGTCACGGCCGGCGAGCTCGCTCGCGGCGACGATCGTGACGCCCGAGTCCCGCACGCTCTCAACTGCGCCGGCGAACGCGGACGCGTCCCAGCTCGAGAGGTCCAGCTCCGAGTCCTGCTCCTTCATGGATACCCGGAACCCTCGACTCTCGAGGAAGGCGATTCCCGCATCGTGGTCCTCCCGCGTGAACGACGAGAGGATCTGTGGACGGTGCTCGTCCAGGCCCTCGATGAGCGCGTCAAAGAGCGCGGAACCTATGCCTTCGCCGTGCCGCCCGGGTCTGACCTGCGCGTAGAGCAAGTACTTGCCGTCCGCGACGTTGTCCGACTCCTCGCGGTAGTACCCGGTGGCGACCACTAGTCCGGCCTTCGAGCCGTCCGTCTCCTCGGCGGCGAGCCTTCCCACAACGCTCGCCGGGTCGCGCGTCTCCGCGGAGTAGCGGTACATCTCGGCCGTCTTCGGGTACTCGGGCCAGTTCGCGGTCCAGATCTCCGCAGTCGCCTCGTAGTCGGCGTCGGAATCGTCCATCGGACGTATGCGCAACGTCAACTGCCCTCTCCATCCGCGACCTCTGCAGCCGCTGCCTTCTCGACACCGGCAGCGGCCCGCTCGGCCAAAGCCCTCTCCTCGTCCGTCCGCATGTCCTTCCTCAGGTGCACCCATCCGGGGATGGGCTCGAACCCGAGCTTGACGTTCAGGACATACATCGGGTTGTTCTCCTCGTTGTCGGTCTCCACGAACTCCACGTCGGTCGTCTTCGCCTTCGAGAGCGCGTGGACCTTGAGCGCGGTCGCTATGCCGCGCCGGCGATGGCTCCGGACCACGCCGGTGAGGTCGGTCTGGAGCTTCGTCGGATTCGCCAGGTCCAGCTCGAGCATGCTGACGCCGACGTACTCGTCGCCGTCGATCGCCACGAAGAAGCCCTCGGGAAAGAACGTCGGCTTGGCGAAGGTCTGCCTGCAGTAGACCTCGAACTCGCGCTTCTTGGGCTCGTCGACCTCTGGGACGTCCTTCGACAGCACCCAGTCGAGCTCCCACAGCTTCTCGCGCCACTCCGGGTCCTCGTCCCTGAGCTCCTCGAGCGGCACGATGCGGACGCCCGACTCCCGCACGCGCTCGACAACGTCCGACCACTTCGAGGGGTCGAATCCCGCCAGCGTTATGCGCGAGTTCTGCCCGCGCATAACCTGTTCGTAGCCGCGCTTGCTGAGGAACTCGACCGCCTCGGTCTTGTCCTCGCGCGTCCACGAATCGAGGATCTTCGGGTCCTTCTCCGCGAGCGACTCGACGATGTGGTCGTAGATCGCCGTCCCGACGCCCCGCCTCTGGTGGTCCGGGTGGACCTGGATGTAGATCCAGAACTTGTTCGGCATCGGCGTCCACATCGACTCCCCGAACGACGCGGTTCCCACCGCCTTCCCGTCCACCTCGGCCACCACGCGCTCGAGCATGTAGTTCTGGTCGCGCGCGTCGTCGCGGTGCTTGAGCAGCTCCGGCAGGTCGAGCTCGTCCGGGAATATCACATTGTTGATGTCTATGAGCGACCGGTAGTCCGAGTCGCTCCAGTCGAACGGTCGTATCTTCGCCATGCCTGTCCCCTGTGCTCTCTCCTTGAAGCGTCACCCCGCCTCGGCCGACAGGGCCGCGCCAGCTAGCTAGCCTTCTTGACAAAGATGAGCCACGCCGGCGTCGGTTCGAACCCCAGCCTGACGTTCAGGTCGTACATCGGGTTGCTCTCCTCGTTGTCCGTCGAGACCACGCGCGCGCCACGCTCCTTCGCGAACCCGAGTGCCCGGACCTTGAGCGCGGTCGCGATCCCGCGTCTCCGGTGGCTGCGCGCCACGGCGGTTAGGCCGGTGTCCAGCCTGCCCGGGTCTCCCAAGCGCTGCCAGAGACTCGTCGTCCCGATGATCGCGGTACCGTCGAACGCGAGCAGTATGGCGCCCGGCACCCGGTTCGGCGCGTCGAGTTCCTTCTCGAACAGCTCGAACGTCAGTTCGAAGCGGTCGGTGAAGAGCGGGACGTCCTTGAAGAGCTCGACGTACGCCGCGTGGACCTTCCGTCGCGCGTCCGGGTCCGACTCCTCGAACTCCTCGAGCGTCCTGACGACGATGCTCGACTCCTCGAACCGGCTGACGGTCTCGGCGAACGGCCCGGCGTCGAAGGACGCCAAGTCGAGCCTCGAGACCTGCTGCCTCTGCTTCTGTTCGAAGCCGCGGTCGGTCAGGAACTTGACCGAGTGTGGCTGGTCCTCGCGCGCGTCGGACGCGATCGACTCCGGCACGGGCTCCAGCCGGTCGAGCTCGCCGATGATGTGGTCGTACATGGCGGTGCCGATGCCCCTGCGCTGGAACGACGGGAGGACACGGATCTGCAGCTCGTACATGCCGGGGTCGCTGCTCCACTCCGGCTTGCGGTAGATGGCGGTCGCCACCACCTCTCCCTCAAGGTCGGCCATGATGCGGCGGAAGTAGTACTTGTCGCTCCGCCTCGCGTTCGCGTAGCGCATGCCTTCTACCGACGAGGGCTCGTCCGGCCAGTTGGCGTCCCAAAGGGCCACCGACGCCTCGTAGTCGCGGTCGCTTTCATCGAACGGTCGGATGGCAAGCCCGGCCGGCGCGCCTTTCTTCGTCATCGCGCTACCTCCGTCCCCGTTCGCGCGCCGCCGCCAGCGCGCCCTTGACCAGCTCGTTCCTGTAAGCGAGCCACGAAGGGATCGGCTTGAACCCGAGCTTGACGTTCAGGTCGTACATCGGGTTGTTCTCCTCGTTGTCCGTCCTGATGGAAACGAACCCCGCCTCCCTGGCGCCCGAGATCGCCCGTACCTTGAGCGCCGTCGCGAGACCGCGCCTCCGGTGCGAGCGCGAGACGCCGGTCAGACCGGTCTGCAGCCTCCGCGGCTGCGCCGGGATGCGCCAGAGCTGAGACATGCCGACGTATCGTCCCTGGTCGACGGCGATGAACCACGACTCCGGCATGCCCCACGGCCCTTCGACCTCCGACATGTACTGCGCAAATGGCATCTTCTGTATCGGCTCCGGGAACGGGACGTCCTGAAGGAACTCCCATCCGGCCTCGTAGGCCTTGTGGAGCGCCTGGTCGTCTTCCTTCATCAACTCGGCGAAGCTCCGCACGTCGACCTCGGACGCGTCCACCCTGGCCAGCACGTCCTCGAACGGCTTCGGGTCGAACGACTTGACGTCGAGCATCGAGAACTGGTTCCGCTGCGCGACCCTGAAGCCCCGCTTCTCCGCGAAGCGCATGCTGTCCGCGTCGTCCTCTCGCGCGTAGGTCGCGAGCAGTGTCGGCTTGGGATCACGGTCCTTGATCTGCTCCCAGACCCAGTCGTACGCCCTGGTCCCGAAACCCATCCTGCGGTACTCGGGCACTACCTGGATGCCTAGCCGGTACTTCCCGGGGGCGTGGCTCCACTCGTCCTCGCCGTAGTAGCCGGTCAGGATGGGCACGCCGTCCATCTCACCCACGAACCGTTCGAAGAGGAACTCCTTCTGGAGATGCTCGTCGTGATGGCGCCTCGTATCGACGTTCGTGCGCTCGTCGGGGAACGACTTGTTCCATACCTCGACGATCGCATCGTAATCGTTCTCGGTGCCGTCGAACGGCCGTATCACGAATCCCCTGGTCATCAGTCGAGCTCCTTGATCCACTGCGCCATCGTGATGCGCTCCGTGAATCCCGCCTTCTCGTAGGTCGCGCTCGCGGGCTCCGACCCCGAGCCCACGAATCCCTTCGTCGCGCCCATCGCCTTCGCGCGTTTCATCCCCTCGTGTATGCACGCCGTCGCCAGCCCCTTCCTCTGGTGGCGGGGCGACGTGGCGACCGGTTCGCAGACCGCTGTCAGAGTGACGTCATCAAACCAGATGGTCGCGAACGACGCAACGGCCCCGTCGGGCGCGACCGCTACGATGTCGAGGTCGCGGCGGTAGAGCGGCGCCTTCTGGATGTTACGGTACCACGTGACGTCCTCGCGGTTCTCGTGCGCGAAAGCGGGGTCGTCCGGGTGGAACGCGAGCCCCGACACGTAGCAGCGATCGAGCAGCTCGGCGCCGTCGCCCATCGCGCGCACGGCGTACCCCGCGGGCGTCACGGGCTCCGGCAGTTCGCCCTCGAGCGACCTCCAGTTCTGTCGCTCTCGGAAGACCGGCTCGTCGAATCCGTAGCGCCTGAGGATGCCCTCGCGCAGCCCGTCGCCCTCGTGCGCCCAGACCGCTACCTTCTTCTTACCGTCCTTCTTCGAGACGGTCCATAGCCGCTCCACGGCCGTGGCCACCATCTCGTCCTCGAGCTCCTCCGTGCGAAGCTCCGGGTCGAGCTGAAGGAAGTTGCTGCCCTTGCTCTCCGAGTTGAGCACCGCGGCGATCTCGCCGTCGGCCGTCTCCCAGAGGAAGACCTTCTCCTCGAGCGGGCCCTCGTCGCGATTCGCAACGCCGTGCCACACCCAGTACTCCCACCGGCAGCACTGCCAGTTGATCTCCTCGCGACCGTTCTGGAGGAAGGTGTCCCGGAGGAATGCCCTGATGCGCCAGAAGTCGCGCGGCTCGTATGCTCTTCGTGTGAATTCCATGGTCGCCTCCCATCGCCGCTTTAGGCGGCTCGGCTGTCCGCCGCAGGTCCCCTCCGCCGTGGCGACCGCGACCCGCGGCGGCTCGACGACCGGGTGGCCGCTCCCGCTCGATCATCTCGCGGAAGCGGCTCCCCCTTGTCGTTCAGCGTTCAACCTCGCTCAGACACCCCCCGCGGTGTGAGCGCTTCCGGCCGGGGCGCTCTCCGTCTCCGCCGGCGCGGTCGCGTCGCGCGCGGCCGCCCCTTCGAAGGGACGTCTGTACTCGATCCACGCGGGCACGGGCCTGAACCCGAGCCGCATGTTGAGATCGAACATCGGGTTGTTCTCCTCGTTGTCCGTCTCGATGATCTTCTTACCCATCTCGGAGGCGCGCCTGAACCCGTGGACCTTGAGCGCGGTAGCCAGACCCTTGCGCCTGTGGCTGCGGACGACGCCCGTCAGACCCGTGTAGATCTTCTCGGGCTCCGCATCGGACAGCCAGAGGCCCGTGTAGCCGACCGCGCGCTCTCCTTCCCTCGCGAACCAGTGGAGGTCCATCTGGTAGCGCGGGCTCTCGAAGCGCTTCTCCCACTGCTCGCGCGACGGACGCGTGACCGCGTCGACTGACGGCACGTCCTGGAAGAGCTCCCAGCCCAGGTCGTACCACGTATCCTTCCATCGGGGGTCGATCGTGGCGAGTTCCGTGAGACACAGGATCTCGATGCCGAGCTCCTTCATCTTCGGACCCGTCCAGTCGAACTCCGACAGGTCGAGCGTGGTGAGGTCCAGTTGCGACACGTTGTACCGCATCGCGAACTTGTACCCGCGGTCCGTGATGAACCGTCCGTAGTCCGGCTTGTCGTCGCGCGTCCACGTGACGAGCGAGTCCGCATCGGTGCGGGAGAGCTCGTTCACCAGGAAGCGGTAGAACTGCTTCCCGTAGCCCTTCTTCTGGTGGTCGGGGTGCACCTCGACGAAGACGCTGTACTTGCCCTCGACGTGGCTCCAGCTGCAGTGTCCGTAGTCCCCCGCAGCCACGATGCTCCCGTCCACCTCACCGACGAACCGCTCGAAAGTGAACTTCGGGTCGCGAGTCCTCTCCTCGTACATGAACTCCGAGAATGTGCTCGCCTCCTCGGGCCACAGCACGTTAGATATCTCGTGCACCGCCCTGAGGTCCGACTCTGTCTTGTTGCACTTGCGGATCTTCATCATGATAGCAGTCCTCGTTCTTGAGTTCCTTTCTGTCACCTAGCGGGCAGGCCGGGTTTCGAGCTTGATAGTGATCTTGCGAACGCGCAGCACGTTCACGCTTCGTCCCAACTTCCTCACCGTCGCGACGGTCCTGGGTAGGTCGGGCCACGCCGCGTTGGTGAGGTCCAGCAGGTCGCCGTAGCGCCTGCCGCCCTCGTCGTACGTTCTGGTCAGATACTCCATGTCAGTCTCTTCCTTTCGGTGGGACGCTTCCGTCCCATGCTCGCTACCGTCTCAATCACTCCGTCGAACTCGTCCTGCCCGTCGACCTCGCGGTCGTCGCGCGTCCGGTCCGGCTCGGGCGGCCCGGCCTTCCGCCCGTCAGCGCCGACCCGGTGGATCGAGACCTCGACGGTCCTTTCTTCCCGTGCGCGCGGCTCGCTCTCCTCCGCCGCCGCACGGGTGTACTCCTGTCTGGGGCTCAAGCTCATGATGAGCATGCTGGTTGAGAAGCTCAGCATGCCGACCACCAGGAGCGTCATCCCGTGGCCCGTCATGAGCGCGCCGAGGCACGAGAGCCCGCCGGCCACCGCCAGCGCGGTCGCGCCGAGTCTGTACCTGGCGTGTGTAGAGATGTACTTAGCCATGGTTAGCTCCTCGTCTTTCGCCCGAATGGACCTGCCTGCCCGCTGCTTCGCCCGCTTCCCCGTGGGTCGCGGACGCAATACTCCGCCACCCGATACGCTCGTTCGAGATCGGCAGCAACGAGATGCAGGCCCCGCACGTTGAGGGGCCGCTATGCTGTCACCTTGGCTAGGTACGTGAAGTAACTACGAAGGTGGGCCCTCGAGGTGCGATCTCGAGTGTATCGGTCTAATCTGGTCAGCCACCCGACGCCTCCTCTCGAGGGTTGATGGATCATGAGTGCTGCTGGATTGCGGTTACCTGCTTACCGGCGCCTCGCCCCGCCCATCCACCGAGCACGACTATCGGCGCTTCTGCACATCTGATTGCGAACCATACACCGGGGTTGAATCGCGGCGCAAGTTATTTCTTCGTTCGGCGACCGAATGACGCGGCCGCTTCTCCCGACCGCGTCACCCGTTCCGAAACATCCGTAGCACAACCTGTTCCGGCGTCCGTCTCGCGCGTAGTGTCACTTGCGTACCGCGCGGGTCAGTCCCACTGGTCGTCATCGCCGGAGTGAATCACGCTTCAGCTACCTCCCCTACCTCTACGACCTTCTCCACCACTATGGTCCACCTGGCCGCGAGAACGGCTATCGCGCTCAGTGCGGCCAATCTCGGGAGTATGAGCGCGCCCACGACGCCCGCCGTCAGGGGGAACTCGAACACCATCTCGCCCTCCCTGTTGCGGATGCCGACGCGCCGCACGTTCCCGCCTCTCACGATCTCCTTGACGGTCTCGATGAGCTTCTCGCCCGTTACCTCGAACTCCTCGACCCTGATCTGCTCCGTCATCTGAGCCTCCGTTCATGCTCTGCCGCCCGTGAGGGCGCCCTGTCCTCGCGCGTCCTCCATGCAGTCGCCGCCCGGTGGGAGCCGGGCGGCGCTCGGGCCTCGGTTCGTTCCACCCTGTATGACACTACACGGGCGGGGGTGGTTTCATTCGGAAGTGATGCAGACGGCGTTGCCTGCCGGCTACACGGGGATTCGCGGGCTCAGGACCGCGACCTCGCCCGACTCGTCGTCGCGCTCGGCCTGACGGGCGACCCGCTTGCCTTCCTCAACGTCTACGCGTGTCAGAAGGACGGCGCCGACGATGAAGAAGATAATGACGGACACGATCGAGAAGCGGCTGTGTCCCGCCAGCTGGCTTACGAACCCGAAGACGAGCGGGCCGAAGATGCCCGCGAACTTCGCGGACAGGCTGTAGAACCCGAAGAACTCCGCGGAGCGGTTCTTGGGGACCATCGAGCCGTAGAGTGAGCGCGAGAGCGCGCCGGCGCCGCCCTGGACCGTGCCGACCGCTACGGCCAGCAGGTAGAAGTGCCAGGCGGTGCTCATGAAGTAGGCGGACACGCTGACGCCCATGTAAACGAAGAGCGTCAGCATGATGGACTTCTTCGCTCCGACCCTCCCGGCGTACTTGCCGAAGAGCATCGTGAACGGAACTGCTATGAACTGCGTGAGGACCAGGGCGAGGGTCATGTCCGTGATGCCGATGCCTATCTCGTCGCCGTAGGCGGTCGCCATGCGGATGATGGTCCCGATGCCGTCGCTGTAGACCCAGAAAGCAATGAGGAAGATGAACAGGTGGCGGAACTTCCGGATCTCGTGGAACGTCCGCGCCAGGCGCTGGAAACCCTCCACGAGCACCGCGTGACCCAGCTCTCTTCCCCCGCCGTTCGCGGGCGGCTCCGGCACGCGCGCGAAGAACGGGATCGAGTAGAGAGCCCACCACACGGCCACGGACAGGAAGGAGGCACGGAGCGCGAATCCGAGGTCCGGCATGCCGAACCACTCCGGATGCGAGATCCAGAGGACGTTGATGACGAGAAGCGTTCCGCCTCCGAGGTAGCCGGTCGCGTAGCCGCGGGAGCTTACGGCGTCGATGTTCTCCTTGGTCGTGATGTGCGGGAGCAGCGACTCGTAGAAGACGATGGAACCGGAGAAACCGACCGCGGCGATGATGTACAGGAAGGAGGCCAGACTCCACGTGTCGTCGCCGATGAAGACGAAGGAAGCGGTGGCGAGAATGCCGAAGCCCGCGAAGATGCCGACGAACCGCTTCTTACCACCCGTGTAGTCCGACACGGCGCCGAGGACCGGCGCGATGAAGGCCGCTATCAGAAGCGCCGCGGACGCGGTGTAGCCCCAGAACGCGGTGGCGTCCTCGACAGGGAGGCCCGCCTCGATGACAAGGGAGCGGAAGAAGGGTGGGAAGAGAGCCGACATGAGCGTCGTCGCGAAGGGCGAGTTCGCCCAGTCGTACATGCACCACGCCCTGATGACGCGGTCTGTGATCTCTCTGGGTCCGGCCTGGACGTGTTCGGGCACGCGGCTCCCTCGGCTACGGTGGACTTGGCCGTTCCGCCGGAATTCCAGCTACGGGTGACCGTGCTCCGACCACAGTCGGGTACATACTCGCAGAAGAGGCAGGAGGTTGCAAGCATAAATGAGTACTGGCCAGCCGCTTGGTCATCTTCGGCGCACCGCGCGAAAAGACGTGTGCACCTACGCACAGGCGCCGCCCGGCATCGGACGGCGCCTGTGTGTGGAGGTGTGTTCTATGGGCCGGGCCTCTTCACCGGCCGGGGCTACCAGGTGAACGTGAACATCGCGTTCATAGCGGTCGCGGTCACGCCGCCGCCGACGTCGAGGGCGAACGCCTCGAACCGGGGTCCCGCCGTGAAGTCGCCGGCTATTGCGAAGTCGTAGCCGACGGAACCGACGCCGCCGAATCCGAGGTCGGTGTAGTCGGACGCGGAGTCGTCGCTCTCCGGGTCATCGAGCGTGGCCAGCACGAAGGCGGCCCCGAACCCGGCGCGGAGGTAGAACCCCTGACCCGCGGGACGGTACCGCATCGCTCCTCCGAGAACGCTGGCAGTCCAGGTCTCGTTCCACGAAGACCCCCCGTCCTCGCCGCTGAGCGTGCCGGTCCAGGATGTGAGGAACCCCTCTATCGACGTCTGGGGTGTCATCCTGTATCCGTACTCCAGTCCGAAGCCCATGCCGACCTCGAAGTCGTCGGGAGTCGAGTAGGTCTCTCCGAAGACCCCGCCCTCGCCGATGGCGACCTTGCCATAGCCGCCTCCGATGGAGACGCCGAACCTGTGGCGGTCGAACTCCTGAGGTGAGCCCGGAGGCTCTGCGCCGCGCATGGCGCAGGCCGGGAGCACCATCGCGACAAGAACACAGGCGATCGTAAACGTGCGCATGTGCTACCTCCTGTCCTCGTGACGCCCCGCGAGCGAACGTAGGGCGTCCTCGCTGAACTGCTCCAGGGCGACCGTGGCGTCCCCGACCATCCCTGTCTCGATGGCGACCATCACCGTGGGCGACCCGTCGTCGAGCCGGACGGACGCGAGGTCGAGCCACTTCGGCTCCCGCCCGCCGGGCGTCTTCCAGACGACGCGTCGCGTGCTCGTATCGTATACCACCGAGCGGGCCGTCTCACCAGTGGCAACTGAATCCAGGATGTGAAAGGCGCAGTCCGCGGTCCCGTCGCAGTCCAGCAGCCCGATGTCGCGCATGAGAGCGGCCACCCGGACGAAGCGCCCGTAGGAGTCGTCCCCCGCCCCGATGTCGACCTCGCCACCGAACCGCACGTCCAGTGGTAGCTGCCCCGTAACGCTCACGTGCGCGGAGTTGGTCATGGCGCGGTGCGGCAGGTCGTTTCCCCTGTAGGCGACGGCGCGGCCGTCGATGAACTCGACGACCGCGCAGTCCCCAGCCGAGTCAGTGAGCATGAAGTGCCAGTCCTCTCCGTCCACTCGGAGGTCGCCGGCGTGCGCCAGCGCCTCATCTACGGTCGCGCAGGTGTCCAGCAGGTACTGCATCCACTGGGCGCAGGACGCGCCGGGTCGGCCGTCGTCCGGCGGGAACTCGGCTGGGAGGTTCGCCTCGGCGACGACGAGCCCGCGCTCGTTCATCCCGCTCTCGATGAAGTCGCGTCCCCAGCAGGTGAAGGTGACCGAGACGAGACGGGAGGTCCAGGACGGGACCTCGCCCTCGTACGCGACGGGTCCGTACCCCCTCCACGGCACCAGGGACTTCGTGACGCCTCGCGGGTTGACGAGGACGGCGCCGGGAAGCGGCTCGTCGATGTCGAGGTTGCGGCCGACGACGACGGTGTCGCCGTGCGAGAGCGTGAAGACCGTGCAGGCGGCCGCGGGGCACGCGGCGAGACACGCAGCTAGCAGGGCTGCCGCGAACGCAAGGCGCGCGGCCGGAGAGAGGCGCAGGTCCGACAACCCTGTGGTCAAGCCTCCTCCTTGTGTGGAGGGATCAGCCGACGCCGAAGAACTGCACGACGCCCGACATCAGCATCTGGATGGCGACGGCGACCAGGAGCATGCCCATCAGTCGCTCCAGCGCAGTGAGCGCGCGCTTGCCGAGCAGACGAACCATGGCCCCCGACGAGGCGATTATCGCGCCGGACACGACCCACGCGGCGAAGACCGCGACGAGCCACTCCGGCCAGCGCTCGGGCTCGCGGTTCATGATGAGCATGACCGATGCCATGGCGGACGGACCGGCAACGTACGGGATCGCGAGAGGGACGATGAACGGCTCGCCCTCCGGGAGTTCCTCGGAGAGCCCTCCCGCGCGCGGGAAGACCATCCTGATAGCGATGAGGAGCAGCACAACTCCGCCGGCCGCGTTCAGCGCGTCGCCCGAGATCTGCAGCAGCTTGAGCAGGTACTGGCCGAGGAAGAGGAACACGACCAGGACGCCGAGCGCGATGAGAAGCTCCCGGACGATGACGCGCGAGTAGCGCGCAGGCTCCACGTTGCTCATCGCCGTCATGAACAGCGGGATGTTCCCGAACGGGTCCATGACGAGGAAGAGCAGTATCGCGGCGGAGAAGACGGTCACTGGTCACTCCGGCAGTCTGGCGCTGCGGTTGATCGGCCGACGGTTCACTGACCGCGCCCAATATGACCGACCGGCCGGTGAAGTCAAGCTACTTCGGCTTCTTCCACTCGTCCTCGCGTATTCCGCGACGCTTGATGACGTTGAAGATGAAGTCCGTCGAGACGTCGAGCAGCTCCGCCGCCCTCGCCTTGTTCTGGCCGGCCACGAGCGCCTGGACGACGGCCTCCCGCTCGGTCTTCGCGAGCACCGCAGCCTTCTGGCGCGACCATGGGATGACGGGCGAGTCGCCGTCGCGTTTCCTGCCCGCCAGGTCCTCCGCGGAAAGAACGGGCCCCTGCGACATGATGCTCGCGCGCTTGATGACGTTCTGGAGCTCGCGGACGTTGCCCTCCCACTGGCGGCTCTCCAGGTAAAGGATGGCGTCCGGTGAGAACTCGTAGGGCTTCTCCGCCGAGGCCGTGTAGCGCCCGAGGAAGTGCACGGCTAGCGGCCGGATGTCGGCCTTACGCTCCGAGAGCGGCGGGATGTGGATGCGGACGATGTTGAGCCGGTGGAAGAGGTCCCGCCTGAAGCGCTCGTTCTCCACGTCGGCCTCGAGGTCGCGGTTGGTCGCGGCGATGATGCGTATGTCGACGGGCTTCTCCCTCTGGGCGCCGACGCGACGTATCCGGCTCTCCTCGACCACGCGCCTGAGCTTCGCCTGGAGCTTGGTCGGCATGTCGCCGACCTCGTCGAGGAACAGAGTGCCCCTGTTGGCCGCCTCGCAGACGCCGGGCTCTCTCTTGTAGGCGCCGGTGAACGCGCCCCGCTCGTGTCCGAAGAGCTCGTTGTCCGCCAGGTTCTCCGTGATGCCTGCGCACTCCACCACTACGAACTCCTGCCGGGCACGGCTGCTTCGCTTGTGGATCTCGTACGCGATAACGCCCTTCCCCACTCCGGTCTCGCCCGTTAGAAGCACGGTGTGGTCGTGCTCGGCCGCCTTGGCCGCCATCTCGACCACCTCGCGCATCGCGTCGCTGCCGTAGACGCAGTCGCCCCACTCCCTGTCGAGCTCGGCGCGCATCGCGCGGTTGGACAGCAGGGCGCGGTTCTTGCGGAGCGCCGCATCTATGACTACCTCGAGGTCGCCGGGCCGGGCGGCCTTGTGGACGTAGTAGAACGCGCCCAGCTCCTGCGCTCGCAGTCGCGCGTGGACGTCGTTGGTCTCGGTCCACATGATCACCGGGAGATACGGGTTCTCGTTCTTGATTGAAGGCAGGAGGTCGAAGCCGACGGGCTCGCCCGCGAAGTCGAGGTCGAGCAGGACGACGTCCGGGTCCTCGATGTCGCAGGTCTTGAGGACATCGTCGGGGTCGGCCACGGGAATGCACTCGAAGTCCCGCGAGAGCACGCTCGAGGCGTCCTCGAGGAACTCGCGGTCGTCGTCGACGAGCAGAAGTCTGCTCTTGGGGACCTCTCGCGCGTTCTTAGCTGCGTCAGGCATCGGTGTCTCCATTGTCGGGTCTCCAGTGTGGGATCGTCAGAAGGAAGGTCGTGCCGGGGCCTGCGGACGTGCGGTCGTCCACCAGGTCGCCGCCGCGCTCGCGCAGTCTCAGGCGCGAGTTCGAGAGGCCGAACCCGCCGTCGCGCTCGTCGTCCTTCGGGTCGAAGAGCGAACGGGCTGCCGACTCGTCCATTCCCGCGCCCGTGTCGCTCACGCGGACCGAACACGTCTCGCCGTCGGTCGCGGTCTCGATGGTGAGCGTACGCTCGGACGAGTCTCGCATCGCGCGAAGGGCGTTCGTCACCAGGTTCTCGAGGATGAACCGGAACTCGAAAGACCAGAGCGAGATGGCGTCACGCTCGGACGGGACGCCGTGCTTAGCACTCGCGCGCACGCCGGCCTCGGACAGCTCCTCGGTCTTCTCCTCGAGTATGCGGTCGACCGAGCGAGTCAGCGAACAGCCGGGGTTGGACTGCACGATGGCCCACGCGCGGTCGGCGGAGGCGGCGAGTTCGTCGCGCCCCTCCTTGATGGTCTGGAGCTGGTGCTTGAGCATGTGCGCGTCCGGCGCCGTCTCGCTCAGAATGGTGGCGATCGCTACGCGCATGCGGTCGGCAGCAGCCGACATCCGCTCGGCCTCGTGCGATATGAACCCGACGCGGCGCGCAAGCGACAGCAGCACGGCGACCCGCGGGTAGGTAGTGTCGAGGAAAGACGTCCCCCTAGAACGGAGTCTGTCCCTGAGCATCGCGTACCTGTCCTCGTCGTCGATGCTGTCCACCATCTCCTGCGCGAGGTAGGCGACCTTCGTCACGGTCTTGCGCGCGGTGTCCATCACGCCGTCGCTCGGGACGCCCTCACCCGCGCCGTGAAGGAACTCCATGAGGACACGGATGAGGTCCTCGATGGCCGCGCCCGGGACGCGACGCGCGGGCCTCACGGTCAGCCGCGAGCGTACCGCCGACGCGCCCGCGACGACACCTCCTGCAAGCAGGACCGGGTTGAGCCCGGCGCTCCCGACGAGCTTCCACGCCCACGCGCCTGCCGCGAGGAGTAGCACCGTCGCAGCAAGCGTGGTCGGGAGTCCGGTGGTCCGGCGCGCGCACTCGACGGCGACCCACGCGCCCAGGACGGCGAGCACGAGTGCCGCGAGGAGCATCGAGCGCCGGCGCGCGGCGAAGCTGGCGTACTCGTGGATGCGGGCCGAGAGCCCGGCCACGCGGTCTCGCTCGCCCAGCACAGCGGCGGCGGCGCGGGCCTCTGTCGCGAGCGCTGCAGCGTCTTCGGCGCGCCCCTCCTCGAACGCGTCCGCAGCTCTCGCGCCGCTCTCCGTGAGCGTGCGGCGCAGCCGGTCCTCGTTGCTGACGTAGAAGGTGATGAAGGAACGGCGCAGGCGGTACGCGTTCCCGTCACGCTCGGCGCCGGCCATGAAGCCCGGCATGTTCAGGCATACTCGGATGGAGTCAGCGTCTGCGGCCGAGACCGCGTACTCGCGCGTCCCGACGACCGCCAGGCCATGGGAGTCGTCGGACACGAAGTCGCCGGCGACCAGGACGGCGTCGCTCACGGGCGAGTCGTGGTCCCACAGCGGTTCGAGGTCCGGTCCGTAGACCGAGAGGTTGCGGCCCTCCCCCTGCGCGGCGATGAAACCGCTCACGCGCGTGATGTCGGTCACCGGCGAGGGATGGTCGCCAGCAGCTACGACGAGGCCGTCGGGGCCCACCAGCGCGAGCCAGCCTACGTCGTACTCCGGCGAGAGCGCCCTCGTCCCACCCACGGCGATCAGCGAGTCCGAGACCGACGCGACGACCGAGATCGGCGCGGGAGCGAGCACCGTGCGCGTCACCCATACGGAGTCCGTGTCGGACGCGAGAAGCTCGAGCGTTCGCTCTCCCGGCGTCCACGAGGCGACCGCCACTCGGAGCGGCTCGTCGGCGAGGTCCGTGCGCTCGTCGAGCTGTGTCCTCGTCCCGCCGTCCGCAGTGACCTCGAGGATGCGCGAGCCAGCCACTAGGACCACCCTGTCAGAGAGCGCCGTCACCGAGAGTCCCGGAGCCGGGTCGAGCAAGGGCTCCACGCACGGCTCGAGCGTCCGGGCGTTGACAGTGATCCTCATCGCCGAATCGGCGTCGTAGATCACGGGGTGGTCTGACGAGGTGACGAAGGCCTCAGCCTCGCAGCCGGCGGCTCTGGCGAGGCTGTAGCGGCCGGCCGGTTCCGGAAGCGGCAGACGGCCGGCAACGCTCAAGTCGCTGAATCCCGCGGTGAACAGCTCGTTCCCCCGGACCACCACTAGCGCGAACTCGTTCGGGCTTCCAGCCGCGCGACCGACGCGGCACGCCACGATGTCGTCGACCGGACCTACGCCGGGCAGGCGGAAAGACCGCGGTATGACGCTTCCCGCCGCCTCGTGGAACGAGACGACGGAGCCGTCCGCAAGTCCGACCACTAGCTCGTCTCCCTCGCGCTGGGGCACCGCGCAGGCGCACGTCGGCAGCGCTCCGGTGGTCGGCAGCACCGCGCGCTCGAAGAGCTCCGGCGCGGCGGCCTTCGCCGGGACGGCCGCGAGCGCGGCGACGGCGAGTGTCACGACTGCGCGCGTCATGCGCCCTCCCCCGCCGACTGCACGCGGAACACGTAGAGCCCGCGGTGGCTCGCCGCCAGAAGCACCTCACGGACGCCGTCACCGTCCACGTCGACGGGGAACGCGTCTATCTTGAGAGACGCGGGGCAGTCGAACGGCGGCGTAGTCAATCCCCGGTCTTCGCAGCGGATGACGAAGCGGGCCTCTTCCTGGAGCGAGCTGTTCAGAACTACGAGGTCCGACCGCGGCGGTATCAGCGTGCGGCGGTTGTGGGACTTCCATTTGAGGTGAGCCCACGCGACGGAGAGGTTGATGATCTCGAGCTCGCCGTCGCCGTCCAGGTCGAATGCCGCGAGCGGTATGACCCATCGGAAGAGCTGCTCGGGCTCGGCGGCGACGATGTCCGGGACGACCATCGTACGGTGGCGCCAGTTCGGGATGCGGTTGAAGTCGACCGTGTCGCGGAAGCTCGCGACGACCTCGAGCCCGCCGCTGAGAGCGACGACGGAGCCGTCCGGGGCGCCCGTGATGATCTCGTCCGCGCCGTCCCCGTCGAGGTCCGCAACGGTCAACCCGTAGAGCCCGCCCAGGTCCGACCGCTCCGCGAGAATCGTGCCGCTGCCGTCCATCACGGCGGCGTAGCCGATGTCCATGTGCTGGCCGCTGCTCCACACGGACACGACCTCCGAACGCCCATCGCCGGTGACGTCGGCGGCGGCGCACAGGGCGCCGAGGTGTACGCCTATCTCCCGTTTCTTCCAGAGCAGGTTGCCGTCCTGATCGAAGCACATGACGTAGCAGCAGCCCGCGTCCGTGGTCCCGCCTCCGCTAACGCCGTTCTCGGGGCAGTAGTACTGGACCAGGAGCTCGTCTTTGCCGTCCCCGTCGAGGTCGGCGGCGTGCGAGCGGACCGGGGACACGCCCGTCCGGTTCGTCCACTGCGTCTCGCCGCTGTCCAGGTCGATGCGGAACACGCCGCGGTAGCCGCCCTCGATGTCGTCGATGCCGATGAGGGGATACTCGCCGCCCGCGTCGAGCGAGTGCTGTGCGAAGAGCATGTAGAATCGGTCGACGTTGTGGTAGCCGCCGTCGGTCATCATCACGGCGAACCGGCGGTCGCCGTCGGTGAAGGTCACGCCGTCCTCGGCGGAGTAGAGCGGGTCGACCGGGATGCGCAGGCGCTCGTCCTCCCCAGGCACCATGGCCAGCAGGCGGGTGTAGACGTTCAGGCTGTCGCCGGCGTTCGTCATGCGGAGCGCGTTGAGGAACCCGTTCGTCCGGAGGATCTTGAAGTCGCGGGAGTAGTTCCAGCGGAAGAGGTCGACGCGGTTGTCGCCGCGACGCGACGGGTGAACGGGCGTGTACCACTTCTCAGGCCACCAGATAAGAAGCTCGGGCTCGTCGCCGCGCGCGCCCGTGGGACACGCGGCCCACTTGCCGTCGAGCGAAGAGAGCGTCTCGCCACGCGCGCTGAAAAGCCACGTGGAGATGGCGCGGGTGGGCTGCGTGCTCGTCATGTGGGAGACGGTGAAGATGGGGAGCCCGTCGTCATCGTGCCCCGCGATGAAGTAGGGCGCCGAGCGGCCTGGGATGATGCGGTCGAGCACCAGCTCGTAGTCGCCGGAGGGCGGATTGGCGTCCGGGTAGAAGCACGTGCCGTCCGTGGTGTGGCCGCCTACCTTCGAGAGCCCGTTGCCCGGACGTACGGCGGCCCCGGCCATCGCGAGGGCGACACCGAGGCCAACGAGGAACACGAGCCATCGGAGAGGCTTGAGACGGTGCATGTGATCAGGTCGTGGAAGAGGACTGGCGTCGGGGGTGTGTCCGCGCTCCCCCTAGCCGGTGTCTTGTGACTGACACCCGATTATAGCACCGCGCCGCCATCGTGCGAAGCGGCATCCATGGTGAGGGCTCCGGCGCCATCTCCAGCATCGCCGCTAAGACGGAGACTCGCGGCGGCTACACAATGCCTGTGCCCGCACTGCCGGGCCGTGATACCATCGCAGGAACGCTCTAAGACTCACCCAACCACAAGGAGGACCCATGAGCAGGGCCTTTCTCATCCTGACAGCTGCGCTTCTGGCAACCGTGCTGGCGCTGCCCGCGCTCGCGCCGGTGGCGCGCGCCGAAGCGCAAGAGGACTTCGACCTCCTCTCCACCATGCGGGAGGAGCTCGACCGGTCGCTCGCGAACTTCGCGGAGGCCGAGGGCGAACCGATGTACTACCTGCAGTACTCGGTCACCGGCATCCACGAGTACTCGCTCGCCGCGACGAACGGCGGGCTCAATGCGCCGGAGAACTTCGACCACCGCTACCTCGATGTAGACCTGCGCGTGGGCAGCATGGAGCTCGACAACACGCACGAGATCCGCGGCGGGAGCTGGCGCGACAACTACTCCCCCACCCGCCACATCGACTTCCCGCTGGACGACGACGCGGACGCCGTGCGCGCCGCGCTCTGGAACGAGACCGAGTTCCAGTGGATGAAGGCGCAGGAGCGCCTGACGAAGGTCGAGGCCAACCGCCAGGTCAAGGTGGAGGAAGAGGACCTCTCGAACGACTTCTCCCCCGGCGAAGCGCACAACTACTCCGAGATTCCGAGGCGCACGGAGATCGACGAGGAGCACTGGAGCGGTGTCCTTTCGCGCGTCGGCGACTACCTGGCTGACCACGACTTCGTCCAGAACTCGAGCGCCTCCGTCTCCGTCCAGGACCGGAACTCCTACATGGTCAACACGGAGGGCTCGGCGCTCCAGCACGGGAACACCTACATCCGCTTGTTCCTCACAGTCTCCGGGATGGCCGACGACGGGATGAACCTGCGACGCTCTGAGAACTGGAACGCGACCGACCCCGCGAACCTCCCCGACGAGGCCGTGCTCATGGAGAACGCCGCGCGCCTCGTCGAGGAACTCGCGGCGCTCAAGGACGCGCCGGTGGTTGAGCCCTACATCGGCCCGGCCATCCTCATGAACCGCGCTTCCGGCGTCTTCTTCCACGAGATCTTCGGGCATCGCATCGAGGGTCACCGCCAGAAGAGCGAGAGCGAGGGCCAGACGTTCACGAAGAAGGTGGGCCAACCCATACTCCCCGAGTTCATCAGCGTCTACGACGACGCGACCATGGCGGAGTTCGAGGGCACGGAGCTTCGGGGCTACTACAAGTACGATGACGAGGGTACCCCCGCCGAGCGCGTGACGGTCGTCGAGAACGGAATCCTCAAGAACTTCCTCATGGGACGCTCGCCCATAGAGGGATTCGAGCGGAGCAACGGCCACGGCCGCCGCGAGCACGGCAACGACGTCGTGTCGCGCCAGGGCAACCTGATAGTCGAGTCGGAGAAGGTCGTGCCCTACGAACGACTCCGAGAGATGCTGATAGAGGAGTGCAGGCGACAGGGCAAGCCCTACGGCCTAGTGTTCAGCGACATCTCGGGCGGGTTCACGATGACGGGCCGCGGCGGACCGCAGGCGTTCAAGGTCCTGCCGCTCCTAGTGACTCGAGTCTACGCGGACGGCAGACCGGACGAGGTCGTGCGCGGCGTCGACATCGTTGGCACCCCCCTGACGAGCTTCAGCAAGATCATCATGGCGGCTGACGACGCGGACGTCTTCAACGGGACGTGCGGCGCGGAGTCCGGCTGGTGCCCGGTCTCCGCGGTCTCACCGTCGCTCCTCGTCTCCGAGATCGAGGTCGAGAAGCGCCGCAAGGGACAGGACAAACCGCCCATCCTCCCGCCGCCGAGCGTAGAGACCGCAAGCACAGGAGGTGACAGGTGAGAACGACTCTTCGAACGACCCTGACCTGCGTCCTTCTGGTTCTCCTGGCAGCGGGTGCGGCGTTGACAGCGGACACACAGGACGACGTCCTCTTCCGGGCGATGCAGGACGAGCTCGACCGCTCCATGTCGGAACTTCGCATTGAGGGAATGGACCCGCCGTACTTCCTCTCCTACCGGCTGCAGGACGTCACCTCCGCGCGCGTCGAGGCGCGCTACGGCTCGCTCGTGAGCTCGGACGAATCGGAGGGGCGCTACCTGTACGTGGAGTGCCGAGTGGGCGACCGTTCGTTCGACAACACGAACTTCGTGGCGTCGTGGCAGGACCTCAACCGGCAGCGCGTGGGCGTCGTCGAGGAGGACGACTACGACGCGCTCCGCCACTCCATCTGGCTCGCGACCGACGAGGCCTACAAGGGCGCGCTCGAGACTCTGGCTCGGAAGGAGTCGTACATCCAGGCCAACCCGCAGAAGGAGCAGATCCCCGACTTCTCCCCCGCCGAGCCGTTCGTGCTTGTAGGCGAGCCCGTCGAGTTCGCAGCGGACGTCGCCGCGTGGGAGGGGGAGGTCCGTGCGGCCGCAGGGATCCTGGGCGAGTTCCCCTCGCTGCAGGACTGGAAGGTCCTGATCTCGGGCGCGGGCTCGAACAAGCGGTACGTGAACTCGGAGGGAAGCCAGCACCTCAAGGGCGCCGTGTTCACGGAACTCGAGGTCGCGGCGACCGCGCAGGCCGAGGATGGGCAGAGGCTTACGAGCTTCCTGAGGTACGGCGCGCGTGGGGACGACCCGCTGCCGTCCGGTGACGAGCTCGCGGCCGACATCCGCGAGATGGCCGAGGAACTCGAGGCCCTGGTCGCGGCCGAGACGCTCGAAGAGTACGCGGGTCCAGTGCTCTTCACAGACTTCGCGGCCGCCCAGTTCATCACCCAGCTCTTCGCAGGGCAGCTGACGCCGGTCAAGTCGCCGCTCCTGGCAGAGGACTGGATGAAGGACTACATGCCCGGCGCCAAGCTCGCGGGCAAGCTCAACCGCCGCGTCATGCCCGAGTTCATGACCGTGACGGACGAGCCCACGCGCGAGAGATGGGAAGGACAGATGCTCGCCGGCCACAAGCTCGTGGACGACGAGGGCGTGCCGGCCGAGGACATCACGCTGGTCGAGGAGGGCAGGCTAGTGGGGCTGCCGACCAGACGTGGTCCGACCAAGAAGCTCACGGAGTCCAACGGACACGCGATCACGTTCCGGAACCAGTTCTCGGTCCCGACCGCATCGAACCTGTTTGTGGAGTCGGAGAAGACGAAGAAGGATCTCGTGAAGGGACTACGGAAGCTCGCCGACGACTTCGACAGCGAGTTCGGCCTGCTCGTCACGAGGCTCGACGTACCGGAGATCTCAAGAGGCTACAAGTGGACGGAGAGCGGAGGCGACGACGGCGGTGCGCTCCTTACCACGCCGGCAGTGGCCTACAAGGTCTACGCCGACGACGGCAGGATGGAGCCGGTGCGCGGCCTCGCCTTCGACGAGCTCTCCATCCGCACGCTCCGCGACATCTACGCGACGGGCAAGGAGCCCAGGCTCACGAACATCCAGAACTCACTGGGCGGGCCCGGCATGGACTACTGGATGGCTGTGGTAACGCCGGACATCCTCGTCGAGGAGATGGAGTTCACGGCGAGCAGCGCGAGCGAGCCTATGATGGTTGGGGGGCGGCCGTAGTAAGTGCGGCTGAGCTGACGGCTTGGGAAACGAAGAGCGGGCGGCCTAGGGCCGCCCGCTCGCGTATTCCCTCTTGGCGTGCCAAACGGTATTCGAACCAACGGGTCAATAAGATGAGGAAGGAAGTGAAGAGGCTAATCCAGCCGGGAAAGGAGCACAGCGAGGGCCTCGTTAGCCGGGTGTCGGGACACGATCTCGCCGGACGCGAACAGAAGGACATCGTTCTCGCCACCAGCAATCCCCAGATCAGCCTCCTTCGCCTCCCCGGGTCCATTCACGGCACACCCCATCACGGCCACAACGAGGCTCTTCCGGATGTGAGCAGTCCTCTGCTCGACCTCCTCGGCGATGGTCTGCACGTCTATCTGGCATCGACCGCAGGTGGGACAGGCGATCACCGTCACGCCGCCGTGCCTCAGGTCGAGCGACCTGAGGATCTCGCGGCCGACGAGTATTTCTTCTTCAACGGGACCTGAGAGCGACACGCGGATAGTGTCGCCGATGCCCTCTGCCAGGAGCACTCCAAGCCCAACGGATGAACGGACCGACCCCATCAACACAGTACCGGCTTCAGTGATCCCGAGATGTAGCGGCAGATCGTACTTCTCTGCAATCAGCCGATTGGCCTCGACAGTCATCGCTACATCAGATGCCTTGAGCGACAGAATGACGTCGCCGAACCCAACGCTATCGAGCAGCTCCACGTGCCGCATCGCGCTCTCGACCATCCCCACCGCTGTCGGATGGCCATCCCGCTCGAGGATGTCCTTCTCGAGCGACCCTGAGTTCACGCCAACTCGGATCGGGATGCCCTTATCCTTGCATGCGGCAACCAGAGTCTCCACGCGCTCACGCGCCCCGATGTTCCCCGGGTTGATACGGAGCGCGTGCACGCCTGCCTCGACCGCACCGAGCCCGAGCTTGTAGTCGAAGTGGATGTCAGCGACGACGGGAATCTCAGCCTGCGAGATGATGCCCGGCAGCGCAGCGACCGCCGCCTTCCCGGGCACGGCCACTCTGACAATCTCGCAGCCGACGGACTCCAGGCTCTTGATCTGGGCGACCGTCGCCTCGACGTCTTCGGTCTTCGTGTTCGTCATCGACTGGACTGAGATAGGCGCGTCCCCGCCGACTGGCACGTTGCCGATCATCACCTGTCTGGTCTTCCTTCGGAGCTTCAGGATGCTCATCGTCTGTGCCCCCTGAGGCGGACGTTCCCGGACCGCATCGTCGTTCCTTCTCGATCGAAGAACTCAAGGAGTGGGATAGCGTACTTGCGGGTCACTCCAGCCATGTCCTTGAACTGCGGAACTCCCAGCTGATGCTCCCCGCCGTCGAAGTACTCGCCTACCGCCTTGCGCATGTCAGCGATCACGTCTGGGTGGAACATGAGCGTACTCGTCACCTTGATGATGCGACCGGTCTCTGCCAGGAGTTTGATCATGGCATCGAAGTCCTTGCCACCAAGCTCCTGTCTCAGTTCGTCGAGCGTAGGCGGGGTCGCCCCGGCCTCTGAGAGCGCGCTCTCGATGCCCTCGGCGAGGCGCGACTGCTGCTCTGTCAGGGCAACATCATCGCTGCCCAGCCGCACGAGGTCACCTCGCCGCGTGACCCTGTCCTCGGATTCGAGGACGTCTAGAGCCCCTTCGAGTACGTCTCTCTCCAAACTCTTCGATAGCCGACCACGCAGCTCCTCAGCCGACATGCCCCACTCGAGCGGTGAGTCGGAGGCGAAGCCGCTCAGCAGCTCCTCGACCTTGCCCGCCAGCTCGCTGTAGCGCGATGAAGACAGGAGGTGATCGCCGACACGCACGACCGTCCCTTCAGAGATGAGCGTCGCCAGCACATCTGCGCCGCCAGCTCCGACGCCACCCGTGACGTCCGCGTGGGGCAGGCCCTCGATCCCTGCCTCCTCCAGCCGGTGCAGCAGGACATCGTCCGCCTCACCCTCCTCGAGAACGGTCAGGCTCTCGAGCACCTCGTCCTTCATCCGCTTGTGGCGCTTCGGGGTCGGGTCGAGGACTCGTCCGCCGCCGATCGTGTGGACCGGCGAGTACGAGCGGATGACGAAGAGGTCGTCCTTCTCCGCGACCACAGGGGACTCGAGCCTCAGCTGAACCAGCGACTCCTCCCCCGCCCTGAGCCAGTCGCTCTCAAGCAGTATCACCCTGGCGAGCACCTCTGCGGTCCCGAGGTGCAGGTGGACCCGCGTTCTGTTCTTCATCGGCTTGGCATCGGAGACCATGCGGAGTCGCGCGTCGAGCATCTGTGTCAAATGCAGCGCTCCCGGCGTGCCAAGCGTGTCGCCTCGTGACAGCTCGTCCTTCGACACGCCGTGTATGCCCAGGGCGGTGCGCTGCCCGGCCACGGCCTCGTCGACCGCGTGGTCGTGCACCTGGACACTGCGGACTCGCGTCTCCCTGGGCTGTGGGTAGATCTCGAGCTTGTCGCCCTGCTTGATGCGGCCCGACCATAGCGTCCCTGTGACTACCGTGCCGTGTCCCTCCAGTGTGAAGGCGCGGTCTATCGGTAGACGCGCCACGCCGTCCGCCGCGCGTTCAGAGACTTGGGCCACCAGGCGCTCGAGCTCCGTCGTGAGTTCGTCGAGCCCGTCTCCCGAAACGGAGGACACAGGGATGATCGCGGCGCCCTCAAGTGACGTGCCCTCGATGAGTTCTGCCGCCTCATCATGTGCCAGCTCGATCTCGTCGGAGGACACGAGGTCCGTCTTGGTGAGTGCGACGATGCCCGAGCGAACGCCGAGCAGGTCGATGATGTCCAGGTGTTCCCGGGTCTGCGGCATGACGCCCTCGTCGGCGGCGATGACGAGCAGGATGATGTCCATCCCGCCGATGCCGGCTACGGTGGTCTTCACGAACTTCTCGTGTCCGGGGACGTCAACAACGCCGAGGGAGTTGCCGCTGGGGAGATCGAACCGAGCGAACCCGAGCTCAATGGAGATACCCCGCTCCTTCTCCTCACGGAGACGGTCGGTGTCGACGCCGGTCAGCGCCTTGATGAGCTCGGTCTTGCCGTGGTCGATGTGGCCTGCGGTGCCCAGGATTACGTGCTTTGTGTCCTCAGGCATTAGGCCTCCGGTCGGTGGGTCCTACTCGCTGACTCGCTGGATGCTCGCCCCCAGCCCCGCCAGCTTCTCCTCAATCTTCTCGTACCCGCGGTCGATGTGGTAGACGCGGGACACCTCGGTCTCGCCCTCGGCCACGAGCCCCGCGAGTATCAGCGCCGCGGAGGCCCTGAGGTCGGTCGCCATTACCTTCGCGCCGGAGAGCTTCTTCACGCCCGTGACGACGGCGATGTTGTGGTCGAGGCTGATGTCCGCACCGAGCCTGCGCAGCTCCGGCACATGCGAGAATCTGTCGACGTAGATGGTCTCGGTGATGACGCTCGTGCCGTCCGCGACGGTCATCAGGGCCATCATCTGGGCCTGCATGTCGGTGGCGAACCCGGGGTAGGGGGCCGTCGTCACGTTGATGGCACGCGCCCACACGGGCCCGCGCACACGCAAACCACCGGGCTCGTCGACGATCTCGGTGCCTGCGGCCTCGAGCTTCGAGACGACCGCCGAGCAGTGCTCTCGCACGACGCCCTTCATGAGGACGTCGCCGCCCGTGATGGCCGAGGCCACCATGAACGTCCCGGCCTCAATCCGGTCCGGAATGACGCGGTGCTCGACAGCGCGAAGGTCAGTGACGCCTTCGATGGTGATGGTCGCCGTGCCCGCGCCCTCCATCTTCGCGCCTATGGAAATTAGGAAGTCCGCAAGGGCTGTGATCTCTGGCTCGCGCGCGGCGTTCTCGATGACGGTCGTGCCCTCTGCGAGGACCGCGGCCATCATCGCGTTCTCGGTGGCGCCCACGCTCGAGGTGTCGAAGTGGATGACAGAGCCCCTTAGCCGGTCGGCCTTGGCCACGATGTAGCCGTGCTCGATGTCTACGGTAGCGCCCAGCGCTTCCATCGCCCTGATGTGGAAGTCAACCGGGCGGGGGCCCCAGGCGCATCCTCCGGGCAGCGACACCCGCGCGCTCTGGTGACGTGCGAGCAGCGGCCCGAGCACACACACGGACGCGCGCATGGTCTTCACGAGCTCGTAGGGCGCCTCGTGGTAGCTGCAGTTGGACGTATCGATGGTCAGGGAGTGGTCGTGGTGTGTGACCTGGCAGCCGAGCACGCGGAGTACGTGCCCCATCGTGCGCACGTCGACCAGGCTCGGGACGTTCCTGAGCGTGTGGACGCCGGGCGCGAGCAGCGTGGCCGCCATGATCGGGAGCGCCGCGTTCTTCGCCCCGCCGATCTCGACCTCGCCCTTGAGCTGTGCTCCACCTCTGACGACGATCTTGTCCATCTAGCCCCTCTTCCATCCGGTCACGATCCGGTCGCGGCCGGCGTAGTCCTTGTGGATCTCGACGTCCTGCAGGCGCTCCCGCATGAGGCCAGCCACTGTCTCCGCCTGCCCGTCCCCCACCTCGAGCGCCATGAAGCCGCCCACTGCGAGGACGTCAGGCCCATCCTGCACCAGAACCCGGATGCAATCAAGCCCGTCCTCCCCACCGTCGAGCGCCGCCCTCGGCTCGAACTCACGCACCTCATCGGGCAGTCCGGCTAGGTCGCCGGTTGGGATGTAGGGCGGGTTCGAGACGACCGCCGTCACACCACCTGCAAGACCGTTGCCATGAAGCGGCTGCAACGTCTCCCCCTCGAGGAAGGTCACTCGCTCGGCCACTTCCGCCTTCTCCGCGTTCCGCGCCGCTAACTCGAGCGCCTCGCCCGACACGTCTGTAGCGTAGACCGCGGCCCTGGGCATCTTCATCGCCACCGTGACGGCGATGACGCCGGAACCCGTCCCGATGTCCGCAACTACAGGCGCGTCTACAGGCTGCTCGGACAGGAAGCGCAGCACGACCTCGGTCAGTGCCTCCGTCTCCGGCCTCGGTATCAGCACCGCGGGACCAACCTCGAACTCGCCGAGCATGAACGCAGCCTTACCCGTGATGTACTGCACCGGCTCGCCCTCGAGCCTCCGCTTGAAGAACGCCTTGAACTCAGCAAGCTCCGCCGCGCTCATCAGACGCTCGAACTGGACGTACAGTTCGACCCTCGGCATCCCGAGGGAGTGCGACAGCAGCAGCTCCACCTCGAGCCGGGCGTTCTCGAAGCCCTTCTGCTCGAGGTAGTCCTTGCTCCAGTTGATGAGTTCGAGAACGGTCCAGGTGCGGGTCTTCGTCATTGTCGCCAATCGTGATGTCCCTATGTGGCGCTACCGTGCGCCGGGGTGACCGGGGCTATTCCGACTGACTGGCTATCTGTTCCGCCTGGAAGTGGGTGGCGAGCGCGTCGATCATAGAATCGAGGTCGCCGCCCATGACATGCTCGATGCCGTGCAGCGTCATGCCGATGCGGTGGTCCGTCACACGGCTCTGGGGGAAGTTGTAGGTCCGAATCTTCGCGCTGCGGTCGCCGGTCGAGACCATGCTCCGGCGCTCCTCCGCCATCTCCCTCTCCTGCCGCTCGCGCTCGGCCTCGTAGATCCGCGCGCGCAGGACCTTCATCGCCTTCGCCTTGTTCTTGTGCTGGCTCTTCTCGTCCTGGCAGGTGACGACGACGCCCGTGGGCTTGTGCGTGAGCCTAACTGCAGAGTCCGTCGTGTTGACGCTCTGGCCGCCGGGTCCCGAGCTTCGGAAGACGTCGACGTGGACGTCGTCCGGGTTGATCTCGACGTCGACCTCCTCGGCCTCCGGCAGCACGGCCACGGTCGCGGCGCTCGTGTGGATGCGCCCCTGCGACTCCGTCACGGGCACGCGCTGCACGCGATGCACGCCGGACTCGAACTTGAACCGTGAGTAGGCCCCATCGCCCTCGACCGAGAAGATGATCTCCTTGAAGCCCCCGGAAGCGCTCGGGTTCGAGTTCATCACCTCGACCTTCCACTTCCGCCCCTCGGCGTAGCGCGTGTACATGCGGTAAAGGTCGGACGCGAATAGCGCGGCCTCCTCGCCGCCCGTGCCGGCGCGGATCTCGACTATGGTGTTCTTGTCATCGTTGGGGTCGCGGGGGATCAACAGGGTCTTGATGCGGTCCTCGAGCTCGGCCTCGCGGGCCTTGAGCTCCTCGAGCTCGGCGCGAGCGAACTCCTTCTCCTCAGCGTCATCGGACGCCTCGATCATCTCGTTGGCGGCCTTGATGTCGGACTGCACGAGTTCGTACTCGTTGTAGGCGCTCACGACCTCTTCGATGTGCGCGCGCTCCTTTGAGTACTTCTTATTGAGGTTGCGGTCCGAGAGCACCTCGGGCTTCATAAGAAGCTCGTTGAGCTCCTCGAACCGCTCCTTGATCTCGTGCAGCTTCTCAAACATCGGCCGACTCCAGTGGCGGACCCGCGTTGCCGCCTCCGCCCGCTCCCACTGCGGCGGTCGCCGGCTCGCCCGCGGGGTGCATCCCCATCGGCGCCTCGTCGATGCGCACGGCCTTGAGCGATGCGATGGCCACCTCGACCTGGGCGTCGGAAGGGTCCTTGGTCGTGATGTTCTGCAGCCAGATGCCCGGCCCCGAGAGCGCCCGCGCCCAGCGCCTCGCGCCGTACTTCGCCGAGAGCTTCATGAACTCGTAGGAGATGCCGGCGATGACCGGTATCAGGCAGATGCGGAACAGCCGCTCGACTATGCGGTCGGGCCGCCCGAAGATCATGAAGACGAGAATGGACACGACCATGACGATCAAGAGGAAGCTCGTACCGCACCTCGGGTGCTTGGTCGCGTACTTCCGCGCGTTGTCGGGGGTCAGGTCCTCCCCAGCCTCCTGCATGAAGATAGTCTTATGCTCCGCGCCGTGGTACTCGAACACGCGGCGCATCTCGCCCCACTGGGAGATGCCCCAGATGTAGGCGAGGAAGAAGATGACACGGATGACGCCGTCTATCAGGTTGAAGAGGAAGCCGCCGTCGAGCCCCGTCCTGTCCATGACGAGGTCGGTGAGCACCAGGGGGATCCAGAAGAAGAACACGATGCCCAAGGCCAGCGCGAAGACCATGGTGCCCGTGAGAGCGGCCTTGGTCTTCCAGTCGGACGCCTCCTCGGGAGGCGGGACCGCGCGGGGCTGAGATGGCGCGGGGGCATCGGACTCGGGCCCGGGCGCCCCGTTCGCTGGCTCGACGGTAACACCGGCATCGGTCGCCGCTCCGGTCCCGGCATCGGCGGCCTCCACCGGCTCCTCGCCCTCCGCGTCCTCCGCGATCTCCTCCATCGCCACGCTCGCCGAGTAGTTGAGCGCCTTTATCCCAAGCGTCAGCGACTCGATGAGCGTCACGCCTCCGCGAATGACCGGCAGCCTGAGCAGCCGGTGTTTCCGCGTCGCGGGGATGAACTCCTCGGCGTGTATGGCGATCTCGCCGTTGGGAAGCCTAACGGCGGTCGCCACCTTCTCCGGCCCTCGCATCATCACGCCCTCGATGACCGCCTGACCGCCGTAGTGAACCTGGCCCTTGCCCTTCTCCGGCTGCTCGCCGAACCCCGATATAGGGCTGCACCACTCCCGCTCGGCGCGCTGCTCGGGGGTCTCGTGTTCGTGTGTGTGGTTCCCGTTCGGCATCGATGCTCCGTATCGTCCGCGGCGCGGTTGCTCGCGGCCCGTGGCTCCGCCCGGACCCTACTCCAGCGCCGCCCTCAGTCTCTTCGCCAGCTCTGCCAGCCGCTCGCCGTCCGCGGCCTCGCGCCCGTGCAGGCTCCGCCTCTGTCCCTCGTTCCGCGGGATGACGTGCATGTGGTAGTGCCCCACGGTCTGGCCAGCGGCTGCGCCGTTCAGCTGGTAGATGCCCATCCCGTCCGGCGCGAGCGCGCGCTCTATCGCCGCGGCCACCCGCTTCGACTGCGCCGCCACGGCGCGCAGCGTCTCCTCCGGGATCTCGTGGATGTTCTCGTGGTGCTCGCGCGTGATGACGAGCACGTGACCCTCGGACGCGGGAAACGCGTCCATGATCGTCATCGTGTGCTCGTCCTCGCCGAGCCTGTGCGCGGGCGCGTCGCCCCGCACTATCTTGCAGAAGATGCAGTCGTCGCGGTTCAGCGGAGCCTCCTGATGGCCTTGAAGACGATGAGCGCCACCAGCAGCACCAGCACGCCGACCAGGATGTACAGGTTCGCGCCTTCCATCCCCTACTCCTTCTCCGCCGCCTGCGCGGCCCCGACCTCATCCCTCTCGCACGGGATCAGGCGCCCAAGCTCCGGGTGTACCCTCGCTATCTCGTCGCGAACGGCCCACGCCACGCGCCTGTAGGACTCGTGGCCCTGCACGCGCGAGCGCAGCCGCACGAACTGGTAGGCCTCGCGGAAGTTCATCCGCATCAGGAACCGCTTCCTGTAGGCCAGCGGTATCACGTACTGCGCGTTGACCGGGTCCTCCGCGGCCAGCTCCCGCCACGCGGGCACGACCGCTTCCAGAGCCTCGGCCATCTTCTCGCCGACGCCCGCCTCTCGCGCGTCCGCCGGGATGGTGTACCCGAGGTCGCACGTCAGAAGCTGCTGCGTCTGCGTCGTCATCCTGTGGCGCTGAATGTCGCGGTAGGCGCCGAAGTCGCAGGTGATCTCAAAGGTGTAGGCTGTGCTCTCGAACTCCCTTACCGGTGCCTCATGGCCTCCGATGCCCTGGAGTGCCCGACTCAAGAGCACGCCCACCTCTTCTCTGTCCAGTTTCGAGACGTCCTGTCGGATCTCGTCGTACGGACGCCCCTCCTCGCGGAACATGATCGCGGCCACCACGTCGCGGTCGCCCCGCCTGTCGTACTCGACCAGCCGCACGCCGGTCCAGGGCGCGGGCTCAGCGAGCGCGGCCCCGAGCGACTTCCGGAAGACCGGCGCGCCGGCGGCGCCGACGAAGAGCGAGCGGCCCTGGTCCTCCCACTCCTCGGCCTCCGCCAGCTCCGCGTCCCACGCGTCCGACATGCGCTCTTCCCAGCCCTGGAGGTAGGGCGAGGCGTCGGTGTACTTCAGGAGCGTCGGGACCTTCGCGCGGCCGACCTCCAGCAGCGACTCCGACAGCTCCCTCATCTCCGAGAGCGGGCTGGACGCCATCTTGACCAGCGCGTGCCGAAGCTCCCGCGCGTTGACGGTCCATCCCAGGTTCGTCTTCGCCGCGGCTGGCAAGAGCCCCCGCACGGTGTCGCACGACTTCCCGGCCGCCGTGAGCCCCTGCTCGCGGCACTCCGCGTTGCCGTACTTGTCCTCGCAGTGCCGCTCGGCCGCCGGCATCAGCTCCTCGTAGGCGCGATAGAGCTTCGCGACGGCCTTCCGGTAGACCCTGCCCAGATGCCCGCCCTCGAACGCGGCGGGCGTGTAGTAGTTGTCCGCGCTCATCACCTGGTAGCGCGTCGACTTCTCCGTGAACGAGGAGAGTCTGTTCTCCTCGATCATCTTCGCACCCAGGATCGAGACGTTCTCGACCGCGATGGAAAGCACGGCGTGCTCGGCCACGGACGAGTGTCCGTAGCCGACGACCCACTTCTCGTGGAAACGGGAGGAGTCCGTCTCGGTGAGCTCGCGCGCGATGTCGTCGAAGCTGTCCGGAGAACGTGAGGTCTTCGCGAACGCAACTGCGACGACCTCCGCGGGGAGGTCGTCGAGCGTGTAGACCCTTAGGGGGTTACCCGTCTTCGCCATCTGCTATTCCGCGGCCTTGTCTTCCTCGGCGGGCGCGTCGGCGGGCGCGTCGACCGGAGCTTCCGGCTTCTCTTCAGCCGCAGGCGTATCGGCAGGCTCCGCGGGAGCGGCCTCGGCCTTGGGCTTCTTCTCGGCCTTGGGCTCTGCCTTGGGCTCCGCAGCCTTCTTCTCGGCGGGCTTCTCCTCGGCCTTCGGCTTCTCAGCCTTCTTGGGCTTCGGCTCCTCTTCCTTCGCGTAGTCCTTGCCGTACTTGGTCATGAAGCGCTCGATGCGACCGGCGCTATCGATGAGCTTCTGCTGACCCGTGAAGAACGGATGGCACGCCGAGCAGATCTCGACCTCAATCTCGGGGAGCGTCGAGCGGGTCTTGAACGTGTTCCCGCAGACGCAACTGACCGTGGCTTCCTCGTACTTCGGATGGATGTCCTTCTTCATTGTCGTGTCCTCTTGTCGTCGCTCTGGTCTGCTCTCTTCACTCCCGCGGCCTCCCGCGGGCCTCTCTGAAGCAGCGCCCCGGCGAGGTCTCATCGGCCGGGCGGCAATGCGCCGCTCATCCCGGCCCGAAGGCCCGGGAACCATCTATTGTACTACAGACGCCCGCACGCCTCCACAAAGACGTGCGGACGTCGAAATGACCCAGCTAGAGGCTCTGCATCGAATCCAGGAACTCCTGGTTCGTGTCCGTGAGCCTCATCTTCTCCAGCAGGAACTCCATCGCGCCCACGGGGGTCTGCTCGCTCACGAACTTCCTCAAGACCCACAGGCGGTTGATGTTCTCGTCCGAGATCAGGAGCTCTTCCTTCCGCGTCCCCGACTTGAGTATGTCGATCGACGGGTAGATGCGGCGGTCGGTGAGCCTCCTGTCGAGCACGAGCTCCATGTTGCCCGTGCCCTTGAACTCCTCGAAGATGACGTCGTCCATCCGCGAGCCAGTATCGACAAGGGCCGTCGCCATGATGGTCAGGCTGCCCGCGTCCTCGGTGTTCCTCGCCGCGCCGAAGAAGCGCTTCGGTCGCTGGAGCGCGTTCGAGTCGACTCCGCCGGTCAGGATCTTGCCCGAGTGCGGAACGACCGTGTTGTGCGCGCGCGCCAGTCGCGTGATCGAGTCCAGCAGGATGACTACGTCCTTCTTGTGCTCGACCAGACGCTTGGCCTTCTCGATGACCATGTCCGCGACCTGGACGTGGCGCTCCGGCGGCTCGTCGAAGGTCGAACTGATGACCTCGCCGTTCACGGAACGCTGCATGTCGGTGACCTCCTCGGGCCGCTCGTCGATGAGCAGGACGATGAGGACCACCTCCGGGTGGTTCGTCGTGATGCTGTTGGCCAGCTTCTGGAGGATGACCGTCTTGCCCGCTCTCGGCGGCGATACGATGAGGCCTCGCTGGCCCTTCCCTATCGGCGTCAGCAGGTCGATGACGCGCGTCGTCATGTCCTTCGGGTCGGTCTCGAGGACCAGCCGCTCCTCCGGGTAGAGAGGCGTCAGGTTCTCGAAGAGGATCTTGGTCTTTGCGACCTCGGGGTTCTCGTGGTTGACCGCCTCGACGCGGAGGAGCGCGAAGTAGCGCTCGTTCTCCTTCGGCGGCCGCACCTGGCCACTGACGACGTCACCCTTGCGCAGGTCGAACCGCTTGATCTGGGAAGGAGACACGTAGATGTCGTCCGGGCCCGGCAGGTAGTTGTAGCTCGGGCTTCGAAGGAAGCCGTAGCCGTCCGGGAGGATCTCCAGCACGCCCTCGCTGAAAATGAGACCGTTCCGCTCGGTCTGGCCCTCCAGGATCTTGAAGATGAGCTCCTGCTTCCGCAGACCGCTCACGCCCTCGATCTTGAGCGACTCGCCGTAGGCCACGAGGTCCTTGATTGTCTTCTGCTTGAGCTCGACGATGTCCAGGTTCTCGCCGTTCGGGCCGCGCCCCGGCTTCCCCGTGGGGACCTTGGTCTCGGCCGTGCCGTTCTCGCCGTTGCCGCCGTTGGCCTTCGCGGTCGCCGTCCTGGCGGACGACGCGCGCGTCGACTTGGTCTCGTCCGTCTTCGCGGAGGACCTGGCCGACGACTTCGAACTCGACCTGGAGTTGCCGGAGGCCGACCTGGACGCCGCCTTCCTCGTGCCGGTCGATTTCGACGCGGTCTTGCCGTTCTTTTCTGCCATTACTCCCTAACCTTGGGTGGGTACTGCTGTGTGGTGTGTACCGACGGGCGAACCCGGCCGCCAGCCGTTTCCTGTATGCAATGGGCCCTGAAGCGAAGTTACACGTGAATCCTCGGTGTGCTTCTGGATCGGGACGGTGTGCTTCGGATGGGCTACTTCTGGAAGCGCGTCCGGTCTCCCACCCGGACACTGCAAATTCTAGTCCAGGGGGCCCAGACTGTCAAGGTGATTCGGGCGTCAGGGCGGAACGGCCGGTTCGGGGCCGGGCCCATGGGTTCGGACCCGACGCAGCGGGTCCGCGCCGCGGGCCTAGCCCTCCCCGTGCGCCACGTCCGCCAGTTCGCGGGCGACGGACTCGATCCGCCGCTCCGCTTCCTCCTTCATGCGACGTTCTATGACCTTCCCGCCGCTCTGCTGGTCGCTCAGGAGCTCCTCGGCGAACGTCCCGTCCTGGATGTCGCTCAGAACGCTCCCCATCCCGCACTTGAGGTCCTCCGGGCAGACGAGGTCACCGCGCGTCAGGTCCCCGAACAGCGCCGTCCGGCTGACGCGCTTCCGCATCCCCTCGATGCCGTAGCGCCGCATGAGGTTCACCGTGAGGTCCAGCTCGTAGAGACACTCCATGTAGGCCAGCTCCGGCGGGTAGCCGGCCTCGACCAGCGTCTCAAATCCCGCATTGACGAGTCTCGTCACTCCGCCGCAGAGCACCGCCTGCTCGGCGAAGAGGTCGATCTCGGTCTCCTCCGCCGCGGTCGTGCGGAACAGCCCCACACGCGTAAGCCCCAGCGCCTTGGCGTACTCGAGCGCGACGCGCTTCGCGTTCCCGGTGGCGTCCTGCTCGACGGAGTAGGCGCCGGGCAGCCCTCCCCCGTTCACGAACCTCTCGCGCAGCCGGAGGCCCGGTCCCATCGGCGCGACCATGACGACGTCCAGCCCGGCCGGCGGCTCCACGCCCCCGAACCGTAGCGGGAACCCGTGCGCGAAGAGAACTGCGGCGCCGGGCTTTGCGTGCGGCACGACGAACTCGTCGATGGTCTCCCGCATAACGTCGTCCGGCACCATCAGAGCGATGACGTCTCCCGCCGCGCACGCTTCCGCGACGTCGACGACCCGGAACCCCTCGAGTTCCGCGCGCGAGCGCGACAGGCTCTCGGGCCTCAGTCCCACCAGCACATCGACGCCCGAGTCGCGCAGGTTGAGCGCGTGGGCCTCGCCCTGGTTGCCGTAGCCGACGACGCCGACGGTCGCCCCCTCGAGCGGCGTCCCGGGCACGTCCCTGTCCTTGAGGATGTTCATTGGGGCTCCAGACAGGAACATCGGCCCCGGAGGGCCGATGTTCCCGAAAACCTAAGCCATCCGGCCCTTGAGCCGGAATAACGCCCTACTGGCCGCCGGCGTCCAGCAGCATCCTGATCTGCTCGAGCTCGGCCTGCGCCTCTTCGGTGCGCTCGAGCTTCGTGTAGATCCGCTGGAGCATGCGGTGGTACGAGACCGTGTCGTCCGTCTCGATGAGCTTGTTCACGGCCTCGATGACGTTCTCGTAGTACTCCGTCGCGAGCACCTGGTCGACGTCCCAGAGCTCCTCGGCGAGCTTCCAGTAGGAGTAGTAGACCCTCGACAGGGCGTCCACGTCCTCGGGTTCGCCCTCGAGGTGCTGCTCGAAGTAGTCGATCGCCTTGCGCCAGTGGTCGGACAGGTAATGCATGTTCCCGAGGTTGAAGAGCAGGTCCGGGAAGTCCGGCGCGACGCGCTCGATGCGCTCGTAGTAGTCGATGGCGCCATCGTAGTCCTCGACACCCGGAGCGGCGAGCTGGGCGGCCTTGAAGCTGTAGGCGTCCAGCATGTACTCGATGATGTCCTGGTTGCCCGGGTCGTGCTCCAGCGCGGCCTCGTACGACGCTATCGCGCTGTCGTAGTCGCCGAGGTTCTGGTGCGCGGCGCCGATGTTGACGTGCACGGTCGAGTTGTCCGGGTCGATCGTCAGGGCCTTCTCATACTCGGCGAGCGCCATCTCGTACTGCGCCGCCTCCATCTTGCTGTTGCCCTCGTTGCGGAAGAGCTGCATGTAGTAGGCGATGGCGTTCTCGCACTCCGAGGTGGCCTTCTCGTCGGGAGCGAGGTCGAGCGCCATGTGCAGGTGCTCGCTCGCCTCCTCGAGGCGGTCGGTCTCGGCGTAGGTGCGCCCGAGCCACATGTGCGGCTCCCACGCGTCCGGCGAGTTCTTGATGGCAATGAGAAGCTGCTCGATTGCGTTCTCGTAGTCCTTCTGCTGCAGGTAGACCTTGCCGCTGGTGAACGCGGGATCGCCCCCGCAGCCGGCCAGCAGGACGAAGGCAGCCAGTGCCACGAGCAGAACGGCTGTCCGCGCCATGTTCATCCTATACTCCCCCTTGTTCGGAGCTGACTCCGGTCCGTTTGTCTGCTAACCCGCGAAGTATATCCGCGGAGAAGCCGTGCTGTCAACCTATATGCGGGTGAGTCCGGTCCGGGAATGGGCCTGGGGCGCCCGGGCCGCGAGAGGATGGCGTCCGGGGTCATCTGGGGGTGAGTGGGGTTCCTGGGGTGCGTTCGGCGCCGGCCGCGGGGACCGGCGCCCGGAGGTCCCCGCTATATGAGCTGATTCCCGTTTACGGCCAGCTCGTAGTGGCTGCCGAGGAACTCGGCCGCCCTGCGTGAGACCACCATCCGAGACAGGAAGATCTCGAAGTACTCCATCACGGACGATATCTTCGTGTTGACCGTCAGGTTGAGCCGGATGATGTTCTTCTCCGGCATTACCTCGAGGACCGACTTCTGGACCGCGTAGTTGACGCGGTCGTGGATGTCGAACTTGACCGTCGAGGGGTTGCGCACGCGCGAGCGGTGCACGTCGGCCTTGTCGGCCAGGATGAGCGCCGCGGCGACGTTAGTCGCCGGATGGGCGTGCATCTCGTCGTGGTTGCCGATCGCCGACATCACCTGGATGATCTCGGGAAGCGGCATGCCGAGGTCGCGCAGGAGGTCGTGGGCTATGAGCGCGCCCGTCTGCGCGTGGTCCTCGCGGTTGACCAGGTTGCCTATGTCGTGCAGGAACCCGGCGATGCCCGCCAGTTCGGCCTCGCGCTTCTCCTTGCCAAGCTGCTTCAGGACCTTCTGCGCGGTCCGACCTACCCACTTCGCGTGGCGGACGCCGTGCTCCGTGTAGCCGACGATGCCGAGCTGCGTGTCCGTGTCCTTGAGTATCGTCAGGATGTTGCTGTTCTTGCTGATCTTGTTGAACGTCAGTGGTGTCGACATACTGCCCTTCTGTTCCTTCCTCTCGCGGGGCCGGTCCCCGAGCTGTCGTAGCCCGCGTCCGGGTCCGCCGGTCGGTCCCTCATGGGACCCTGAGTTATGCAAGCGCCGACTCATGCCGTCGCCCGCCGCGTTCGCGGTCGGAGGGCGGAACGCATCCGGACACCCCCCCAGGTCATCCCTCAAGCGCTCCAGCCCTTTCCCGGCCTGCGAAAAGCGTGCCCGCCTACGGGAGGCGGGCGCGTGTACACAATTTACCCCCGGCAGAGAGGGGTGTCAAGGCGCGGAACGGTTGTGGTCAGCCCTCAGCCTCCACTTGGGCCCCAGGCGTCCACTGTGCTAGTATTCCATCGCCAAACCGAATCCGCGGACAACGGAAAGGAGTGACCCGTGAGAACGCTTCGTGTAGTCGCTGTGCTGACGATCTTCGCTGTACTTCCCCTGCTCGCGTCCTGCACCCGCGCGCCCGAGATCCACGAGCTCACCATCATCGGCACGTCGGACATACACGGCGCGCTCGATCCGGTCACGATGAAGATCGACGTGGACGGCGACGGCGAGGTCGAGGAGGTCGAGGCCGGCGGCATGCCGCGTCTAGCCACGCTCATCCGGCAGATAGAGAAGGAGGCCGGACATCCGGTGGCCGTCCTGTCGTCCGGCGACGAGCTGACCGGCCGGTACTTCCACAGCTTCAAGGGCGAGTGCACCTACGCGCTGATGAACGCCGCGGGCTACGAGATCTCGTGTTTCGGCAACCACGCGTTCGACCAGGGGCCGCAGGTCCTCGCAGACGCCATCGCCTACTCCAGTTTCCCCCGCATCGCGACCGACCTCGCTGTCGAGAGCACGCCGCTCGAGGGCCTGGTCGTCCCGTACGTCGTCGCGGACTACGACGGCCTGACGGTCGGCTACTTCTCGATGATCACGGAGTCCCTCCCCTACGTCGCCAGTCCGAAGGAGGTCAAGCTGACGGGAACGAACCTCGAGACCTGTCACCGGGCCGTGCGGGAGCTCAAGGAGCAGGGCGCGGAGCTCGTCGTGTGCCTGTCGCACATCGGGCTCGACAAAGACCTCGAGGTAGCGCGCTCGGTGCCCGGCATCGACGTCATATTCGGCGGGCACTCTCACGAGTACACTCCGGCGCCACATCGCGTCGGCGAGACCCTCGTCGTGAACGCCGGCACCAAGGGCCCGTATCTGGTGCGGATGGACCTCGTGACGAACGCCGCCGGCGAGATCGACTTCGACGCGGTCGACTACGAGCTCATACCTGTTGTCGATCCCGTCCCCCCGGCTCCGGACGTGGAACAGACTCTGAACGACTTCATCGCGAAGATGCCCGAGGCCGTCGTCATAGGCATGACCGAGGTCGACTGGGACCTGACCAAGCCCTCCGTGCGCGGCGGCCCGTGCCCGGTAGCGAACCTCATCAACGACCGCATGCGCGAGAAGTTCGGGGTCGACGTGGTACTGAACAACGCGGGCGCGTTCCGCGGCAAGGGCATCTACAAGGCGGGTCCGATCACGGACCAGATGCTCAGCGAGATCGACGAGTTCCGGAACAACGCCTACCTCTTCGACCTCAAGGGCGAGCACCTCCTCCCCATCCTCGAGCACAGCGCCGCGAACTTCGGGGAGGGCGGTCTGCTGCACGCCTCCGGACTCCGGTACACCATCGACCTGTCGAAGCCGGCGCAGGTCATCTCGCGCAGCGACGACGGGGTCTGGACGGTGGAGTCCGAGGGAAGCCGCGTGTCGAACGTAGGGATAATGAACGCGAGCGGCGCCTACGAACCGCTGGACCCGGAGAAGACCTACCGCGTCCTCGCCAACAGCTTCATCGTCAAGCATGAGGGCGACGGCTACTTCTGGTTCAAGAAGCACCTCGCGAACCTCGAGAACACGTACTCGACGTTCTACTCGATCATGGCTGAGATCGCCGCATATGAGGTGTCGCTCAATCCAGAGCCGCCCGACGACCGGCTGGTCGTTCTGAGGTAGGGGGCCGGGCGAGGCGCCCGCCCCAAGGGCCTTTCTTACGGGCCCGGTGGTCACTCGACCGCCGGGCCCGTTCTCATTCCAGCTTGTTTGTCAGGAGACGATGATGACCTAAACCCGCGGGCCCCACCGGGTGTCATACATAACGTGAGAGGGGGGACTGGGATCCCGATGTCAGGCCGAAGGCGCAGCCGCCCGGCCTCGAGCCCCGAAGGGAGGCCCAGTGTGAATCTCACAGCAACCCTCACCAGGATCGTTCTCGCAGTCGTCATAGTCCTCAGTCTTGCCACCGCCGCAGCCGCGCGCAATCCAGCGCGCGAGGTCGCGGAGGCCGGCGTCGATGAAGCCGTGGTCCACTCGGACCCGCTCCGCCAGTCGCCTCTCTGGAACGTGTTCCCGGAGGCGCCGGGGTTCGATGCAACCGCGCGCTATCCCTACCAGGACATGGGGATCTTCCCCTTCGACAACCTGATGCGGACGCCGGTGGAAGCCGTCAAGCAGCCCGAGCAGTGCGACGAGATGTGCCCGCGCCTGCCCGTAGAGGCCGTCAAGCAGCCCGAGCAGTGCGACGAGGTGTGCCCGCGCCTGCCGGTCGAGGCGGTGAAACAGCCCGAGCAGTGCGACGAGATGTGCCCGCGCCTGCCCGTAGAGGCCGTCAAGCAGCCAGAGCAGTGTGACGAGATCTGCCCGCGCCTGCCCGTCGAGGCCGTCAAGCAGCCAGAGCAGTGCGACGAGATGTGCCCGCGCCTGCCCGTCGAGGCCGTCAAGCAGCCGGAGCAGTGTGACGAGATGTGCCCGCGCCTGCCCACCCAGGCGGTGCGGGAGCCGCTCTGCGTCGAGTGCTTCGGGCCGACCATGCGGCTCAATCTCAAGAACGCCGCCGCCACGGAGGTCGCGATCTACTCCGTCAACGGTCGGCTCGTTCGAAGGATGTCCGAGCAGCTTCCGAGCGGTGAAAGCGATCTCACGTGGGACGGGCGGACCGACTTCGGGACCCGCGCGGCTTCCGGCGTCTACTTCGCGCAGGTGCAGGCCGGAGTGGACGTCGGGAAGGGCAAGCTCGTCCTCGTCCGGTAGGCGAGCTTCCCCCGCGTGAGTTCGCGATCGGGGCCGACACCAGGGATCTGCAACGGAGAGCGCAGCAGGACCGGAGGCACGTAGCAACAGGTGGTAACAGGCAGAAGAGGCCCGCCGAATGGCGGGCCTCTTCGTGTGCATGAGCGCCGCGGGCCGGCGTGGAGAGTCGCCGCTCCGGCGCTCCTAGGCCGCCTTCTTCCTGCGCGGCATCCACCAGTGCAGCCAGGCGAGAGCCAGGCAGATGATCGTGCTCCAGGGCGCGAACGTGCAGTGCGCCTCGTACCCGAGCGCGCATGCCTTGCTGGCATCGACGGGAATGAGCGTCCACACTGCCAGCAGCGTCCACACGATCGGCCAGATGTGCTTCTTCACGTGTCGTCCTCCCATGGAATGGCTTCGCGCAAGTTGGCGCCCGCAGGACCTACCAGACCCAGAGCGAGCCGAGCGCCAGCGACACCGCTCCGAAAAGCGCGAGCGCGACAAGGGCGGGTCTGGGGGTGCGTTCCGCCAGGAACGTCCAGACCGTCGCGACGCCCAGGAGCGTCCACCACATCCAGAGCGAGTATCCTCCCCATCCCCCTGAACCCACGTTCGCCGGGCCGCCCGCGCCCGCGCCCCACCACAGGCCGAGCAGGAACAGCAGTACCATCGCGGCTCCAAGCGCTCGCATGTGAGCCCTGAGCCGCGTCGGCCTCACGCTCGAGAGACCCACGGCCGTCCCGCGCCCACGGGGGTCGGGTCTTCCGTAGAAGAGCTTCTCCGCCGCGACCATCAGGTGTGCGACCGCGCCCGCTCTTGTGGCCAGCGCCGTGAGCCCACGGTGCAGCCACGTGTCGGGTTTCGTCCAGGGACAGGTAGTCATGCAGATGGCGCAGTCGGTCGAGACCACGCTCCAATAGCGGTAGCAGCTCTCGGCCTCGAGCTTCCACCTCAAGGTCCCGTTGTGCTCCGTCTTGGACCCCTTCGGTATGGCCGAGACCGGGCAGTTGTCTGCGCAGATCCCGCAGCGCTCGCAGAACGACTGGACGCCGATGTCCACAGGCCCATCGTGCTCGAGCGGGAGGTCGGTCGTCACGGTGCCGAGCCTCAGTCCCAGCCCGAAGTCGCGCGTCATGAGGAACCCCGCGCGGGAGAGCTCTCCCAGACCGCAGTCGACCGCGACGGGAACCGGCATCAGACGGTAGTTGTACACGTGGTGGGCACGGGCCGAATACCCGAGGCTCCGGATGTAGCCGGCCAGCCCGACGGCCACGACCGCGCCGATCGCGTAGGCGGCGCTCGTCGCGAGCGCCGTTGGGAACTCCGGGGCCGTATGGTTGAGGTCGGGGTCCATCCGGAACCCCATCGATATCGCGTGCTCGTGGTGTGAGAGGTCGATCGGAGTCCCCCAGGGCTCGAAGCCCTCGGCGTCCCCGAACGACCTGCCGACGCGGGAGTAGGTCCACTCCTGTCTCAGCGGACCCGTGCGTACCAGGTCGGCGCCCAAGGCGATCGCCCGCGCCTTGACCAGGCGGGAGGCCTCCTCCGGCGACAGGGCGACGCGCTCCGGCGCGGGCGGTCCGTCGACCACGTCGTCGCGGGCGATGAGCCGGGGGAGTTCGAGGATCCCCGTGCAGATGTGCTCGAAGTCGCCTCCCCCACCGGCCATGTGCAGGTTGCTCGCGATGTGCTCGTCAAGCTCGCGCGCCGAGGGGTGCGCCTCGTAGTACTCGTCCCGCTGGGGGGCGCCGTCCCCGAACCGGCGGTAGAGGTCGGCCCGCGCGAAGAGGACGTCGCGCTCGTCGACGCGCTCGATGGGACCGGCAACGCTGCGCTTGCCGTCCGTTCTTTCGACTCGTGTTGTCACGGGACTCCGCGGGACAGCCTGGCTCGCTCGACGCGTCCGTCACTTCTTCTTCTGCACGCCTCGCCATCCCGTCAGTGGCTGGGCTATGGGACGCGCGATGCCCTGCACGCTCCCGGCGACCTCAGTGACGTAGAACGCGCCGGGCCACATCTTCTCTATGATGCTGGCTATGCGCCTGACCTCGCCTCGCCTGCACACCACGCAGACCTCGGTCACCGGGCCCTTGATGCCCTTGCCCGGAAAGAGGGTCACTCCGAAGCCCTCTTCGTAGATGGCGGCCGCGATCTTCTCGCCGTCGCTCGGCACGAAGGCGCGGACGACCATGTTGCCGTAGGCCATCCTCCGCTCGAGCATAATGCCTACGACGTTGCCCGTAGCGAACCCCAGAGCGTAGAAGACGCCGATGATGGGTCTGTCGGAGATGCGCTGGATGACGGACGCGATGATGAAGACCCACATTCCGATCTCCAGGAACGCGAGAATGAACGCGGCCTTGGTGCGCCCCTGCACGATGCTGGACACGCGGAGCGTGCCCATGCTGACGTCGACCACACGAGCGACGAAGATGAGCAGTCCGAACCAGAGAGTTGCCCAGTCCAATGTTGTCTCCCGGGGAACGAATCCCCATGTCCGCGGCTATCGCCGCATCGGCTGCGGCTTGAAATAGGTCAGGGTCCGCCAGAACCACTCGGCCGGACCGAAACGGAATCGCGCCAACCATAAGGTCGAGAACCACAGCTCGAAGATCCAGACCGCCAACACGACCAGCAACTGCACTGCCCGTGACACCTGTCCAAAGAGCCCGAAGCCGTGTCCGAAGAAGATGGTCGTGCAGATGACCGTCTGCAGGAGGTAGTTCGTGAAGGCCATGCGGCCGGCGTTGGCCAGCCACCGCTGCAGCAGCCTGAGAACTCCCGACTTGACGCAGAGCATCACGAGCGCGATGTAGCCCCACGCCACGAACGCGCTCCCCACGTAGTTCCAGATCGACCCGGCGAAGAAGCCGTAGGCCATCGACCATCCGTCAGCGAACCGAAGCACTATGCCCCTGTAGATGAGCAGGTAGCCCAGGGCCAGCCCGACGACCGCGGCGACGGCGTAGAACCTCCTGGACCTCTGCGCCGAGAGAACCCCCCACTTGAACAGCCCCATGCCGACGAGCATCATCCCTCCGACACGCCAGAGCATGTAGAAGAAGAACGAGTTCGAGAGCATCGCGGTCATCTCTCTGGTGCGGTAGGGCATCTGCTCCAACCACGAGCCGCCGTATCCCGCCACCTCTGCCGCCACCTCCTCGGCGCTCGGCGACCAGAACGACTCCATCTGCGCGACGACCTCCGGCGGCCAGTACTGAATGGAGTACGAGGCCCCCAGGTAGATCGGGATCACTACCGCCATGGCGACGACGCCGGTGATGAAGAGCGCGGGAGCGGAGCGACGCCAGAAGAGGTAGACCAGGAACCCTACGAGCGCGTAGACGGCCAGTATGTCGCCCGGCCACATCAGGAACCCGTGGCAGAGCCCGATGATGAGCAGCCAGAACGTGCGTCGGTAGTGCACGGGGCCGGGCCGCAAGCCGCGGCCCTCGAGCTTGCTCGAGAAGAGGACGATTCCGGCGCCGAACAGCATCGAGAAGATGGAGATGAACTTCGTGTCCGCAAGGAGGTGGCTCAGTTGCCACACGACCCGGTTGAGCCCGGTGAGGTCGCCGTACGCGGTCGGGTTGAAGTAGGCGGCGCCCACCATCGAGAAGCTCTGGATGTTCATGAGAAGGATGCCGAGGATCGCGACGCCCCGGAGCACGTCGAGCGAGACGATGCGCTCGCCCGCCCTGACGGGCGACGCGAACTGGTCCGGGGTCAACGCCTCGTCGAACCGGCCCAGCGGCGTCCAGGTGCCCGCCGTCCGAGATTCCTCGCCTTGCGGCGCGCTGCCTGTTGTCTCTTGCATGGAACGACCTCCCCTGCGACTGAAGCTACCCGTTCGCTCGGGAGGCTATCAGATGCCCAGGCGGGGCTCAAGTGAGGTGTGTATTCAGATCGGCAAGGGGTACCGAGGCGGCGCGGGACACGAGGTGGCATCTACGGGCGAGGCTTCCGCCTATAGCAGGTCCAGCGGGTCGACGTCGACAGCGAGAGTTACGGCACTCGGGAGCTTGAGCGCCTTCCTCTGTGCGAGCGCGCCGGCGACGAGAGCGCGGGCCGTCCCGGCCCTTCCCCGCACCAGCACCTGCCAGCGGTGGATGCCGCGCAGCTTCCCTATCGGCGCGGGCGCGGGACCCAGCACCTCGGGCCTGGGGTCGCCCATCTTCTCCGCGCCCTTGTCGAGGAAGTCCGCGAGCCTCGCGGCAGCTTCCCGTACCTGGTCCTCGTCCCTGCCGCGAGCGACGATGCCGACGAGCCGCGAAAAGGGCGGGTAGCCGAGTCCTATCCCCTCGCGCTCCGAGATCTCGCGCTCGAAGAAGGGGCCGAACTGCTGCTCTCGCGCGAGCGCTATCGTGTAGTGCTCGGGCAGGTAGGACTGCACCACGACGCGTCCGCGCTCATCGCCGCGGCCGGTGCGTCCGGCGACCTGCGTCAGGAGCTGGAACGTCCTCTCCCCTGCACGAAAGTCCGGGAGGTTCAGACCCACGTCCGCGGCCACGACGCCGACGAGGCCGACGCCCGGGAAGTCAAGTCCCTTGGCGATCATCTGCGTGCCCAGGAGGATGTCGGTCCGCCCCTCCGCGAAGTCCTTGAGGATGCGCCAGTGCGACCCGTGCCGCGTCGTGGTGTCTACGTCCATACGCTCGACCGTCGCGTCCGGGAAGAGCTCCCGCACGGCCTTCTCGACGCGCTGCGTACCGGGCGCGCCGTATCGCAGGTTCATGCCCTCGCAAGCCGGGCACTTGTCCGGCGCCTTCGTCGAGATGCCGCAGTAGTGGCACCGCATCGTCGAGTCGGTCGAGTGGTAGGTAAGCGAGACGTTGCAGTTGGGGCACTTCTCGGAGTGACCGCACGAGACGCACTGCACGAACGAGGCGAACCCGCGCCGGTTGAGGAATAGGATGATCTGCTTATTCGCGTCGAGCGTCTCCCGCACCGCGTCCCTGAGCGTCGCGGAGAACGCGCCCTCCGAGTCGACCGGCGGCTCCGAGCACATGTCAACGACCTCGACCTCGGGAAGCGGTCCCGAGTCGATGCGCTCGGGCAGCTCCGCGAGGTCGTACTTGCCTTCGCGCGCGTTGAGGTAGCTCTCCAGGCTCGGCGTCGCGGTACCGAGCACGACGACCGCGCCCTCGAGCTTCGCGCGCATCACCGCGATGTCGCGCGCGTGGTACCTGGGCGACTCCCCCTGCTTGTAGGTCTGCTCGTGCTCCTCGTCCACCACGATGAGGCCGAGGTTCGGGACCGGCGAGAAGACGGCCGAACGCGGCCCCACGACCACGGGGAACATGCCCTCCCGTATCGCGCGCCACGTGTCGTAGCGCTCGGTCATCGTTAGCCCGCTGTGCACGACGGCAACGCGCTCGCCGAAGTCCTTCCGCATGCGCTGGACCATCTGCGGCGTCAGCGAGATCTCCGGGACGAGCACGATGGCCCCGCGCCCGGAGTCGAGCGCGGCGGACACCGCCTCGCTGTATACGCGCGTCTTGCCGCTGCCGGTCACACCGTGCAGCAGCACGACTCCGAACTCGGCGGCTCCCACCTTCCCAGCGACGAGGCCGAGCGCGGACGCCTGCTCGGGTGTCATGGCGCCCTCGTCCCGCAGGCCCCAGCCCTCGTGGCCCGTCGAGAGCTTGGGGCTGGCGCGCTCCGCACGCTCGACCAGACCCTTCTTCACAAGGGCGGTCACGGTCGCGGACGACACGCCCGAGCCGCCGAGCTCGGCTACCGGGATCGTGTGGTCGGGCGCCGTCACCAGCGCGGCTAGCGCCTCCGCCTGCTTCGGCGCTCTGCGCTCAAGGCTCTCGCGTTCGGCCAGGGCCTCCTCGCCCGCTACGGCGAGCCGAACGACCGCCTGCTTCCCGCCCTCGACCTTCGGCGGGTGGACGACCTCGAACTCCTCGACGAGTCCCTCGCGCATCAGCGCGTCGATGTCGCGGCGGTTGTTCCGAGGGATGCCCGCCTCGCGGCGCGCGTGTCCGAGGCTCACGCGCTCCCTGTCACAGACGAGCTCGAGCAGCTTCATGCGCCGTTCCGTGAGCTCCGGACCGTCCGAGCGGCCTCCCGACGCGCCCGCGCCGCGCCGCGCCGACTCCAGAGCCTCGCGTCCCTCGTCGGTCGCCCGCAGGAAGCGCCGGCTCTCCATGTTGATGCCGGGCGGCAGCGTCGCGCGCAGCACCTCGCCCCACGACGTCAGGTAGTAGTCCGCGATCCACTTCGTGAGCTCGATCATGTGGGGATCGACCACGGGAGCGACGTCGAGCGCCTCAATGACGTCCTTGACGTCGTCCACAGAGGGCGTGACGCCGGCCGCCACGACGAAACCCGTCACCTTCCGCCGTCCGAACGGCACGAGGACGCGCGAGCCGACTACGGCGCGGTCCTCGAGTCCCTCCGGCACCGAGTAGGTGAAGGTGCCGGTGACCGGCAGGGGCACCGCCACTTCGATGAACGTGGTCGACATGGTGAGTCTCCGGTGGAGCCGTGGGCCTCGCGTCCCTCCTGGAGCCGCGAGGCGGGTCGCCGCCGGGTGGACGGTCCCGGGCTCTATCTCCTCGCCCTGGCGGCCTCGCGCGACGCGCTGACCGCCAGCGACGCGTCGTCCCGGGCGCCGCGGGACAGGAGCGAATCCCCGACGGCGGCGATCACCGCGCCGTTGTCGGTGCAGAGGTTCTTCGGCGGGACGACCGACGTGAGACCGAGCCTCGCCGCCTCTTCGGAGAACCGTTCGCGCAGCGGCCCGTTGGCGGCGACGCCGCCGCCCAGGCAGACCGACGGAACGTCGCTGGACTCGGCCGCCCACATGGCCTTCGTGACGAGCGCGTCCACGACCGCCTCCTGAAAGCTCGCCAGGAAGTCCGCGAGCTCGGGGCCCTCCGGCGCTCCACCGAGATCGTCGACGCGGTAGCGCACCGCCGTCTTGACGCCGGAGAAGCTGAAATCGAGGTTCCCCCTCTCCATCATCGCGCGCGGGAAGTCGTGCGCGGTCGGGTCTCCGTCGGAAGCGAGCTTCTCGATCTGCGGGCCCGCGGGGTACGAGAGGCCGAGCAGCTTGCCCACCTTGTCGAACGCTTCTCCCGCCGCGTCGTCGCGCGTGCGTCCGAGCGTGCGGTAGCGTCCCCACTCCTCGACGAGTATCAGCTCGGTGTGCCCGCCCGAGACGACGAGGCAGACGGTCGGAAGCGGCATGTCGGGTTCGGCCAGCCGCACGGCGAAGACGTGGCCCTCGATGTGGTCGACGCCTATGACCGGGATGTCCAGCGAGTACGCGAGTGCCTTGGCGAACGACACTCCGACGAGCAGGCAGCCGACCAGTCCCGGGCGGCTCGTCACCGCGACGCCGTCGAGGTCGCCGTAGGCAAGTCCCGCCTCCGACAGCGCCTCTTCTACGACCGGCTGGATGGTCTTGATGTGCGCGCGCGACGCGTACTCCGGCACTACGCCGCCGAACTCGGAGTGGATGAGCTGCGACGCGACGACGTTCGAGAGAATCGAACGGCCGTCCGAGAGAACGGCCGCCGCGGTCTCGTCACACGATGTGTCGATGCCAAGAACGATCATTCGCGGACCTATTGCAGAGTGACGGTGACCCTCGACGGGATCACCCCGTTCACCTCGACGCCCTCCGGCGCGATGACGTCGGGCACGAGCTCGTGCGTTCCACGCGGCAACCCCATCGCATCGACCAGCACGGTGACATCGTCGCTGTCGAGCGCCGCGGCCAGGTGGTCGGGACCCGAGAGCGTCAGATCGACCGACTCCGGCGTGACGGTCGCCTCACCGATCCCCGGCTCGTGTTCGAACAGCAGCGGGACCCCGGAGAGCGTGGTCACGCGCGTTCCCTCGATCTCGACGAGGACGCGCACCTCCTTCGGCACCGCGTGCAGGTTCCAGTCCTGCGCGAACTCGACGCGCCTGGAGGCGTCCACGCGGCTCCGCCGTCCCTCGATGCTCAGGGGGGCGGTGATCACGGCCTTAAGTTCGCGGACCACGCCCGCGGGACCGAACACGAACACGGAGTCCGGGAGACTGCGGCGGTTCCCGAACTCGAAGAACCCTTCAGCGGGCACACCCTCAACTACGGGGGCAACCGCAACGCGGCGGTCTACGAGCTCGTCGATCTCCAGGTCGAGGTTCCTGGGGTCGCGGACCTCGACCACCTGGACCTGCGCGTCGCTCGGCAGCACGACGTTCGCGGGCGAGAGTCCCACTCGGAAGGTCTTGCCTGCCTGCGCGCCTGACATGTCCACGACGCAGCGCGGGTCACCCCACATGTTGATGCGCACGAGCTCCTTGTTGTCACCCTCGAGGAGCACGTCCACGGTCTCGGGCACCTTCTGCACCGTGGTCAGGCCGTCGGGGACGTTGCGCAGGATCAGCGGCACGGAGTAGAGCCGAGTCCCCTCCTGCTCGCCCTTCGCGAACATCCAGAGCAGGACGCCCACGACGAGCGCGGCTATCTTGAGCCGCATGTTGTTGGTGATGGCCCTTCTGAACGGCACTGCCGGAACCTCCAGCCACGGGCCTGGCGCGGCCCGCCTCCCCCTAAGACCTGCCTACCGTGAGAACCTGGTCGACTCTTATCGTCGATGTGACGTCGAGCCCGTTCCAAGCGCGCAGCTCATCGACCGAGATCTCGTAGCGTCGCGCGATGCTCCAGAGCGTCTCGCCCGGCGCGACCTTGTGAGTGCTGCCTGCGTTGGCCAGCACGGGCGCCTGCGTGTACCGCTCGAAGTAGCGGTCGACCGCCTTCGCCATGCAATCGACGTAATCCTGTCTGTACTCGGAGCGCTTGAGCTTCTTGACGTCTCCCCTGTTCGTGAGGAAACCGACCTCGACTAGGATCGACGGCATCGCCAGCGACTTGAGAACGACGAAGCCGGCCTGCTTGACGGCAGTGTCGCTGCACCGGTCGCGCTCGAGTTCCTCCTTCATCAGCCCCGCCAGGTCGTCACTCTTCGCGACGCTGTCGTTCATCTTGAGGTCGACGAGCACGGACAGCACGTCGTCGTCCGCGTCCGGCGAGACGCCGCCCACCAGATCGGCCGCGTTCTCGCGGTCAGCGAGCTCGCGCGCGGCCTGGTCGCTCGCCCCGCGCGGCGAAACGAAGAAGATCTCCGTCCCGTCGGCTTTCCTGTTCGGGGCGCTGTTGGCGTGGATGCTGACGAAGAGGTCGCCGTCCCACTGCCTTGCCATCTCCTGCCGCTTGCGCAGTCGGACGAAGTAGTCACCGTCTCGCGTCATGTGAACCTGGTAGCCGCGCTGCCTTAGCAGGGCCGCCAGCCTCATCCCCATGTCGAGCACGATGTCCTTCTCTCGAAGCTCTCCGTTGCCCAGCGTTCCTGGGTCCTCTCCCCCGTGCCCGGGGTCGATCACGACCACGCGCGGCCTGGCCGCCTGCCGCTCGGGCGCCATGGTCGGCGAGTGCGCTTCCGGCAGCCGGTCGCGGAACACGTCAATGACAACGCGGTGCGGCTTGTGCATGTATGGCTTGAGCGGGAAGACCGTGTGGGCCGAGGCGGACGTCAGGTCGACGACGACCTGCGCTCCGCTGCTGAGCTGGTTGATGCGGACGCGGTCCACGAGCCCGTCTCCGACCGGGGTCGCGGTCGCAGCGCCGTCTATGCTCCCGCCCACGATGAGGACCACGACGCGGTCGGGCTCCGTCCGGACGCTCGTCGAGTAGGACGCATACTCGGTCAGGTCGACCACGATGCGCGTGTGGTCGGGAGCGGTCCAGTAACGCACGGCAGACACGCCGGCGTCTGCGGACGCGGCCAAGGGCGCGGCCAGAATGACCAGCAGGGCGGCCACGAGGATGGCCGCCGGGACCGGTGCGAACGGAACGCTGTGGCACGTACGTCGGTTCACTCCGCCCTCCGGGGCGCAGAAGTGCGCGCGGCGCGTGGCGCCCGCGCCTTGCTCTGTTCGTTAGATGCCCGCTCTCTTGGGCCCTCTGCGGGGAGCGGTCTCACCCGGTCGGACGACCACGGTAGCGGGCTTTTCCAGCCACTCGGAAGCTACTCTGAGGATGTCGTCCTTGTCAACCCGGTTGACCGCGGTGAGGAAGGTGTCCACGAAGTCGAATCCGAGGCCTGCAAGCTCGTAGGACGCCAATCTGACCGCCCTGACGAGGTTCGTCTGCCCCTGTATCTCGTGCCGTCCTATCAGCCGGTTCTTGGCCGTCGCGAGCTCCTCGTCGGAAACGGACTCGCTCCTGAGCGACGAGATCTGGTCTTCGATCAGGTCCAGCGTGTTCTCCAGATCGTCGGTCGACGCGTAGATGACGAAGGCCGAGTTCAACTGGCCGCAGCGGCAGAAGGCCCCGTGCGTGTCGGACACGTCGGCGCCCGCCTCGCTCAGAACCCTCGACAGGCGAGAACCCCTCCCGAGGCCGACGATGGCGTCCATCACCTCGAGGGCGGGGAAGTCGGGGTGGTCGACCGGAGGGGCGAGGAAGCCCATCGCCAGGTAGGACTTGTCGACGTCCTTGAAGACCTTGGCGGACGTGGCCTCGTCGCGACGCACGATCGGAGGCTTGGGCGGAGGCGGCAGCTCGTTCGGGTAATCGGACATCAGGTCGTCAAGTCTGTCGACCACGTCATCCTCGTCGAAGTTCCCGACAACGGAGATGACCGTCCTGGAACCGACGTAGTACCGCGAGTGGAAGTCGACGAGGTGGGCAGGCGTGATGCGGCTGATGCCCTCCGTAGTCCCGTGCGGGTCGCGACCCATCGCGTGGTTGCCGAAGAGCATCTCGCCGACCTTCTCGAACGGGGTCGTGAATGGGTCATCCTGCTCCTCCGCAAGCGCGTCGTAGACCGCCCTCTGCTCTTCGATGAGACGCGACTCGTCGAACGCCGGACGCTGGAGCACGTCCGCAATCACCTCGAGAGCCAGCTCGAGCTCCGAGTCGATAGCGGTCACGTAGACGATGGCGTTGTCGACCGACATGTCCGTGCCGATGGTGAGACCGGCCGCGTCGACGAGCTCCGCCAGCTCCGGCGCCGTGCGCGTGGTCGTCCCCTGTAGGAGCATAGCCCTCGTGAGATTGGCGAGACCGGGGAGCTTCTCGGGGTCGCGGAGCGAACCGGCGTCGACCACCGCCGTCACGGCCACTATGCGGTTCCAGTCGGCCGGCATAGTGAGGAGCGTGGCGCCGCAGGACAGCTTGTGCCGCCTGACGCCGCCCTGCGCCGGCAGAGCCAGGCAGAGAGCAATAACGGTGACGAGTGCGAGTGCCGCTCCCCTTCTCATCCTCACTCCTCTGGAGGCCGCAGCAACGAGCAGCGCCGGGCTACTCGGGCAGAACGACCGCCGCCAGGTGGACGCCGCTCCCGAAGTGGAGCGCCGCGGCCTCCTGTATCTCCTCGGCTGTGACGAGGCTCAGTCGCTCGAGGTACTCGCTCGCGAACTCCTCGCCGCCGATCGCGTTCCAGTATCCGTCGTGGAAGGCCTGCCCCTCCGCCGTCTCGACCATGCGGATGTTGCCGACCTTGAGCTGCATCTTGGCCTTGGCGAGTTCATCCTCCGTCACCGGCTCGACGGCCATCTCCTTAAGGAGATCGACGGTCGCACGCTCGGCCGCGAAGACGTTCTCTTCAGGCAGGTGCATCCAGACGAAGAAGGGGCTCGGGTGGTGCTGCGTGTACCAGCCCGCGCCGATCGAATGCACGAATCCGAGCTCTTCTTTGAGCCTGCGGTTGAGCCGCGAGCTTCTTCCCTCCGCCAGGATCACGAGCAGCACGTCCATCGTCACGCTGTCGGGGTCCTCTACGCCCGGGCCGGGGAATCCCAACACCTGGGAGGCCCGCCTAACGTCGGCCCGCTCGACGACGGTGCGCGACTCGGTCGGCCACGCGACGGGCGGCGATGCGGCCTCGGCCCGCTCGCCCTTCTCCATCCCCGAGAGCGCGCCGGAGATCCGATCGGCGGCGGCAACAGGGTCGAAATCGCCCGTCGCGGCCACCAGCACGTTCAAGCCGACGTAGTGCTCGTGGTACCGGCGTTCCAGATCGTCGACGGTCAGCGACTTCACAACCTCCGGCGTGCCGCCGTAAAGCCGACCGTACGGGTGGTCGGCCATGAGCTCACGAAGGCAGAGCCTGTAGGCCCGATCGACCGGACTGCGAACCAGGTCCTCGAGGCTCTCGATCGCCCTGTCCTTCGCGCGCTCGACGTACTCCTCGTCGAACCGCGGGTGCAGCAGCCCGTCCTCCAGGAGCACGACCGCCTCATCGAAGTTCTGCGCGGGGACGGTGATGGCGTACTGCATGAAGTCGTGACGACCCGCCGTGCTGACGACGCCGCCCAGGTCCTCGATGGTACGTAGGAGTTCGTACGGTTCGGTGGTCTCTGTCTCGTGGAACATCACCGAGCGAAGAAGGTCTGCGGTTCCCGCCTCCTCCGGGGTCTCGAACAGGGCCCCGTCGCTCACGAAGACCTGCATCGCGACGAGGCTGCTCGCCCGGTTCTCTCTCGTGATGATGACCGCGCCGTTGTCCGTCGTCCTGTGGACGACCCTGGTCGTGCGCGTCGTCGTATCCCCGCACCCTGTCAGGATGAGGGAGAAGAACGCGACAGCGACGGCCGCGGCTATAGAGGAGCGCCTCAACATGTCGAACCCGGTCTTCTCCTGTTACGGCCACAAGGGGGGTGGCTCGTTGTCTCCCCACATGCTATTTGACCCGGGGCTCAGCGTCAAGTTGTACGAGAAATCGCGCCCGTCAGAGGTCAGAACCCGGACGGGCGCGGTTTGCTGCTGTCCGGACCCTTCCGCCGCCCCTCGCGGCCGGAATGGTCTGAACGTTAGTTCAGGAACGAGCGGAGCTCGTCGAGCCCAGGCTGCGCGCGGAGCTTCCCGAGCGCCTCTTCCTTGATCTGGCGTATGCGCTCGCGGGTCAGCCCCATCATCTGGCCGATCTCCTCGAGCGTCTTCTTCTCGACGCCGCCGAGTCCGAAGTAGTGCTGGAGTATCGTGCTCTCGCGATCGCTGAGCTCCGCGAGAACGATGTCCAGCTCCTGCCCCAGCGACTCGTAGTGCAGCCCCATGAGCCCGGGGTCCTCGGCCGTGTCGGGCACGAGGTCGCCGAGGTCGACGTCCTCGTCGAACGCGACCGGCGCGTCGAGCGACAGACTGCCAACCGAGAGCTTCTTGAGCTCGGCGATGTCCTTGGCCTTCAGCTTCATGGCCTTCGCGATCTCGTCGTTCGTCGGCTCGCGACCCGTCTCCTGGCGCAGCCGCTCCAGCGTCCGCCACATCCTCCGGATCGCGCCGGACTTGTTGAGCGGGAGGCGCATCGCGCCCGACTGCTCCGCCATGCCCTTCAGGATCGCGTGCCGGATCCACCAGACCGCGTAAGTGATGAACTTGCGGCCACGCTCCGCGTCGAAGCGCTTCGCCGCCTCCATGAGACCGACGTTGCCCTGGTTGATGACGTCCATGATGGGCGTGCCGGTCTTGCGCGCGTATCCCTTGGCTACGCTGACGACGAACCTGAGGTTCGCCTGAACCAGCGCGTCGCGCGCCGCCTGGTCACCCTTGAGGATCCTCCGCCCGAGCTCCTGCTCCTGCTCACGCGTGAGCAGCGGGGTCCGGGCGATCTCCCTGAGGTAGTGCTCCAGGCTCTTGTCTTCTTCTGCAGTGCTTCCGTAGTACGACATCTTCTCCATCTACTCCTTGTGTGTCCCCGCGCCGCCGTCCGGCCCCGGACCCGCGACGCGCGCCTCAGCCGCTACTTCTCTACCCGTCCGCCACGTCCCTATTCGGGCTTGATGGCCACGAAGTGCGTGTACTCTCCACGCTGTATCATGACCGCGAACGCCTTCTCGCGGTCCTCGAAGTCGCCCATGGCGCTTCGGTAATCGTCCATGTCCTCGATATCGCGGCCGCCGATGCGGACGATCACGTCGCCCGCGGCGATCCCGCCATCGTCCGCGGGGCTTCCGCTCTCAACGTCGATCACGAACACGCCAGCTCTCGCCGGAACGTCGAGGTCGGAGAGCAGCGGGTCGTCGAGCTCGACGACCTCGAGGCCGAACCACTTCTGCTCCTCCTCGGCCGGCTCCTCGTCCTCGGCCACGAAGGTGTCGCGACGCTCCTCCAACACCGCCGTCAGCACGCTCTTCTTACCGTCCCTGACGATGCGGACCTCAACCTTCTCGCCCGGAGGGACACTCGCCACAGTGCGACGGAACTGCGCGACCGTCCTTATCGACGTCCCGTCGAAGTGGGTGACCACGTCGCCGGCCCTGATGCCGGCCTCGCTCGCCGGGGTGTCGTCCTCGACGCTCGCGATGATGATGCCCTCGGTGTCGCCGAGGTCGTACGCGTCCGCCAGCTCGCGCGTGATCTCCTGCGGCCTGACGCCCAGGAACCCGCGGACGACCTTCCCCTCGGAGATCAGAGCGTCCGACACATCGCGTGCGAGGTTGATCGGGATCGCGAAACCGATACCGTCCGCCTGCGCGTTGACGGCCGAGTTCACGCCTATCGCGTGGCCGTTGATGTCCACTAGCGGTCCACCGCTGTTGCCGAAGTTGATCGACGCGTCCGTCTGAATGAAGTCCTGGTAGAGCGGCGCGCCGCCACGAATGTTGAGATCGACCCTCCCCTTGGCGCTGATGACGCCGACCGTCACCGTGCCCTCGAGGTCCAGGGGATTTCCGACCGCGATGGCCCAGTCGCCGACCATGATGCCGTCCGAGTCGCCGAGCTGCAGCGTAGGCAGGTCGTCACCCGCGATCTTGATGACGGCGATGTCCGTGTTCGGGTCCTGCCCGACGATCGTCGCCTCGAACTCCCGACCGTCGTGCAAAGTGACCTCTATCTCGTCGGCGCCGTGGACGACGTGGTTGTTCGTCATCACGTAGCCGGCTCCATCGAAAATGAAGCCCGAGCCCGAGCCCGGCACCTCGTACTCCCTGTAGTTCTCCTCCTGGTTGTCCCTCGGCTGACCGAAGAAGTCGCGGAACATGTCCGCGAACGGGTCGGTCGAGCGACGCACCGTGCGCTTCGTGTCAACACTGACGACCGCGGGGAGAACCTCCTCGGCCACCGCGGCGAACGGGCTCCTGCCGTTCGCGAGCGGCATTGCCAAAGCGGCCTGCGAGCCGGACATCGTGCGCATCGTGCTGTCCTGCGCGTCGGCGACCGGCGCCATGTTCGTCGTGGCCGTTATGAGCACACCGACCAGTATGCCGACGACTACCAGAGTGATACCTCCTGCTACCCAACCCAATGAACGACCCATGAAACGCTGACCTCCGAGATGTTTGCCTGGTTGCGGGTTCCTCCATGCAACCGATTAGACAGTCAGTATTGAACGCGGGTTGAAGCTCCGCGGCGAGGAACAGCGACCGCGGCCTGCGCCGCGCTCACCGCTATTCCTGAGGTTCGACCGTCGTCTCTGTCACAGCGCCCGCGTCGCGCTCCCTCTTGGCCTGCTCGATCTCCTGCTCCCACTTGGAGATCTCCTGCCGGAACCCGCGGATCTTCGCCACGGAGCCCGACAGTGATTCGTCGGATGACATCGCTTCCTGTTCACCCGCTTCGAACATCTCGAACACCCGACCGCCCATATCGCCCATCAGACGGGCTATCTGGCGATTCAGTTTGAGGATCTCGACCTTGGCACGGCCGATCTGCGTGACCTCCTCGGCCTTGTCGGAAGCGTAGACGTAACCGTCGACGATAGCGTTCTTAACATCATCCCACAGCGGCGCCATTGCCTTCTCCTCCATCCGTGCTGCGGCCACACCCGTTGGGCTTGCCCGCGCCTGCCTCCGCGGCTATACTCACCGCAGAAAAAACCGTGGGTTCTGGCGTCCGGGCGCCTGATGGAACCTCCAGGCCCCCTTCGTCAAACCCACGTAGTTGGATGCAACTATACGGATTTCGTTGCCCCCGGTCAAGCGGTTTCGGAAACCCGCTCTCCGGGGGTCTCGCGAGCCCTTTAGCGGACAGACGACGACATAGCGGT
>Ga0180435_10000057_pt1 | contig 102440 bp, 64 predicted proteins | sample SS_ome_3_FD_132467 | JGI IMG/M metagenome (GOLD analysis project Ga0180435, IMG submission 132467) | Hypersaline lake sediment archaeal communities from the Salton Sea, California, USA - SS_3_S_1 metaG | ecosystem: Environmental > Aquatic > Non-marine Saline and Alkaline > Hypersaline >... | reverse complement strand
GGTAACTGCCATCCTTGGCTCCCTTGCTTCTCCAGCTTCTCGCTGAAACGCCCCGCCTGCGGTAAAATCCAATCCACACTTCTACACCAAAACCCAACCTCGCGCAAAGTGCAGGCTGCACCCTTGATGGCCAACCGGGCCGAACATCTCTGGACGAGTCGGGGTCGGACAAGCTATGATGGGGTGATCATTCTTTCCCCATGATCCTTTACTGGAAGGCTCGGTGGCCATGGCCACGACGACATATCTCGAGGGGAGTGCGACCCGTACCTGGGGCGGTCATGCGGCCGTCCGCTGCCCGGATCATTTGGTCGGCCGCTACAAGCGGATCGTCTCCGAACAGCGCCTCAGTTGGACCGAGCACCACCGCTTCATCCGGCTGCTGGGGGCCGGCGGCCAGGGCGTGGTCTTCCTGAGCGAGCGTCGCAGCACCGACGGCTTCACGCTTCCCGTGGCGCTGAAGATCTTCTCGCCCGAACGCTACGAAGACGAGCGTTCCTACGACGACGCGATGGGCCGCATCGCCACGGTCTCGGCCCACGTGGCACAAATCCAGCAGGACAATCTGCTGGACGTGCATAACTGGGTCGACCGGCACCGCATCCGCCTGATGGAAATGGAGTGGATCGACGGGTTCGATCTCAAGGAACTCCTCACGCGCAAAATGCTGGAGCGAATCCACTACCGCGTGAGCAACAAGCGCTGGCGATACATCAATCAGGTGATCGTCACCGAAGGGCCCATGCAAGCGCGGGTCAAGCCGGGGGTCGCCATCGCCATCATTCGCGATTGCCTGGCGGCACTGGCCGCGCTGCACCGGCACGGTATCGTTCACGGCGACTTGAAGCCCTCGAACATCATGCTCAAGCGAACCGGCAACGCCAAGATCGTCGACATCGGCTCGGCATTCGAGGTGGAAGTTCCGCCGCCGCGTCGCACCTGCACGCCCACCTACGCCGCGCCCGAGGTGCTCGACGGCGAACAATGCACGCCGCGCAGCGACCTGGCCAGCCTCGGCTATGTGCTCGTGGAGATGCTCGCTGGTCAATCGCCGTTCGCCGGGCTGACCAGCTACGGCGATCTCCTCGAGGCCAAGCGATTCCTTGCCCAACGCTTGGCCCGCGTGCTGCCCGAGGAAGTGGTCTGCAACGAGTTGCTAATGAGCTTCTGCCGGGGTCTGGTCGCACCCGATCCTACCCGCCGCTTTCCCAGTGCCGAGGCCGCCGACCTAGTCAAGGAAGGCGCGGCCAGTTTCCACCGCCAGTTAATCAAGGGCGATCTGGCCAGCGAGTACGACAACGAAATTCGCCTCTGGCTGGAAGAACTCGATACGCTGGATTAGCGCGGCTCCCGGGCCGATCGGGAACTCTTTGGCGCTGGGGCGTGGGTCGCCGGGTCACTTGACGGCAGGTATAGCTGGGGTTATACTTCAGGCATGAAGACCGCAATCTCCATCCCCGACGCCCTGTTTGAAGCCGGGGAGCAGGCTGCCCGGCAAAAGGCCATCTCGCGGAGTGAGCTTTACGCGGCAGCCTTGAAGGAATACCTCGCCGCGCGCAGCCAAACCGAGGTGACAGCCCGGCTGAACGAGGTCTATGCCGAGCAACCTGGCAGCCTCGACTCCGCCATCGCCGACATGCAGGATGCTTCGTTAGGCGAGGAAGAATGGTAGTCCATCGTGGAGAGATATGGTGGGCCTTGCTCCCTCGCCCGCGCGGTTCCGAGCCAGGGAATCGACGTCCCGTTCTTGTCGTTCAGTCGGACGGTTTCAACCAAAGTCAGATTGCGACCGTGCTTGTGGTCATCATCACTTCGAATCTGCGTTTGGCGCACGCACCGGGCAATATCCTTCTTCCGCGCAAGGCAAGCGGTCTACCCAAACGATCGGTCGCGAATGTCTCGCAAGTCGTCACCTTGGACAAGTCGTTCTTAGTCGAGAGGGTGCGCACGGTTGGGCGAGAGTATATGAGCCAGATCGAAGACGGCTTGCGACTGATTCTCGCCCTGGACCAGTAGGTTCCACTCACTTCCGTCGCGGCATGGGCGCCTCGACCTCGTCGCGCCAAGCCCGCAGCATCTTGTGCAGCCGGTCGCGCGTGTCGGGCTCGGCCTGGGCCAAGTCGTTTTGCTCGCCCAGGTCGGCGTCGAGGTTGTATAGTTCGACGCGTTCGTCTTCAAAGAACTCGATCAGTTTCCACTTTCCCGCCCGGATTGCCCCGGCCGGCGTGGTTCGCCAGTTACCCGGCCCGTAGGCTTGCAGATAGCCGGGGAAGTGCCAGTAGAGGGCGTCGCGGTCGAGCTTCGCACTCGGATCGCGCAGCAGCGGCAGCAGGTTTTCGCCGTCGAGTTGCTCGGGCGTCTTCGCTTTGGCAACGGCGGCCAGAGTCGGATAGAAATCGACCGTGATGACCGGCTCATGGCAAATCCCCTCCGGCTGCGCAACGCCGGGGTAACGAACCACCATCGGCACGCGCACGCCGCCTTCGTAGAGGCAGCCCTTGCCGCCGCGGAGCGGGGCGTTATCGGTGATGTTCTTGTTTTTCGTCAGTCCGATGGACTTGTAGCCGCCCAGCCCACCGTTATCGCTAGTGAAGATCACCAAAGTATTCTTCGTGAGTTTCAGTTCGTCGAGCACGTCGAGCACGCGTCCCACGCCGGCGTCCATGGTTTCGACCATCGCCGCGTAGGCGGGGTTGTTGTGTCCACCGTGGGCGGGACGCTTGGCATACTCGGTCTTCAACTCCTGTTTGGCCTGGATCGGCGTGTGCACGGCGTAGAACGGCAGGTAGATGAAGAACGGCCTATCCCGGTGGCGACGGATCTGCCCGGCGGCCTCCTCGGCTAGCCGGTCGGTAAGGTTCTCGCCCTTGGGGCCATCGGCCAGTTGCGGGTTCTTGTAGGGCGAGAAGTACCCGCCGCGCGGCGAGCCCGAGTGGTTGCCACCGAAGTTGAAATCAAATCCCTGCTCCAGCGGTCCCGCTTGGCCGGGCGAGCCCAGGTGCCACTTGCCCAGATGCACGTTCGTGTAGCCGACCGCCTTCAGCGCCTCGGCCAGGGTAACGTAGCTGGGATCGAGCGTGGTGCGGTTCTTGACCGGGATGAGTTTGCGATCTTTCTCGCGTCCGCGGGCACCGCTGCTGACCGTGTAGACGCCGTGACGCGGCGTGTAGAGGCCACTCATCAAGCAAGCCCGCGTGGGCGCGCAGTTCGGCCCGCAAGTATAGGCGCTGGTGAACGACGTGCCCTCGCACGCCAACCGGTCGATGTTGGGAGTGCGGTAGTATTTCGACCCATGCCCGAGGTTAGGTCGCCCGGTCGACGTATCGGTCCAGCCATAATCATCGGCGACGATTAACACGATGTTCGGCGGTGTCCCCTCCCGCCCACCACCGGCTTCTTCGCCACCGGCAGCGGTGGGCAGCATCGCCGCGACGACCGACAGCAGCAGGAACGCCGTCGGCAGTGGCATGCCCTTGATACGGCAGCGGCGCGGGGGGCGGTCCGGAACGATTGGGTTCCCACGGCGGCAGGTCAAAAAAGGTTGGCACATCGGCGACCTCGATTGCTGGTGATGGGTGGCGGTTGACATTTATTGTACAGGTGAAATCCAACGTGAATTGGAAACCGCGGGCCGAGTGGCGGCCGGTAAAGAGGCCGGCCCGTGAATCGTCGTTGGCTACTGTTCCCGCGGTATCTCGCGGACGTAGATGTTCTTGAAGCTCACCCGGTCGCCATGGGCTTGCAATTCGATCGGACCGGTTTCGTAGATCGGCCGCTTGCGGTTCCAGTAGTTCTCCATCGTGACGTTGTCGACGGTGAGTTGGTCGTTCAATTTCACGGTCACCTTGTCGCCAATCATTTTGATGTAAAAGGTGTTCCATTCGCCGGCCGGGCGATCGACGGCCACTAGCGGCTCGCTGGGGTTTTTCTTGTTGTTGAACAGCCCACCTGAACCGCAAGGCTGACCCCAAATCTGCACCTGCGGCGTGCCGCGGAGATAGATGCCGCTGTCGTCGGTTTTCTTCGAGACCCGCCAGTCGACCAGCAATTCAAAGTCGCCGTAGTCTTTCACCGTGCAAAGGTTGTCGCCATGGCCGCCAGTGAAGACGATCGTGCCGTCTTCGACTTGCCAATGCTCTTGCGCGCGGCGATCGGCCTTTTTTTGGGCTTCGGCCAATTCCTCGGCCGACATCTTCGCCCGCTTCTCCGGGTTGCCGACCAATCCCTGCCAGCCGGACAGGTCCTCCCCGTTGAACAGCGCGGTCCAACCCTCCGGCGGGGTATTGTCGGGCCGATCGGCCGTCTGCGCTTGCTCGCCAGCGGTGGACGGCTGGTCGGCTGGGACGATCGCCGTGAACAGGGAAACGACAGTAAAACCGAAAGCGGCGACAACGGCGGAACACTTCATCGGCGCGACTCCTTGTTGGTGGCGGGTTGCTTGGCGAGGCTGCCCGGTTGGGTCGTCAGCGGGGCTGGGACCGATCGGCCGGGCGGAGAATGCGATTCTACCACGCCACGGGTTGGAGGGCAATCAACAGCGTAAGCGGGGCGATCCGAGCGGGCACCATTGACTTTGCCGATCGCGGACCCCGCAAAACCTGGGCGCTATCCGCAAACAGCACAAAACGGGAATCGCGATTCTCTCGGTCGACGAGCATCCCAAACGCGTTCGGCCTTGTCTCCCCGCACGCTTGCCGCCATACTGGCTCAATTCCCAGAGCAATCGCATGGCTCATTGATTGCCTGCCCTGCCAGTGCCTGCCCGACGCCGATCTGACTGAAGCCGATCTGCCTGAAGCCGATCGAACTTCGGCACGGACGGATCGGCACTCACCCAGCCGGGGGAAACGGGTAGCGGCACGGCAGGCCTGATTGATGCCGGCGCAGCTAATGTTCGCGACTGAGATAGCGGAATAGACGCACCTTGCCTGAAAGCCGGGCATCGTTGCCAATTCCACCACGTCCCAATACCGCTCAACCGCTGATCAGCATTGCGGCCCTGAAAAAGAGGAGATCGGCATGTCGGCCGACGCGACCAAGGAAGAGCAGCGCGATTCAACTCAACAGCCAGTCGCCGCGGGGCCTCGGGCTGTCCCCGCCGAGCCGCGGGCGATCGTGGCGGTTGTGGCCCTGCTGGTGGCCGCCTGGTCCGGCGCCGGCGACCTGGGGTTGCTGATCCGCCCCTTGGCCGACGCCATCACCGTCGGCGCGCTGACCGTGGCCCTGGTGGCCGCATGGCCCCCGCGCCGACCGGGCGACATGCTGCCGACCTGGGCTTTGCTGGCAGCCGTCGTGGTCGGGCTCACGATGATTGCCCTGGCCGTCCCACCGCTGAATGTGTTGGCCGTGGCGCTGATTGCCGCCTCGCTGGCGTGGACTCAACCGCCGGCCACCTCGTCCGAGCACCTGCCACCAGACCGCCGCTCGGACGCAAAGGCCAAGTCGGCGGCGGGGCAGGCGCCGCTCGGCCCGCCGGCGCCGGCCGCTCCCTCGGCCACCGCCCGACTGCTATTGCTGGCGGCGATGGCCGCGGCGACCCTCGCCGTGTTTCGCTTGGCGCTCGACGGCATCCCCACCCTATGGCTGCTGGCCGATGCCGGATCGATGCTGCTGGGAAGGCTGGCCGGCTGGCTGGTCGGTAGCCCACTGGACATCGGGCCCACGTATGCCGGCGTGGATTACCTGGCGGTGATGGCCGTGCTCTACGGCGGCTGGCTCGCCTGGGCGAGAGGTGCATCCCCGGCCAAGCCACGGCCGGCGGTCTGGGCCCTGCCGGTGGTAATCTTCCTGGGACACCTGTTGTATCTGATCGTGCTGGCGAGAACAAACACGTGGCTGGAGATCCTGCCCGCGTGGGTCGATCCGCCGCCGTCGGACAACTCGCGGTTTGGCATCTGGACGTGGAGCAATGCCCTGCGCACGCTGCTGCCCTGGGGACTGCCGATGTTGGCCGCGCTGATCCACGCAACGATCGCCGCCGCCGTGTTACGCTTGAGCCATTGGCTACCCAGCGACGATCCGGCACCGCTGCTGTCCTCCAGTCGCTCATTCAGCGCCGACAACGCGAGCAAGCGGCGAGGTGCAAGCACCGCGTCGCGCAGTCCTGTTTCGCGCGGGTCGTCACGCGCGGACCGGAATCAGCCGCGACCCTCCGGCGACAACATCGAAGCGCACCCCCTGGCGGCCGATCTGTTCTTCCGCTTCGGGCCCGTGACTCTGGGAATCCTGTTACCGCTACTCATCGTGGCGGGCAGTGTGCCGGTCTCGCTCGAAGGAGATCGCATTCTGGCCTATAACGAGGGCTACTTGAACTGGATCCGCCCCACCTACGAGAACATCGACCTGGAGCCGATCACCTCTTATGGTCTGTTGCCCTGGCTGGTGGGCTCGCTCGGCGGTCAGTTCGCCACCAGCGACGAGCTGACCGAAAGCGAACTGGAAGCGGCCGACGTGTGCCTGCTGATCCACCCCGATCGCCCTTGGCCCGAGGAGCGACTCGAACGGTTGTGGGATTGGGTCGATGGTGGCGGCACGCTGCTGCTGGCAGCCGAGCCGACGCTGGTCACCTCCGAGAGCCGCAGTCGGTTCAACGAAGTGCTTGCCAAAACGAAGATCCGCGTGCGCGAGGTCACCGCCGTCTCGGCCGTTCGCAACTGGGATCAGAACTACGCCAAGACGAGCCATCCGACGACGGCCGGATTGGGCGACCGTCTGGCCGGCGGCGGAGGCCCGGGCAGGAATTGGTTCGGCTACGAGCATCCGGCCACGCTTGAGTTGAGCTGGCCTGCCCGACCGCTGTTGCTGGGGCGGCATGCCTTCGCCGAGCCCGGCAGCCACGCCGCGCGTGTGCCGTCGGTCGGATACGACGCCGGCGAGCGGCTCGGCGACGTGATCCTCGCGGCCGAACAGCCGCATGGCAACGGGCGGGTGATCGTGCTGGCGGACGCCTCGCCCCTGTCGAACGAAATGCTGATGAAGTCGTACGTGTTCGGCGGACGACTGCTGGCCTATCTGGCCGGCGACGGCTCCAGCCCACAAGCCGGATGGCGGCAAATACTCGGGCTGCTGGCGGCCGCGGTCTTGGGCGTGGCGCTGTTGTACCGGCCGGCCGCGGTCCGCGTCCTCCTGGCAGTGATCGCGCTCGCAGCGGCCACCTGGACCTTCACCGCCATGGCCCACTACCGCAGCGAAGTGCAGCCGCAAAGCGAGGCATTGATCAACGCGGCGGACAATGCCAAGGGGATTGCGTACATCGATGCCGCGCATGTGAACCCCTATGCCGACGATGCGACCGTGGAAGACGGCTTGGGGCTGTTCGCCGAGACGCTCGCCCGCAACGGCTATCTCCCGCTGCTGCTGCCTAGCTTCAGTGAAGAGCGGCTCAACGGTGCTGAGTTGTTCGTCACCATCGCCCCGCAGCGCGACTACACCACGCGCGAGCGGGCGGTAATCGAGCGCTGGGTGGACGCCGGCGGACGGTTGTTTGTCTCCACCGGCGCCGAGCAAGCCCAAGCGACCAACGAATTGCTCAAGCAGTTCAGTATCCGGATTCCCCCTTCCCCTGTCTCGCCCTGGAGCGACGAGCACGAGCCGGTGCCGCTGGGATCCTTCAACGCGAGCTACTATCAGCAGGGCGAGTTCAACGCTTACGTGACCTTCTGGGACGCCTGGGAGGTGATCTCGACGAATCCGCGGGCGCGCAACCCGGCCGTGAAGGGTGAACATGGCAAGCACGTCTACGGCGAGACCACGCCGCTCGGCCGGGATATCCCAGTGGCCGTCCAGGTGACCCCCGGGAGCGGCATGGTGACGCTCTTCGGCGATTCCGCGTTCCTGCTGAATAGGACCTTCCGCAGCAATAGCCAGCCGCACGGGAACGCCTACTACTGGCGATGGCTGCTGTCGCACGTAGATGGCGAACCGTGGAACCCGTCGCCGGAGTTGTTCCCCGATGCGGGCCAAACCGGCCAACAAGCCGCCGGCGCCGACGAGCCGGACGCTGGGGCACCGTCGCCGGAGCGGCCGATCGTTGAACCGGAGGACGAGCCGATCGAACCCGACGCCGGGCTGATCGAACCGGACGCCGGGTTGATCGAACCGGGCGCCGGGTTGCTCGAACCAGAGGATGAGCCGCTTGGGCCGGATGGGTGAACGCGTCAGGGTGAATGATGAATGCAGATTGGGTCACGCTGCGTGTATCGATTCCCACGGGGCGGTGCCCGTGGGCTTGATCCCAACATCCAAGCTCGAACGCCCAACATCTAACAACGTACCAGTTTCCATCTCCAACTTTCCAAATAGGAACGACTGATGCCGCTGTTTCGCCATTGGCTTGCCGTCGCGCTGTTGGCCGCCTCGTGGGTGATGGGGACCGGCTACCTCTTCCCCGTCCATGTGCTTTCCTGGCTGGGCGTGGTGTCGCTCGGCGTGCTGCTGTTGGCCGGCGGCGACTGGCGGATGCCGCGGCGACGCGAACTCGGGGTGTCCCTGGCCCTGCTGGCCGTGCCGCTGCTCTGGGCGTGGTGGCCGGTCCGATTGGCGGCGCTGCTGCTAGCCGTGGGCATCGCCGTGGAGTTGATCTTCCGCCGCTGGGACGTTCCCCGGCGTATCGGCCGGGGGACGTTCGTCGCCGGCGCGGTCATGCTGGCCCAATGGCCGGCCATGGCGCTCTATATGCATCACACGGCCCGCAGCCATGCCTTGCCTCCTCCCCTGCCCTCGCTGATGGCGTGGCTGCTGCGGGTCTTGGGCGTGGAGGCGGCGGCCGACGGGGCCACGATCGCCATCAACGCCACGCGCGAACCGATGCGCCTGGCGGCCACCTGGGAACTGCTGTTCGATCCGGCCACGTTTTGCTTCCTGTGCGGTGGGCTGGTTCTGCTGGGGCTGGTTGGCTACGCCCGACTCCCGCGCGGCACGCGCACCGGCGCCTGGGTCCGGGCCGTCCGCTGGATGGCCATCGCCCTGCTGATCTGGCTGCCACTCCGCTTTGGCCTGATGGGCACGCTTCTCGTTCATCGCTCCGCGCGGGCAACCTGGCAATGGCCGCTGAACGCCATGGACCAGATGCTCAGCCCTTGGGTGCTGCTGCTGATGCTCGTCCCGGCGGCGCTCATCTGTTGGCGGTTCGTGCTGGCAAGCGGTCCTTATTCGGAAGTCGGGCCGGCATCGCCCGCCGATGGGTCGAGCCTCGCCGAACCGGGAGCCGCGTGCAGCGTGCCGGGTGCCGCTAGCGCGTCGGGTGCCACGGGCGTCTCGCCAGTGCCGGAATCGGGTGCCGCTGGCGTCTCGCCAGTGCCGGAACAAGGTGCGTCGCCCCTCTCGCGGTCGGCTTCTCTCCCGGAAGGCGAGCGAAATAGCGAGGGACGCCGCTATCTGGGCGCGGTGGCGCTGGCCGCGCTGGCGGCCGTACTCGCCACGGTCGCCGTGCGCTGGGTACCGGTCGGCAGTGAGAAGGGGGGGCGGGTGATGTTCGTCGAACGTCATTCCCGCTGGGAGCCCACGCAGCGCGAGTACGATACCGAGTGGTACGGCGAGCCCTCCGGCTATAACTACTTCGGGGTTTATCGCTATCTGGAACAGTTCTACGAGATGTCGCGGCTGATGCCCGAGGATACGATCAACGCGGCGACCCTCGACCAGTGCGACGTACTGATCATCAAAATGCCCACCGACCGCTATTCGACGGAGGAGGTCAACGCGGTCGAGCAGTTCGTCCATCGGGGCGGCAGTTTACTGCTGGTCGGTGAGCACACGAACGTCTTCCGCACCGGCACGTTCATCAACGATATCGCCCGGCGGTTCGGCTTCACCTTCCGGCACGACCTGCTCTTCAGCACGGACGACGCGTACATTCAGGATTACGCCCCGCCGTGGGTGCCGCATCCGGCCGTGGCGAACATGCCGCCCATGCAGTTCGCCGTTTCCGGCTCGATCGACCCGGGCTACAGCATCGGCCGGCCGGTGATCCAGGCCGGCGGACTGTGGAGCCTCCCACCCGATTACAACGTGGTGAACTACTTCCCCGTGCCGCGTCATCGGCCCGACATGCGTTACGGGGCGTTCATCGAGGCCTGGTCGACAGCCGCCGGCGGGCGGGTGCTGGGCTTCGGCGACTCGACCATTTGGTCGAACTTCACCACGTTCGAGCCGGGCAAAACGGAAATGCTACGCGGCATGGTCAACTGGCTCAACCGCCGCTCCGCGTTCGACTCCGCTGGGCTGAGCCTCTCGTTGCGCGCGCTGCTGCTGATCGGGGCGGTGGCGGCGGGCGTGGTCGCGTCGCTGATGCTCTGGGGCTACTGCGACGCCTGGCTGACGGTGATCGCCGCCGGCGCGGCCGGCTGGACGCTGGCCTCACTGGCTGTGGTCGGTTACACCCACGCGGCGATGAACTTGCCCACGCCGCGCGAGGATATCGAACTGCGTCACGTGGTGATCGACCGCGAGGTGTCCGACGCCCCGCTTGGTCGCACCGGTTTCCCGCCCGAGGACGGCCAAGGCTACTCGATCCTGGAGCAGTGGATTCCCCGCGTCGGGGTGCATAGCCGCCGCGAGACCGGCCGCGGCGTCTTTAGCGGCGATGCCCTCGTGGTCATCAACCCCAGCCGCTCCGTGCCACCGTGGTATACCGAGGCGCTGAAGCAGTATGTCGCCGGCGGAGGGAATCTGCTGGTGATCGACGGCCCGAACAACGCCGGCTCGACGGCCAACAGTCTACTCTGGCCGTTCGGGCTCTCCTTCATGCACGACCAGGCGTGGCAGGGCACGCTGATGATCGACGGCGACTGGCCCGGCCTCCGGGTTGAACAGGCCCTGGAGGTGACCGGTGGCGAGCCGCTGGCCACGTTGGGCCGCCAGCGCGTGGTGGCGGCCACGACCGAGTATGGCGAGGGCGGGGGTCGCGTCATCGCGGTCGGCTTCGGTCCGTCGCTGAACGACGAGGCAATGAACCTTAGCTGGGACCGCGAGCCGGACGCCGCGATGCGCACCCGCTACGAGGTGCTCTTCCAGATCGCACGCCTGCTGATCGACGACAAGCCGATGGGCCGCCCGGCGGAGTGACGGCCATGGGCATCGCCGGGATCGAGCGGTTCCGGCTCGCGCTTGACGGCAGGCAGCGGGCGGGACAAGATGGCCGCATGACGATCAAGTTCTTTTGCCCGGCCGGCCACCCCATCCTCGCGTCCTCACGCCATCAGGGCGAGATGGTCCAGTGCGAGCGCTGCGGCCGGGTGGCGATCGTGCCCCAGCCGGGCGAAGGGGCGCAAATCGGTGGAGAGGCTCAAAAACGGCGGGCACGGGACGAACTGGGCACGCGGCGAGCTGGAGATACTAGAGACAAAGGCCCACCAGCCGGCGGGAGCACCCCGACCAGCGACTCGTCACCGCCACCCCCGGCGATTGCCGACGCCGGAGCCGGCCAACCCGCCGATCGTCGTCCGGCCGATCATCATCCCGCCAATCGTCGCCGCCCCACCCCACATCCCCCACCGCTCAGCCGCGCCACAGCCAAAGCGGCCCCGGGAGACCAGCCGCAAGCAGTCGAGCGGGCTATCTACCGAGCCGACGCCGGCAACATCTCGTCGGCCCGGGCTCTGGCGCTTCTGTTGGGGGCGATCGTAATCTTCAGTCTGATCCCGGCGGTACAGACGGTGGGAATCAATTTGGAGTTCGCACCGGGTTGGGCCCGCGCGGTCTTTCTGTTGGCTGGCTTGCAGTTGGCGTTCCTGCTTTGGATGGTCGCCACGCCGGACTTTTCCAGCGCATGGGTGGCCATGCTCTTGTTCGCGGCGGTGGCAGCGCTCTACGCGCTGATCTCGGCGATGGTGCTGGCCGCCCCGGCCGACAAACCGCTCCCCTTGGGGTTGGGCGAGGTGCGCAACTCGGCCGGCCAGTGGTGTGGAGCGGTCGCCGCGCTGATGATCATCGGCACCTACGCCGCCGGTCAGGTGAGCACCCGCTGGGAGCAAGCCGCCGATCGCGCCCCGCGCATACCGCGAGACCGCGACCCGCGCATCACGGGAACGAAGAGGTGACCAGCACCTCGTCGCGCGGCCCCCGGGGCGATTCCGTGGGCTCATTGGCGGCAAGCAGCCTTCATGATGCCGTGGGGGCGTCGGGCGTTGCCTGACGGAAGTTGGGCGTCACGTCGGCATCCACGTGGCCCAGCGCCCAGCTCAATCCGCCCAACAGCACCTGCTGGAACGTGTCGCTGGTCCAGACGTCTTCGCGGTGTCCCATCGAGGTGTAGAAGACGCGACCCTTGCCGTGCATGCGTGCCCAGGTGGCCGGGTACGGCGGACGGTTGTATTGGCCGCCCTTCATGCCCTCGGTCTCTTGGACGAGGATCACGTGCATTTCCGGGTTGAGCTTGACGTTCACGTACCACTCTTCATGCATCTCGAAGCTGTCGCCCAAACCCTCGACGCCGGGGAACTTTGGCGAGGTGACCCGCTGCGTGGCCTTCTGCTGCGCACCGTGGCCGGCGAACTCGCCGCCGAGCATGTCGATGTAGGGATCGACCCCGCGGCCACGAAAGGTATCGTTGGCGGCGTGGACGCCGATGAAGGGCATGCCCTCCTTGACCGCGTCGAGCAGGTTCTGCTTGCCCTCGGCCGACATGGCCGGGCTGCGACGGTTTTCCTTGGTCAGATTGCCCGAGGTGTAGAACACCAGCGCGTCGAACTTCTTGAACTCACCGTCGAACAGCCGGCCGTCCTTGCTGCAGACGACCTCGAAACCGTTCTTCTCGCCCATCTCCTGAAACACTTTCTCGGAGAAGGAAAGCTCGTCGCCCTTTCGGGCAACCACCCCGTGCTGGAACCCGGCGCTGCGGGTGAAGTAGAGCACGCGAGGCTTTTTGCCCTCGGCCGCCGAGACCCAACGCATGGGGAAGGCGGAAAGCCCTAGGGCGGCACCGGTCGAAAGCAGCATATCGCGACGTTTCATGGCATTGTTCTCCAAGGGTGGGGGTTCTCCAAAGAGGGAAGATTGGGCGGGAAATAACGCCGTGGACGGCAGGGGAAACACGTGGACGTCCTCGACAGCGGATATTATATCCGGCGTCGGGGGAAATCGCAAGTTTCCGTCCCAAGCCCGTCGAGAGGACTGCAAAGTCGACTGCATCTGGCGTTGAGCCGGCCCCACGCTTCAGTGGGTAGCGAGCTGATGTGGCGGGGCGACCGCCTTGCGGACCAGTTCGACCAGAACGCCCGAGTCGAACGGCTTTCGCAAGTAGTAAGAACCACCCGCGCTGCCGCGACGGAGGATGATGTCGGGGATCTGCGCGCCGGAGAGGAACATCAGGGGAATCGGCTTCCCGGATCGGGTCTGGCGAATCCGGTCGCACAATTCCATCCCGCTATGCCCTTGCAGGTGGATGTTTGAGATGATCAGGTCCAACTCGCCCTGCCGGGCCTGGTGCAGGGCGTCCGCGGTCGTGGAGCAGCATCGGCAGAGGAAGCCGGCCTCGGCCAACACTTCGGCGAGTTCGTCCAAGACGGCCTGTTCCTCATCCACGACCAGCACCGTGGTACGCCGTTGCATCTCCACACTCATGTTGGACCCCATGTTAGACGCCGCTCGCGGCTAGCCGCAGGAAGCTCAAAATACCTTCCTCATGCCGAGGAAAGGGCTGCCTATCATCACCCTTCGGTTGCCAGACGCCGCAAAGTCGAGCCCAATTCACCTGGGGTACGCAACCGGCGCAACCCTTTCGATCGCGACGCCATGAAACCCGACACGCCACGGACCCGACACGTGCCTCGGGACCCTTTGTGGCCGCGGCGCGCAAATGCCTTGCGCGTTGATCCGGGACGATGCGGGAAACGCTGGGGCCGGCGCGCCCTAGGCGTCCACTTCCCAGCCCTTGCGATAGGCCTCGCGGATGAGCACCTGGGCGGCGGCGTTCTCTCCCGCGGAGAGCTTCGCGGCGTCCCAGTCGAATCCGCCCGAGCGGTAGGCCACGTTGCCCAGCAAAACCGTTTCGGCCAAGGGACCGGAATAGTCGAAGTTGCACGTGGCCGGCTCACCGCCTCGGCAGGCCTGAATCCACTCGTTGTGGAAGCCGGGCGAATCGGGGATGAACGGCTCGGGGGCCGTGAAGTCGGCAAACTTCTCCTCCGGCAGCAGCTTCCGGTTGCCGAACCCACAGATCAACATCCCCTTCTCGCCAATGAACAGCGTGTTGCCGCCTTCCTTGATGCCCTTCTCTTTAAGGATGGACGGTGCACCGTGCGACCAGTGCAGCTTCACCGGCGGACGCTTGCCCTCGGCGGGGAACTGGTAGGTCACCTGCATCGACTTGGGCGTCCGCTCGGGGTCGACCTTCGGGCCAGTGGCATCGACTCGCGTCGGGTATTTCAAACCCAGGGCCCAGAACGGGATGTCCAGGATGTGGCAGCCCCAGTTGCCCGTCTCGCCGGTGCCGTAGTCCCACCAGAACCGCCAGCCATAGGGGCAGAACGAGGGGTGATAGGGCCGATATTCGGCGGGGCCAACCCACAGGTCGTAGTCCAGCGTCTCGGGCACCGCCGGCCTGTCCTCGGGGATGGAGGGCATGCCGCGACTGCCGCCCACCCAACTGTAAACTTCCGTCACCGGCCCGATTGCGCCGCTTTGGATCAACTCGACCACCCGGTGCATGTTCGGGATGGCGTGCCGCTGCGAACCGAGCTGCGTGGCCAGCTTCTTCTTGCGGGCCAATTCGGTCAGCGTCCGCGTTTCCCACACGTTGTGTGCAAGCGGCTTCTCCAGATAAACGTGCAACCCCAAATCCATGGCCGCCAGGGCCGGATGGAAGTGGGTATGGTCGGGCGTGCTGATCACCACCCCGTCGAGCTTGCTGCCCACGTCGTCATACATCTTGCGGTAGTCGCGATACTTCTTCACGTCGGAATAACGCTTGTAAGCGCCGGCCGCCCGGCGGTCGTCCACGTCGACGAAGGCGACGAAGTTCTGGCTCTTCGTCCCGCCAACGTTCGCTCCACCACGTCCGCCCACGCCAATGCAGGCCAGGTTGAGCTTCTCGTTGGGGCTATCGGCCCGAGCAAAACGCACGGCCGTGGGCAAGCAGAGCCCCGTGGCCAGGGCGGTCGAAGCACGCAGAATATCGCGGCGGGTGTGGCGGGCGGACATGGTTTCTCCTTGGGGATGGGCTGTGGTGGGGGATGGGCAGAGAGAAACTGGAGACCCCGGGGGGGGGCAAATCGGTGGGGGAAAAATCGGCGGGGGGCACGTCGGTGGGATCGCGGTAGGGGTGACGCGGGCAATCCGGATCGCACAGGCGACCGGTCTCCCCACCCGGACGCGGGCAGCGCCGCTTACCAAACTCCAATATAGCGGCTAGACGCCAGCACTGCAAATCGAGGCCAGAGACGGCCAGGAGTATGGCAAAGTCGATTTCTTCCGTCATTCCCGAGAAGCTTGTGCCCGCGAAAGCGGGTAGCGGGAATCCAGTAATCCGTCCCAATTCCCTGGATTCCCGCGTGCGCGGGAATGACGAGTGGAGACGCAGCGCAAGCTGCAATCGACTTTGCAATCCTCCTGCAGAGACGGCAGCCGTCGCGGCGACCGGGTTTCTCAACCGTGCCTTCCTTGGGTAAACTGAACGTGCGGTCCGAGAAGCCCCGAACACGGGCTCCTCTGCCCGAGGCCGTGCGTTTGGCCCCTGGGGTCCAGTCGCGGCATCCAGCGCCGCGCTGCCTCCCGGTCGAGACGATTCCAACCCCGCAACCACCAACCTCCAACGTCTGATTTCCCTACATGCGAATCCTGGTCGTTGACGACGAGAAGATCAAACGCGTCACCCTGGCCGATGACTTGGCCGCCCAGGGGCACGACGTCGTCGCCGCCGAGGATGGCGAGCAGGCCCTCGAACGCTTGCAATCCGGCCCGTTCGACGTGGTGGTCACCGACTTGAAGATGCCGGGCATTGACGGACTGGAGCTGCTCAAGCGGATCAAGCACGGGCCGACGGCCTCGATCGAAGTGATCCTGATGACCGCCTACGGCAGCATACCCGTGGCGGTCGAGGCGGTCAAGCTGGGCGCGTTCGACTTCCTCACCAAGCCGTTCCGCAACGAGGATCTGCTGCCGTTACTGGCGCGGATCGAGCGCCGCCATGGCGCGCCGGCCGGGCAGACGCTCAGCCCCAGCGAGGCCATCGAGCGGCAGATCGTCGGCCACTCCGAGGCCATGGGACGCGTGAAGCACATGGTGGGTATCTGCGCCCGTACGGATGCCAACGTCCTGCTTTGCGGCGAGACCGGCTGCGGCAAGGACCTGATCGCCTCGACCATTCATCGCAATTCGCACCGCCACGGTTTCCCTTTCGTCAAGGTCGGGTGCGCCCTGTTCCCGCCCAACCTGATCGAGAGCGAACTCTACGGCCACGAGAAGGGCTCCTTCACCGGCGCGGACGAACGCCGGCAGGGTCGCTTCGCGCTGGCCGAGGGCGGAACGCTCTACCTGGACGACGTGGACGACATCCCCTTGGACCAGCAACCCAAGCTGCTCCGCGCGATCGAGGAGAAGATCTACGAACGCGTGGGCGGCACCCAGCCAATCGAGGCCAACGTGCGGATCGTCGCCTCGACCAAACGGAACCTGATGGACAAGATCGTCGAAGGGACATTCCGCGAAGACCTCTACTACCGGCTCGACGTTTTGCGGATCAACATCCCGCCGCTGCGCGAACGACTCGAAGATGTCCCCCTCCTGGCCGAACACTTGCTTGCCCGTATCGCCAAGGGACAACCGGCCGAAATTGAACCAGAGGCCCTGCGCCTGCTCCAGGCACACGCCTGGCCGGGCAACGTCCGCGAACTGTACCACACGCTGGAGCGGGTCTACCTGATCGGCGCGGGGCGGGTAACGGCCGAGGTGCTCCGCGGCCAGATCGGCAACGTCGCACTCCCTCCCTCGTCCGCAACCCCGTCGTCTGGCGGCAACGCGAACCTGCCCGGCGTAGGCGGCCAAACCGACACAACAGCGCACGCCGACCTCTCACCCCAGATGGCCGGCGGCGGCACGGAGCCGGGCGGCCTGCCCGCCGAGGGTTTTCACGCGGCCATCCAGCAGACCGAGCGCGATTTGCTCGAGCAGGCCCTCCAGGCCTCCGGCGGCAACAAGACGGCCGCCGCCACCGCTCTGGGCATGAAACCCTCGACGTTCCGCGACAAACTGGCCAAGCACGGGCTGGGATGAGGCACTCGGCCGGGTGCCGGGTGCCACTGCTGGCTTGCCCAGCAGTGTCGTGAATTCGATCCATTTCCCGAAGGCCTCTCGCAGCTTGGCAGCCCGGGTTCAAGAACCTGCCGGGTGCCATGCCCATGCCGGCCGTGGAATCGCCACCCCCTAGCCGGGACCTAACAGGTCCCGGTTGGCAAACTCGGAATTCGAAGCACGAAATACGAAACAAGCACGAAGAACCAAACTCGGAATGATCGAAACGGCGCCGAATCAACCCGTTACGAGCCTTTGGGCTTCGTGCTTCGGATTTGTTTCGGTTTTCGGATTTCGTGCTTCGGATTTTAATGCGCGATGCGGGAGAAATCCTCCGCCCCTCCGGGGCGGCCTGCTGCGTTCACAATCGCTGACCACGGGCTAAAGCCCGTGGCTACAATCCGGCGCCCCGTTGGGGCGAAGCCGCGTTCCCCCTTCCTTTGCGTCTTGGCGTGAGACCCCCACAGACACTGCTGGGCAAGCCAGCAGTGGCACCCGCGCGCGGGGAAGGTCAATCTGGCTGCCCGGGTCGGTCGGAGGAATTCGCGTTCTCGGCCAAACGCACGCTGAGCCGGTCGATCCGCAGACCGTCCATCGCTTCCACCTCGGCGGGTGGCTGGGGCAAAGCGGCGAGTCGTGCGAGCCGCGTGCCCCGGCGAAGCTTATGGTAAAGGCCGGGGCACGGCGTTCGTTCCTCACGCCTTTGCCCCAGGCACCCGGGAGCCGGTCCAGTGGATTGACTAGCTGCCTCTCGTGCCTGGCGGCAAACCGATAGCCGAGCTATCGGTGCCACCCGCGTTCTCGGCCAACCGCACGCTGAGCCGGTCGATCCGCAGACCGTCCATCGCTTCCACCTCGAGGGCCACGCCGTGCCAGACGACCCGGTCGCCCTGCCGGGCCACCCGATCCAGCAGCATCTGCACCAGACCGCCGGCGCTGCTCACGTCCGGCGGGAACTGGACGCGCAGCTCGGGCCGACCGATCCGCTCGACCAAATCGCCGAGGCTGGTCATGCCGTCCACCGTCCAGGTTTGCTCCCCGGCGGCGACGATCTCCGGTTCCTCGTCGCGGCGTAGTTCGTCGTAGACCTCGCCGACAAGCTCCTCGAGCAAGTCCTCCAGGGTGACGATGCCCTCGGTGCCACCGTACTCATCCAGCACCACGGCCATCTGCGTGTGCTCGCGGCGAAACATCTCCAGCAACTGGTCGACCGGCAAGGTTTCCGGCACGAACATCGCCGGCCGGAGCAACTTATGCACGTCGACCTCGCGTCCTAGATGTAGTTGCAGCAACAGATCCTTGTTGTAGAGGAAGCCGACGATCTGGTCCAGATCGCCGTCATAGACTGGCAGTCGCGAAAAGCCCGACATGGCCATCGCGCCGACCAACTCATCGTGAGGTGTTTCCACGTCGAGGGCGTCCACTTCGATCCGCGGACGCATGATCTCGCGCACTTTAATGTGGGCCAGCCGCGACCCCCGCTTGATGATCCTCTCCTGGTCGGTGCCAATCTGTCGCGAAAGTCGGGCCATGCCCGCCAGGGCGACGATCTCCTCGGCCGTGACGGCCGGGCTCTTGTGGGCTTGGGGAGCGCGGAACGGCCGGTTGATCAAGTCGACCAGCAACACGATCGGCCGCATGACGGCGACCAGCAATGCGAGCGGCGGCCCGATCCAGACGGCCGACTGCTGGTTGTATCGCACGCCGGCGCTCTTTGGCACGATCTCGGTGAACTGGAGCATCAGGAACGTGAAGACCAGCGAGAAAACCCACAGCCATTGTTCGCCATAGAGATCGTTGAACTGGGCCCCGGCCACCGACGCGCCGATCGTATGGGCCGCCGTGTTGAGGATGAGGATGGCCGCAATGGGGCGTTCGATGTCGGCCTTGAACCGCTGCCACAGCCCGCCGATCCCCGGCCGACGCGAGGAAAGCGAACCGAGTTGACTGGGCGTGAGGCTCAGCAACGTGGCCTCCATGAGGGAACATATCGCCGAAATCAGCAGCGCCCCGCCGGCACTTGCGATCAACAACCAAAGCATATGGTTCGTCTCCTGCTTGGAGTTTGGAGGTGTTTCAGTCGTTCCAGGCTCGCCCCACCGGACGGGCCCGAGAGGGGGCAGCCCCTGCCGAGCGTCGATTCTCGGCGGAAAGCGGGGCTCGGCGGATGCCTCGGCCGCCCGAACTTGCCCTTAACGTGCTTGGCCGTTTCCCACGGGGCCAACCTCCCACCGAGTCGACCGGGGGCGGAAGTGGGGGGAGAGTCAATCGTCCGGTCGTGCATCGGCCGCGGCCGATGCCGAGCAAACCTTCCCCCCGAACTGGACAAAACGACTCGATTCAACCACAATCGAGGTTTCGCCGGGTTCGCGGCTCGCCAGGCGTGGGCACCCATCCCGGTGAGCCGCCCGTGTCGAGGGATTTCCCTCCCGTTGGCAACTGCCGGTCAATCTACCGGAGAGCGGCCATCGGCGAAACCCGCAACCTTCAATGTCAGCCACCACCGATCTCTCTTTCCCCACACGTGATGTCGAAAAAGAAATCCCCCCCCGTCATCGGTATCGACCTGGGCACCACGTTCTCCGTGGTGGCAAAACTGGACGAGCGCGGACAGCCGGTCAGCCTTGTCAACGCCGAGGGCGATCGCGTGACCCCCAGCGTGGTGCTCTTCGAGGGGGACGACGTGATCGTCGGCAAGGAGGCCCTCAAGGCCATGGCCACGGAAATGGACAGCGTGGCCGAGTGCTCCAAACGCGACATGGGCCACCGCGTTTTCCGCAAGGTGTTCAACGGGAAACAGTATCCGCCCGAGGTGATCGAGGCCTGGATCCTCAACAAACTTCGCGCGGACACGGAAGCCCAAGTCGGGCCCTTCGAGCAGGCCGTGATCACCGTGCCGGCCTATTTCGACGAAGTGCGCCGCAAAGCCACGCAGGACGCCGGCTACATGGCGGGCATCGAGGTACTGGACATCATTAACGAGCCGACCGCCGCGGCCGTGGCTTTCGGTTTCCAGCAGGGTTTCCTCAACGAAGAGGGGAGCAGCACCGAACCGCGACGCATCCTGGTCTACGATCTGGGCGGGGGCACGTTCGACGTCACCGTCACGGAAATTCGCGGCAGCGAATTCATCGCCCTGGCCACCGACGGCGACGTGCAACTAGGTGGATACGACTGGGACCAACGGCTCGTGGACCTCGTGGCCGAGCAGTTCATCCGCGAGCACTACGTCGATCCGCGGGACGACCCGGCCACCTGGGGCCGCCTGTGGCGCGAGTGCGAAGATGCCAAGCGCACCCTCTCCGCGCGGCAGAAAGCCACCGTCGCCTGCGAATTCCAAGGCCACGCCGCACGCGTGGAAATCTCACGCCAGCAGTTCGAGGAAGCCACCCAGGACCTGCTCGACCGCACGCGATTCACCTCGGAACAAACACTCCGAAACGCGGGTCTGGAATGGGCCGACGTGGAACGCGTCCTGCTCGTCGGCGGCTCCACCCGCATGCCCATGGTGCGGAAGATGCTCCGCGAACTCTCGGGCAAGGAGCCCGACGCCTCGGTGGCCGCCGACGAAGCAGTGGCCCACGGCGCCGCGTTGCGCGCCGGACTGCTGATGGCGCGGGCGGAAGGAAAGGCCTCGGCGTTTAAGATCAGGAACGTCAACTCGCACAGTCTGGGCGTGGTGGGGATGGATCCGCTGACCAAGCGCAAGCGCAACGGCACCGTGATTCCTCGCAATACGCGATTGCCGATCACGGCCAAGCGGACCTTCCGCACCAGCAAACCGGGGCAGCGGTCGATTCTGGTGAGGATCGTCGAGGGCGAGAGCCCGGCGGCCGAAGAGTGCTCACAACTGGGCCGCTGCTCGGTGCGCGACCTGCCGCCCGATCTGCCGGCCGGTTCGCCCATCGAAGTGGCCTTCCACTACAAGACCGACGGACGGCTGAAGGTTCGCGTGTCGGTGCCGGGGACGGAGAGATTCGTCGAGAGCGAGATTGTCCGCGAAAACAGCCTCGGCAAGGAACACCTCGACGGCTGGCGGCAATACATCTGCGGCAAGGAGCCGACGGACTATCGGTAGGCTCCGGCGCGAAAGGAAGAGTGAGAGCATTCAAGCCCACGGGCACCGCCCCGTGGGAACGTCCCGTGGGACCCACCCGGGGCACCGTTCCGGGGCACCCGCCGCGCAGCGGAAACAGGATGGGCAACCGAATGGCAGGGTGCTCCCTGCCGTCTTTCATTGGGCCATCACTTCGCCGGATGCAGGTGGGAGGCTGGCCTACTCGGTTGCACCTTGACGAGGAACCTTGAGGTGGCGCGCCAGCCAATCGGCCACCGCCGCCGCGTCGTCCGCCCGTGCCCACCGGCCAACCCGCATCTCCCGCTGTAGGTCTTCGTTTTCGCCCCGCGCGCGGATAACCAGACACCAGGTGCTGGTGTTGATCGGCGAAACCTCCTCCACCACGCCGATGCCGTCCAGGCGGTCGCGGCGCACCGTCACTCTCTCTTGTGCGGTGCCAACCTGGGTGGCGAAGCTCAGGGCGTCGGTGGTGGTGTCATGGACAACGCAACCGGCCCCGGCGCGCTGGGCAAAGTAAGTGATCGCGGCGAACACGAGGGCAAGCGTCGGGGCAACCAGCAACAGGTAGATGGTGGTTTGCGGATCGGTCCCCAAAACGAGCCATCCCAAGAGAATCGCCCCTACCGCACCGACCACCACGCCGGGCAATATCGCGGCCAGCGGGGTGAAGGACGACACCCGAACCTGAACGCGCGATCCAATATGCCGCACCGGCACCCCCGTCGACGGGCGCATCCGGGAAATCGCCACGAACACCAAGACAAGCACAATCGGTAAGTTCAGCTGCGAGATGAACAGCAACAGCGCCCGGTCAAGGTCGGTCAGGCCCGTCGTGAGCACGGCCCGTGAAGGATCGGCGGGGTCGTAGTAAACCTGCACCATGTCCCCCGGGTCATAGTTGGGGAACATCGCCGGATCACGCAGCATGACGCCCCCACCGTAGCGCCAGCGTTCGCCCGTGTAAGCCTGGCCGTCCACTTCGTACCGGTATTTCACCTCCATTCGAAACCTCGGCCGGGTGAGGTCGTCTCTTTGTTCCCGCACCCTGATGATCTCAACCGATTCGATCAGCCCTTGGCTGCTGGGCCAGCCGAGCGTCTCCCACTGGCGGTAGACAATCGCGCCGATGTAGAGATCCATGCCGATCAACAGCGCGGCCCCGGCGAGCAACACACCAACGATGATCCTCCTCGCGTAGGGAGGCGAAGACTGGTTTTCACTCGACTTATTCACGCCAAACTCCTTGGCCGCGAGGTAGAAACCGGCCATACCTGGGTCACGGTTGCAATTGCGACAGCACGTGCGTTACGGCGGCGCGCTGGGATTTGGCCAGGGCTGGAGCGCAGCGGGACCCGTGGTGTCGAAGCTCTACTTCACCACCTCGCAACGCGTTCCCGGGTAGCCCTGCCGCACGCTGCGCACGACCACGCCCGGGCGACCGCGCATCTGTTGACCCAAGACGCCGAACCGCGAGTCGGCCGAGACGTTGAACAGCCGTGTCTTCAGTTGATAGACGTTTCCGTCGCCGGCGCTTTGCAGCGTGAAGTGCATCACCTCGGGAGAGGCCTTCACGGTGCGCCAGTAGTCTTGAGTGCCGCGGATTCCCTGACCGTTGACCGAGAGGATCACGTCGCCCGGCTGGAGCGTGACAACCGTCCCCGGCCGGATGCGCCCAGGTTGGCCCCCACCGCCCGACTGCCCGCCGCCCGATTGCCCGCCGCCGTTCCAACCACCACCGCCGGGCTGTCCACTTCCCTGTTGACCCCCGCCCCCCCAATCGCCGCTCTGTCCGCCGGTCACTTGCTCCACGCCGGGCAGGATCGGCGCCTCCTTGGGCATGGTGATCCGCGATATCTTCTGGTTCACGTTCAACGATTCGTAGACCGGCAGGAACGTGCTACCCAACTGATTCTGGCTGTAGTTGAGCACTTCCTCCCAAGTGCGCTGCCGCTCGGCGTCGAGAAAGAACAGCCCAGGCTTGAACTTGATGGCCTTGAGCGTGCGCCCCAGCCGGGAATTCTTGCGGATCTCGGTCTCGAACAAGTTGTCGAGCATCTCGTCGTCATAGGGCAGGCTGAGCGTCATCGAGAACAACCCGCCGATCCGCGGGATGCACAACGCCGGCTGGTCCTTGGAACTGGAGTTGACGTCCAACAGGCCGCGGTAGCCGAAGAAGAGCTTGACGAACATCGGGCTGAGCCGGTCGGCCGGCCGGAACGCGGGCGCCACATAGGCCCTCTCGATCTTGCCGGTCGGCAGGTACATGTTGCAACTGTCGGAGATCAGCGCCCGGAAACGGGGTTTCTTCCGCTCCATGGCCGCCAGCAGGTTGGCCCGATAGATCGGCGCGCTGTTCCGCCGGTCGACGAAGTAATGCCCCTTCTCGTCGTACTGGCCATGCGAGAAGACGTACAGCACAAGCACGTCGCTGGAGCCAACCCGCATCTGATCGATGCACTTGACCAGTTCGGCCTCGGTGAACTGTTCGCCAACGATCTGTTCGATTTCGAGCATGGGCTCGGGCACGTTGCAATAGAAAGCGGTGAACATGTCGTGCGTGCTTTCCTGGGCAGCCGTGCCGATCGACTTGTCCAGCGTGTCGCCGGCGATGATCACGTGAATCTTCGCCCCCGCGGCCGATGAGACGGCCAGCATGGCCACCAACAGGGCGAGGAGCAAGCGGCGCGTGAACCCATGCTTGGGTGTCATCGTGGGCAGCGACATGGGAATCCCCTTTCGTGACGGATGAGCAGCGTGGCGGTGGTGGCAGCCCGTAAGGCGCGCAATGCCCGATTATGCTCCGCTGAAGCCCGTGCGTCAATCGGCAAAAGCGATGATTTCCCTTCGCGCCACGAAGGCCAGTACAACCCGCAAGACGTCGGGGCATCTTGGCGCGAGTGCTGTTTACCCACCTGGCGATTGTGCTATGATGCGGGCATCTTCTTTTTCGAGAGATCGTTCCAATGGGGAGCGGTCGGTGCCAGGCGGTCCGCGCACCACGGGCCGCGAATCTGTTCTTCAGGGAGACCCGTATCATGTTGACGCGATTGAGCTGTTTGGCGGTGTTGCTGACGACTGTCGTGCTTGCCACCGAAACCCCGGTCGAGGCCGATTGTGGCAAGATTCTCATTTATCGGGTACCGCGCGTCTATCGCTGGCCGCCGCTGCCGCCGCCGCGCCGTCCGGTCGTCAATTGGGACTACAACAGCCACAACACCAACGTCAACTCCGGCAACCGGATCAACTCCAACAACCAGATCATCCGCAACAGCAACGTCAACACGGGCACGCAAATCAACATCGGCAACAACGTGATGCCGCGGCCGGCCGCCAATCAGTTCGTGGCCCAGGGGATGGGCTTCTCGTTCAAGGAGCCGGAGCAAAACGCCGTGATCGCCTGGGACGGCAAAGAGCAGATCATGATCCTCTCGACCGACGAGGAGAACGAGGTCGAGGGAGGCGGAGCCGTGCTCAGCGTGCTGCCGTTGCCGGGCAAGCCGGTCTCGATCTTGCCCGCCTCGACCGAATCGTTCAACGAGGCCGACAAGCTGATCCGCTCCAAGCTGGCCGTGGTCGGCATGGGCGAGAAGATGCTCACCGCCAAGATCGGCACCCATAACATCTTCGTCTGGCGATTGGATAGCGTGGACGACTTCGGCAAGGAAGTGCGCGCCTACATCAAGGAGACCTACGACGGCCAGGCTGACGCCGACATCAGCGAGGATGTGGAGAAGATCGTCCGCGAGTACTTCAAACGCGGCTTCCGCTACTTCGCCTTCGATTTGACCTTCATGGGCGATGAGAAAGCCACCAAGGTGGCCATCGCCTACCGCTTCCAGTCGAAATTCGTCTACTACCCGCTGGTGATCAGCAAGATGGGCGGCGAGGGCGACACGACCGTTCAGTTGGCCGTCTTCACCCCCGGCATGCTGCACAAGTTCGGCGGCGTCGAGCCGACGGATATCAAGGTGATCGGCGGACAGTCGGTCGATGTGACCGGCGAAGAGCTGAAGAAGATCGATCCCGAGGTGGCCGAAATGATGGGCACCGGACCGGTGAAGGCCCGCATGATGATGCTCAAGGGACCCATCGACGGGTTTAACAAGGACCTGATGGCCTGGTGATCCCAGCCACGGTCACTCGAGCCACGGTGTTCCCGGGACAGTGATCCCCGCGACAGTGATCCCCGGAACAATGACGACATAGCCCGACGGCGGTCCCACACCGGGAGACTCCCACTGGGATACGCCGATCGGGCAGTTCGGCTGCCGGGTGGGCGGCTGGCGCGTGTTCGTTCAGATTCGACTGGCGAACGGCAGTCGGGCTTTTAACTGAACCGGTGCCAAACTCGCGCCGCCGCCTACCAGGCCTCCCGCTCGCAACCGTCGCCCCAGATGGGCACCTCGCGCCCACGGATGGGGAACCCCAGCCGCTTGTCCTCCAGCCGGTTGATCAGCGGCCGCCCTTGCTGCCATCGTTTCAGGTTCAGGCAGAAGAGATCCGTCATGCGATCGATCCGCCAGGCGGCCTGCCCGGCCACGTGCGGGGTGAAGATCACCTCGGGCATCTCCCAGAGCGGACTGTCCGGCGGTAGCGGCTCGGGATCGGTCACGTCCATCACCGCCCCGGCTAAATGCCCCCTGCGGATAGCCGCAACAACGTCGTCCGTCACCACCAGGGGTCCGCGGGCCATGTTCGCCAGCAGGGAGCCCGGCCGCATGCGGGCGAGCCGATCGGCATCGAACATCCGGCCGGTTGAATCGTTCAGTGGCAGGCTGAGGATGACTACTTCCGACTCGGCCAGCAGATCGTCGAGCCGATCGGCCGGCCAGAGCTGCTCGACGCCTTCGGGCCGATCGACCGGGAAGAGGTCCACCGCTAGCAACCGTGTTCGCAGCGGGCGGAGCACCTCGACGAGGCGACGGCCCACGCCGCCCAGGCCCACGATGCCGACGGTCTTGCCGGTCAGATCACCGGTCGGTCGACGGATGAACTCTTTGTTCTGTTTCGCCTGGAAGAAAACCGGCAGGCTGCGAAACCAGGCCGTGAGCAAGGCCAACGCGTGCTCGGCCACCTGGTCGGAAAGCACGCCTGAGGCGCTGGTTACGACGATTTCCGAGTCGATCACCGGCGGCAACAGGCAATGATCCATCCCGGCGGCCGACGACTGAATCCACTGCAAACGGCCGCCGGCGACGACGGCATCCCAGTCGACCGGTACCTTGGCATGTCCGCAGTAGATGTCTGCCCGATGAAGCTCCTCGGCAATCCGCTCCTGGCCCGCGTCGACCACTTCGGCCTCGGGCCAAGCGGCCTGAATCCGCTCCAGGTGGCGATTCTGGACGGGATAGCAGAGGACGACGCGGGGCCTTGATGGAGGGGGCGGCGGTGAATTGCTGGATGGTTCCATGGCCCGATTGTACCCTCGCGGGGCAGTTCGCCAAACGGTCGGGCGAACGTGTCGGGCCCCGCCGAGGCTGCCGCAAACGGTCGGGGCGTGGCTCGGCGACACGGCGGGAAACGCCCGGGAATCGGCGGAAATCGACCAGGAACGGGGACTTGGGGACAGGGCCGGGGGAATCCCGGTCGTGCCCAGGCCATTTTCCACGACAAAATGTCTTCCCCGTGCTAGCGGCGGGCCTCGGTCGTGGTTAGAATAAGATGAGCAGGCGCACGAGCGGCCATCCCCCCACCGCGGCCCTGCCCCCCCAAGCCGCGACATGGCCCAGCGATCCGCGCGACCGTTTTCTTTCGACGATCAAAACGGTTGACCCGTTGATCTGCGGCGGCGGCGTTTCGCGGCGTCCGACCGTCAAGCAATTCCAGTTCGTCTCCGGGGCGAAGGAGCAATTCTTTGAAAAGCCGCACGTTCCAAATCGGTATGGTTACGGTGGTGCTGATGGTGGCGCTACGCGTGACGATTGGTTGGCACTTCTTTTATGAAGGTGTCTGGAAGATCGCCCATCCGGAATTCTCGGCCGAGGGCTTCCTGAAGAACGCCAAGGGCCCGGCCGCGCCGTTGTTCTACGCCATGATGCCCGACATCGACGGCGAGAAGCGGCTGGCGATCGACCGGATGCCGGTGGCCGACGACCTCCGCGCCTATTGGCGGAAGCTGCGCAACGACGCCGAAATCCGCTCGGAGCGCGTGCTGCTGAAGGATGGGGCCGATGTTGAGGAGGGCCGCGAAAAGCTCCGCCAGTTCCGCATCGACAGCCATCGTTTACTCTGGGAAACGGAGGAGAAGCTGGCGGCCGCCCTGGACGAGTCGCACGAGGCCATCATGCGGGCATTCGGACCGCAGGAGCCCTCGGAAACCGACGCCGCGGACGAGCCAGCCACGGAATCAGGCGATGAATCGGGGGATGAATCGGGCGGCGACGCCGATCAGGAAACTGCTGCCCCACCGGACGAGGCGACGCTCAAAGCCGTCCAGGATTTAGTCGTGCGGTTGCACGAAATCGAGAAGCCGTATCTGGATCAGTTGGCCCAGTTTAAGGCGGAGGCGGTCGGTGGCAACCCACCCAATTACCAGCCGCGCGTGCCCGCCGACGCGGCGGAAAAGGCACCCCAATCGCTGATTGAGGACAAGACGATCGTCGGGGTCGGCAACAAAACACTTGTCGCGGTAGAGCGCGAGGTCGTCGGCCCGGAGCGGACCTACGTCGACCGCTGGGAGACGCTGCTCAATCGGGCGGTGAAGAAGTATCAGCCGACCGACGAGCAGCGGTTCGAGATGCAGCGTCTCTACCACCGCTACAAGAACTCGGTGGAAACCGTCCTGGAGGAAAACGAGCAAGACATCGCCAGCTACTTCGGCTCGCTCCAGCGGCATCGGGCCGAAGTGGCCGAAGGCAATAATCCGCCCTTCCAGCGAAAACGCAACTGGGATCGGATGCAGGAGCTGCGCGGCGAGGCGGGCCAGTGGACCGGCGAACTCGACACCATGGAGAGCGACCTGGCCACCGCCATGTGGAACGTGCTGGACGAGCCGCGCCGCGAGCGGGGCGATATGCCGGCCAGCTGGACGATGACCGACTTGATCAACACGGCGGTCACCTGGGGTCTGACGCTCATCGGGTTGTGCCTGATGATTGGCCTGGCCACGCGGCCGGCGGCCCTCGGTGGCGGCGTGTTCCTGATCTTCGTGCTGCTGACCCAACCGCCCTGGCCGACGATTTACCCGCCCGCTCCGGAAGTGGTCGGACATGCCCTGATTGTGGACAAGAACTTCGTCGAGATGGTGGCCGTTTTCCTGTTGGCCGCCAGCCCCGTGGGACGCTGGGCCGGCTTGGACTATTTCCTGGAGAACTTCATCCTCCGTCGCTGTCCTGTTTGCAAGAGCTTCTGCAAAAAGACGGACGAGAAGAAATCGTAGACAACTTTGTCGCCAGTCGTCGGGCGTGAACCGCGTCCGGCCCGGCGGGCAACAGCCGCCGGCTATTGCCCAACACACAATACCCAACATCCAACATGAGCCATACCCATGATGGAACTATCCGCCCAAGAACGAGCCGCCGGTAAGCGCGACTTCATCGACAACGTCAACGATGCCGTCAACGGGCCGGGCGGGGTCAGCCGCCGCGACTTCCTCAAAGCGAGCGGCGCAGCCGGGGCCGTCGCCGCCGGCAGCGTGGGGGCCTTCTATTTCGGCTATGAAGCCGCGCTGGCCAACCCGTTGCGCGTGGCCGTGCTGGGCACCGGCGACGAGGGGAACGTGCTCATCGGCGCGCTGAACCCTAAGTACCACGACGTGGTGGCCATCGCCGATATCCGGCCCTACAACATCCACCGCGCCTTCCATGGCGACGTCTACAGTGCGGCCGCCCTGGAGGCCCGTCCCGGGCTGCTCAGCAAGTACGGCTGGGGCAACGAGACGGAAGCCCGGCGGCACGTGAAAGTGTATGGCTACAAGGAAGGCGGCTACGAGCAGTGCCTGAAGGACGCCAAGAAGTTGGGGATCGAAGGCGTGGTCATCGCCCTCCCGTTGCACCTGCATGCCCCGGCCGCCATCGCCGCGATGCGCCAGGGGCTGCACGTGATGACCGAGAAGCTCATGGGCCACAGCGTCCACGAGTGCAAGGAAATGGCCCTCGTTTCCGAGGAAACAGGCAAACTCCTGGCCACCGGCCACCAGCGCCACTACAACATCCTTTACGACGACGCGGTCGATCAGATTCGCCGTGGGCTGCTCGGCGATTTGCATTATATCCGCGCCCAGTGGCACCGGGGCAACCTGCCCGGCCGCGATAGCTGGCAGCAACCGCTGCCACCCCAGGTGAAGCCCGACGACCCACAGGCCGAGGAACTTGTCAACCGGCTGAAGTCGTGGCAGCGGAAGCTGGCTTCGGTCGAGGGGGTGCATATCGAGAATTGGCGTCGCAAGGTGGCCCAGGTCGAGGCCCAGCTGGCCGACAAGATTCTGCACGATTTGGACGACGAGGGCCAGCGTTGGGTGGAGAAGTATGGCTACGTGGCCGAGCAGTTCGACGTGCCCGGCGACAAACCGTACAACCGTCCGGCGCTGGAGGAGTTGATACGCTGGCGGCTCTGGGAGCGGACCGGCGGCGGCCTGATGGCCGAACTGGGGAGCCACCAGCTCGACGCGGCGAGCATCTTCATCGCCGCCGCCCACGGAGGCCAGAAGCAGAAGCCGTTGAACGTGGCCGCCGCGGCCAACCGGCCGGTGTTTGGCCCGGATCGCGAGGTGAACGACCACGTCTACTGCATCATCGAGTTCCCGGCGCCCGGCTATCGGCCCGATAGCATCGTCGATCGGCGGAAGAAGATCGGGGTACAGTATGCCTCGATCAACGGCAACGGGTTCGGCGGTTACGGCGAGATCGCCTTCGGCACCGACGGCACGCTCATCCTCGAGCGCGAGCAGGAGGCCATGCTCATGCGCAAGGCCGGCCGCGGGAGCAAGGTGAAAGTGGATGCCGGGCCCACGCTCGACACGCAGGCCAGCGGCCCAATGCAAACCGCCGACGATGCCGGCCCGACGATGCAGGTCAGCCGCGGTTACGCCGAGCAGTTGGAACACTGGGCCTGGAGCATCCGCAACCCGGCCCCGGAGAATCAGCCCCGCTGCGGCCCGAAAGTGGCCCTGGGCGACGCCGTGATCGCCTTGACAACGAACCAGGCGGCCCGCGAGGGCAGGCGAATTGAGTTCGATCCCGAGTGGTTCGATCCCCACTCGCCGAAAACTCCCGAGGGAGTGAAGCCGAAGCTCGACCGTGAAGGGTATAGCGTGTAGGAAGTCGTGCGGATCCAAGGTTCCGACGGGTCGGTGCCCGCGGGATTGGCCAATCCGCAAGACTCAGTCAGCTAATCGCTAACAGAAAACCGTCAACAGCTCCATCGCCATGCATATCACACCCGAACAACTGGCCGTCGGTCGCGAGAACTTCTGGGCCGCCATCGGTAGCGACGCCGAAGGCCCGGGCGGCATGCCCAGTCGCCGCTCGTACCTCACCAAGCGGATCGACGAGCAGGTCGAAACCGGACGCCTGCCCGGCCACATCTACTTCGGCTATGAGGAAACCCTGGCCGAGCCGCTTCGCGTCGGTGTGATCGGCACCGGCGACGAGGGCAGCGTGCTCATCGGGGCGATCAATCCGGACTTCGTCCAGGTGAAATCGATCTCCGACCTCCGGCCCTACAACATCCACCGCGCGTTCCATGGCGACCATTACAGCGCCACGGCCCGAGCGGTGCGTCCCGGGCTGATCGACAAATACGGCTGGACCGGCGAAGACGAAGCCCGCGAGAACGTCAACGTCTACGGCCCCTGGGAGGACCTCATCGCCGCGGCCAAGGAGGACGACCTCGAGGCGGTGATTATTGCCCTGCCGCTGCACCTGCATGCCCCGGCCGCGATCGCGGCGATGAACGCCGGCCTGCACGTGCTCACCGAAAAGCTGATGGGCCACAGCGTCCGCGAATGTAAGGAAATGGCCCGGGTCGCCAAGAGCACCGGCAAGCATCTGGCGACCGGGCACCAGCGTCACTACAACATCCTCTACCAAAACGCGGTCGACCTGATCCGTCGCGGCACGCTGGGCGACCTGCACTACATCCGCGCCCAGTGGCACCGGGGCAACCTGCCGGGCACCGATAGCTGGCAACAGCCCATGCCCCGTAGCGTCAAGCCCAGCGATCCGCAAGCCGGCCGGCTGGAAAGCGAACTGGCGAGCTGGGAACGGAGACTCCAGCGGGCCGAGAGCGAGTTGGAGGCTGCCGAGAAGAAACTCGCTGCCGCCAAGGGGAGGCCAAATTCGGATGAAGCCAGGAACGCCGAGATCAAGAAGTGGACCGGCCAGCAGAAGAAGTGGCAGAAGGAACGCGATAAATGGTCGCCACTGGTTGCCCAAAAGCGGGCACAAGTTGAAGACGAAACGATCGCCAAACTCGTCAAAGAATACGGCTACACCGACCGGCAGACGAAAGACGAACAGGGGCGGGTGGTCTACGATCGGCCGGCCATTGAAGAGCTTATCCGTTGGCGACTTTGGAATCGCACCGGCGGTGGGCTGATGGCCGAGCTGGGTAGCCACCAGCTCGATGCGGCCAGCATCTTCATCGCCGCCATGCACGAACAGCACAAGCAGTATCCGTTGTCGGTCGCCGCGGCCGCCAACCGGCCGATCTTCCCGCCCGACCGCGACGTGGACGATCACGTCTATTGCCTGTTCGAGTTTCCCGCCGAGGGTTTCAAGGCCGAGGATCCCAACGAGGCGCTGAAGCGAATCGGCGTGCAGTACGCGTCGATCAACGGCAACGGCTACGGCGGCTATGGCGAAACGGTCTTCGGCACCGACGGCACGCTCCAGTTGCTGCGCGAGACCGAGGCCGCCCTCTGGAAGACCTCGGCCGTGGACAGCAAGACCAAGGTGGTCTTCAGCCGCGGCGAGGGCCGACCCGTGTTGCTGCTGGACGAGGACGGCGATCCCGAGTCGGCCGCCATCGGCAGGATGGCGACCAAGCTGGCCGATCGGGGATACCAGCAGCAGATCGAGCACTGGGCCTGGTGCGTCCGCGAAAACCCTGACGCCTCGGAGGACGGCCCGCGGCCAAAATGTCATCCCAAGGTCGCCCTCGGCGACGCAGTGATCGCACTGACCACGAACATGGCCGCCCGCGAGGGCCGCCGCGTGGACTTCAAGCCGGAATGGTTCGACCCGGAAAGCGATGCCCTGCCGGAGAACGATCTGCTCGGCACCGATCTGAAGCCCGACCCCGCCCGATACAAGGGGTGAAGAGTGAAGGTTGAAGAGTGAAGGCTGAAGAGTGAAGCAATAGCCGGGACCTAACGGGTTCCGGTCCGACGGCTGTCGGCCGCCGGTCGGGCTGCCCTACCCACGCTGGTCGTGGGCGCGCTTGCTTGCTCGCCGTCGCTCGCGTAGCAAGCATGGCACCAGCGCCCGGCGCTTTGGATCACCGGCCGTTGTAGTCGAACCCCTCGACGCCCAGCTTCAACCGGAAGACCGCTTCTTTGGCGGCCACGGTCGTGTAGAGCCAGCCGTCGTGGAAGTGGCAGTTGGTTGCCCGTCCACCGCCGGCTTCGTATTGCCGCAGCAAGACGCCCGAGCCGATATCGACCACGTTGATCACCCCGCCGCGCCACATCGCCACGTAGAGCCGGTTCTGGGAATCGACGATCATGCCGTCGGGGTCGAACTTGCCGCCCTTGAAGACCTCATCGGTTTCATCGGGGAAGTCGACCAGCACGCGGCCCCCCGTCGCTTTGCCGTCGGGGGTCAGATCATAGATCATCACGCGATACTGCCGGCTCTCGGCCACGCAGAGCTGCTTCTGGTCGACGCTGACCGCGATACCATTGGGGTAGGCCAGACCGGTTGCCAATCGAGAGATTTGTTTGGTGACGATGTCGTAGCGGTAGACCGACCCGGTGGGGTTTTCAGCAGTCGACTGGCCGGGATCGGTAAAGTAGATGTTGCCACGCGTGTCGAGGGCCACGTCGTTCACGCCGTCAAACCGCGTACCCTCCCAACGATCAGCGAGCACTTCCACGTGCCTGCCATCCTCGGAGATGCGGAGCAATCGTCCACCGCCGGCGTCGGCCACGATCAGCCGCCCTTCGCCGTCGATCTTCAGCCCGTTCGCTTGCGGCTGCCGACCCTCCAAGGGCGCCTTTTCCAACAGGTCGCAGAAGATGCCCGCCGTTCCGTCGGCCGTGATCCGGCCGATGGTGCCCAGCAAGCGGTAGTTGACGACGAACAAGTCGCCCGCCTCGTTCAGCGCCGGGCCCTCGGCGAAAGCCAGCCCCGTGGCGTACAGTTCCGGCTTGACCGAATGTGATGGTGGTAACTTGCCTTGCTCGGTGCTGTTCGTGGATTGGGCGGTGACGGTCGTGGCAACCCACGGCCCAACAAGCCCAAGCCACAAGCATAGCAAGGCTAACTGACACCGCCCGGCCAATCTTCGACGGTGTTCGAGATGAGAAAAAGCGATGCGTCCGGGCATGGGTGAGGCTCGGCGAGAGGTTTCGCGGTGAGTACGGGAAGCAGCCCGACCAACGACCAGCGATGCGGAAACCCTCGGGTTTGGCTTCCGCGCCGTCTACCTACAATAGTATGAGCGGAGCGCGAAGACAAGCAAATCGCGACCACCAGCGGAAATCCTGGGGGCCTTAAACCCCCCCAGACCGGCCGGTCCTTTGCGTCCAATTTCGCACCCGGGAGAAATGCAACGTCGATTTCTTCCGTCATTCCCGAGGAATCGGGAATCCAGCGATCCGTCTCAATTCTCTGGATTCCCGCGTGCGCGGGAATGACGGCCCGGCGCGGGAATGACGCGTGGAGGCTCAACGCCGGCTGCAACCGACTTTGCATTTCTCCTGATTTCGCACCCGGCCTTCTTGACGGGGGTGCGGTCGGCAGGTTATGCTAACTTTTCTACCCATAATGATATTGAGCCAGAGTATTCGATTCGGTAATCGGTCGGTCGCTGCCTATCCGAGGCCGTTGCTTCCCGAGCGTGCCTCGTATGCTTCCCGAGAGGATTCTTATGAATGGTGATCCGCAATCTTCGTGCGCGCATCCGGCTGTGGCCGGGGACGACGCCCTGCTGAGAGGTCCTTCCGCGCGCGTTTCGATTCCCGGCCCGACCGGGCTTTACGATCCCGCTTACGAGCACGATAGCTGCGGCGTGGGGTTCGTCGCCCACATCAAGGGCGAGCGGAGCCATCAGATCGTCCGCGACGCCGAGATCGTCCTGCAGAACATGGATCACCGCGGGGCGTGCGGCTGCGAGCCCAACACGGGCGACGGGGCGGGCATCCTCACGGCCCTCCCGCACGAGTTTCTCCGCAAGGTGGCCCGCGACGAGTTGAAGGCCGACCTACCCCAGCCCGGCCGATTCGCCGCCGGGCTGGTGTTCCTGCCGAAGGTGGCGGCCGAGCGGAAGGCCTGCAAGCGTCGCGTGGAACGGATTATCGCCGAGCAAGGACAGCGGCTGGTCGGCTGGCGCCGGATCCCCACCGCGCCGAATCATGCCGATATTGGCGAGACCGCCCGGGCGGGCGAGCCCTGGATCGAGCAGCTCTTCGTGGCAGCCGAGGGGGTGGAGGGCGAGGCGTTCGAGCGGCAGCTCTACCTGATCCGCAAGCGGGCGAGCCACGAAATCCGCGGCGCCACGGACCTGCGCCACGCCAAGATGTTCTACATCTGCAGCCTGTCGACCAAGGTGATCGTCTACAAGGGGATGCTCACCTCGCACCAGTTGACCATCTATTACCGCGATTTGTGCGATCCGGATTACGTCACCCACTTGGCGATGGTCCACTCGCGCTTTAGCACGAACACATTCCCCAGCTGGGACCGCGCGCAGCCGAACCGTTTCATGTCGCACAACGGCGAGATCAACACGCTGCGAGGCAACATGAACTGGATGCGGGCCCGCGAGGGAGTCTTCCGTAGCGAGCTGCTGGGCGACGAACTGCAAAAGCTCTTCCCGGTGGTCGAGCCCGACTGCTCCGACTCCGGCACCTTCGACAACGCCCTGGAGTTCTTCCTGATGACCGGCCGCACGCTTCAGGAAGCGGTGATGATGATGATTCCCGAGGCGTGGCAGAATCACGAGACGATGTCGGAGGCCAAGCGGGCGTTCTATGAGTATCACTCGTGCCTGATGGAACCGTGGGACGGGCCGGCCTCGATCGCCTTCACTGACGGCCGTTACATCGGTGCGGTGCTCGACCGCAACGGCTTGCGCCCCAGCCGCTATTATGTGACCCACGACGATCGGGTCATCATGGCCAGCGAGGTGGGCGTGCTGCCGGTGGATCCGGACAATGTGCGCGAGAAGGGGCGACTGCAACCGGGACGCATGTTCCTGGTCGACTTCGAGCAAGGCCAACTGGTCCCCGACGCCGAACTCAAGGCCGATTGGGCCACCCGACGCCCCTATGCCGATTGGCTCCGCGGCCAGCGGATCGAACTGAGCGACCTGCATCCGGGCGACGACGTGCCAGGCTTCGATCATGAAAGCCTGCTGACCCGCATGCAGGCCCTCGGCTACACGCAGGAGACCATGCAGTTCATGCTCCTGCCGATGGTCCAGCAGCAGCGCGACCCGGTCGGAGCGATGGGCAACGATGCCGCCCTGGCCTGCCTCAGCGATCAGCCGCGTTTGCTCTACGACTACTTCAAGCAACTCTTCGCGCAGGTGACCAACCCGGCGATCGACTCGATCCGCGAAGAGATCATCATGTCGCTAGAGTGCTACATCGGACCGGAGCGGAACCTGCTGGAGACGACCGAGCAGCACGCCAACCGCTTACTGGTACCCCATCCGATCCTGACCAACGCCGAGCTGTCGGCCATCAAGGCGATGGACCACAACGGCTGGAAGACGCGGGTGATCGATATCACCTTCCCCCGGTCCGAGGGTGTGCAAGGGCTGCGGGACGCCTTGAACCGCATTTGCCGCGAGGCCGAGGAGGCCATCGACGAGGGCTACACACTGATCGTGCTCTCCGATCGGGCCATGAATGCGGAGCGCGTCCCCCTGCCCATGCTGCTGGCCTGCGGTGGTGTGCACCATCACCTCGTGCGGCAAATCAAGCGTACGCGCATCGGTATCGTGCTGGAGACGGGCGAAGCCCGCGAAGTGCATCACCACTGCCTGCTCACCGGTTACGGGGCCGACGCGATCAACCCCTATTTGGCGTTCGAGGCCCTATGGGAGGCACGCCGCGACGGTCGGCTCGATGCCGCGCACTGCCCCACCGACGACAAAGTGGTGGCCCACTATCGCAAGGCGGCCGCCAAGGGCATGCTCAAGGTGATGGCCAAGATGGGCATCTCCACGCTGCAAAGCTACAAAGGGGCCCAGATTTTCGAGGCCGTCGGGCTCAATCGCGAGGTCATCGACTGCTGCTTCACCGGCACCGCCAGTCGAATCCAGGGCGTCGGCTTCGATATCATCGCCCGCGAAGCCCTGCTCCGCCATGAACGCGGCTATCCCGCCGACGGTGCCGAGCATGAACCCATGCTGCCCAACCCAGGCGAGTTCCACTGGCGGGCCACGGGCGAGCGTCACATGTGGCAGCCGCAAACCATTGCCGACGTGCAAACGGCCGTCCGCTCCGACAATCGGGAGCGTTATCGGCGTTTCGCCGAGATGTGCAACCAAGATGCCATCACCCGCTGCCACCTGAAGGGGCTGCTGGACTTCGCGCCCGAGGCCCTGGCCAACCCAATTCCGCTGGACGAAGTGGAGCCGGCCGCGGAGATCGTCAAACGCTTCTGCACCGGGGCGATGAGCTTCGGCAGCATCTCGGAAGAAGCCCATACCTCGCTGGCCGAGGCGATGAACAGCTTCGGCGGCAAGAGCAACACGGGCGAAGGCGGCGAAGATCCGGCCCGGCTGGAGCCATTGCCCGACGGGCGGATGAACCCCCGGCGTTCGGCCATCAAGCAGGTTGCCTCGGGGCGGTTCGGGGTGACGATCAGCTACTTGACCAACGCCGACGAATTGCAAATCACAGTGGCCCAAGGCGCCAAGCCGGGCGAGGGCGGCGAGCTACCCGGCCGCAAGGTGGACAAAAACATCGCCCGCATCCGCTACTCCACGCCCGGGGTGGGCCTGATCAGCCCGCCGCCGCACCACGACATCTACTCGATCGAGGACCTCAAGCAACTGATCCACGATCTGAAGAACGCCAACCCGTCGTCCCGCGTGAGCGTGAAGCTGGTCTCCGAGATGGGCGTGGGCACGATCGCCGCCGGCGTGGCCAAGGCCTACGCCGACCATATCCTCATCTCCGGCGACGGCGGCGGCACCGGCGCCTCGCCGCTGACGAGCATCAAACACGCCGGCCTGCCCTGGGAGTTGGGTATTGCCGAAACGCACCAAACTCTGGTGATGAACGATCTCCGCAGCCGCGTGGTGCTGCAAACCGACGGCGGCTTTAAGACCGGCCGCGACGTGGTGATCGCCGCGCTGCTGGGGGCCGAGGAATACGGCTTCTCCACCGCGCCGCTGATCGCCCTGGGTTGCATCATGATGCGCAAATGCCACCTGAATACCTGCCCGGTGGGCGTGGCCACGCAAGATCCCTATCTGCGGAAAAAGTTCGAAGGCAAACCGGAGCATGTGATCCGTTACTTCTTCATGGTCGCCGAAGAAGCCCGCGAAATGATGGCCCGCTTGGGCTTCCGCACCGTCGACGAAATGATCGGACGGGTCGACGTCCTCCACCGCAACCCCGACGTGCGGCACTGGAAGATCGACACGCTCGATCTCTCGGCAATCATCACCCCGGCCCAGAAAAAGAACGATTGCACCGAAGTGCGTTGCACGATGAAGCAGGACCACGGGCTGGAGTTGGCACTGGACAACAAGCTCATCGAACTGGCCCGACCGGCAATCGAACGCGGCGAGCCGGTGCGCATCGACCTGCCGATCATTAACACCAACCGCACCGTCGGTAGCACCCTCAGCCACGAGATCGCCAAACACCACGGCGAAACGTTGCTGCCCGACAACACGATCCACATCCGCTTCACCGGGTCGGCCGGCCAGAGCTTCGGGGCGTTCCTCGCCCGAGGCGTCACGCTGGAACTGGAGGGCGACGCGAACGACTACGTCGGCAAGGGCCTCTCCGGCGGACGAATCGTCGTCTACCCGCCGAAAGAGAGCAGCTTCGTGCCCGAGGAGAACATCATCGTCGGCAACGTGGTCCTCTACGGAGCGACCGGCGGCAAAGCCTTCTTCCGCGGGCGGGCAGCCGAGCGGTTCTGCGTTCGCAACAGCGGTGCTCGAACGGTCATCGAGGGCGTGGGCGATCACGGCTGCGAATACATGACCGGCGGTCGGGTGGTGATCCTCGGCCCCACCGGGCGGAACTTCGCCGCGGGCATGAGCGGTGGGATCGCCTATATCTGGGACCCCGAAGACCAGTTCCTGCCGAACTGCAATCGCGAGATGGTCGAACTGGAGCGGATCGAACAGCCCGAGGAGGCCGACGAAGTCCGCGAGCTGATCGAGCAACATCGCGAGTACACCGGCTCGACCGTCGCCGAGCAGATCCTGGCCGGCTGGCCGCGGACCGTTGCCCAATTCGTCAAAGTCATGCCGCGCGACTACAAGCGCGTGCTGATGGAAATGCAGCAAGCGGCCGAGGAAGAGGTTTTACTTTAGCGTCCCCCGCCGGTCGTTGATCGGCGACGAGGGCGAGATGTACAATGGGGGCTGAGGAGCGGCCCAACCGACTGGAGCGATCCCATGTCCACCACGTCGACAACCAGTGCGGCCAGTTCGCCGGATGTCTCGGTGCACTACACCGTGGCCGATCTGCACGAGCGGCTCGGCGGCGTGCCCTTGGAGCGGATCCGCATGAACCCTCCGCCCGGCACCGCCACCGAGACCGACCTCCTGGAAGTGCATGGCAAGACCGACTACCTGTGCGAATTAGTCGATGGAACGCTGGTGGAGAAGACGATGGGCAACCCCGAATCGATCCTGGCGGCGGCGGTGATCACCCTGCTAGGCAGCTTCGTGAAGCCGCGGAAGCTCGGTGTTGTGATGGCCCCCGACGCCATGCTTCGTATCCTGCCCGATCAGGTCCGCCTACCCGACGTGTGCTTCATCAGTTGGAGCCGCTTTCCCGAGGGCAAGTTGCCAAGCGGTCAAATATGGGGCGTCGCGCCGGACTTGGCCGTCGAGATCCTCTCGCCCAGCAACTCGCCCGGCGAGATGCAGCGGAAGCTCCAAGATTACTTCACCGCCGGCGTCCGGTTGGTGTGGTACATCGACCCGAAATCGCGCACGGCGCAAGCGTACACCGCCGTCGATCAACGCACCAACCTGACCGAGAACGACAAGCTCGCCGGCGGCGATGTGCTGCCCGAGTTCGAGCTGCCGCTAGCCGAGTTGTTCGCCGAACTCGCCCCAACGAAGCCCCCCCACGCTCCGGGAGAGGGCTAGGGTGAGAGCCCGAGTCGCGAGCCGCCACTCCCAAATCACTCCAGTCCCACGGGGCGGCACCCGTGGACTTGAATCAATCCCCTAGCCCCCGAAACCCGAGTCATGGGCAAGCCAACCGGATTCATCGAGTTCCACCGCCAGACGATCCCCTACCGCGACGCGGCCGAGCGGGTGGCCGACTTCAACGAGTTCCTCACCACCCCGCCCGAGGAACAATTGGCTACCCAGGGTGCGCGCTGCATGGACTGCGGCATCCCCTTTTGCATGTCGGACACCGGCTGCCCGATCGACAACCTCATTCCGGAGTGGAACGATCTGGTCTACCAGGGCCGCTGGCGCGAAGCCAACGACCGGCTGCACAAGACGAACAACTTCCCGGAGTTCACCGGGCGGGTCTGTCCGGCGCCCTGCGAAGGGGCCTGCTGCCTGGGCGTGATCGATCCGCCGGTGACGATCAAAGACATTGAATGCTCGATCGTCGACCGCGCCTTCGCCGAGGGCTGGATCGTCCCCCGCCCGCCCAAGCATCGCACGGGCAAGCGGGTGGCCATCGTCGGCTCTGGTCCCGCCGGACTGGCCGCCGCCGATCAGCTCAACAAGGTGGGCCACACTGTCCGCGTATTCGAGCGCGACGACCGCATCGGCGGGCTGCTCACCTATGGCATCCCCAACATGAAGCTCGATAAGGCGACCGTCCAGCGCCGCGTCGATCTGCTGGCCGCCGAAGGCGTCGAGTTCCAAACCGGAGCCCACGTGGGAGCGAACGTCGATCCGGCCGAGCTGCGCCGCGACTACGACGCGATTATCCTCTGCTGCGGAGCGACCCGACCCCGCGATCTGCCCATTCCGGGCCGCGAGTTGAAGGGCATCCACTTCGCCATGGAGTTCCTCACCGCCACCACCAAGAGCCTGCTCGACTCGAACCTCGGCGACGGCCGCTTCATCTCCGCGAAGGACAAGGATGTGATCGTCATCGGCGGCGGCGACACGGGTACCGACTGCCTGGGTACCTCCATCCGCCACGGTTGCAAGAGCCTGGTCAATTTCGAGCTATTCCCCAAGCCGCCCGACCACCGGGCGCCGGACAATCCCTGGCCCGAGTGGCCGCGGATCTTCCGCGTGGACTACGGCCATGCCGAAGCGGCGGCCCGGTTTGGCAAAGACCCACGCCAGTTCCAGGTGATGAGCAAGGAGTTCGTCGACGACGGCCAGGGCAACTTAGCCGGCATCCGCACCGTGCTGGTCGAACCGAAGTTCGAGGGCGGGCGACTCAACTTCGAGGAACTGCCCGACAGCGAAAAAGTCTATCCCGCGCAGCTCGTCCTGCTGGCGATGGGCTTCCTCGGGCCGGAGGCCGCCGTGACCGACGGACTGGGCGTCGAAACCGATCCCCGCGGCAACTACTGGGCCACCTATGGTCAGTACACGACCAGCGTCGAGGGCATCTTCGCCGCTGGCGACTGCCGCCGTGGGCAAAGCCTCGTGGTTTGGGCGATCAACGAAGGCCGCGAGGCCGCCCGAGAATGCGACCGCTTCCTCATGGGCAGCACGCGTTTGCCGTAGGACTGCCGGATGACCACCGGCTCCAGTGCCCTTGCGTGTGGAAGGAAGATGAGGGCCCGCCAGCGCCTACCGATCATCCAACGGCCGTTATCGCAGACGCGTGTCGAGGGGTTGGATGTGGCTAGCCGTCACGTGCCGGGCACGCTGCTCGGGGATATAGCCGGCCGTGCCGTTGACGCCCACGCGATGACCGAGATAGTAACGGAGGTTCACGCCCGGGGCGGGGGTGATGTAGCAGTTCGGCTTGCCCTGATCGTCCAACAGCACGAATCGCGGCGCGCCCACTTTGGTGGTGGCCACCTGCGTGAGTTTGCCGATGCCGTCGAACCGTCCGGTCGTGGCGCTGGGATAGGGGCTCGCCTTCGCGGAGGAGATCGGCCGCGTTTGGCCCAGCGAGGGAGACTCCGGCAGGGGGCCGACGTCGCCGGCCGACCAATCGTTGCGCCACTGGTCCACGCCCTGTTTCAGCGCAGCCAGGCGTTTGTATCGGCGGCCAAGCTGGACGAACCGCTCGATTTTCTCGACCAGCACGCGTGACCGGCCGCGTTCCACGGCCGTTTGGGCCTGGGCGGCCAGTTCCGCCGCCTCGCGCTGCAACCGGTCGAACGCCCATACGCTGGGCTCCTCGGCCACCATGCCCGATAGCTCCAGGTCGAGCCGCTCGAGTGCGGCCTCGTACTCCTCGGCGTTCAACTCGCGCGGTCGGGCAGCCCGAGCCACCGCGGCCACGTCGGGCACCACGGCCGCCACCGGAGCCCCGTCCAGATGATCGACCCCTTCGAGCAGGGCCTGGGCCACGTCGGCCACCCCAGATGCACCGCTCGCATCACCCACTGAAGACGTCACCTCCTCGCTCGCGGCGGCGTCTTCGGCCGACTTGGCGGCCAGGCGATCGTCGCCCACATCGACCGGCTCCAGGTAGCGCCCGGAAATCCAGCGGAACTCGCCCGATGGTGGGGCGATTTTGTACCAACGTTTGATGCCTTCGCGATCGGTCTCGGCGCCGAGCACCTCGACCACTTCGCCCTTCTTCAGCCGCACCTGGATCACGTCGCGGATGTCGCTAAATCGACTCCCGAGCCGGGCGGCCACGTTTTCTGCGTTCACCACCGCCAGATTGGCCTCGCCGGGGCTGAGGTACCGGGCGGAAACCCAGGCGAAGCTCCCATCCGGTGGGCGAACGGCATACCACCCACCCGGGTCGTGACGATAGACCTCGACCGTGTCGCCCTCGGCGAGCTTGTCGGTGGGGTAGTAGTTCTGGCCCGGCCCGCTACGGACGTAGACGTCCTCGGCGGTCACCCGTGCTTTGTACGGGAACTGGGGCGAGGCAGCCGCGGCCGCGGTACTCCAGGGGCTCAAACACCCCGCGGCGAGGGTCACTACGGCGGCAAGAGTAGACAGTGTGCGCATCGCGAAATCTCCCCGGCGGAAAAGGGTCCGCGAGCTTGTAATGGTTTTAGCCCGCGGGGATCAAGGGCAATTGCCGCAACCCCCTTGCCGGTGGGGTATTGCTGCGCCGCCGCCGTGTCGGTAAACTAACCGGTTTGCACTTCCCGGCGGATCGACAGCCATATTGCCAGAGGTTTCAGGAGCGGAGCATGTACGCAATCATCGAAGACAGTGGCACGCAGCTTCAGGTGGAAGAGGGCCAGGAACTGGATATCGACTACCGCGATCTGCCCGAGGGCGAAGGGTTGACCTTCGAACGGGTGCTGGCCGTGCGCGACGAAAACGGGCTGAAGCTGGGCCATCCGGTGCTCGAAGGGGCCACGGTGACCGCCGAAGTGTTGGGCCTGGAAAAGGGGCCGAAGCTCTCCGTCGGCAAGTTGCGCCGCAGGAAGAACTCGCGCACGCGAACCGGCCACCGCCAGAAGTACACCCGGGTGAGAATCTCGGAGATCAACGGCGGGTAAATCGACACCGAGCAGCGCGACGCCGGACAAACCGACGCCGCGCCATCTCGCCCGTCAGCCATCTTGCCCGGCGGCCATGTCGCGCGTCGGCCATTCCCACCGTCGGCCGAGCCGAAACTCCCTGCCCCCGGCTTCCTGAAAGTCCCTGCCCCCGGCTTCCTGAAAGCCCCTGCCCCCGGGGCCCCTGAAAAGTCCCTGCCCCGCGCCGAACGGGCGCAGGGATCGAAGCCGAGCCGCTAAGGCACCAGGACGATCTTGCCGGTAAGGCTGCCTTTCCCCTGAAGCGTCTTGGCCTCCTGAATGCGGTGAGCTTCCGCCGTGTCTTTGAACTTCATCACTTCGCCGATGATCGGCCGCAGCCGTTTCCGGGCCATCCAGCGATTGATCTCCGCGGCGCATTTCCGCTGCTCCTCCGCTGGAGCGTTGAACATCGCGAAGCCGAAGATCTTCATGTCGCGCGTGTAGAACGATCCGACGGGCAGCCGAGGTTTGCTGTCGCGTCCGGCCATGAGGATGATCCGACCGCCGAGATTCATCAGGCCGACGGTCCGCTCCAGATCTTGCTCGCGAAGCGTTTCATACCAGACGTCGATCCCGTCGGGCGCGAACCGACGGATGGCGGCATCCACGTCGGTGGTCTTGTAGTTGATCGCCAGATCGGCGCCCAACTCACGAGCCAACGACACCTTCTCGTCGCTTCCGGCGGTGGCGATCACCCGAGCGCCGATCGCCCGCCCCATTTGGACTACGCAGGAACCAACTCCGCCGGTTCCGCCGTTGACGAACAGCGTGTCACCGGTACCCAATTGAGCGTAGCGGAAGAGTCCGAGGTGGGCGGTGATGCCGACCAGGGAGATGGCCGCCGCGTCGCGCGACTCGACATCGTCGGGCGTGGGATAGAGCCAACACTCATCGACGGCCACGAAGCGGGCCGTGGTGCCCTGGCGTCCCAGCAGCCCCTGGTTGCTACCCCAAACGCGCGCGCCCGGCTGGAAGCGTTTCACGTCGGAGCCGACCGCTTCGACGGTGCCGGCCACGTCGCAGCCGACAATGTAGGGCATCGGCAGGTCCATGGCGATGGTGCCGGATCGGATGTAGGTGTCGACCGGGTTGACCGTCGCCGCCTCCACCTTGATGAGCACCTGGTTGGCCTCGGGCTTCGGTTTGGGCAAATCGCCATAAGTGATTGCCTGCGGTGGCCCCGTCTTCTTGATAAACGCTGCTTTCATTTCTTCTCTCCACATCAGCGATTGACCGAATTCCCCTCGGGCGAGGAATCGGTTCTCCTTCTGCCCCCACGACAAACAACACACCTACTTAGCAAAACAAGATCGGCTCGGCCGACTGGCAAACAAGCGACAAGGTGAATCTCCCGCGGCTGGCTCGCAGAGCAAACCAGCCGGTTCGATTCCCGGCTCGCCCACACCGGGGCTATGGCGATGGGAGAGATCTCTTCCGGCCGGGGCCTGAAGCAAACCGCTCGATCGGCCAAACCATGGCGATAGACAGACGCTTTGCGACGCACCCCATGATGGCGACGCACTCAATACGATCTCAAGCTGCGAATAGGAAAGTTACTGTAACAAAGTTATGCCCAACGCGACCAAAATACAAGCGGCCCTGTCGTGAAATAGTAGAATCCGCCCGATTTCGGCTCTCTTGTGCTACTGCCATTGGGCCAGGTGCCCCCCGCGTTCGGCGGCCTTTATGCCTTCAACCACGTCCCGCCACCAACCGGCGGCGTCCACACGCGTATCGTGGCAACTTCGAGAAAACACCGTCGACCCCACGGCGAAGGCCGAATACATCCCCTGCAAAGGTTGCCGGGCACTCAGTCGACCGCTAGAATCCGGCTTTCCCGCATGCGCGCAGCGGCCAATCAGACCGCATTACCCGCATTCGGCAAGACTTTCGGCAACGGACGATTCGCACGAGTTGCGGTCCTCCGCTCCACTATTTCATTTCGCTATAAGCCACCGCGGAACGCACCAATGGAAACACAATACGCCAGCCTCTATGACTTCCCCAAGTATTACGATGTCCTATTCGGCTCCGATTGGCGGGCGGAGTTCACTTTCCTCCAGGGCTGTTATGAACGGTTCGCCAAACGACCGGTCCGGCGCCTGTTCGAACCCGCCTGCGGCACCGGACGGTTATTGTACCGTTTTGCCAAATCGGGCTACGTGGTGGCGGGCTGCGATTTGAACGAGAAGGCCGTGGTTTACTGCAACGATCGGATGAAGCGGCATGGGCTGCCCACCACGGCCTGGGTGGGCGATATGTCGGACTTCCAAGTGAAACGCAAGTTCGACGCCGCCTTCAACACCATCAATAGCTTCCGCCACCTGCCGGACGAGAGGAGCGCCGAGGGACACCTTGGCTCGATGGCCGCCGCACTCCACTCCGGGGGGCCCTATATCCTGGGGTTACACCTGACGCCCACCAAGGGCGACCCAGACGACGAGGAGTCCTGGTCGGCCCGCCGGGGGCATCTGGCCGTGCTCTCCAACATGTGGTCGATCGAGGTCGATCGACGTCGCCGCCGGGAGCGGGTGGGAATGATGGTGGACGTCTACACGCCCACGCGCCAATTTCGCCTGGCCGAAGAGATGAACTTCCGCACCTACACGGCGCCGCAGATGCGATCGCTTCTGAATCGCATCGATGAGTTCGACGTGGTGGAGACGTTCGATTTTGCCTATGACCTGCGGCGGCCGATCAAGGTCGATGCTTGGACGCAGGACGTGATCTACGTGTTACGGCGAAAGTAACACCCGCGCTAACGCGGCACGACGTGAACCGGGCCCACCGCTTCATGCTTCCTTGCCCAATTGCGCCCCCCTTTGCGCTGTCGAGTCAAAAAGCTCCGTCAACGGCTTCCTGGCCGTAGAGCGGCATGTGGCGATAGTAAACTTCGAGCGTCATGACGGCCATTGCCGTGTTATAGAGCCGGCCGCCCACGTCGCCGCGGCCGCCCGAGAAGTGCCAACTCCCGGCCTCCGCGCCGTTCCGCTCCTGCGTGTCGACCAGGTAGTCCCGCATGGCCGGATTCCAGGCCTTCCATTGCGCCCCGTCGTAGTGATGCAACAACTGCGTGGCGTAGTAGTTCAGATACATATTGTCCTTCGAAGGACCGGCCAGGGAGATCAGTTGGGTGCCGTGGTCGAGCGGCTGGAAGTCTGGAGTCCAGCCAAGGTACATCCGGCAGAGCAGCCCGATGGCCGAGGTGGTTTCGCGCGGCCGGGGATCCATGTAGCCATAGCGCGCGCCATATTCCGACTGCACACTGTCGAGGAAACCCATCGCCGCGGCCAAGGTGGTCGAGGGAACTTCAATCCCGGCCATCCGCCCACTGCATAGCGCCATCAACTGCCAGCCGGTGACCGTCGTGTCGCCGGGTTCGCCGGGCGTGTAGCGCCAGCCTCCCCCGCGCAGGTCCTGAGCGTAGACAATGAACCGCACCGCCTCCCGCGCCACTGGCTCCAATCTTTCGTCCTCGGTCATCGCCAGGGCCTCGCACAGGGCGATCGTGGCGATGCCTTGGGCGTACATCGTCCCCTGCTGCAGGTCGACCCCGTGCTCGGTGGAGACCGCTTCCCGGGTGAGATAATACAGACCATCGCCAACAACTTGCTGGTACGGCCCCCGGCGATGGGTGTAACCCGCGCCCAGAAACGGTAACAAGGCCAATCCGGTGGCCGCCGTTCGGCTGGTTTCCGTGCCACGGTTTCGGTTGCCGGGCTGAAGGCGATCGAAGCGAAAGCTGCCATCGTCGAGTTGCTGGGCCATGAGCCAACGGAGCCCTCGCTCCACCGCCGATTCGCTCTCCTCCGATCCGCCTTGGGTGGCGGCAAGTCGGGCTCGACGGTCCGGATCGCGCCCAGCCAGCGCGCCGACCAAATCAGCGCGCACCACGGCCATCAGATCGGCCGAGGCAACGGCCCCCGTGCCCACGTCGCTCCGTGTCCGTGCGGCTTGCGGGGTTCGCCCGTTGGATCGATTCGTCGGTGGAGCGATTCGCGGGACTTCGACCGCCGCCTGCTCCGGCAGCGTGGTGCTCGTCTCCCCGGCCATCTCCACGACTTGCCGTTGCATGGCCACCACCGGATCGGCCATCACGACGCGTCGGTCGGCATCCACAACCGCCGAGAGGCTGATCGGGCCGTCTCCGGACGGACCGGACAGGACAATCAGGGCCAGACCGGTCAACACCGTGGCGTGGAACAATGCGCTGCCGAAACAGCTTGCCAGCCCGCGCCGCGAGAGCCAGTCGCGCCGACGCGCGGTGCGATGCCCGCCGACCCCGCCGGCCCCGGCGACCTCCGGCAGCCGGGCGTTTGGATCGTCATCCGGCTCCAGCTCGATCACCGGCAGTGAGCCAACCGGCGGAGGCGCTGCCCGGCCGTCGTCGAGAATCACCGCAACGCTACCGGGAAGCGAGCCATCGTTTTGCGAAGTGACGGGATGAGCCACGGGTACGGCTTCCAAGGGGCGGCAAAGAGCAAACTCCGCGCGGGCTGGGCGGCAGAGGAGGCCTGCGACGCCTCGAATCCATTATAGCCCGAAGCCGCTCACCCGTCCTCCGCCGAGCCACCGGGGCCGGACGATCGATACAATCGGCCGTGGAGGCGGCTTCGGAGGGGCGCGCAAGCAAAGCCCCACCCCCGCTTTGGGGTGGGGCAAGATTTCCACTGGAGCCGTTCGCTGAAAGCGACCGACACAACGTCGGCGTCCCGACAGCGATCAGTCGACTGGGTGATCAGTCGACTGGGAAGTCGTCTTCGGCGGCCTGTTTGCGGTAGATCGGCAGGTGGCGGTAGTAGACTTCGAGCATCATCGTGGCCATGGCGGTGCAGTAGAGCCGCCCACCCTTCTTGAAGCCGTGGTCGCCGCCGCCGCCGAACCACCAACTTCCCGCCTGATGGCCGGTTTTGTCCTGCTTCGCGACCAACCAATCCCGCATGGAGCTGTTCCAGCGGTCCCAGACCTCGCCTTCCCAATGCCGGGCGATCTGCGTGGCATAGTAGTTGTAGTACATATTGCCGTGCGAGAAGCCCCACTTGTCAATTTGGTTCACGCCGCGTTCCAAGGCGGGGTTGTCTTTCTTCCAGCCCAGGTACATCCGAGAGAGGAGGCCGACGGCCGTGGTACCGTGGCCGCTACCCGGGGTGGTGTAGCCGTAGGTGGCGCCGCTGTTGGCCTGGACGCTATCGAGGAAGGCCGAGGCCTTCTGAACCACCGCGGGCGGCACACGCAAGTACGACATGTGGCCGCTCTTCAGCGCCATCAACTGCCAACCCACCGCGGATGTGTCACCGGCCTGCTTGGGGGTATAGCGCCAGCCGCCGCCGACCGGGTCCTGGGCATAACAGGTGAAATCGATGGCCGCCTGGGCCGGCGCCATCAGCTTCTTGTCGTCGGTCATCCCGTAGGCTTCGCACAAGGCGATGGCCGCGATACCATGCGAATACATTCGCCCGCCAGGCTCGTTCAACGCCCCGTCGCGCTTCATCCGACTAGCAAGAAAGTAGAGGCCCGCCCCCACTGTCTTCTTGTACTTGCCGTCCTGATGTGTCTGGCCGGCTCCCAGAAACGGCAGTAAGGCCAAACCGGTGGCGCCGTTGCGGGCTTCGTCCAGATCGCCCGGATGGCTGCACTGACCTTGGCAGGTTGGGCACTTGGTATGATTGAAGCTCCAGCCGCCGTCGGGCAGTTGATGCTCGGCCAGCCACTTCAAGGCTCGGGCCACAGCCGCTTCGCTGCCCTTGCTGCCGCCAGCGGCGGCGACCATCCGCGCCTTGTTGGCGCCGCTTCGCCCGCCGAACTCCGCACCGTCCATTGCCCCCAACTGCGAGAGCATGTCGCTACGCGGCGCCGTGGGCACGCCAAAGTCCTGGAGCTTCACCTTCATCTCGGCGGGCTCCACCGCGTCCATTTCGGAGACGGACACCTCCTCGGCCACCACATCGGTTTCGACTTCCAACATTTCGTCCGACATCTCGATCGTCTCTTCCAGTTCATCCTGGGCGAGCACGTCCTCGAGACTCTCGATATCGTCCTCCTCCTCGCCGGGAGAAAGGGTCAATTCCGCGACGGAACTCGTATCCGGCGGCGTGATGACGATCAGCGCGAGAATGACCATCAGGACCAAGTGGAATAGCAAGCTGACAAGCCAACTGGGGGCCTGCCAGACTAGCTCTCGTGCCCAACCGCCAAAAGTGCCCGATTCGGCGAATTCGGCCTCGGCCCCTTCGGCGTCCGCCGCATCCGTCGTGGCCTGGGCATTCTGGCTACGTGCGGCGGCCGGAGCGGCCTCGCTGGCGGGTTTGGCAGCCTTCGCCGATGCAGCGGCGGGCGCCTTTGTCTGTGCCTGAGCCGGATTGGTCTTCGAGGTCGACATGGTTCTAATTACAACTCCAACAAGGGTCTGTTCGGGAAACAGGAAATCTCACCGGAAACGGAATCTCACCGGAAACGCCAGTGCCGAAAGGACACCAGGGAGAGGACATCGCCCCCGCCGAGGGGCTCGACGGGATGGTCCCGCCCGCTTCGATGGGCCCAATCCGACGGGCACCGCCGCGCGGCGGGCAGGCGTTCCCATATGGTGACGAATTGACGCAATCCTCTCCTTACAGCGTACAGGAGGGGGGCGGCGATCGCAAGTCGCTCCGTGTAATGTGCGGCTCGGCAACGCCTGCCTCTCCCGGACCGAGCGTTGGCCACACGTCTGGCCTCGGCCTCCACCGACTAATTCGAGTGGTCGTGGTTGGTTTATTCCGGAGCCCCTCTTGGGCTCAAACCTCCTCGGCCGATTGGGCCTGGGCACGGCACCCCCCCGAAGGGGTGAATGGCGATTGACAGCCGCTGGGGGTGGCAACAAACCGGCGACGACGGTTCCGCCGGCAGGCCACGCAGGGCGGCGCGGTGCGGGGCGGCGTGGTGCGGTGCGGGGCGGCGTGGTGCGGGGCGATTGGCGGCATTTTGGCCCCGGGGGGCCAACGACTGACACGGGCCGCGGCGAGTTGGACTCCTCGAATTGCCCCCCTTGGCGACATCGTGTCCAGGGGCGATACTACGGGATTGTACCCGAACAATGCGGACGGCTCTTGCCCCCCAGCCCGGGGCAGACCGCCCGAACGACCATTTTCGCCATTTTTCACGGAGTCGACCGATGTTCAAGAATCTCAATCCCACGGCCTTGGGTGTCACCGGCCATCAGAGTGAAATCATCGAGCTGGCGCTGACCTACGGATTCGAGGGCATCGACTTGGACATCAGCAGCTTCGCCACGCGCGTGCGCCGCCGCGGACTGGACTACGCCCAGCGGCTACTGAAAAGCGCGAAAATTCAGGCGGGCACCTTCTCGCTCCCGATGGACTGGGATGTGGACGACGAACGATTCAAGAAATCGATGGAGAAGCTGCCGCAACAGGCGGAATCGGCGGCCGCGATCGGGGCCACCCGCTGCACGGCCGTCGTCTCCCCGGCCGGTGACCGACGCCCTTACCACGAGAACTTCGAGTTTCATAAGTTCCGCTTCGGCGACATCTGCCGCGTGCTGAACGAGTACGGGATCCGCCTGGGCGTGGGGTTCCGGGCGGCCGAGTACCGCCGCAAGGATCAGGCGTTCCAGTTTATCCACGACTTCGACGCCGTGAATCTGCTGGTCAACATGGTCGAAGCCGACAACATCGGCGTGCTGCTCGACGTCTGGGAACTCTTCGTCGCCGGCGGCAACCTGGAAGCCATTCGCGCCTTGAAGGCCGAAGATATTGTCGCCGTGGAAGTGGCCGAATTGGACGCCGAGGTCGACGCCATCCACGCCGACGAGAAATCCCGCTTGCAGCCGAACGACCCCCGCGGTCGCATCAACATTGGCGAGATCCTCGCGATGCTCAAGGAGAAGGGCTACGACGGACCAGTCAGCCCCACGCCCTCGCGCGGCGCGATGAACACGCGGCGCCGCGACGCGATCGTCAAACAAACCGGGGAAGCGATCGATCACCTTTGGCAGACCTCTGGGCTGGATAGCGAAAATCGGCCCTACTCGCTGGTCTCCGAAAGCGAGGCGGTGGCCGCCCCCAAGCCGGCCTGACGCCCCGTGTCGACCGACGCCCCGCCTGCCCCGGCAACAATCGCCACGGACGACCACTCAACGATGCCCCAATCATGTTCATCTGGGACGGTGGGCTGAAGCTGGCGCGGGCCGATCTGGCCGTCGACTTCGCCCGCCGCCAACCGCGGGCGTTCGTCTCGCACGCCCACGCCGACCACATCGCCCGGCACGAGTACACGTTCTGTACGCCAGGGACCGCGCGGCTGATCGAATTGCGGCTCGGCCGACGCCGTTTTCTGGAGATGTCCTATCGCGAGCCGATCGAGTGGGGAGGATTGCAATTGACGGCCTATCCGGCCGGACACTGCCTCGGCTCCGCCATGCTTCTCGCCGAGGACGGCGCCGAGTCGCTGCTATACACGGGCGACTTCAAGCTGGGCCGATCGGCCACTGCCGTGCAGGCCGAACTCCCTCGGGCAGACCTGCTCGTGATCGAGAGCACCTATGGGCGTCCCCAGTATCGCCTGCCGCCGCGCGAGCAAGCGGTGGCCGAACTGGTCGAGCTGGTCCGTCGCACGCTGCGCGACGGGGCCATCCCGGTGGTGCATGCTTACATTCTGGGCAAGAGCCAGGAAGTCACCCGCGTGCTCACCGACCACGGGATCGCCGTGGTCCAACATCGCCACATTCATCGCGTCAGCCAAGTCTACGAGCAATGCGGCGTGGGACTCGGGGCCTTCGGCCTGCTCGGCGATCAGCCACCGGCCAACACGGCCGTGGTGGCGCCGCCCCGCTGGCGTCCCGGCGAGCATTGGCCGCGCGCCGTGCGGATCGCCGTGACCGGTTGGGCCATGGCGTCCGCCACCCGGTTCCGGTGGAGCGTGGACCACGCGGTGCCGTTGTCGGACCACGCCGATTTCGATGAGTTGATCGAGGCGGTTGAGCGCGTCGGACCTCGAACAGTCTATTGCACCCACGGACCGGAGAGTTTCGTCGATCACCTGGCCGAGCGGGGATTCGACGCACGCCCGTTGGGCCGCCCGTGGCAGCGCCGGCTGTTCAACTGATCGGGCGAATTGTCAAGCGAGGCGAGCTAGAGCCTCCCCGATGGCCCCGTGCCCGATGGCCCGGCCGCTCGCAGCGATCCGTTTCCCCAGCGTCAGTGGACGCGCATGCCGGGCTGGGCCCCGGCGTCGGGACGGAGAATGAAAATCTCCTTCCCGCCGGTACCGGCCGCCACGATCATTCCTTCGCTAACGCCGAACTTCATCTTCCGCGGCGCCAGATTGGCCACGCAGACCACAAGCTGGCCCAGCAAGTCCTCCGGCTTGTAGACGCCCTTGATGCCCGCGAAGACGGTCTTCACCACGTCGTCGCCCAGGTCCAATCGCAATCGCAGTAGCTTGCTGGCCTCGGGGACGTCCTCGGCCTCGATCACCCGGGCAACGCGCAAGTCGACCTTCACGAAATCGTCGAAGGTGCACTCTTCGCTCAGCGGCTCTTGCTCCAGAGGGCTGGGTTTCGCTTCATCGCTCATCGGTTCCTCCGTGGTTGGACTGGGGGTGGAAGGGGTTCCGCCGGCAGCGGGGGGCGTGGCGTTCGCGTCGGCGGTCGGCTCGGCCGGACGGGTGGCCGCGGCGTCGGGCGAGGCCGGCGGCGAACTGGCCAGCCCGGACGCCACGTGCGGCTCCGGTTCCGCACTGTCGGCGATCATCCGGTCGACCTTCTCGCGTTCCACCCGTTGCATCATGTGCTCGAACTTGCTGACCGGCGTGCCCAACAGCGGCTCTTGCGATTGCCGCCAATCGGTCAGGGGCTGACCAAGCAGTTCGCCGGTTTGCTCGGCCAGTCGCGGCAACACGGGCGCCAGGTAGACGGCCAGTTGCCGGAACAGGTTCAGCCCCACCGTGCAGACATCGCGGAGCCGGTCCGTCTCGCCCGATTTGCGCAACTCCCACGGCTTGTGGTGCTCGACGTATTGATTAGCCCGATCGCCGGCGGCCATCACCAGCCGCATGGCCCGGGCGTAGTCCGTTGTTTCGTAGGCCTGGGCGATTTCCTCGCCGTCGCGGGCGGCCTGCTCGAACAAGCCGCCATCATCCGGATACTGCTCGGCCAATCCCCCGGCCTTGGCGGCCAGTTTGGCCGTGCGGCTGGCCAGGTTCACAACGTTTCCCACCAGATCGGAATTAACGCGAGTAATGAACTCGTCGAGGTTCAGGTCGATGTCGTCCACGCGCGAGGAGAGCTTCGCCGCGTAGTAATAGCGGAGATAGGCCGGGTCGAGGTGTTCGGCGTATGTGGCCGCGCGGACGAAGGTGCCCTTGCTCTTGGACATCTTTTCCCCGTCGACGGTGAGGAAGCCGTGGATATGGATCTTGCGCGGCAGGCTGAACCGCGAGACCTTCAGCATGGCCGGCCAAAAGAGCGTGTGGAAGTAGGTGATGTCCTTGCCGATGAAGTGATGCACCTCGACGTCGCTGCCCGAGGTGGCGTCCCACCAGCCGTCGAAATCCTCGCCCGAGGCCTTGCACCACTGAAGCGTGGAGCCGATGTAGCCGATCGGCGCGTCGAACCAGACATACCAGTAGTTGCCCGGCGAATCGGGGATTTCGAACCCGAAGTAGGGTGCCGGGCGCGAGACATCCCAGTCCCTGAGCGGTTCGCCCAGGAAGTGGCCGCTGAGGTAGTTGGCCACTTCCGATTGCAGGTGCTCGCCCCGCTGGGTCCACTCGTCGAGGAATTCGTGCAGTTGCTCCACCTGGATGAACAGGTGGTCGGCCCGGCGCAACTCCGGCGTCGTGCCCGAGAGCGTACTGATCGGGTCGACCAGATCGGCCGGGCTGTAATGGGCGCCGCAGCGATCGCAACTATCGCCGTACTGGTCGGCCGCCCCGCACTTCGGGCAGGCGCCCCTGACGAAGCGGTCGGCCAGGAACGTGCCGGCCTCGACGTCGTAAAGCTGCTCGACCGCCTGCTCGTGGACCATCCCCTGCTCGCGAATCGACTTCCAAATCTCCTCGCAACACTCCCGATTCTCCGGGCTGTGGGTGCTGCCGTAGTGGGTGAACTCGATCTGGAAGCGGGCGAAGTCGTCGATATGGGCCCGCTGCATCTTCTCGATCAATTCCTCCTCGGTGATCCCCTCCTGCCGGGCGCGGATCATGATGGCCGTACCGTGGGTGTCGTCGGCGCAAATGTAGATGCACCGGTTGCCGCGCAGCCGCTGGAAACGAACCCAGATGTCCGTCTGGATGTACTCGACCAGATGGCCGATGTGGATGTGGCCGTTCGCGTAAGGCAATGCGCTGGTGACCAGGATCTTTCGTGCGTGATCGTTCGGCACGTGGCAACTCCAAGCAAGTCAATCGGGGGCGGGTCCAAACCGGGAAGCCGTTCGCATGTGGCGAATCGTCCACTTTATCCGATTCCCCGCCGGCCGCCAAACGGGGGCGGGGACCAAGAAAATCGCCGGCACGTGAACACGCCCGGTGGGGCTGCGCTGCGGAAACGGCCTTCGCCTGCTCCGGGAGGCTTTAATTGATGCCGGCGCGGCCAATGTTCGCGCTTCCGAGAACAGGATAGGCACGATTGGGCTGAAATCCGGAGAATCCCGGCGAGCCTACCTATCCCGGCCCCGCTCAGCCGGTCATTAGCAATGCAACCCACAATAGCTCCCAGCTATTCGCTATTGGCCTCTCACCGCCGGAGCGGCCGGAAGCGGCGGGGAGAGAGGAACCGGCCGAGCAAATCCACTTTGCCGGGTAGCGGCTCAGGCGTGTCGTCACGGGGCGAAGCGGCGACCTCCCGGTAGAGTTGAAGCAGCCGGGCCCCGCTGGGTTCGCGCGAATATCGCTGGTGGATCACCCGGCGGTTCGCGTCGATGACCCCCGCGGCCTCCTCCGAAGGCTGGGCCAACACGTTGCCCAGCTCCGGATTGAGGGCCAGCAGTTCCTCTCGGGCCGCCGGATCCCCCGACGCCCGGCGGACCACCTGCTGCTGCAAGGGGGCGTCCAGGTCGCCGAAATCGACCGTGCCGTCGATAATCTTCTCGCGCAGCGCGATGTCCAAGTCGTCCGGTTCCGGACGGCCGTAGGCCACCATCGTCTCGCCGTATGCCACGCGGAGATGCTCCAGGAACTCCGCCTCGCCAATCCACGCCAGGGGCACGTTCAATCGATCGTACAGCCAGGGATAATCGACCCCGGCTGCGCGAAAGTCGCGGGTGATCTCCGGCAAGTCGCGACCCACCAGCGGCCGCCCGGCTAGCCACGCCTCGAGGAAAACCATTCCGAAGCCCTCGGCCAAACTGGTGGTCACCACGGCGTCGGCAGCCGACAGGTTCTCAAGAAAGGTGAGCCCCTGCTCGCCGCCGACCTCAAAGCGGCAAGGCAGCGACAGCTCATCGGCCAATTGCCGCCACGCCTGATACGCCGGTACCTCCACCGGGTTGAGCGGCGCCAGGGTGAGCGCCACAACCGACTCTTTGCCGCCCAATAGCCCCAGCAGCAGCGCCTCGCCCATATTCTTCCGGCGGATGCAGCGAACCGGATAAAGCAACACCCGGGCCTCGGGCGACACATCAAACCGCTCGGCTAGCTTCGCTCGCGAAGCCGCCCGCTCCGGCAAGGCCGACAACTCCGGCACCGGGTTGGGCAGCAGATGCAGCCGATCGGTGGGGATGCCGCCGGCGGTCAGGATCTCGCGATCACGGTCGTTCAGCACGGCGCAGTGGATGTGCCGCGCCTGCGGGTAAAGCATCTTCTCGCGAGCCGCCCCGACCACCTTGGCGTAATTCGCCGGGCGGAAGTCCTCGGCAAAGTCGTGCATCTGCAACAGCAAGGCGTAGCCATCGCCGGCCAGCACGGGCAGCACTTCGGCCACCGCCCGATTCTTGCCCAAGGAGTGATTGTGGACGTGCAACACCGTGTCGGAAGGCACGAAGGCCAACTCGCCGAGCACCTGCATCAGGGCCATCAACAACTCGGCACCACCGGCCGGGCCAGAGCCGCCCACCTGCAATTCGTCGTACTCTAGCTCGGGTACGACGTGCAGCGACACGCGAAGATGCTCGAGCTGGTGCAGAAGGGCCCGATCGAACCCCTCGTCGCGCCCACCGTGGATGATCGCCAACGACCAGGGCTCCGCACCGTCGGGATCAGTAGCGGCCAGCGCGCTGTCGAGCGCGCGAAGCTGGTTCTCCACCACCCGGGTGACCCCGCCACGATTGACATGGTAGTGGAGAATGGCCAAATTCATCGGACGTTTTCCATCAGTTGCGGTTCGCCGGTTGAGGGCGCCAGCATGTTGCCGCTGCCCGGCTCGGCGGGAGCCTCGCCCTCTTCGGTCTCACGGAGCGATCCACCTGGGCTTGCGATGATACACCGAATCGCCCGGAGCCGGAACCGGCCACGATCGGACGATGACCTGGGCAGTTCACGACAAAGGTCATGGCAAATCGACGACGATGCCCGGGGCCACGAACAAGAGCCTCGCGTCGACCAACTCCTCGGCCAGCCGAAACTGCATCGCCACCGCACGACGATACGCCGCCATTTGCGGCCGGTAGCGATCGACCCGTTCGGCCAAAGCGGCGGCGTCTCCCGGCTCGACACGGTCGCTCTTGAAGTCGATCACCTCGGCCGCCACCGGCCATTTTCCAGCGGTGAGCAACACCAGCCGGTCGATCGAGCCACGAAGGATATCCTCCCCTTCGCGGAGCACAAACGGCCATTCGCGATGCACCTCGAGCGATACATCGTCCGGTTCCTTGGCGATGCCGCTGGCCGAAGCCGACTGGTATGCCCGGGCGATCCAGTCGCCCCGATCCGCCCGATACGCCTCTCGCGACAGCAGCCGGGCGACGGCCGGTTGCCGAAGCATTTCGTGGAACCGCGCGAGCAACTCGTTCAAATCACAACCCGGGCTGCCTTGGCACGCCTCGGCGGCCACTTCGCGCAACCGCCTCTCGTCCGGGAGGCCCTCCTCCAGCCAGTCGATCTGCTCGAACCAGGCGTGGATCGCGGTGCCCCGCTGGAGTGCCGGGCGATTGTCCAGCCGTAGCATGTTACCGATCCGCACGTGACGCCCACCCTCCAGGCCAGAGGGTGTCATCCGCCTCAAGCCGCGACGGAACCGTCCGGTCGAGGGGGCCAGCCGGATCGTGCCGCCGGGTGCCCCCGGCGGCGGGCCAGCCGACGGCAGTTCCCCGCGGCCTGCAGCCGCCGGTTCAGGAGCTGTCGGCTCCCGGCCGTCATCTCGCCCCTCGGCCCTCGCCCAGTCCGGGTCGCCTTTCTCATAGAACACGGCCCCGGGCGGCAGCTTCTCGCCGTTGGTCAGCGCCGCGCGCAACAAACCGGCCGAGGTGCTGTGCAGGCTTCGCTCGTTCGCCGGCGAGGGCGCAATCAGGACATGCAATGCATGGACCGCGCGAGTCAGCGCCACGTAGAGCAGGCAAAACGATTCCTCCACCCGTCGTTGCCGGGCCAACTCGTATGCATCCGTGATCGGCTTCGGCAGCAAGGGCAGCAGCGGTTTGCTCGCCCCCCGGGCAATATGGGTGATCTCGCCCGCCGGTCCATCGCGTCCGACGACCACGCGCGGCCCTTGCCCCAACAGTTGATCGTCCAACTCGGGCAACACGACGATGTCGAACTGCAGTCCCTTGGCCTTGTGCATCGTCATGACGCGAATTCTCGCGGCCAGCGGATCTTCGACCCGTTGATGCTGCACCCGCTGGAGAAAATCGTCCGCCCGGCTGGTCGCCGCCGGTTCGTGGATGTAGGCCAACTCGGCCAGTTGCGCCAGCCGCCGCAGATCCCGACTCTCGCAGGCCGGGGCGAGGATCTCGATCCAACGCTCGACCGTCGGCCCGTAGCCCCGATCCATCAGTTGGCGGCGGACATCGACAGCCAATCGCACGGCCGCCGACTCGTCGCAGTGGTCGGTCAGCCCGAGCGGCTCGCCCAGGGGTGAGGTGGCCAGGTGAAATCGGGCAACGCTGTCGCCGGGATGATCGGCCAGCTTCAACAGCGAAAGGATCACGGTCACGGCCGGCGAGTCGGTCAGCGGATTGCCGCCTTCTTCGCTGGCAAGGATGCCCTTTTGGCGGAGATGGAATATCAGCCCGGCAACCGTGGCATTCTTTCGCGCGAGCACACCAATCGTGCGATCGGGCGACCGGGCGTGGAGTCGCGCGATCAGGTCGGCCGCCGCCGTCAGCATGTTCGCCTCACCAACGGTCGATTCTTCATCCGTCGTGGCTTCGCCGTCTGCGGGGTCCTCCATATCGGCTTCACCCGTCTCGTTGGTATCGTTCGCAGTGACCGGAAGCGGCGCCGTCTCCATGCAGCAATAGCCGGGTAATTCCTCGCGAGCCGTGGAGTGCGGCTGAAATCGAGCAGCCCACGCCTCGGCGGCCGCCGGGTGCTTCAGCGCCACCTTGTTCTTGGCCAGATCGGTGAAGACGGCGTTGACCGTGTCGATGATCACCGGCGAAGAGCGATAGCTCCGGGTCAGGCTGTCGGCGGCGAGCGCGGGGAACTCGCGGTCCAAGGCGTCGAAGATCTCGGCCATACCGCCCCGCCAGCCGAAGATTGCCTGCTTCACATCGCCCACGCAGAAGAACGAACCGTGGGGCGAGTCCTCGATGATCCGCCGCGCGAAGGGACGCAAAACGTGCCACTGGGCCGGGGCCGTGTCCTGGAACTCATCGAGCAGCAGGTGCCGCACCGGAGCGTCGAGCCGGTAGGCCACCTCGCCCAAGCGGTCGGCCACCTCGCCACTGGCCAGCAGCCGGGTTACATCGGCGAAGCTCAACCCCCGGTGTTGCCACTTCAGTTGCCGGAAGATCGTCGCGTAGTGCTCGAGCAGTCGCCTGGCGGAGGAAGTCTGATCGATCACACGCCCGGTCAGTTCCGCCTTGGCATGTTCGACGATCGGCTCGTAAGCCGCCACGAGCCCCGCGGGCAGCGGCTTTTTGTAGTAGGTGCAATGCCCCTCGACGACCGCCTTGGCCGGTCCCTTGGCGACAAACGTCTCCCAATCGCCCTGCCACGCGCGTTCAACGTCGCCGTCGCGGGCGTTGGCCACACGCTTACCGCCCTCACACTCCAGGTCGGCCAATCGCTGAATGGCCTCTGACAGCTCGAGCGGAGTAAGCCGCTTGAGCCGAGGCACCGTCTCCCAGGCGGCCGGCGGTGCCTCGGCGTAGACTTCGTACAACGAGCGGACCACTTCGTCGATTTCGGCGGCCACGCTGCGTCCGGCGTCGTCTTTGCCCAGCAGGTGCATCAACTCGGCGGCATCGGTTGCCGAGTACTCGGCCAGCAGCCGACGGATGGCGTGGCGGCGGACCCGCTCTTCGTCCAACTCGTCGGTGATGCGCCAGCCCAATGGCAGCTTCAACTCCAGGGCGAACGCACCGGCCACCTGAATGAAGAAGCTGTCGAGCGTGCCGACGCGCAGCCGGTGCAAGCGTCTGACCATGCGGACCAGCACCTGACGCCAGCGCCCGGTGTCGGCTCGTTTCAGCTCGACGTGTCGAGCAAGTTCGCCGGCTTGGTCCTCGTCCAGCGACGCCTCGGCCACGCGCCCGATCACCCGCGCGAGAATCTCGCCGGCCGCCTTGCGAGTGAACGTGGTCGCGAGGATGCCGTCCAGCGGGTCACCGCCCGAGCCATCACCCGCGGCAAGCAGGCGGATGAACCGGTTGCTCAGGGCGAAGGTTTTGCCGGTCCCGGCGGAGGCCCGGATCACGCAACGTTCGGCGGTGGTCGAAGTGGTGGTCATGATTGGGGTTGGCACCGCTGGTGGCCGGCGGGCGGCGGCCGCCGGACCGGGAATTATTCACGCACGGCTATTCGCCCTCCTCACCGCGGTCGTCGACCGCGATCAGCAACTGGCCGTCGCGGCAGATGTAGGCGAAATCATCGCTGAACGACGGCGGCACCTCGGCGGGCGGCCAGAACGGCGTCTGGCCGCGCACGCTGCGGACCACGGCGGCGGCCACCTCGTCGGCCTCGGCCAGATCGGCGTCAGACCACTCGGCCGGCAGGTGCCCAGCCTTCTCGGCTGACTTCGGCAAGGTAATGTAGCCCAACTGCACGGCGGCGTCGGTCAACTCGCTTGCGTCCGACAGCCCAAGCTCCGTCGGCGGAATCGCGTTCAGCAGATGCCGGTAGAGCGGCAATTGCAGGTCGACCCACTGGCCCTTTTTGCGATGCTGCTTTTCGGGCGAGTCGCCCGCGTCGCTCGTCTTGTAGTCGAAGATGAACAGTTCGCCGGTTTCCTGGTGACGGTCGATGCGGTCGATCCGGCCGCGGAGGTACATCGGCTCGCCATCGACGAAAAGCGCGGCCGTTTCCGGCGGGGGGGCGATCTCGGCCGCCACGGTGCGCCAGCCCTGGGCCGCCCACTCGGCCTGCCAGCGGGCGAACGCCTTGAGCCGATACCGGAGTTGCTCGATCTGCACGGCGACCGCGGGGAGGGCATCCTTTCCGTAGCGGCGCGCCGCCCGACGGTCAAGAATCGCCGAGAGGTGCTCGGCGATCTCGTCCGCGTCGGTCGACTCGGCCACCGGGCTATCGCGGAAATCACCCAGCACATGATGGGCCAACGTGCCAAACGCCCCACCATCCAGCTCCTCGGCCCAATCGTCCACCGGAGAAAGGCTCAGGCGGTGGCGCAGGTAATAGCGGTACCGACAGGCCAGATAATCGCGGAACTCGGTCACGCGCATCGAACGGATCGGCTCGGAGAGCGGCTCGGGCTGGGGAGGGTGCAGGAGCGAGGGGCCGGCGGCCCGCGATGGCCGAGCCGCCACGGCCGCGGGAGGCGGGAGGGGCGGTGGCTCGACCGGAGCGTCGTCCTCCCGAAACAACCGTCTCGCACGGCGGGGCAACTGCTCCTCGGGGCACGCGAACAGCAGCCGGCTGGGCGTCAGCGGGTCGTTTTCCGACGTGCGGCGACCAAGCACCACGGCAAACTCTTCCCGCGACGCGGCCAGCAGGCTCAGGGCGTAGGCATCGCGGGCGTAGCGGCGGGCGTTATCCGTAATACCCAACGCCTGCCTTAGCCGGTTGGGCAGGAACAGGTCGGCATTGACCGCCTGCGGCACGGCCCCCTCATGCAGCCCGGTGGCGACCAGAGCCGGGGCGTCGTCCAACGGCAACTCGAGCCAGCCCAGTAATTCGATGTCCTCGGGCCGCGGTGGAGCGGGGATTTGCTCGCCTTGCAACTGCCCCAGCAGCAACCGAATGGCGGTCGACGCATCAACCCGGCCGATCAAGCCCTCGGCCACCTCCGGCGGCACGTCGTCCATTCCCCGCCAACCATCGCGGAGCTTCTCGCAAGCGATCAGCACGCTCCGATCAGGCTCTTCATCGCGATCGAGCGGCCGGTGGCCGTACAACTGCTCGATGACCGTCAGCACCGGCTCGGCCCAATCGCCCAGCGATTTCTTTCCGCGCTTGTCCGCCAAGGGCTCGAGCAGCTTCGCCATACGATGCAAGCAGACCTGGGATTCGGACCGACGCCTGCCCTCCGGCGCGTCGTCCGAGCACTCGGCCTGGTCGGCCAGGGCTTTGAGATCGATGCGTGCGGGCAGGCGGTCGGCGAAGTGCTCATCGAGTGCCATGCCCGGGTCGCAAGCGACGCCTTGCCGCCGCAGCCAGTCGCCGAGGGCCGGATGCCGAGCCAGCGCCGCCGCCGCGCTGAACGTCGCTTCGTCGAGCACTTCCGCTACGGCCGAAAGCAACCGGCAGGGCGACGATCGCTCCAAGGGCCGGCCCACGCCCCAGCGATTGGGCACGCCGTGGGCGTCGAAATGCTGCTGCAACTGCGGCACCAGGCTATTGTCGGGCGAGACGCCCACGGTGATTCGCTCCGCGGCATAGCGTCCGCCCAGCCCGCCCAGCCAGCCGAGCACCGCCTGGGCCTGATCGTTAGGATCGTCCGCCAAGAGGATTTGCTCGTCCGCCACGGGGATTTCGGCCGTCTCCCAGGCCTCGGGCAGCAGGCACCCCAACTCGTCGAACCGCCCGGCGAGCGACTCCGGGGCGAAGACCAACGCCGTTGTCCGCTCGGCAATCTGGTCGAGCATCAGCCGCTGCTGGAGGTTCAGGTCGACCGTACCGATCAAGATCAAGTCGCGATCCAGCTGGCATTCGCCGTTGTTGATCGCCACGCGTCGCGCCGTTTGGCGATCCCAAAGTTCCAACTCGTCGAGCACGTTCAGATACCGTTTCTGGACGGCCGCCAGCGCCTGCCATCGCGCGCGTTCCTCAAAACCATCTAGCCCGTCGCCGCAGTCGGCCACGGTTTGGAACTCTTTATGATCGGCGGCCAACTCGCGATGCAATCGGCCGAGCATCTCGCCAATCGAGAGCCAGCCTTCGAGCGGCTGGTCGGACGGCAGTCCGGGCACCAGCCGGTCCAGCACGGCGGCGCGGCTCTCCCGCAGTGCTTTCGCCCAGGCGAACTGCTGCACCAGCGGCGAGGCGAACGGCCGCTGCGGGCGATAGAGCATCTCGGGCAATTGGCCCACGGTGACCACGCGCGGCGGGCGCAGTTGCCAACCTTGCTCCTCTGCATGTAGCAGAAGGAGTTCCTCGAGCCGCCGCCCCGCGCGCCCACCAGGCACGGCCAGCACGCACGGCTCCAGGTCGAAGCGACCATCGGCGGCGTAGCGCTGCGCCAGCCAATCGACGGCCGTCGGCAATGCCGGCTTGCTCCAGTCGAGAAGGATGCGACGAATGGGCATGACAGGCTTCGAGGACGCACGCAGGATGGAGACCGGGGCTCACTGCCCCCGCGCGGCGTACAGTTCGGCAAATTCCAGTGTCCAGAGATCGACCATTTCGCGGAAACGGGCCACATCCACCTCGTCCAGCCGCTCGTAATGCGACCGGTTGAACATCTCGCGGTTCTGAATGGTCGCCTTGGCCGCCAGCTCCAGCACGTGGTACTGATTCGGCGGTCGGATGATCATCTCCAGCCGTGTGAACAAATTGTCGCGGGCGCCGCGGCGGAGTTTCAAATCATCGCGACTGACGGCGGCCCCCCATCCTTTTTCGCCGAAGATCGTCTCCGCCCGAAAGCCCGGAAATCGGTCGGCCAGTTGCCGCAAACACTTTTCGATATGCTCGGACAACTCCAAGCGGAAGCTGGAATGGAGTCGGGCCATCTCCTTTTCGTTCAATTCGCGCGCCGCGGCCCGCTGCGCGCGAACATCACCCGTGCGGCGGCCCCGCTCGATCGCCTTGTTCAGTCGTTGCGAAAAATCCATGGTCGACAGTGGCTGGGAGTCATCGATGGCGAGCTGTCCGCGCCAGATTCGGGGTCCGCTCGATTCGCGCCACGCGGGACCGTCTCGGGACCAACGCAGCCCGAATCGCCTGACTCAAAAGGGCAACGCGTGACGCGATCGGAGGTTCACCCCTCGCCTTGGCCCTCCGTTGGGCGGTCAGCATCCTCGGCGTTCTTCTCCGCTGGTGGTTGATCCTCCGCCGGCGACGGCTCCGGAGTGGGGGGCGGTGTGGTTTCAGCCGCCGACGTTTCCGTGTTCGCAGCCGGTTTTCCCTCGGCCTGGTTTTCTTCTGTCCGCGCGTTTTCCGGCTGCTGTTCGTCGGCCTTCTTTTCTTCTGTCTTCTTTTCTTCTGTCTTCTTCTGCTCAGTCCTCTTCTTTTCGGACTTTTCCCGCTTCGACTTGCTTTCCCCCGCCGGGGTGTTCTGCTTGTCCGGCTCGGTTTCTCCTTGCTGCTTGTGTTCGTAGAACTGCATCAGGTCGCCGAAGGTGCGAAGCGGCTCCTTGCCGGCCTTCATTTCCTCGCTGAGCGGCGCCGCCGGTTTGGGCTTGGAGCGGGCTTCATAGGGTCCGCGGCGATGGGGCGGTCCACCGCGACCACGGCCCGGCCCCTTGCCGCGTCCACGGCCTTCGCCTCGTCCGCGACCGTCGCCACGCCCGCGGCCCTTGCCGCCTTCCCCGCCGGGGCCCCCGTCGCGCCGACCGCGCCCCTGGCCGGAGCGCCCCGCCTGGCCGCCACCCGGCTTGCCCTCGCCCACTTTCTGCGCGTCCTGTTTCTGCGCGTCCTGGCGTCCCTGGCCGCGACCACGGCCCCGCCCACCCTTGTGGTCGGGCTGCTGGCGCGGCTTGCTCGGGTCAATCATCGTGAGCGAAACTCGGCGGCGATCTTTGTCGACCTGCATCACCCAAACATGCACAATATCGCCGACGGCCACCACGTCGTGCGGATCTTGAACGTAGCGGTCGGCCAACTGGCTCACGTGGATCAGTCCGCTGTCGTGCATGCCGATATCGACGAAGCAGCCGAAGTCAACCACGTTGAGCACGGTGCCGGTTAGCGCCATGCCGGGCTCGAGGTCTTCGAGCTTCAACACGTCGCGTTTGAACACCGGCGGGGGCAGATCTTCTCGGGGATCGCGGCCCGGCCGGGTCAGTTGCGAGAGGATGTCGCGGAGCAGGAGCGTACCCACGCCCAACTGCTGCGCTTCCCCGTCGAGGTCGAGCTGCTTGGTCTTCTCACCCAGCGCGGAGGTGCCTTCGCCGGTGCGGAGGTCATAGGCCGAAGCCTCGAGCCGGCCGAGCACGGCGTCGGCCACCTCGTAGCTTTCCGGGTGGATCCAGGTGGCATCCAGCGGGTTGCTGCCGCCACTGATCTTGAGGAAGCCGGCCGATTGGACGAACGTCGCCTCGCCCAGCCCGGGGACTTCCCGCAACTGCTCGCGGCTGCGGAAGGGACCGTGCTGCATGCGATACTCGTAGACCCGGCGGGCGGTCAACTGGTTCAGCCCCGACACATAGCGCAAGAGAGCCGGGCTGGCCGTGTTCACGTCGACGCCGACGTAATTCACGCACGATTCGACCACGCCGTCGAGCGACTCGCGGAGGTGCTTCCCTTTCACGTCGTGCTGATAAAGGCCCACGCCGATGTTGGCCGGGTCGATCTTCACCAGCTCGCTCAATGGATCGAGCAGCCGGCGGCCGATGGAGATGGCCCCGCGCAGGCTGGCATCGTAGTGGGGGAACTCCTCGCGTCCGCTACGACTGGTGGAGTAGACGCTGGCGCCCGCCTCGTTGACGATCACGTATTCGACGCCATCGTCCTTCAACTCGCCGCCAATCAGCCCGGCGACGAACTCTTCGGTCTGGCGGCAAGCCGTGCCGTTACCCACGGCGATGACGGTCAGCTCGAAGCGGCGAACCATATCCACCACCTTACGGCCGGCGGCTTCGCGTCGCTCGGCGCGGCCCACCAGGTGGATCACACCGTGCTCAAGCACATTGCCAAACTGGTCGAGGGCGGCCAACTTGCAGCCGCTGCGGAAACCGGGGTCCACGGCCAGCACCCGTCGCCCTCGGACCGGGGCCTGAAGCAGTAGGTTTCGCAGGTTCTTCGCGAAGACGTTGATCGCGTGGTTCTCGGCCCGATCGGTCAACTCGCGCCGGGCTTCGCGCTCCAGGGCAGGCAGGATGAGGCGTCCCAAAGCGTCGTGCGCGCAACCACGCATGTAATCCGCATGCGGGTGGTCGCTGGCGATCAAGTGCTCATCGATCGCCCGGTACATCGCCTCCATGTCGGCTTCGATCTTTACCTTCAACACACGGGCTTTTTCGCCCCGGTTGATGGCTAGCACGCGATGCGGCGGGATTTTGCGCAGCGGCTCGCTGAACTCGAAGTAATCCCGGAAGGCCTTGATCATCTGCTCCTCGGCCTTCTTCCGCTTCTGCTCCTTGCGTTCCTTCTTGGTGAGCTTTCCCTTCTTCTTCTCTCCCTTTTTCTCTGCCTTCTTCTCTGCTTTGGCCGGCTTTGGGGGCTTCGGCGGTTTCGCCTCCTCCGACTTAGCCTCCTCCGACTTAGCCTCCTCCGACTTAGCCTCCTCCGACTTAGCCTCCTCCGACTTGGCGCCTTCCGGCTCCGATTCTTCCGGCCGGGCTGTTTCTTCCGGCTTGGCTGTATCCGGTTGCGCTTCGCTCGATTGGGAATCTTGCGGCTGAGAATCTTGCGGCTCGGGTTCTTCCGGCTCGGATTCTTCCGGCCGCGCTTCCGCGTCGCTGGGATTCACTGCCTCGGGGGGAGACTGCCCGGGGTCGGACGCCGACGGTTGCGCTTGTTCCGAAGTCGGCTTCTCCGATCCAGGCTGATCGTCGGGACTGGACTGCTCCGAACCCGATTGCTCCGGCGCCGACTGCTCGTCCTGCTTCGGCGCCGACTGCTCCGGACCAATGTTGGCGGCCGATGCCTCCGCTGGCGAAGCGGTCGATTGGGCTTCGTCCGGCGGCGCATCGTCGGGGGATGAAGGCCCGGCCGGGGAAGCGACTTGTTCGGCGGGCTGTTGCTCGACGGGCGGCGGGGGCGCCGTCTCCGTCGGCGATTCGCCATGCGCGCCCTCGGGCTGTTCGCTCTCGGTATTGTCACTCTCGACCTTCGCCCCCGCGGCCTGACCACTCTCGGTCGGTTCACTCTCGGTCGGCTTTGCTCCCTCGGTGCCCGCATTGTCGGGCGGGGTCGGCGGGTTCTTCGGGCCGTCGGTCTTTGCGTTCTTTTCACCCTTGCCCTTTTGGTCCTCGCCCTTGCCGCTCTCACCCTTGCCGCCCTCGGGCTTGTCGGTCTCGGGTTTCTCCGGCTCCAGGCGGGTGCTCACAATCCGGCCCGTCCTGAAGAGGATATCGCGGAGCTTCTGCCGCAGTTCGGCATTCTCGCTGAACTGCTCGGCCAGGATGTGACCGGCGCCGAGCAGCGCGTCGGCGGCGGAGCCCACGTCGCGGTCCTCGCTGACGAAATCGGCCGCCCGCTTATCCAGGTCGGCGGCGGCCGGATCGGCGTGATGGATTTCGCGGGCGAGCGTTTCCAACCCCCGCTCGCGCGCAAGCGTGGCCAGGGTTCGCTTCTTCGGCTTCAGCGGCAGGTAGATATCTTCCAGCCGCTTGGTCGTGCCGGCCGTGAGGATCCGTTCGGCCAGTTCCTCGGTGAGCTTGCCCTGCGACTCGATCGAGCGGAGGATCGTTTGCTTGCGATCGGCCAGTTGCCGCTCTTTGGCCAGCCGGGCTTGGACCTGCCGGATTTGCTCTTCGTCCAGCCCTCCGGTCTGGTCCTTGCGATACCGGGTGATGAAGGGAACCGTGTTGCCGTCGTCGAGCAACTCGACAACCGCCTGGACCTGGCGGAGCGGGACGTCCGTCCCGCGGGCAACGTGCCTTAGATCGATCGTGACTGTGGGAACCATTAAGGTCTTTGCTTGGGTTGGCAGCGCCCTCGGGTGCGAGGGCGGCGTCGCGGGCGGCGGGCAACTCCCGGCAAGCGGAAGCCTGGGCCACGCCAGCGTTGAATGACGACAGCACCGACAGCAGTCGCGCCGGCTTCACCGATCCCATTGCGGGCATGCCTCGCTTGCCGATTCGTGGACGAGCGGCCGGGCGACCACTTTAACCCCGAGAGGGCACTCCAATCCCCAAGGGACGCACGGCCGGGAGCCCACGCATAATCGCGACAAAGGGGTCGGCAATCAAAAACGGCATTTTCCCCCAAATAGACAAAAGCGACAAGGGACCCACAGCCGATACCAGACGACGGAAAGCAGGGTGGGCACCCGACACGCAAGGACGCCATTCCATGAAGCCATCCCATCTTCGCGTCTACTACGGCCCGCAGGACGCCCCGAGCACCGCAACGATCGAGGCGGAGAGCGAGCCGAAGGACTCGGTCACCGTACCGCTGACCGAAGTGATGCCCCTGCTGGCCGATGCGGTCCAATCGCAGCGGACGTGGCTCCGCGACTTCGAGGACGACGAGATTACCATCTCGATGGATCTTTACGAAGTCCTCCTAGCCTACCAGCATTACCGCCGCCCCTCCGCTTGAGAGCCCTCCTGCTTGAGAACTACCCCGAAGTGGGCCCCGGCTCCGCTCCCTGCCATCCGGCCAGCCTGCCGCGAGATGCCCCCCCGGCGGGCCGACGATTGCCGACCAATCAATCTCCACTTCGCCGGTCGCGATACCAGGCCTGCCAAGCGCGAATGCGATCGGTCGTCGAGGGGACCGTGCCGTCATCGCGCAGGGAATGATCGCTGCCGACCACCTTCGGCAGCGAGGCCAGCGCGGTTCGCATGATCGACACCCGATCTTCAAGTAGCCGGACCAGCGTGGGCACGAACTGTCGGTCGGCCAGTTCACCCATCTTCTCGGCCACGCCGCGACGGATCTCCGGGTCGCGAGCATAGGCCAATCGCTCCAGAGCGGCCGCGCCGCGGGGATCCCCCAGCCGGCTCAGGGCCCCAGCCACCTCCAACTGCAGTGTTTCGTTCCGTCGCCGCAGCAGGGCCACGAGCCGGTCACGATCGTCCAATCGCCCCAGCCGTCCCAGCGCGGCCACGGCGGCCGCCACCACCGGATCGCTGCGATCGTCCAGCGATCGGAGGAGCCCCGGCACGGCGTCGGTGCTCGGCGTGCGGGCAAAGTGTTCGCAGCCGCGTCGGCGGACTTCCGGCGAGGGATGACTCAGCGCGGCCAAAGCCAACCGCCGGGCCGGTTCGTGGGTGTCGCCATCGACCGCGTCCAGCGCCTCCATCCATACCAGTTGATCCTCCTCGGCAATCACCACCTCGGCCAATCGACGGACGGCCAACGGCGGGAGCGGCTGCTCGCCCGCAAGATCGGCCAGATGGGCGGCCGCCCGGCGTCGCGTCAGCACATCCTCGTCGCGCAGGCGGACAAGCAATGTGAACGCGGGGTCGTGTTCCGGCAAGATGTCGCGGAAGACGGCCTCGGGCAGCAGCCGACCGCGTTGCCGGACGAGTTGCTCGAGGGTCGCCGGCAACTTCTCACCCAGCTTGGAAAGAGCGGTGTAGTTCTCCGTGGCGAGGTAGGCCTCCGCTCGGTCCAAATCGGCCACGGTCACCTCCACCGGCATATCGGCCACTTGGGAAACGGCGGCTGCTTCGGTGGGCAGCGGGCCGAACTCCTGCTTGAACTGCCGGCCCAGCCGCTCTAACTCCTCTTCGCGCCGCGCAGGTGGGCCTTCAACAGGGAACTCCACGGCCGGTGACCAACGCGCCGCCAGTTGTTCGGCCGCCGTCTTGCGGCAAAGCAGACTCCGCTTCGCCATCGCCCGCAATAGTACCGGTCCGACCAGTTCGTCGGGCCAGGAGGAAACCGCTTCCAGCAAGTGGCGATGCACCTCGGAGCTGGGGTCATCGAGCAGGTCGGCAGCCACCCGGGCCGTGTCGGGCTGGGGCCACCGACCCAGCGAGCCGGCCACCGCCGCGCGGACGCGCCAAGACTCGTCCTCCGCCCGATCCAGCACGGCCGTCTTGTCGCCGCATTGGGCCAGGGCGCGGACGGCTGCCTCGCGAATGTGACTGGCCCGCTGTTCAAGTTGTTCCAACAGTAGCGATCGGGCCCTTTCCGTCGCGGACGGCCCTGCTGCGTTGTGCTCTCGGGCGCTTCGCTCCCCCCGGCTCTGCCCTGCCCCGCCCTGCTCTGCTTGCCGATCGGCCGCGCCCAGCCGCCCGAGGCCCGCGATTGCGGCCAGTCGGACTTGCAGATTATTGTCGCGGAGCGCGGCGGAGAGTGCCTCTAGGGCGGCCGGATGCCGGCGGGTGATGAGCACATCGAGCACCGCCCGACGCACTTCGCTGTTACCCGCGCCGCGCAGGTCAACCAAAGTCTGGGGAAGATCGGTCGCAGCGGCACCGGACTGATCGACCGGCCGAGCATAAGCGGCGATTGCAGCCAGACGCACGTCTTTTGCATCGCTACGCAACGCCTGCTCGAAGCGGGGATCATCGCCCCCGGCACCGGAGCGGGCCAAGGCACGGATCAGCTCCTCGTGCAATTCCGGTACGTAGGGGCCGCGGGGAGATTGGCGGCCACCGTATTGGCGCAGCAGCTCGTCGAGGCGTGCCGCGGCTGCCTCGCGAACCGCCGCTTGCACACGCCCGGGTGCCTCAACTCTCGGAGGGGTACCGGATTGGGCGGCCAGCCGACCGAGGGCCTCGACCGCCGCGCAGCGCATCGGCAACGGCAGGGTGGGCGACTGGATGCCGCGGAACAGCCATTCGATGCCCGCCCCATCGCCCAGTCGCGCAAGAGCGATGGCGGCATTCACGCCCGCGGCCAAGTCCTCCCCGGCCAGGACGGAGCGGAAGTCGGGCCGGCCTGCTGGCTGGCGTCCGATCAGTTCTTCCAGATCGGGATAGCGCCAGCGATCAGGGGGGGCCTCGGCCGAGTCGATCCTGCCCGACTGGCGCGGAGTCCTCCGCCGTGTCCCGCTTTGGCGAGCGGGCTCGTTTGGGGAGGAAGCGGTATGATCTGCATCGATCGCCCGAATCCAGACGCAGTGTTGTCGACCGTCGGAGCCGCGGATGGTGGAGCGGCCGAGGATTTCCCGCGCCGCTGAGTCCATCGCCTCGTGCGACGCCAGGGCAACCTGATTGCCGGGAGCCTCGCTGGAAGTAGGCGACGGCGCGGAGTCGGTATCGGCGGTGCCGGCGGCGGCCGAGTCGGTCCCGGGCAAGTCGACGCCGGTGCCCGTCGCGGGATCGCCCTCGGCGGACGGGTCTTCGGATGCCGGCAGCGGATCGTCCGGGAGGTCCAACTCGGCCGGTGCCTGTCCATCGGTGGCGGACCAAAGCGCGCCGGACGGGGCTTCGCGGAGCCATCCGCATCCGATCGAGACGATCAGAAACAACGCCGCACAGCAACACGAGGCCACGCGACCCGCGCGAATGGTTCGATCGAAATGCGGTGGGGGAGAACTCACCTGGCAAATCCTTTTGCCAACGGTCCAAGCAATTCCAGGCCGCGTTACGAGCCGGTCTCGTCCGTGTTCAGTTTCGCGAGGGCGTCCTGCAAAGTTTCGACGATGGTGGAATCGTCAACCCGTGACTGATCGAACACCTCGGCCGCCTGCGTCACGGGTCCACTGACCTCTTGCAGGAGTTGACGCGCTGCCTGCTGGGCGGGCGCGGCCGCCAGTCCACCCACCTGGGGGTCGTCCGGATCGCCGGTCAGCGCCGTCCGAGCACAAACCAGCCCGGCCTTGGCACGGCGCCGGGAGAACGTTTCGGGGTCTTCCTGGTAGGCCTGCAACTCAGCTTGGATCACATCGGCGGCGAGTCCACGGACGGCGGCGACCGCGGCGGCCACGTCGATATTGTCGCCTCCAGCGTAGTTGAGCCGCCCCAGCGCGTCGGCGGCCGCACACCGCAGAAGCGAGTCGTTCTCGGAATTGGCAATTGCCTCGGTGAGCACCTTGACCACCTCGCCGTCGGAGCCGCTCGTGCCAAGCTGCCCGAGCACTTCGGCTGCCCGGGCTCGCATCCACATGTGTCCTTCGACGGAGTCGCCAGGCGGTGGGGCCTTCGTCCGAACCACCTCCAAGGCGGCTTCCGCGACCGCGTTGCGGGCGTTCTCGCTGAGCTGGCCATACTCGGCGTGATAGCGGATTCCGACCAACGCCGCCGCCCTGACCGCGGAAAGTTGTTCGGCATCCTGAAGCATCTTCAGCAGCACCGGTAGCGCCGCTGGAAGGGGCGTCGGCAGGTCGCCCGGCCGGACCACCTCCACTTGGTTCAACTCGCCGATCATCAGCGCGGCGTTCACCCGAGCCGCTGGACGCACCCGATCGGCGCCCGCCATCTTGCTCATGAAGTCCATTGCCAACTGATTCAGGTATTCGTGGGGGGGTCCCGTTTGCGCCGTGCGGAGGTCGTTCCGCAACTGCTTTCGCAGTGCGGGCAGGTTGGCCAGTTGATCCTCGTGTGTCCAGATCGGGAACCGATAGTCCCAGTAGTAACTCCGCACGCGTTGCTGCTCGGCATCGTCGGCAAACTCCCCGGCCCGCATGATCTGCGATATTTTGAACCGCTCGTTACGCTGCGACTCGTCGGCAGGCAGCTCGATGTAGTCGCCCTGGTTAGGATCTTGGGAGAAGGCAGTCCGGTGGCCACCGATCAGCGGGGCCGCCAGAGCAACGCAGGAAAGGAGCGCGAGAATGAAACGCATCCTAGCCCGCGGCAGGAATGAAACGTGGGCGGAAACGCGCGGTCGCTCCGCTGGGTGAGGCCGGGTCACGGTTGTCATGTCTGTCCAGTCACCGAAAGAGGATACAGCCCGCTCGGGGGGGCGGTCGGGTACCATTGCTCAGGTTGATTCCGACACCTTACAAGGCGGAAAAGCCACCCTATTAGGCTAACAACGGCCCGGTCATGGTGTCAAGCTGGATAAAGTCGAGAAGCCGAATCGGCAACTCGAACCCCGAGGGCTCCGGCGCTCGCCCAGTAGGATTGCGAAGTCGATTTCTTCCGGCATTCCCGAGAAGCTTGTGCATGCGAAAGCGGGCAGGGGGAATCCGGTGATCCGTCCTACATTCCCTGGATTCCCGCGTGCGCGGGAATGACGGCATCGCCGGCAAAGGCGCGGGGCTGATCAGCACCCTGGATTCCCGCGTGCGCGGGAATGACGGCGGGGGGGATCGACGGAAAGCGGCGTAGCCGTGCACGGCAGCTCGTTCGACGGCCGTTCCTGCCTGGCGTACTTGGCCATTTTCTCGAATCCGACCAAGCTGCTGTTTCCCGCCCGCGCCGGGTTTGTTACCATCCCCCCGCGCGCGTGGCGAGGTCGCGTGGAGAGGATCGGAGGCAGCGGCGAAAGCTCCGGCTCGGCGGGAGCCTCGTTCCCAGGTCAAACTGCGTCGGCTGGACCACGCCGACGGATCGGCTTGGCTCCGCTGAATCCTCGCCCCATCACCTTCAAACTCACCATTCCGGCCCCGCACCTCCAAACTCCCAACTCCAATGCGCGTCCTGGCACTTGTCAAATCGGCCGATGATGTCTGCTATCGCTACCGGCTCGAGGCGTTCGCCTGGACGCTGGCCGAGCAGGGTCTGCTGATGGAGGCCCAGCCGCTGCATCGCGGGGTGAGGCGGTTGGGGCAACTTTGGGCGACTTCCCGAGCCGACCTGGTGATCCTGCAACGGCACCTGTTGCGGCTGCCGGAGTGGCTGCTATTGCGCCGTCGGGCTCGCCGGCTGATCTACGACGTGGACGATGCGTTGTTTCTCCGCGACAGCTATCATCCCAGGGGCGAGCGGAGCGACTGGCGAATGTTCCATTTCTGGACCACGATCTTCGGCGCCGACGCCGTTCTGGCCGGCAATCCGTTTCTGGCGGAGTTCGCCGCCCGATTCACGGATCGGGATCGGGTGATGACCATGCCCACGTGCGTCGACCCACGGCGCTACCAGACAGCGCGGCACCTTCGCCGCGGCGCGGCGGTGCGGCTCGCCTGGATTGGTCAGTCAAGCACATTGCGTTCGCTCGACGTGGCCCAACCCCAACTGAGGGCGGCCGCGGCCTGCTTACCCGGCCTACGGATGCGGGTAATCTGCGATCGGCTGGCCCGTGTGCCCGGCATGCGGATGGAGTTTTGTGCGTGGTCGTCCCAAAGCGAAGCAGAGGACCTGGCCGGGAGCGACATCGGCGTGAACTGGCTCCCGGCGGATCGCTGGAGCGAGGGGAAGTGCGGGCTGCGCGTGCTTCAATACATGGCCGCCGGCTTGCCCGTGGTGGCCAACCCGGTGGGGATGAATCGCACAATGGTCATTGACGGCGAGACGGGCTTCCTGGCCGAAACGCCAGCGGATTGGGCCGCGGCGATCGAGCGTTTGGCTCTCGACCCGGCTTTGCGTCGCCAAATGGGCGCGGCCGGCCGGCGACTGCTCGAGCAGCATTACAACATCGAAGGCTGGGGCCCACGATTGGCACGTTTCATCCGCCAAGTGGCGATCGGCGGGAACGGACAACTTGACGGGGCACGTCTTGATGGGGCACGCCTTGATGGGGCACGTCGCCCGGAACCCCGGAGAGTAGCAAGGTCGCATGATTACCCCCCACGCCCTCGGGGAGCGGCGGCGGGAGCGAGGGTTGCAGCTGAACGAGAACAAGGCTGAGCAAACACAACCAACCCCCCCGGGTTTTCTTCGGGCGAGCGCGGTGGCTCGGGCCCTCTGTCGGCCGCTCGGCCAGGAGACATGCGACGTCGATTTCTTCCGTCATTCCCGAGGAATCGGGAACCCAGTGATCCGTCCCAGTTCCCTGGATTCCCGCGTGCGCGAGAATGACGAGCCCGCGGGCTCATTTCGGCGGCCGACGAAAACTGGATTCCCGCGTGCGTGAGAATGACGGGGGGGCTCAACGCCAGGTGCAATCGACTTTGCAATCCTCCTGGCCGCGCCGCGCGGCCGGTTCGCCATTTCGGCGCAGCGTGCTATAATGCCGGGCTGGATCGGTTTCGCCAGTTCCGGGCCTGATGTTGGCGAAACCCTCGGCGAGGGCCGAGCCTCCGACGCGTCGTCAGAGCCCTCGCAAGACCGGCTCGTCGGGAGCCCTGCACGGGCGGGACGAGGCCTGAATCAGCCGGGGATTCCCGCCGGAAGATTCCCCCAACGGAGCGAATTGACCTACCCGCCATGATAAGCTACCGCCCGTTTCGCAATACCGACCCGCCGGTGGTGACGGCCATCTGGCGGACCCAGGCGGGGCAACCCGGTTACGCCCAGCCGGTGTCGGTCGATGTGTTCGAGCAGATGGTCTTCGCGAAGCTGTATTTCGACTACGAGGGGCTGATTATCGCCCGCGATGGCGAGCGCCCGATCGGGTTCGCGCATGCCGGGTTTGGACCGAACGCGACGCGAGACGGGATTTCCACGGAGGTCGGCATCACGAGCATCGTGCGCGTCACGCCCGATTGTCCGCACCCCGACCAGGTGGCCGGGGAATTGATCGACCGCTGTGAGGTTTACCTGCGCGAGGCAGGTGCCCGCGAACTATGCGGTGGGGGGATCCGCCCATTGAGTCCCTTCTACTTGGGGCTCTACGGCGGCAGCGAGCCGCCCGGCATCCTCCACACCGATCGCGCCGCCTGCGAGGCCTTCACCTCGCGCGGCTACGCGGAGGCGGAACAGTCGGTCACGCTGAAGTTGCAGCTCGACGCCTTCGACGCACCCTTCGACCGGCGACAAATGCAGATTCGCCGACAGATGCTCGTCGAGGTGCAGAACGACGCCGTGCCCGCCGACTGGTGGGAAGCCTGCCTGCTGGGCGAGTTCGATCTGACTCGCTTCGAGGTCGTGCCGCGCGGACAAGATCGACCGGTCGCCCACGCCGTGTTCCGTGGGATGGAGCCGATCGGGGCGGGCATGCTGGGACGCCGCATCGGTCTGGTGGATCTCTGGGTCGACGAGGCACTCCGCCGGCGGGGCGTGGCGGTCTACCTGCTGAGTGAAGCCTTCCGGCAGTTCATGCGTCAAGGCGTCACGCTGATCGAGGCGCAAACGCGGAACGACAACGGGCCGGCCCGCGCGTTGCTTGAAAAACTGGGCTTTCAGCCAGTCGCGCACGGCACCGTGTTTCGCAAGCAGTAGCGGCGGTCGTGCGGCGCCGGAGAATACGCGGCGTTGGGGCCGACCTCGACCAAGCATCCCGCACTCATCATCCTCGACTCATGACATGCCGGACGCGCTCGCCCAACTCGACGCCCTCGACTGGCTCACCCTGCTGTGGATGACGGCCCTGGGAGGCATCATTGGCAGCTTTCTCAACGTGGTCGTCCATCGACTACCTCGGGGCGAGAGCCTCAGCTACCCGCCGTCGCATTGCCCAGCCTGCGGCCACGCCATCCGTTGGCACGACAACGTGCCGGTGCTGGGCTGGCTCATGCTCCGGGGCCGATGCCGCGATTGTCGCGCGCCAATCTCGTCGCGCTATCCGCTTGTCGAGGGACTCACCGCGGCGACCTTCTTACTACTGGCCCTGCTGGAGATCGTCCTGCGGGGGATCAACCTGCCCGAGCCGCTTGTCCACACCAGCCGCGAGGTCGTCGTCAGCGGCGGCGCGCGGATGCTCTACGGCACTTTTCTGTATCATCAACTCCTGCTGGGAACGCTCCTGGCGGCGGGGCTCATCCAACTGGACCGCTTGCCCCGGGAAGACACGGCCACCCCGCCCTCGCGAGTTTTTTGGCCGGTGATGATCGGTGGGGTCATGATGCCGATTATCTGGCCCCGCATGCACCCAGTTCACGCCTGGCCCGGGCTGGCGGGGATGCCCCTCGGATTGATCGACACGGCCGCCGGCGCCGCGGCCGGCTTGGCGCTCGGCTGGCTGGCCGCCCGACTGGAGATACGCGGCCGACGCGTTGGACTCACCTGGGCCCTGACCGCAGTGGGCATCGTGCTCGGCTGGCAGGCGATCGTGGTGCTAACGCTGTCGACTGGCCTTTGGCTGCTGGTCCGCGCGGGTATCCAGCAATTTGCCAAACGGGCAGTTCGCATCCCCGCCCTCTTGGCCGTCTTCACCATGACGCTGGCTTGGATTTGCCTCTGGCGCCAAATGGCCGACTGGCTGCCGCTGATGTAGAGGGCTGTTGGACGAGGGGATGCTGGGGCTACGCTCAAGCCCGCCACGCTCACTCAGCCGCCCCGCTTACTCAGCCACCACGCCCGCCGGGGCTTCCTGAGCGGCCAGCTCCTTGGCCAAGCCGGAGTAATCTTCCGCGCCGTTGGAACCCGGGGCGTATTGAAAGATCGATTGCCCAAAGCTCGGGGCCTCGGCCAGGCGGATGTTGCGCCGGATTCGGGTTTCCATGATGCGGGCGTCGGCCCAGGGCACGTCGGTCCCGCGCGACTGGTCGAGGAAGGCCTCCACGTCGCCGGCTACCTCGGCTGCCAACCGCGTGTTGGCGTCGTACATACAGAAGACCACCGCGCTGAGCCGCAGATCGTCGTTCAATCGCGTGGCGACCAGCCGCAGCGTCTCCATCAACTTACTCAAACCGTGCAGGGCGAGGAAGTGAGGCTGCAGGGGGATCAACACCTCGCGGACCGATGCCAGGGCATTCAAGGTGAGCAGTCCCAACGACGGCGGGCAGTCGATCAGCAGATAATCGACCGCGGGCGGCTCGGCACGCAGGGCGTCGCGGAGGATCACCTCGCGTCCCACCACGCCAGCAAGTTCCATTTCAGCCGCGGCCAGATCGAGCGTGCTGCCGGCTACCCGGAGTCGCTCCTCCACTTCGCGCACGGCGTGGGAGAAGGGGGCGTCGCGGGTCAGCACGTCGTAGATCGACGGGTGATCCGGGCGGGGATCCAGTCCCAGATGCAGCGTGGCGTGAGCCTGGGGGTCGAGGTCCACCAGGCAAACCCGCTTCCCGGCGCGGGCCAGGGCGGCGGCGAGATTCACGGCCGTGGTGGTTTTGCCCACCCCGCCCTTCTGATTCATCACGGCGATCGACCTCATGGGCGGCATTATAGGCGTTCCGGCTTCGGCACGAAACCGGGCGGCCCGCGGTGGTCCCGTTCGCCAGCCTAGATCAGGAGGCCCCAGTCCGCCTGATTGCCCAGCCCGGCGGTCGGATGTTACAATGGCGTCCTACAGGTGCTAGCCGGGGGCCTAACCTCTTGGGCCTTCGCGAAGCGCCGCCGCCAACGGTGGGGCGTCGCCACCGGTGTCGCTCCACCCTCGAACCCTCAGCATTGCCACCCCCTTCCGCTCACCCCCCGGAGAATCGACCATGACGCTCTCACGCCACACGCTGCTGTCTCTTTCCCTCGCGCTTCTGGCCACCGCGATGCTGTGTTCCCCCGCGATCGTCGCGGGCGGAGATGCGGCATCCGACTCGAAGGCCTCCTCCGGGGGCGAATGGATTCAACTGTTCAATGGCAAGAATCTCGACGGCTGGATCCCCAAATTTCGCGGCTACGAATTGGGCGAGAACTACGCCGACACCTTCCGCGTGGAGGACGGCAAGCTGGTCGTCCGTTACGACAAGGGATACGACGACGGTTTCAAGGCTCGGTTCGGGCACTTGTTCCATGAGAGTTCATTCTCCAACTACATCCTGCGCGTGGAGTATCGCTTTGTCGGCGAACAATGCCCGGGCGGCGCCGGTTGGGCACTGCGCAATAGCGGCATCATGATGCACGGCCAGACGCCCGAATCGATGCGCAAGGATCAACCTTTCCCGGTGTCGATGGAGGTCCAACTCCTCGGTGGGCCCGAGCAAGGCACGCGTCCCACGGCCAATCTCTGCACGCCCGGCACCAACTTCGTCCGCGACGGCAAGCTCATCACCACGCACTGCGTCAAGTCCACCTCCGAAACCCTCCGCGGCGACCAGTGGGTTACCGTCGAGGTGGAAGTGCATGGCGGCAAGAGCGTCGAGCATCGGGTCAACGGTGAGACGGTGTTCAGCTACACCGAGCCGCAACTCGACCCCAACGACGGCGACGCACGCAAGCTGATCGAAAAGCAAGGCGGCGAGAAGCTGCTCACCGGCGGCAGCATCTCCCTGCAGGCCGAGAGCCATCCCGTGGAGTTCCGCAAGGTGGAACTGAAGAAGTTGGCCGATTAGACGGATCGGCCACGGTCAACAACTGCCACGCCCAGCAATGGGTCCCAGCAGCCAGACCCAGCAGTCGGCACGCAGGCGATCGTCGCCGTCGCCGTCGTCGCCGCCGTCGCTGCTGCGTTGGTCGCGTCGCGGAAGCCGCGATCCTTGCCCCGAAATGAGCAACCCCACCAAGGAGCGGCCCGTGACGCATTACCTCCTGCCGGCTCTGCTGCTCGGCTCCCTCGGCATGAGTTGCGCACAAAGCGCGGCTTGCGCGGGGGAACAATTCAGCGGCATTTACCCACATCTGGCCTATTTTAATTCCAGCGGGGAGTGCGGCACCGGGGCGGTAGTGCCCTGGGCCGATCGACTGTGGGTGATTACCTACGCGCCGCACGCCCCGCGCGGCTCCGACGACAAGCTCTACGAAATCACGCCGGAGCTGGAACTGATCATCCGGCCGGAGTCGATCGGTGGCACGCCCGCCAATCGGATGATCCACCGCGAGTCGGAGCAACTGTTCATCGGGCCGTACGCGATCGATGCGGAGCGGAACGTCCGCGCGATCCCCTACTCGCGGATGCTCGGCCGCCCGACCGCCAACGCCCGACACCTGACCGATCCGGCTGGCAAGATCTACTACGCGACGATGGAAGAAGGGTTTTACGAGGTCGACGTCGACTCGCTCGAGGTGACAACGCTTTACCACGACACGCACACCTCCGGCGAACCGAAGGCCAAGCTGCCCGGCTACCACGGCAAGGGGCTTTACAGCGGACAGGGCAGGCTCATCTACGCTAACAACGGCGAACACGGCGGCAGAGCCAAACGCGACCCCTTCGTGCCGTCCGGCGCGTTGGCCGAGTGGGATGGCTCAAACTGGACGGTGGTGCTCCGGCGCCAGTTCACCGAGGTCACCGGACCGGGCGGGATCCACGGAAACCAGTCGCCGGAGACCGACCCGGTCTGGTCGATCGGCTGGGACGCCCGGTCGCTGATCCTGATGTTGCTCGACGGGGGTCAGTGGCACCGGTTCCGCCTGCCCAAGGCGAGCCATAGCTACGACGGCGCCCACGGCTGGAACACCGAGTGGCCACGAATTCGCGAGATCGGCGAGCGCGACCTGCTGATGACCATGCACGGCATGTTCTGGCGTTTCCCGCGCACGTTCACCGCGGACAACACATCGGGCATTGCCCCGCGGTCGACCTACCTGAAGGTGATCGGCGACTTCTGCCGCTGGGGCGACCACGTTGTCCTCGGCTGCGACGACACCGCGAGAAGTGAATTCCTCAACAAACGTAAGGCCAAAGGGACAATCGCGGCGCCGCAATCGCAGTCGAACCTCTGGTTCATCGAGCCCGAGCGGCTCGACCGACTGGGCCCGGTGATTGGTCGCGGGGCGGTTTGGCTGAACGACCCGGTCGAGGCCAATGCACCTTCCGATCCGATGCTGCTCTCCGGCTTCCGCCGCCGAGCCGTCCATCTGGTGACGGATCGCCCCACCCAGTTGACACTCGAGGTCGACGCGAAAGGGAATGGACAATGGCAGCAGCTCGCGGTGCTGCCGGTGGACGGCTATCGCTGGCATGAACTCGAGGTGGCCGGCAATCCCGTTTGGGTGCGCGTGCGTTCCAGCGAATCGCTGGCGAAGGCGACCGCGTGGTTCCAAATGAGCGGCGATGACCAACGCGACAACCAAGCCGCACCGCCCAAGTTCGCGGGCCTCGCCAAGGCTGGCGACAATGACGTCACCGGTGGGCACGTCACCGGTGGGGACGTCACCGGCGGGGACGTCACCGGCGGGCACGTCACCGGCGGGCACGTCACCGGCGGGCACATCATCGGCGGGCTGATCCGCGCTCAAGCGAACAATAAACGGACGCTCGAGTTCGCCGCCGAGAATGCGGATGGCAAGGTGGGCTATTACATCCTCGACGGCGCAATGAACCTCAGTCCGGGCGATGACGGTCGCGAATGGGCGAAGATGCAAGAGAGAGCAGGCATCCCCTCTCGCCGAGGAGTGCTGGAAACCGATGCCGCCTCGGTCATCTACACCGACGAGAACGGCCGACGTTACCGCCTGCCCCGCGATCCGCGTTTCGACGAACCGGGGCCGCTGGGCTTCGGACGCCTTTGTCGCGAAGTGGCCACGGAACGCGATCTGCTGAACTGCCATGGCACATTCTACGAGCTGCCCGCCAAAAACGCCGGCGGATTCGCCCGCATTCGACCGGTTGCCACACACGGGCTGCGCATCCGCGACTATTGCAGTTACCGCGGGCTGCTGGTCATGTCCGGAGTCGCCCTTGAGTTAGCCGGCGAGAACCGCCACGTTATCCGCAGTGCCGACGGCGAGGCCGCGCTTTGGGTGGGCGCCGTGGACGATCTTTGGGCATTGGGAAAACCGGTCGGCCGCGGCGGTCCCTGGCTGAACACGGACGTCGAAGCCGGAAGACCTTCCGACCCTTATCTCATGACCGGCTTCGACCGCAAGACCCTCTCGTTGCGAAGTGCGGCGCCGGCCACGATCACCGCCGAAATCGACATCACCGGGCGGGGCGATTGGCACGCATATCGGGCGTTCGACCTCGAAGCGGGAGAAAACGTTGAATTCGCCTTTCCCCGGGCGTTCGACGCCTACTGGATCCGGTTCACCTCCGATACCGACACCACGGCCAGCGCCCAGTTGATCTATCGTTGAAGACTTCACTGCTGTTCCTCTCGGAAGCCACGAGCCCTGCTTGCCGCGAGCGCGACAGCCGGCAAGCAGGCCAATGGCGTGTGGTTGGGGCCACTGGACGCCCCTTTTTCGCAGCCAGCTACTTTACAAACGCCCGCTCCTTCGCAACCAATTCGGTTACGATTGTGCTGCCGCGCCAACGGCCTATAATTAGGGGCTGACCTTTTTCGCTCCACGCAAAGGGACTCCCGCTCATGCAGCGCACGCTCGCCAAGATTCGTCAGCACGACGAAGAGACCATCAAGTCACACGGCCTGACGCTCGACTTCGACGAAATGGCCCGCAAAGGAGCCATGTCGCCGGCGGAAAAGTCGATCGCCAAGTGGTACGGTATCTACAATTCCCGGCAGCCGGGCGATCACATGGCGCGGGTGGTCATCCCCGGTGGCGTGCTCACCTCGGTGGAGACGCGGGCGTTGGCGCGGATCGCCAACAAGTACGCGCCCGGGCTGGCCTCGGTCACCACGCGTCAGAGCATCCAGTTGCACAAGCTGCAATTGAAGGAGCTGGCCAGTTTCCTCCGCGAGATCAAGCAGGCCGGACTGACCACCTTCCACGGCTGCGGCGACGTGAACCGCAACGTGGCGGCCTGCCCCTGGGCGAGCATCTGCCCACACCGCCGGATCGACGTGCTCCCCTACGCCAAGCAGGCGGCCAAGCGACTGGCCGACAGCCGCGATCTGGACAACCTGCCCCGCAAGTTCAAGATCACCTTCTCTGGCTGCCGGGGCGACTGCGGCCAGCCCCACATCAACTGCGTGGGGGTTCGCGCCGTCACCCGGAAGGCGAAGGCGGGGGGCGAAGAGACCGGCTTCGAGGTCCGCATCGGCGGCGGCATGGGCTGGCAGCCGTTCATCTCGCAGGTGCTCTTCGGCTTCGTCCCGCCGGAGAAGATCGTCGATATCTGCCGCGCCGTGGCCATCCTCTTCCGCGACAACGGCGATCGGATGATCCGCATGTACGCCCGACTCAAGTTCGTCGTGCACCGCAAGGGCATCGAGTATTGCCGCAAGGAGGTGCTGCGCATCCTCAAGGAGGAAGGGGTCGATACGGCCGATCTCGAAGTGGATGAAGTCGAGGATGCCGGCCCGACAATCCCCGAGCGCCCGCTGCGCGAGCCCGCGCCCATGGGCACCGACGGCAAGGCGATCGTGCGGATCAAAGTACCCAAGGGTGAGCTGACCGCCGACCACCTGGCCGAGATCGCCAACCTGGCCGACATCCATGCCGACAAGCACGTCTACACCACCAACCGGCAGAACATCGAGCTTCATGGCGTGCCGCCGAAGCAAGTGGACGACCTGAAGGCGGCCATCGGCGCGATGGGGTTCGAGACCGACGACTTCTTCGGCCTCAGCGATGTGGTCAGTTGCGTCGGCACGACCTATTGCCCGCTGGCGGTCACCGAAACCCACGCCATGTTCGACTCGCTGCAGGAGATGGTGCGGGAGGAGCGGTATCAGCCGATTCGCGACAAGGTGATCATCAACATCACCGGCTGCCCCAATTCCTGCTCGCCGTACCGCATCGCCGACATCGGCATGCGCGGCATGCGAATCCGCGAGGCAATCGGGTCGGTCGAGAGCTATCAGATCACCATCGGCGGCACCGAGAACCACTTCGGCGACTTGCTGGGCGAGTACAAGTTCGGCGACTGCCAGCGCGTGATCCGTACGCTGCTCGAGACATTCATGGACGATCGTCAGGGCGATGAGACGATGGCCCAGCACATTGCCCGAGTGGGGCTGGAGTCCTATCAGCAAGCGGTCGCCAAGCTGAAGATCGACTACGAGAAGGCGATCAACCCGGCCGAACTCAGCCAGTTCACCGGCGAGGGGGACGAGCCGCGCGACTTCGCCACCATCGCCCGCGACGTTCCCTGCCAGGAAGCTTGCCCGGCGAAGACCAACATCCCGGAATACATCCGGCACATTGCCCACGGCAACCCCGAAGCAGCGGCGGTGATCAACCAAGAAGATAACGTGCTGCCCGGCGTATTGGGGCGGATTTGCACCCGACCCTGCGAGGACCGCTGCCGGCATCAGTGGACCAACGTGCATGGGCCGGTGCAGATTTGCCACCTGAAGAGATCGGCCGCCGATGGCAAGGGCCACAAGTACCAGCCGCTACCTGCCTGGTACGACCAGAGCGGCAAACGCGTGGCGGTGATCGGCGGAGGCCCGGCCGGACTGGCCGCCGCCCGCGAGTTGCGGCGCTACGGCCATGAGGTCAGCATCCTCGAGCGCGAGACCTACCTGGGCGGTCAGATTCGCATGGGCGTGCCCCAATTCCGCCTGCCCCGAGCGATTCTCGAAGAAGACATCAAGGCCATCACCGATTCCGGCATCGAGGTCCAACTGGGCGTCTCCTGCGACCGCGAACGAATCCGCGAGATGACCGGCGAGTATGACGTGGTCCTCCTGGCCGCCGGGGCCAACGCGCCGCGCAAGCTCGAGTTGGACGGGCTGCCCGAGGGGATGGGCATCGAGGGTCTTCGCTTCATGCAAGGCTACAACGACGGCCATCCGCGGAAGATCGAAGGCGACGTGGTGGTCATCGGCGGCGGGTTCACTGCCGTCGACTGCGCTCGCAGCGCCCGCCGGCTCCTTGGCCCGGACGTGAATGTATCGATCGTCTACCGGCGCGGCGAAGCCCAAATGTCGGCCAACGCCGCGGAGTTGGAGGAGATGCGGCAGGAGAACATCCGCATCGAGACATTGGCCTCGCCGGTGAGCGCCACGGTCGAAGGCGACCGGATCCGCTCGGTCACCTTCCAGCGCAATCTCTTGGGCGAGGAGGCCGGCGGCGGCAAGCCCAAGATTACCCCCCTGCCCGGCAGCGAGTTCGACGTGCCATGCGACACGCTGATCTTCTCGATCGGCCAGTCGCAGGAGATGCACCTGCTGCCCGAGGGCGTCGGGCTGCGCGAGGGCCGCTTTACCGACATCGACAACCTCTTTGTCGCCGGCGATTTCTCGGGCGGTAACGCCGACGTGATCTCGGCGGTGGCCGACGGCAAGAAGGCCGCCCACGTGATCGACGAGTTCCTGATGGGCGAGAAGCGGCGGCGTGAGTATCTGCACATCGAGAAAGCGCCGCTCACCGGCCGACTACGCGACCACGACCTGGGCGACTGGCCCCACATGCCCGTCCTCCCGCTCGCCCAACGCGGGATGACCGACGAAGTGGAGCTGGGCTTCCAGCCCGAGCAGACCGATCAGCACGCCTGGCGCTGCTACCTCTGCAACTACAAGTTCGAGATCGACCAGGACAAGTGCATCCACTGCGACTGGTGCATCCGCGTCTCACCCCGCCAGTGCATTCTGCGGGTGGGCAAGCTGGAGCTGGACGATCGCGGGCAGCCGGTCTCCTGGACCGAGGAGCCCAAGTCGTCACCGGAGCGGGCCACCTACATCTGGATCAACTCCGACGAGTGCATCCGCTGCGGCAACTGCATCAACATTTGCCCGACCGATGCCATTTCGCTTCGCAAGGCCGACATCACCTGGTGCAACTGCCAGTCGTAGTGCCACCGCCAGTCGTAGTGTGATTGCCGGTCGGGCCGTGTGCCAGCACACAAGCAGCGTGCCGCTGTCATTTCGCCAGCGCCAGCGTCCACGTTGATGGTCGCGGGCAACACCGGCCCTCCGAAGCGGTGTCCAGCAGCAACCCGAGTTGAGCTAACGTTGGGTGGACCGAATCGACGTGCCCGCTCAAGCGTGGGCATCGCACCGGTGCGGGATGGCGGCTCGAGCTCAAACATCCATCGTGCGTCGCTCGTCGGGTGCTGCCTCGGGAATTTCGTCGCCCGGCTCATCGGTCGGCTGATCGGTCGCCTCGCGGGACATCTCATCGGAGGCTGCCGATTGTTGAGCGGAGGACTCGGATGGCGGCGAATCGCCGGTCGCCGCGGCCCGGTGCGTTTCTTCTCGCTGGCGACGCACATGGCGTCGCCACCAGACGATCCCCAGCACAACCAGCCCCACGACCACGATCACCGTGGCGGTGATCTCGGCGTCGCGAATCCAGTGGTAGATCGACTCGCCGTAACGCTCGCTGAGGAAGTAGCTGAGGCTGAAAAAGGTGCCGATGACGATCGATGCGCAAATCAAATCGAACAGCAGAAACCGTCGGAACGGCACCCGCATCACGCCGGCCGCCAAATACACGGGCGAACGCAACCCAACGAGGAAGCGGGCCACGAAGAACACCTTCAACCCATGCCGGGCGATCAGTCGCTCCACGCTGGCTTCCGTCTCGGCGTTGACCCAGCGGGCCCACCAGGGGTGCTCACGAATGAGGCTGTGACCGAAATGCCGCCCGATCCAATACATCAAACAGTCGCCCGATAGGGCGCCGATCAAACACGAGCCCACCGCCAGCCACGGATCGAGCGACCCCTGCGCGGCGGCAATACCCGCCCCGATGATGAAGACCTCCTCGGGGATCGGCAGTCCGGAGCCAGTCAGGGCCAGACAGACGATGATCCCCAGGTAGGCCAGCTCGGGCCCGTAAATGAGCAAATCGGCCATGAATGTGGTGGCAACGTGTGGTTCGTTTCTAGTGGCCCGCTCGATCGTCGGTCAGCAAGCCCGAGCGACCAGGCCGGCATGTCCGTCGTGCCGGGGGAACGTATTTTAACCCCATCGGACGCCGTTGGTCCACCGGCGCGTGCTCGCCGAAGCACATCATGCCCGTGCTCCGCCTCAGAGCCACCGCAGCCGGTCCTCGGCAAGATTGATCGTGCGCGTCTCGCACCCCCCGGCCTGCCGGGACGGTAAAGCCATCAAGACACCCAATTCTCCCCGCTCTTCGGCATATTGGGTGGCTTCGTCCGGGCCCATGACGAACAGGGCCGTGGCCACTGCGTCGGCGTCGATCGCCTCATCGGCCACGACGGTCACCGAAAGCAGCCCCTCGGCCGGGTGACCGGTCCGTGGATCGAGAATGTGCGACAAGCGGCGTCCCTCGTGCACGAATGACTGTTGCCGCGAGCCGGAGGTGGCCAGAGCGGCGTCGTAGAGCCAGATCTCGGCGAGTCGCCGACCGGGCCGCGTTGGATGCGGCACCCCCACCGGCCAACCCGCAGCCGAGATGTTTTCCGGTCGCGGCTGTCGGGAATCGCCCCGGGCGATCACGCTGCTGCCGCCCGCATGCACGAGGAAATCGAAGATGCCGCGACGTTCCATTTCCTCCGCACACCGATCGAGCGCGTACCCCTTGGCGATGCTGCCGAGATTCAGCCGAAGCCCCGGGCGGTCGAAACTCACCGTGCGGTCCTCCGCATCCAAGCGGACGGCCTGGGCATCCACGTCGGCAAGAGCTTCGGCGATTTCCGTCTCGCTGGGCACGCGGCCACTTCGACGGGCGAACCCCCATGCCTCCCACAGCGGTGTCGAGGTGATGTCGAACGCCCCGCCCGTCTCGCGGTTCAACGCGGCGGAACGGCTGAGGATCTCGAATAGCCCAGCGTCGATTTCCATCGGGCCGTCGGCCGCTTCGCGATTGACGCGTGACAATTCGCTTTCCGGGCGGAAGAAGGAAAGTTGGTCCTCGAAGCGATCGATCAGGTCGAGCACGTCGAGGGCAAGCTCGGTGCCCTCGGGATATTGCCCGGCGTTGAGCAACACCTCGAATGGACAAGCCATGGCCGAGCGCTCGACGCGAAGCGTGTAACCAGCCGGGGGCGAGCCCGAGGAAACGGACCCCGTGGAGGACGAGTCCGCGCGGGGCGTATCGGCATCGCTGGATCCGGCTACGGCATCGGCCGCGGCATCGGCCGCCGCCCGCCCACGGAGAAAGTCGCGCCGTGTACTTTTTCGAGACATGGGGGCATTGTCAGCTTTCCGGCTGGGTTTCGGCCACCGAGTCGATCAAGATCGCCTTGTGGCCGCGGAACGCCCCGGGGCGGCCCTGGAACTTGGGGATCCCCTCGACGAACACCGGCAGCGTGGAGTTCATGTCTTGCTGCGTGGTGATGATATCGCCCACGCGCAACCCGACCAACTCGCCGGCGCTGATTCTCGTGCGTGCCAGCCGAACCCGCAGCCCGACGAGCGACGTGCAGACCTTTCGCCGAATCCGCTCGATGCTTTCCGGCGTGGCCTGCTTTCGCCCGTAGGCCACCCAGCTATTAGCCGAGAGCTTCCCGCCGATCCGCTCGATCGAGTTATACGGGATGCAAAGGTTCATCATGCCGCGAATGTCGCCGATGGTCAACTCGAAGCTAATCAGCACAACGACTTCGTTCGGCGGGACAATCTGCACCAACTGGGGATTGCTCTCGACGCGGACCACGCTGAGCTTCAAATCCAGCACGTTTTCCCAGGCGTGCCGCAACTCCTCCAAAAACAGGTTCGTGATCCGCGAGACCAGCCGGAGTTCGATTTCGGTCAGGGGACGTCGGGCCAGAGCGCCAATCTCTCGCCCTCCGCCCAGCAGCCGATCGATGATCGGATAGAGGATCGAGGGGTTGATGTCCAGAATCAAATTGCCTTCCAGCGGGTGCGCGTCGAGCAAGTTGAAGCACGTCGGGTTCTCCAAACTGAAGACGAACTCGCTGTAGGTGAGTTGGTCCACGCTGGTCAGCTTCACCTCGACAATGCTCCGCAACATGGCCGAAAGCGCCGCGCCGAAGTTGCGCCCAAAACCCTCGTGCAGGGTTTGCAGGGCCCGCATCTGTTCCTTGCCTACCCGCTCCGGCCGCTTGAAGTCGTAGGGGGTGATCTTCTCGCGTGGTCGGGCAGGTTTGAAGGCCTGCTGCGGCTCATCGGCTGCCTGGCTCGAACCGCCAACGGCTGCCGCCGCGGACTCCTCCCCACCGGCCGCCATGGCGCTTAGCAGGCTTTCAACTTCCGTCTGTGAGAGTACGTCGCCGCCCATGAAAAATCACATGTTGGATGTCAGTTGTTCAAGCCCACGGGCACCGCCCCGTGGGAGCCGTGAAAACCGTGGGAATGCCGAAGTATGTATGCGGAACGACGGGTGGCGTTTCGTGCCCTGGCCGTTCCGCCTTCTCTTCTCAACTTGCCACTCCCTCACTCCCTCACCTGCCCGGTCCCGCGAACCAGGTATTTGTAGCTGGTCAATTCTTCGATGCCGCACGGCCCGCGGGCGTGGAATTTATCGGTCGAGATGCCGATCTCCGCGCCCAGTCCAAACTCGCCGCCATCATTAAATCGAGTGCTGGCGTTGATCATCACGGCGGAACTATCGATCCGTGCCGCGAATTGACGAGCAGCCTCCAGTTCACTCGTCACGATGGCTTCGGTGTGCTTCGAACTGTAACGATTGATATGCTCGATGGCCGCGTCGATCGAGTCGACCACCACGCAGGAGATCACCGGGCCGAGATACTCCTCGGCGTAATCTTCGGTGGTGGCCGGCTTGGATTGCGGAACCAGTTGTCGGGTCCGCTCATCACCGCGGATTTCGATACCCCGTTCGAGGAGCACTTGCGCCACCCGGGGCAAAAGCGTCTCGGCCGCCTGGCTGTGAACCACGAGCGACTCGGCCGCGTTGCAAACCCCCATTCGTTGGCACTTGGCATTGACCGTGATGGCCTCGGCCATCTCGGCATCGGCCGAGGCGTCGAGATACACGTGGCAATTCCCGGCGAAGTGCTTGATGACAGGCATTCGGGCGTCTTCGCTTACCCGGCGGATCAGGCCCTCGCCGCCGCGAGGGATCGTCACGGTGATGTACTCCGGCATGCGCAAAAAGTGTCCCACCGCCTCACGATCGGTGGTGGCCACCAGTTGCACGGCGTCGGCTGGCAGACCGGCATCCGCGGCCGCTTCGGCCAACACGCCGGCGATCGCCCGATTGCTGTGCAGGGCTTCCTTACCACCGCGCAGGATCGCGGCGTTGCCGGCCTTCACACAAAGGGCCGCCGCGTCGGCCGTGACGTTCGGTCGCGACTCGTAGATGAAAAACACCACCCCCAGTGGCACGCGAACCTTCTCCACACTCAACCCATTGGGGCGAATGGAGCTGGAGATCACCTGCCCAATGGGTTCAGGCAACTGGGCCACCTCTTCCAAGGCGCTGGCGATCGACTCGATTCGCGCGTCGGTCAGGCGGAGCCGGTCGGTTTGGGCATCGGTCAGGCCGAACTCCGGAGCGGCGGCGATGTCCTGCTGGTTCGACTCCTGGATCGCCGCGGCCCGCTCGCGCAGCAACGCCGCCGAGCGACGCAGCCAGCGCAGCTTGCAATCCGGCGCAATGCCAGCCAATTCAGCCGAGGCCGCATGGGCTCGGCGGGCCGTGTCCAGACAATAGTCTTGCAGGTCGTTCATGGTCGGTTGATGACGGCGGCGACAATCTTCAGTGGCCGGCTGGCGAATGGTCCACGGGCGACATTGACCCGGCGCGAGACCCCCTCTTGCTGGTGGGCAGCACACTTTGGTGCCCGGGCAAGTATCCCTTTCCACCCCGGGTGAGTCAACGGAGATTCTTGGCTGCTTTCCCGCAAGGTTGGCTGGCTGCTAGCAGTTTCCCGACAACCCGGCGACGAGCGAGAGCCGGTTTCCGAAGGGCAGTTTCCAGCGATTCGCCTGATTTGGGTAGCCTTTGGCCTCCGGCTCGCAAAAATTGGGGAGAATATCCCGAGACCCGGCTCCATGGGCTGCGTCAGGCGGCGGGCGATCGGGTGGGATCGGTCCATTTCCGGGCAGCGTCCCGCATTAAACACAGAAGGTCTTGCCAAAACCAGATTCCCCCCTCACAATAGCTATTATTTCGCTGGCCCAACTGTGGCCCCGGATTGTTGAGCCCGCGGATCGTTATCGTAGTTTCCACGTTGGTGCGTCAAATTGGCAGGGCGAAACGGGGCGGAACAGAGCCGGATGGTTCCCGGCTAGGCATTGGCAACCTGGCGACCGGATGGATATTAATCAAACGTGCTACCCGCTTCGCGGCCGCAACGCACTCGTTCGCATCGCACGAAAGTTCGCATCGCACGAAACAGGAGGCCCAGGATGGGCAACCAACCCTTCAAGGTCCTGTTGGTCTACAACCGCCGCTCGGATCGCGACTTGATCGTTGAGTTCCTTGGGCACACCTTCGGGGATCAGATCGACCTTCGGTGGGCCGCCACCTTCAAGCACGCCCGCGATGCACTGGCCAACGATCGCTTCGACGCCTGCCTGGTCGATTACCAGCTTGGCCCGCATAGCGGTATGGAATTGATCGAGCAGAGCATCGCCGCCGGGCGTCGCTGTCCGTTTATTCTGCTTACCGGACATGGCAACCGGGAGGTCGACATCGAGACGTCTCGCGCCGGAGTGGCCGGTTACATCAGCAAGGAAGACTTGACGGCAGAGACGCTCGAGCGAGCCATTCGCTACGCCGTCGAGGGGTTGCGCTATCGGGCGGAGCATCAGCGTCGCGCCATTTTCGGCGTGTTGGAGCAACTCTCCGCCGGCCGTCCCTTGCGGCTCGATGGGGAGTCGGCGGGGAGCTTGAAACACGCCGACCGCGGGCTATTCGACAATTTGGTGGATTGCTACGGAGAGCTTCTCGATTTGGCCTTGGAGAACCGCGCGTACGAGGTCGACCACGACGTCTCGGAGGGTTTGGAGGCGATGGCTCAGCAGTTGGGCGCCTGTTTCGCCACGCCCCGCGACGTGATCGACATCCACTACACGTCAACGCGCCGGAAGACGGCCGAGGCGGTCAACGAGCGGGCGACTCCCTACATCGAGGAGGGCAATTTGATGGCCCTGGAACTGATGGGGCATTTGGCGGCCTATTATCGGGGATTCGTGCGCCCCGACCACCATTCACACTGGCAACGGCGCCGACTGTCGGCCCCGGCCGGGGAGGGCCGTTTATGAGACCGGTTGTGCTGACCCTGTATGTGTGCGGTGAGACCAACCATTCGCAGTTGGCAATCACCAACCTGCGTAGCATGTGCGAGGAACAACTGAGCGAATACAAGATCAAGACCGTCGACGTGCTAGACCATCCGGAACTCGCCGAACAGTGGCAAGTGATGGCCACGCCGGCAGTCGTCAAGGAGTTGCCCCCACCGATCCGGCGGGTCATCGGCGACCTCTCGGACCGCGAGCGGGTCCTGGTCGGTCTGGCCATCGATCGGGAGGGCCGCTTCTCGGCGATCGATCGCGAGGGGCTGGTCACCCAGCTTCACGAGTCGAAGGATCTTGACGTCCGCTCGGCGGCCTTCGTTTTCTCGGGAGAACCACCCGACCGCCGCGAGGAACGAGAGGATGCAAAGCGGGAAACGCCGGCGGTCGCGCAGACCCCGGAAACGAGTAAAGGAAAGGAAATCGAGCGAGAAGGAGTCGAGGAGATGACACAGACAGCCAACGCCGTGGTGGACAAATTACCCACGGGGATCCCCGGTTTCGACCAGATCGCCATGGGCGGTGTGCCCAAGGGTCGAACCACGTTGGTTGCCGGAACGGCCGGCAGCGCCAAGACGGTGTTCGCCAGCCAGTTTCTGGCCGAGGGACTACAACAGTTCGACGAGCCCGGCGTCTTCGTCACGTTCGAAGAGACACCGGACGACATCCGCCAAAACCTGAACGCCTTCGGTTGGCCCGTTGAAGAATGGGAGCGGGACGGCAAATGGACGTTCGTGGACGCCTCGCCACAACCTGAAGACGCACACTCGGAAGCCGGAGACTACGACCTGGGTGCCCTGATCGCGCGGGTGGAGTACGCGGTGCGCAAGGTGGGTGCCAAGCGCGTTTCGCTGGATTCCCTCGGCGCGGTCTTCGCCCGCTTCGAGGATGCTCCCACCGTGCGGGGCGAGCTGTTCCGCCTGGGCGTGGAATTGAAGCGAATGAATGTAACCACCATCATGACGGCCGAGCGCGAGGACGATTACGGCCGCATCTCCCGATTCGGGGTCGAGGAGTTCGTCGCCGACAATGTGGTGGTGCTCCGCAACGTCCTGGAAGGCGAGAAGCGCCGCCGTACGGTCGAAATCCTCAAGTTCCGTGGCTGCACACACCAGAAAGGTGAATGGCCCTTTACGATCCTCGAGAACCAGGGCATCGTCGGCGTCCCCCTTTCCTCGATCCGGCTCGATCAGGTCTCCAGCGACCATCGTATCTCCTGTGGCGTGGAAACCCTGGATGAACTCTGCGGCGGCGGCTTCTTCCGCGACTCGGTCACCCTTGTCTCGGGAGCCACGGGCACCGGCAAGACCCTCCTGGGAACCCACTTCGTCGCCGGAGGACTCAGCGAACAACCCGCCGATCGATCCATGCTCTTCGCCTTCGAGGAGAGCCGAGAGCAACTCTTCCGCAACGCCCACGGTTGGGGAATCGAATTCGGCGAGATGGAAGAAGCCGGAAAACTCGTCGTCGACTGCAACTACCCCGAAGTCTCCGGGCTGGAGGATCACCTGATTCGCATCAAGTCCCTGATCGACCGTTTTCAGCCTCGCCGGGTAGCCATCGACAGTCTCTCGGCCTTGCAGCGTATCGCCACCCCGAAGACCTTCCGCGAGTTCGTCATTGGATTGAGCTGCTACCTGAAGGAGCGCGAGATCGCCGCTTTGTTCACCGCCGCCACTCCCGATTTGATGGGTGGCAGCTCGCTGACCGAGGCGCATGTCTCGACGATGACCGACTCGATTATTCTCCTGCGTTACGTCGAGATCTACGGGGAAATGCGGCGCGGCATCACCGTACTCAAGATGCGCGGCTCCTTCCACGTGAAGGATATCCGCGAGTTCACCATCGACCACGAGGGAATGCACATCGGCAAACGATTCCGCAACGTCTCGGGCATCCTCAAGGGGGAACCAACCCAAGTGTCCCCCGACGTGGTGGAGCGCGTGGGTACCCTGTTCCGCGTCGATGACGAATCGGTGAACGAGGGCGACGGCCAGCATGCCAGCCCGCGGTAGCTACCCGCGGCCACGACGAAAATGGTCTTGGTTCGCGGCCCCTTCCAGTGGCTGAAGTGTCCAAGCAGGAGGGAGCCGGGGCTGGGCATTGCGGCGCGAATCGGGGAAGATGGATCATCCGGGCTGATACCTTGGTCCGCCCGCCCATTCCTTTCGCCGCCGCCCACGCCCCACAGCCCTCGCGGCTCACCGCTGAAATGTCGTTCGAGAATGCCACGGCGATTGTCATCCGCACGGTCGAGTTCAGCGAGACGAGCCTGATCGTCACGCTACTGACGCGCGAAATGGGCAAAGTAGCCGGTTTAGCGAAGGGCGGCAGGCGGATCAAAGGCCCCTTCGACTCTGCCCTTGACCTGCTGAGCCGCTGTCGGATAGCTTTCCTCCGCAAGTCGTCCGATTCGCTCGACCTGCTGACCGAAGCCAAGCTGCTCCGCCGATTCCGCCCCGCCGGACGTGACCTGACGCCCTGGTATGCCGGGTATTACATCGCCGAGCTGCTTGGCGAGTTGACCGACCAGTACGACCCTCATCCGGAGCTGTTCGACCTGACCGACGGCACCCTGGACGCGTTGATCGACGGGCGCCCGGTCGCCCCACACTTGTTGCACTTCGAGTTGCAGGCCTTGCGTCTGCTCGGCCACGCGCCGGCCCTGTGGGAATGCGTCGATTGCGGCCGGCGAGTGGACGATCGGCGTCGCGTCCCGTTCGGCCTGATCGACGGCGGCGTGCTTTGCCCGTTGCATCGGGTGGGCAAGCGGCACGTGGCCTCGATCAGCAGCGGCGCGCTGGAGTTGATGCGGCAGTTTGCGGCGGAATCGTCGGATTGGGAGCAAGTGGAAATCAAGCGAGGAATCCATGGCGAGCTTCGCGGCGTCGTCAACCAATACATGGCCCACTTGCTGGGCCGCCGACCACGGACGATTGGCTACTTGAATATCTCGGTGGACTAGCGATGTGGTGACGACCGAGAATCGGGTTGCCCCTGGCATCTCACCGGGAAGAGTACCGCTGGTCGAGGAGAGTGAAGTATTACTGCACGAGAGACAAGGAAGTCGCTCATGATGACCCTCCCCCCGCGTCGACTGGCGGCCCTGCTGGGTGCCGTGCTACTGACCGGCGGCTGCGCGGCCACAACGCCCACGGTCGTCCGCGCGCAGTCCGGTCTGCCGGAGAACCGCTACCAAACGACTCGCTACGATGACAGCGACCCTTACGACGGCTGGCTATTCAACAACGCGACTGGCAAGGTCGACCCGCGACTGAAGGCGGAGCAGGAGAAGCTTCGCCGGGCGAAAGAAGCCTGGCAGCGAGGCGAATGGCTGCCCAGCTCCAAGCCGGCGACCGATCAAGGCCAACCGTTGCCCGGTCAATCGTTGAGCGACCCGGAGACACCGGCAGGCCAAATCCAGGCCGGCGCCGCGGCGCGCCCGGCAGGATCGCACTCCACGGCTCCTCCGGCGGCGCCGCAACCCTCGGCCGAACAACTCAGCGAGCAGGAACAGCGCGAACTGGCCGAGAAGCAGGGCAAGGGCTTCGACCAGGACGACATCTCGCCCGAGGGCGTCTATCGCAACCTGAAGACGGCCGTTGGCCTGGGGCCCAACAAACGCGTGGCGGAGGCCGCGCTCGGCGAGGGCGAGCGATTGTTTCGCGCCAAGAAGTACGACGAAGCGATCGACCCGCTGCAGACGGCCGCCGACCGCTGGCCCGATTCGGTCATCCAGGAGGATGCCCTGTTCCTGTTGGCCGAGAGTCATTTCTTCAGCGACCGCTACCCGGCCGCCCACGACGCTTACGGCACGCTGCTGTCGAAGTACTCCAACAGCCGTTACCTGGACACCATCGCGCGGCGCGAGTTCGCGATCGGCCGTTATTGGGAGAAGCGTTACAAGGAAGACCCGTCGCTGCCGATCACGCCCAACTTGACCGACGACGCCCTGCCCCGCTTCGACACGTTTGGCCACGCGCTGGAGGCCTACCAGCGCGTGCGGCTGTTCGACCCCACCGGCCCATTGGCCGACGACAGCGTGATGGCTATCGCCAACGCGTACTTCGTGGCCGGTCGCTTCGAGGAGGCGGCTTGGAACTACGACATGCTGCGGCGCGAATACCCCGACAGCAAGCATCAAGCAGAAGCGCATCTGCTCGGGCTGGAGGCCAAGAAGCGAATCTACCAGGGGGCGCGCTACGACGGCACGGCCCTGGAAGACGCGCAGGAGATCGCCGATCAGGCAATCACGCAGTTCGGCGGCCCGCTGAGCAAGGAGAAGGAATTGCTCCGCAAGAGCCGCCAGGAGCTGCTCGAAAAGAAGGCCATGCGCGACTTCTCGATGGCCCAATTCTACGAGACCAAAAAGTACTACGGCTCGGCCCGCTACTATTACAATCTGGTTCTGAAGAACTTCCCCCGAACGCGCACGGCCGAACGGGCGCGCCAGCGGCTCGCCGCCATCAAGGACCTGCCGGACGAGCCACCCAACCACTTCAAATGGCTGACCGACCTCTTCCCCGACGACCGATGATGCCGGCTGCCCACTGCCGGTTGAACGCATCCGTGCCAAGGGCACCGTGGCCGAGCGTGCGCCCGCAGACGCCTGCTGGCACAACTCCAGCGCCGTCGGGAATCGCGCGATGCACGCTCATCGCGCTTGGGCTAATCTGCTCCACGCTGATGCTCACCGGTTGTGCGGGCTATCAGCTTGGCAACCAGGCCCTCTATCCACCGCACATCCGCACCGTCCACGTGCCCGTGTTCGAATCGGTCAGCTTTCGGCGCAATTTGGGCGAGCGGCTCACCGAGGCGGTGGCCAAGGAAATCGAAGCCCGCACGCCCTACAAAGTCACTGGCGACCCGGGCGCCGACAGCGTGCTGGTCGGCCGACTGGTGGCCGAGTCGAAGCGCGTGGTCGTTCCCTCCAGAACAGGCGACCCCCAGCAGTTGCAGACCGAATTCAACGTCGAGGTCAGTTGGCGCGATCACCGGGGAAACACACTCCGACAGTTCGAACCGGTCCCCCTGCCGGCGCCGATCGTCAACATGGCGGGGCGGGCCGACCTCGTACCCGAGGTGGGACAGTCGGTCGCGACCAGCCAGCAAGAGGCCATCGATCGGGTTGCCCGACAGATCGTCAACCTGATGGAAGCCCCCTGGTAGTGAGTCCCGGGCCCTTGGGTCGAAGCCCCCAGCCCACGCTCCCCTGCCCCGTGGAACCCCTGCCCCGTGGAACGCGTGCCCCGTGGGACGCGTGCCGCTGGCCTCGCCGGCTGTGCATCCGGGAGACGCGAAGCCGATGGTCGACCGCCCCGGCCAAGCGCTCATTCGAAAGGATCGTCCACCGGCCGCTCCAGCGGGTCGTCGGCGTCGGCGCGAGGTGCCTCGTCGACCGGGCGTACGACTACCCGATAGCCGCTCACCTTGATGATCCTTACCGGTTGGCCGGGCTCGATCGGCAGGCCTTCGCTCACCGCGTCGATTGTCTGACCATCGACGGTGATCGCGCCGGCGGGCAGCATCTTCGACTTCGCCTCGGCTACTTGCCCTACCAAGGACTTGAGGGCCTGTTTTCGTTCGTCGACTGGCAGCACGTCGTCGGTTTCCGGGGCGGAAAGCAGCATCTTCCGCCCAATGGCCGTGTGGGGCCAGAATTTGAAGGCCAGTACGATCACCACCGGCAGCCCGATCACCGTCCCCATCAACAGCCCCAGCCCGGCCACTCCGCCGTGGGTGAACCCCAGGATGATCCCACCCAGCAGACTGGTCACGGCCAGGAAGCCGAGGATGCCGGCCGAGGGAAAGAAGACCTCGAGCACGGCCAGCCCGAAGCCGAGAATAATCAGCAGCACGCCCCAAACCCAAAGATCCATCTGGCCCCCTCCGCGTTCGGTGCGATGGTCGAAATCGGCATGTGGGAATCAGCGGTCGGACAGACAGCCTGGCCGGCAGCGGTCCGCCGAGGCGGACCACCCACTGAATTACAGCATTTTATGCCGAAGGCGGCCCTTCTGGAAGATGCCTGGGGTCCTTTGACGGGACATTTCGGGTATCATGGAGGAGACATCCACTCGCCACCTGGAGCCCCAAGTCATGAGTACGGATCGTGTTGTCGTCCCGGGCGTGGTCAAGGACGGTCTGATCGTGCCACAGAATGACACCCCTCTCCCCGACGGGGCGCATGTTGAGATCGTTCTTGGAACAACCGAAATTCCCGCCGAGCTTCAGGCCGAACTCCGCGCCTGGGACCGGGCCGGAGACGAAGCGTGGTCGATGATCGATGCGTGGGAAAACGAGGAGGGAGCATGACGGTCGGCGACGTCCACTGGATCGACTTGCCCGCGGAAGAAGGACGAGAACAGCGGGGGCGCCGTCCGGGCGTCGTTCTCCAAGATGACGCCTACGGGCATGGTTTGCCCGTCGCCCTTGTCGTGCCCCTCACTACCTCACGCGGGGCGATGCGCTTCGCCGGCACCTCGTTGATTCGGCCGACAGGGGAGAACGGTCTGCGACAAACCTCCGTCGCGCTCGTGTTCCAACTCCGCGCAATCGACCGCCGTCGCATCGGGCAACGGATTGGCAGCATCGCCCAACCAGAGATTCAGGAGTTGCTGCAAGAGTTGGACAAGCTCACTGGCCGCCAATAGCCGCGGACCAACAGTTCCTGGCCCACATCGTTGCTGGCGGAAGCGAAAAATGAAAGCGAATGAAGGTGCGGGTGGTTCTCAGGGTACGACCGTCTTCCGATTGCTGCCCATCTGGGCTCGATGGGCACTTGCGGTCGCCTTCGTGAACTGGTTCGTATTCTTTGGCGTTTCCGTATACCTCGGCGGAGATGCGATCGGTGTGTATCCCTCGCGGGACGGATTCGTCGTGCAGGAGAAGGGCCAGGCTACGGAAGTGTCTGAAGCGGTGTGGCTATTCAGCCTCTGCTATACCACGCTGACCCTGCTGCTTACTCCCGGGGCAATCATGTTCATCGTGCTACGATACCGTGCCTATCCCCACGCACGGATGCCAGAATGGATGAAATGGTTCGCGTCCATTCTCCTGACAGTGTGGACGGCCGGATGGTTTTTCAGCATCACGCGGGCATTTTTCGGTTCGCTTGGTGACTGGCTAGGCCATTGACGAAGCCGGACCAGGTGCCACCCTGGGAGTCATGATCCAACGCGGAGGTACTCAAACGTGCGACGACATCGCTGGCGGTTGATTCTGTGGCTCTCGGTCGGGGCGCTGGTTGTGCTGCTCGTGGCGCTGGTCCTGCTCTACCAGGGCCTACGCAGCGTGCCCACCGGCTATCGGCAAGCCATGCAACTCGACCGGCCAACCCTCCGCAAGGGAAGTGATCAGGCCCTGCGCCGGGCGAGCGCTCTGGCCAGCGACATCCAGCGCGACGGCCCGTGGGAAGCCTGGTTCACCGACGAACAGATCAACGGCTGGCTGGCCGTCGACCTGCCGGAGAATCACCCCCGTGCGCTGCCCGAAGGAGTGCGTGATCCGCGCGTCCAGATTACTTCGGATCACGTGGCCCTCTTCTGCACGGTCGAACGCGCCGGCCAGACCACGGTGCTCACCCTGCTGGTCGAACCCTACCTGAGCGAGCCAGACGTCGTGGCCCTGCGACTCCGCGGCGCCCGGGCAGGCGCCTTGCCGTTGCCGATCGGCCAGGCGACCGAGCAGATCTCCGCCGCCGCCCGCGCGGCCGAACTCCGGCTGGTTTGGCAGCAGGCCGAGGGCGACCCGGTCGCACTGATCCACCTGCCCGAGCCATCCGAGGAAGACGGGCGGCGCGCGACGATCGAACGCCTTGAACTGGGCGAGGGCCAGATCTACCTGGCCGGTACCACGGAGAAACGCACGGACGAAAGTAAGTGACGGACACGCGGATTCCTTAGCACTTCAACCTTCTGAAGCGGGCAGCGAAATCGGCGGGCCTGTCATTCCACGCGTCGCAGGCGGATGTAGCGCACGTCCATGGCCGTATCGCCCGGGATCTCGACGGCCCGGAGGACCAGTTCACCCTGCCCGGCCGGCAGGTCGAATTCACCCAGCACCAGCGGCTTGAAGTCTTTCACGAGCGACTCTCCCCGCGGCACGCGGTTTTGCTCCGCGCCGACCAGTGGTGGGTCGAAGGCCTCGGTCACTTGGCCCCGGGAGCGGCTGTCGCCGAGGGCCAGTTCCATCGTGGCTCCAACGTCTTCCGCGGGGCAAGTGTAGTAGACGGCCGCTTCGTAGCGGCCCGGGGTGAGTACGTCGACGTCCCAGGTGACGCGCGCGTCGCTACTCGTCCAATTGCGGAAGAACGAGCAATTCGGGTGGCGGCTGCTCCTTTCGACGCCGCCGTGCGGAGAGCCGTCGCGGGCGGGCAGATAGGTGGTTGCCCGATCGGCATGGCCAACCGGGAATGGACGCGGCGGCTGCTCCAGTTCGGCGGCGGCCTCGCTTGCCCAACGCTTCACTGCCGCGGATAGCCGGCGGTGGACTTCGGGATGCTGCCTGGCTACGTCGTTTTGCTGGCCGGGGTCGGACTGCATGTCGTAGAGGCGGCCGCGATCGTCCAGCCGCCAGCGCTGCGTCCGCGCCCCAATACGCCCTCTCCAGTGGGAAAAGAGGATCCGGTCGGGCCACTCGGTTGCTGCCTCGTCGCCTTCCAAGAGCAGCGATTTGAGGCTGATCCCGTCGAGCGACTTCTCCCCCACGCGCTCAACGCACGCCAGGTCGGCAAGCGTGGGCAGCAGATCAATCGCCCCGGCAATCCGCGGCACCTTGATGCCGGCCGGGATCTGCCCCGTCCAGCGCACCAAGCAGGGTGAACGCACGCCACCCTCGTCGGTGGAGCCCTTCTTGCCGCGCATCCCGCCGTTGTATCGCCAACTATTGGGTCCATTGTCGCTGAAGTAGATGACAATCGTCCGCTCGGCCAGTTCAAGTTGGTCCAGCGTGTCCAGCACTCGGCCCACATTCCAATCGATGTTCTCGCACATGGCCAGCGCTGCCCGGGTCATGGCCAACGATTCCCTGCCCGGGTCGCGGTGTCGCTGGTCGAGTTTCGCGCCGTCGAACTTCTCGTAAAACCGATCCGGCACCTGCATGGGCGAGTGGGGTGTGTTGTAAGCCAGGTAGCAGAAGAACGGTCGGTCGCGGTTCCGCTCGATGAAGCGCAGGGCGTGGCTGGTGAAATCGTCGATGACATAGCCGTCGCCGCGCACCAGTTCGCCGTTGTGCTCCAACATGGGGCTGAAATAATGACCCCAGTGGCCGGAGCAGAAGCCATAGAACTCGTCGAATCCCCGAGCGTTGGGGTGATACGGATACTGCGTGCCGTTGTGCCACTTACCCACGACGGCCGTGGCGTAGCCCGCCTGTTGGAACATGTCGGCCAAGGTGGCCTCATCCAAGTCGAGCCGTTCGCCCCCGGTGGAAACGCCGCGCACGCCGCCCCGCTGGTGGTAGCGTCCGGTGAGCATCTCCGCCCGGGTGGGCGAGCACACCGGGCAGACAAAGAACCGCTCCAGCACGGCCCCTTCCCTGGCGAGCGAGTCGATCCGCGGCGTCGCCAGATTGGTATTCCCGTTGAGGCTCAAATCGCCCCAACCCTGGTCGTCGGCGAGAAAGACGACGACGTTGGGCGGCCGGCTCGCGCCATCGGTTTGAGTTGCCGCTTCCATCGCGGCCGACGCGGAACAGAACAGCATCCAGCTCAGGGCCGCGGCGGCCACTGCAGCGTTGGTTCGTATCATGATTCTCTCGCTGTTCGCGGATCGGTTGTTTGGGCTTGCCCAGCAGTGGCACCCGCCTGAAGTGGCAAGCCCCGTGCCGGCGCGTCCCACTACTCCAGGCGCCGTAGGCGGACGTAGCGCACGTCCATCGCCGTGTCGCCCGGGATATCGACGGCCCGCCGAATGCATGTGCAAACAGACGACCTCAACCTACCCCACCCGTCTATCCTATGAACAATCGAAGCGGCGGAAAACCCGTCGACGTGGTATCCGACGCGGCGCGAGAGCGCGGCCCGTCGCTGGGCTGTCGCTGGGCTGTCGCTGGGCTGCCGTTGGGCTGCCGTTGGGCGGTCGGATCGTCCCCGCTCGGCAAGAAATGAGCAAAGGACCCACGCCCGATCGGCGTAAGTCCTTTGCTGGCAAGTGCGGGAAAGAGGACTCGAACCTCCACGGGGTATTAACCCCACCAGGCCCTCAACCTACCGGGTGCACATTTCTACAGTGTTGCTAGACACTTTTCGGCGCGTTGCAAGTTATTTACCCGTAATGCCTTGAATCGAAACAACCATTGGTCATCTGCTAGGTAGGCATTGGCTCGATTTTGCCGGGAGTGTTCTATTCTTGTGCTATCGAGAAACCCCTCGCTGGTACTGCTTTCCCGCGCCAGGTTGGTTTATGCAGAAACACTTCGGTAGCCCGGTGGTCTACCCCCGTCGGCTGAACGCTTGCTGCCAACACGAGGTCGGCAACACGGTCGGGCATGGTGACGCGAGAGGCAGCCTAACCTGCCTGATACCAGCATTCGCAAGTGCTTCCGCCTTCCGTGCCTGGCCATGGTTCGTGCTCCCCGCCGCCGGCGCGGATCAGAGCGCGGCATTCCGGATACTCGTGCACGTCGTCCTGGGGGTCATCAGGGGCATTTTCCTTGCTAGGATTTTTGGTGGTCCGAACAGAGTTTGATCCAGTTACTTCGGTCGCCAACAAACTACTCAATGGCACAGTAACATGGCCGGCTATGCAAGGGCCTTGTCGACACATGACTGTGCGGCAACTAATATGGACACCGGCCGGGAAGTGCGGGATTACCTGCCCCTCCCGAAGGCCCTCGGGCTTACCTTCCCGGCCATTTCTTTCACCGTGGCCCGTTCCCGGCAATTCTCGCGAGCCTTCCCTGGGCCGGCCGGGCGAAGCGGACAGCTGCCCGTTGCCAACCGTCCCTTCGACGACATCGGCAATTCACGTTGTCCCCAATCGACTCGGTGTGGGATAATGGAGGTATCCGAACCGCATCACAACCATGGAGGGTAACTGATGCTCACACAGACCATGATTTCGATTCTTGTTGGTGTCACGGCGTTCATCGTCGTTTTCGGCTCGTTGCAGCAGGTCATGGCAGAGGCGTG
>Ga0180435_10000055_pt1 | contig 103502 bp, 81 predicted proteins | sample SS_ome_3_FD_132467 | JGI IMG/M metagenome (GOLD analysis project Ga0180435, IMG submission 132467) | Hypersaline lake sediment archaeal communities from the Salton Sea, California, USA - SS_3_S_1 metaG | ecosystem: Environmental > Aquatic > Non-marine Saline and Alkaline > Hypersaline >... | reverse complement strand
TTCGGTGGCTATGGCGGAGGGGTCACACCTGTAACCATTTCGAACACAGAAGTTAAGCCCTCCTGCGCCGATGGTACTGCTGGGGAGACCTTGTGGGAGAGTAGGACGCCGCCGGAACATACGAACCCCTTTCGCCGAAAGGCGAAAGGGGTTCTCGCTTTTCTGGGGCCGGCACGCAAGAGCGGCCACTTGCGAACACTCGCGCAGGCCGGCAGCCGGCCTGCGCGGCGGCGGCCGCCCGGTCGGCTTGACGGCGGCAGAGCGCGGCTGGTAACCTCTCTTGTCTGAAGACACGAACTGAGACAGGATCCCGGGCCGGAGAACGAGCGTTTTCACGGTCGCCGGGGCGTTGGAGTTCCGCCGCGCCGCAGCGCACACGGGAGGAACCATGATCCGCAATCGGACCGCCGCGATCGCTCTGGCCCTGTTCTCCCTGGCCGCGCTCTGCGCGGGATGCGCGGGCACGCGTGAGGCGGCGCCCGTGGTCGGGGAGTCCGGACTGCCGGTGTGGGTCAAGATCGTCGTGCCCGAGGTCGACGGCAGGACGAGGTTCGTAGGAGGCGTGAGCTTCGCCGAGGACGTGGAATCGGGACTCGAGGCCGCTACAATTGACGCTCAGACGCAGGTCCACCTCCACGCGACCCGCTACTTCACTGACGGTTTCACGATGTGCGTGCAGAAGTCCGGCGTTGAGACGACGGCGATGGAACGCCTCGAGATCAAGAACGCCATTACGAACGAGTATGGCGAGCGGATGGTGGGTCTCGGGCGGGTCGACGACCGGTACCACGAGCCGTGCGCTGAATCCCTGTCCGCGGACGGCCCCGTGTGCAGGGTCTTCGTTCTGATGACCGTCGGTGCCGACGAGTGGGACACCGTACTGGCCGAGCTGCTTGCGGGCCACAAGCGGCGCTATGTCGAGGACGGGAAGGGCCACCTGGCCGACTTCCTCGAGTGGATGATCCGTCGGGCCCTCGAGGAGGAGGCTGCACGGGGCCGGGAACGCTAGTCATGATGCACTCCGACTTCGTCCACCTGCACAATCACTCCAAGTACAGCCTGCTCGACGGCGCTTGCAGGATCGACCGCATGATCCAGCAGGCGCAGGAGTACAGGATGCCCGCGCTCGCGATCACCGATCACGGGAACCTGTTCGGGGCGATCGAGTTCTACTCGCAGGTCAGAGCGGCCGGCATCAAGCCGATCATCGGCATGGAAGCCTACGTGGTTCGGGGCTCCCGACTCGACAGGCCGACGGGCAAGGGCGCCGACGCCAACCACCTCCTGCTCCTCGTCAGGAACTCTGAAGGCTACCGGAACCTGATGAAGCTCTCGACCAAGGGGTACCTAGAGGGCTTCTATTACAGGCCCCGGATAGACAAGGAGCTCCTGCGCGAGCACGGGGACGGGCTGATCGCCAGCACCGCGTGTCTCAAGGGCGAGGCGGCTCAACACATTCTCGCCGGGAACGAGCGGGCGGCCCGTGAGGCGATCATCGAGCTCGTGGAGATCTTCGGAGAGGGCAACGTCTACCTCGAGGTGCACAATCACGGGATGGAAGAGGAGGCCATCGTCCGTGAGGCCTACGTGCGACTTGGTCGCGAGCTCGGGGTGCCGCTTCTGGCCGCGAACGACTGCCACTATGTCCGGCGCGACCAGGCGGCCTCGCACGACGTGCTGCTCTGCATCCAGACCGGCCGCGAGATCGACGAGCCCGGCCGCATGCGCATGCCCAACGACCAGTTCTACATGAAGTCGCCCGACGAGATGCGGGAGCTCTTCGTGGACTGCCCGGGCGCCTACGAGAACACGATCGAGGTCGCCGAGAAGTGCAACCTCCAGCTCGACTTCGACCGCGTACACATGCCGGAGTTCCCCATTCCCGAAGGCTACGCGCACGCGTCTGCCTATCTCGAGGCCCTGACGCGCGAGGGCCTGGAGGAGCGCTACGGCGAGGTGACGGCCGAGGTGGAGGAGCGCGCCGCAAAGGAACTCGCGCTCATCGACGAGATGGGCTTCGCGGGGTACTTCCTCATCGTTCACGACTTCATTCACGAGGCGAAGCGCCGGGGCATCCCGGTCGGGCCGGGACGCGGCTCCGCCGCGGCGAGCATCGTGAGCTACGCGCTTGGCATTACCGATCTCGACCCGCTCAAGTTCAAGCTGGTCTTCGAGCGGTTCCTCAACCCTGCGCGCAAGAGCATGCCCGACTTCGACATCGACTTCTGCTACGAGCGTCGGAACGAGGTGATCGAATACGTGACCGAGAAGTACGGGCGGGAGTCGGTCGCGCAGATCATCACGTTCGGGACCATGCAGGCAAGGGCCGCGATCAGGGACGTTGGACGGGTGATGAAGTTCCCGTACTCCGAGGTCGACCGGATCGCCAAGATGGTGCCGCGCGAGCTCAACATCACGCTCGACGACGCGCTCGAGAAGTCCCCGGAGCTCAAGGCGCTTCGCGACTCTGACGAGCGCTACACGAAGCTCATAGACCACGCGCGCAACCTGGAGGGACTGGCGCGGCACGCCTCCGTGCACGCGGCCGGCGTCATCATAGCGCCCGGGAGGATCGACGACTGGGCGCCCCTGTACAAGACCAACCGCGACGAGATCACGACGCAGTTCCACATGACGTCGCTGGCCAAGATCGGCCTGCTGAAGTTCGACTTCCTCGGGTTGAGGACCCTCACGGTCATCCACGACGCGCTCGACATGATCAGGGAGAACCGCGGGGTGGACATGCGGCCGGAGGACATCCCGCTGGACGACCAGGAGACGTACGAGCTCTTGAGCACCGGGCACACCGTGGGAGTCTTCCAGGTCGAGTCCTCGGGCATGCAGGACCTTCTCAGGAAGGTGAAGCCGGAGCGCCTGGAGGACATAACGGCCGTCAACGCGCTCTTCCGCCCGGGGCCGCTGGGCTCGGGCATGGTAGACGACTACGTCAAGCGGAAGCACGGGAGGCAGGAGGTCACCTACCTGCACCCCAGGATGTCGTCCGTGCTCGAGGAGACCTACGGCGTGATGGCCTATCAGGAGCAGGTCATGCAGGTATCCAGCACGCTCGCCGGGTTCTCTATGAGCCAGGCGGACATACTCCTGAACGCCATGCGCAAGAAGGTGGTCGATGCGATGGCCACCCAGCGGGAGGACTTCATCGCCGGCTGCGTCGAGAACGGCATCAAGAAGACCATTGCCGGCAAGGTCTTCGACCAGATGGCCCACTTCGCCGGGTACGGCTTCAACAAGCCGCACAGCGCCTGCTACGCGGTCCTCGCCGTTCGCACGGCGTATCTCAAGACGCACTATGCTCCGGAGTTCATGGCGGCGACTCTGACCAGCGAGATGGACAACTCGGACCGTGTCGTTGCGCTCATCAGCGAGTGCAGGCGGCTGGGGATCCGGGTGCTCCCGCCGGACGTCAACGAAGGTCACGTGGGGTTCCGGGCGACGCCGAGAGGGGACATCCAGTTCGGGCTCTCCGCGATCAAGAACGTCGGACGCTCCGCGGTGAGGTCCATAGTCGGAGCTCGACGCGACCACGGTTCGTTCGAGGATGTCTTCGACCTGACAGGTCGAGTGGACCTCCGCCTCGTCAACCGGCGGGTACTCGAGAGCCTGGTGGCGGCGGGCGCGCTCGACGGACTGCACGGCCACCGCGCTCAGCAGTACGAGGCCATCGGGGCGGCGCTCGACCTCGGACAGCGGGCTCAGCGCGAGAGGGATTCCGGACAGACGTCGCTCATGGAGATGCTCGAGTCTGATGCGGAGCAGGAGCTTCGTCCCAGAAAGCTGCCCGAGGCCGCGCCGTGGCCTGACGGCGTGGCGCTCGCTAAGGAGAAGGAGGTCCTCGGGATGTACGTGTCCGGCCATCCGCTGGCCAGATACGAGGGTGAGCTCAAGACCTTCGCCACGGCGTCGACCACCGACCTTGCAGAGATGGAGGACGACGAACCGGCTCGCCTGGGGGGCATCATCACACACGTCAAGACGACGACGGACCGTAAGGGCGACAAGATGGCCTTCGTCACGCTGGAGGACTTCGAGGGGAGCGTCGAGCTCGTGGTCTTCTCGAGCATATACGGGAAGAAGGCGGAGACCATACATCGCGACGCGGCCGTGATCGTGGACGGGAAGGTCTCTACCCGGGAGGACGAGGAACCCAAGATCATCGTCTCGGACGTAGTGCCTCTAGGGAACGCCCACGGGCGCTTCGTCGAGCGCGTGACCATAAGTATCTCGTCCGTGGGTTTCGAGGAGACGATGCTGGAGGAGCTCAGGGAACTGCTGCTGTCTCACGGCGGGCGCTGCCCGGTCGACATCGTCGTGAGGGCCGCCTCCGGCGACGACGTGACCATATCCACGGGCGGGATCCGGGTCGAACCCTCGAGGGACCTGCTCGAACGACTCGAGGACATCGTTGGGGAGTCAGGAGTGGCTCTGACGGGCTCCACGGCGGTCGCCAGCCTGCCCGACCCGGGTTTCTAATTGACAGCCACATGGGCAGTTGCTATATTTCGCGGCAGGATCTCGAGGCACTTACTTGAGGCTTGGAGGGGCGGCGAAATGCGTCAAATCGGAGCGCTTGCGGCCCTCTTGCTGTTTCTGGCGGCGCTTCCGTCGACCGCGGGCGCCTACGGCGAGACGTTCACCCGTCTGGTCGACCTGCAGTCGGCCCACACGCTGCCGAAGGCCGCCTACTCGCTGGGAGTACGGGCCACGCCCTCGGGAGGCCTGAGAACGAGCTTCGCCGTGGCTCCCGCTGATTTCGCTCTTGTGGGCGTCAGCTACGGGGCGCTGAACGTCATCGGCACAGGAGACCCGGACTGGGACGACGAGGTCGAGTTCGAGCTCAAGCTCCGGCTGGCCGAGGAGTTCGACATCATGCCCGCGATCGCCATCGGCTACGACTCGCGGGGCTACGGGACGCAACTGCCCGACGGGGGATACGAGAAGGCCTCGCAGGGTATCTACGTCGCGGCGGCCAAGACCGCGCCGTTCTCCGAGTTCTGGCAGTTTCACGGCGGGCTGTCCAGGACGCTCGAGGTCGAGAAGGTCGACCTCGACTTCTTTGTGGGGGCGACCGGCCGGTTCTCGCAGGAGTTCTCGGTAGTGGCGGAGTACCAGCTCGGCGCCACCAGGGAAGAGGACGGCTCGGAGGAGAAGACCGGCTACCTCAACCTGGGCATGAGATGGGTCTTCGAGCAGCAGCTCGAGATCGCCTTCTTCTTCAGGAACCTGGTGGGTCCGGGGGGATCGCCGGACCTCCAGTCCCGGGCTCTCTCGTTCGCGTACTACGACAGCTTCTGATCCCGACGCGCGACCGCGCGGGAGCCGGAAACGGAGCAGCACCATGGCGGGATGGCTGGAATTCGAGAAACCCCTGCTCGAACTCGAGGCTAGGATCGACGAGCTGAGGAGCTTCGCGAACGACCAGAACATAGACGTCGCTCGCGAGCTCTCGAAGCTCGAGTCCAAGGCGGACGACCTCAGGCGGCAGATATACGGCAAGCTGACGCGCTGGCAGATGACGCAGATCGCGCGTCACCCAAGGCGGCCGTACACCTTCGACTACCTGCGGATGCTGGGCATCGACTTCACCGAACTGCACGGCGACAGGCGCTTCGGCGACGACGGCGCCATAGTGGGGGGTCTGGGTTTCTTCGGCGGACGCAAGGTCGTCATCCTCGGCCATCAGAAGGGCCGCGACACGAAGGAGAACATCCTCCGCAACTTCGGCTCCGCGCACCCCGAGGGCTATCGCAAGGCGCTACGGTTGATGCGCATGGCGGCCAAGTTCGGCCGACCGATCATCTCCTTCGTGGACACGCCGGGCGCATGGCCGGGCATAGGTGCCGAGGAGAGGGGTCAGGCTGAGGCGATAGCCACGAACCTCTTCGAGATGTCGCGCCTGCCCGTTCCGATAGTCGTCATCGTGATCGGAGAGGGCGGAAGCGGAGGCGCACTCGGCATAGGAGTCGGCGACCGCGTGCTCATGCTCGAGTACTCGGTCTACTCCGTCATCACTCCGGAGGGCTGCGCGTCGATCCTCTTCAGGGACGCGGCGCGCGCCAGTGAGGCCGCCGAGGCGATGAAGATCACGTCGGCCGACCTGCTCGAGCTTGGCGTCATCGACGAAGTGGTCCCCGAGCCGGGAGGCGGGGCGCATCGCGACCCCGAGCGGACGGCGCGACACCTCGGCGAGGCCGTAGAGCGCCACCTGTCCGAGCTCGAGAAGATATCGCCCTCCGAACTCGTCCGGAAGCGCCTCGACAAGTTCATGGCGATGGGCCAGTACAAGGAGGCCTGACGCTTGACCGTCGTGACCCACATGGCGGTCGGCGCCGCTGTCGGGACACTGACCGACAACGCGGCAGGAGCGGTGCTCCTGGGACTGGCCAGTCACGTGCCTCTCGACGTGATGCCGCACTACGAGTTCCAGAGGATGTGGGTCGAGGTCGCGGTCGTCCTGGGCGTGTTCGGGGCAATGATCGCGGCCGGACTGGGCTCGAGCGGCGTCTTTCTGGGAGCCCTCGGCGCCGCGATACCCGACATCGAGAACCTGCTCTGGCGTCTCGGTATCCTGCCTGACGAGCGGAAGGTATTCCCCGGGCATTCGCCGCGGCTCGCGCGGTTCGTTCCGCACGGGCGGTCGCTCGGTCCGCGTCACGCGTGGACCCAGGTAGCGATGATAGCGGTCTCGCTCGTGATCGTCGCTCGCTCGCTGGGCGCCGGGACATGACCGGCCGGCGGACACGAGGAGCCGGGAAAGGGACGGTGACGGTCTGAGGCCTAGCCAGGCCGGCGGTAGGGCCCGAGCGGGTCAGAATCGGGACGGGACGAGGGTCATCTCAATACGGGGCCCCGCAGGAAGCCCGAACTTGAACAATGGACGAGCCACGTTCGTCTCTGTATTGACGAGAGAAGGCATTAGGGACCCGAAATCCAGACTGGGCTCATCGGAATCGCGCGCCGTCTGACTGACCGATGTCCGATGAGCCGGCGTATCTTGGCGGGGCAGGTCCCTCCGAAGGAGAACAGATGCTCCTGAGAAACGTCCCGGCTCTGGGGACGGCGCTTACCGTCGTCCTCCTTATCACTGGCGCCGCGGCGGCCGAACCGGTCGTCGTGTCCTCCAGCGACCAGGGCATCGTGCTTCGATACGAGCCGGGCTCGTTCTCGACCAGGACCGTCAACGTGGGCGACCGCGAATACGCGGTCCTGAGCGTCGAGGGGGCGGACCTGCTCGGAAGGCCGGGCGCCCCGGACATCCCCGTGGTCAGAATGGTGCTGGCCGTGCCCCCGTGCCGTGCCGTGGAGCTCTCGGTCGCGACCGGCGGCGGGGCCACGGAGAGCGGGCCCCGTGTACTGCCGGGGCTGACCCCTGTCGAGACCGGCCGGGACGAGGTCAGTTCGTCCCTCATCGTCGAGGGCGAGGAGTATTCGACGCGCGGGCTTTGGCCTCCTCAGGCGGCCACCGTGTCCAAGCCGACGTGGCTCTCTCGCCAGAGGGTGGTCCACGTCGAGCTGTTCCCTTGCCAGGTCGAACCCTCTTCGGGCTCGGTCGTCAGGCACGGTTCGATAGAAGTGGCGCTCTCGTTCGTCGGCCTCGAGGAGCCCGTCCCGCCCCGCGGAACCTCCGAGCGGTGGGAGAATCTCTATCGTTCCGTACTCGGCAACTACGAGAGCGGACTGGCCTGGAGGTCGCGTCCCGCCGCGAAGCGGGGACGCCCCGACGAGTACTACGACACGTCTGCCAACTGGCTCAGGTTGACCATCACGCGGACAGGGCTGCATGGAATCGGCCACGAGGACCTCGTGGCTGCGGGAGTGGACCCCGCCGGTGTGGACCCCGCGTCGGTGCGCGTATTCACGGGCCCCGGAGTATCGGTGCCCGAGGGCGTGGATGAGTCCCGACCCGACTGGATGAGCGAGTGCACCATCGAGGTCCAGGGCGGCGCCGACGGTTCGTTCGACGAGGGCGACCGCATCGCCTTCTACGCGACGGCCGAGGACGCCTGGGCCGACGAGCTGGAGCTGGACTCGCCCGAGGAGCGCTTCTACGAGAACCGCTACACGAACGAGTCCTGCTGTTGGATGACGTGGGAGAGTTCCGGCACGCCGTTCGAGGATCCGCCGTCAAGGATGTCCGCGGACGACCTGCAGGACGACCCGAGCCCCACAGCTGTCACGGACTACAGGGCACGGGCGCACTTCGAGGACAACCGCGACGAGACTCAGGGCCGCGGCGACAACTTCTACATGTATCAGATGAAGGACCCGACGCCCGAGCACAGGAGGTACTACGTCCGTCTCACGAGGGTCGTCACGGACTCGACAGGGTATGTCCGGACCAGGATGGACGGAAACTCCACCAGGTACAACTACTCGCCCGACCACATCGTACAGGTCTCCCTCAACGGTGCCGAGGCCTTCGTGGCCGAGTGGGACGGATACCAGAAGCACGTCGGTGATGCCGGCGGGCTCCCGATGGTCGACTACCTGCCCGACGAGCCGGGCGACGACTACAACGTGATCGACTTCTACGCGACGAGGCCGGACACGTTCCACAAGAACGACAACATCCTCATCGACTGGTACGAGCTCGAGTACTGGCGAGATCTGTGGGGTGACCTGGACACGGGCGACGGGTCCAGCGACGACCAGCTGGTCTTCGGCAGCTCGGGCCGCACGGGCGTGCTCGAGTACACGCTGGACGGTTTCGAGAGCGGTGAGGTGTCGGTCTACAAGTTGATCGACCGCAAGACGCTACGGACGGTCCCAGGAGTCACGACCGGGTCGACGGCGAACGGCTACGGCGCGACCTTCCAGGACGACGTGGCGGACACCGCCTCGTACATCGCTGTCTCGCCCGGCGGCTACATCGTCCCGGGCATCGAGGCGGACACACCGACGGACCTCAGGACCGACGTCAACGTCGACTACGTCATGATCGCCTACGACGGCTTCTACGACGAGGCCCTGAGACTCATGAACTACAGGGAGTCGGCCGCCGGAGGCGGGTATGACGTCAAGCTGGTCAGGGTCTCCGACGTCTACGACGAGTTCTCGTGGGGTCTGGTGGACGTGGGCGCCATAAGGGACTACCTCAAGTTCCTGTCCGACGAGGCCGACGTGCCACCGACCCACATGCTTCTCATAGGCGACGCTTCCGCTGACTACCGCCACTATCTCACGGCCGGCGTTCAGTGCTACCTGCCCACCGTCTACACGGGTGGCGCGTATTGGCCCACCGACGTGTGGTACGTCGGGTTCGAGTCCGGCCAGTACGAGCCGGGAATGGCGTGCGGAAGGCTGTCGGTGCGCAGCTCCGCGGAACTCTCGACCATCATCGATAAGATCCAGCGCTACGAGCGCGACGAGGTGCAGGGCGTGTGGAAGAACACTGCCGTTCTCATCGGGGACGACGAGTGGAAGGACAACTACGGGAGTACGACGAATCTCGAGTACGTCCACACGCAGCAGGCGGAGCAGATCTCGACCGACATCCTCCCGTGGTGCATCGACCGCAGGAAGATATACCTCATGGAGTACGAGTTCGAGCCGACCTTCAAGGAGAAGCCAAGAGCGAGGGCCGACGTGCTCGAGGTCTGGAAGGAAGGCGCGCTCCTCCTCAACTACACCGGTCACGGCAACGAGCTCCTGATGGCGCACGAGCTCATCTTCGTGGTGGACGACATCCCGAAGCTGACCAACATCGACCGGCTCCCGCTCTTCTTCGCGGCGTCGTGTCGTCTGAACAAGTTCGACATGGACGACTCAGACTCTATCGGCGAGATCCTCGTGAAGTCGCCCGTGGGCGGTTCGGTCGCGTCTATAGGCAGCACGAGGGACTCTGGCTCGGGCTACAACTCGGCGCTCAACAGGGCGTTCCTCAAGCACACGTTCGGAAGCCAGAGGGTGTCGCCGCGGGCAGTGATGGACTTCGGGCAGGCCTTCCAGGCGGCCTTCATCGAGACGGGCGCCGACACGCACGTGTGGCCCAACAACACCAAGTTCGTCATCATAGGCGACCCCGCTACGACGTTCGTATCGCCGGAGGGGTCGGGTCTGATCGACGACGATGGACTCGAGCCGCTCAGGCGACGAGACACCGTGACGGTCACCGGCAGCAACGCCGGCGCGACCGAGGACGCGGACGGCGTCGTGCTCGTGCGGGTTCGCGACTCAGCGGACACGAGCGGCTACATTCAGCCCTTCGTCGGAACTCGGGTCCACTATCACATCCCGGGGGAAGTGGTCTTCGAGGGGGCGTCGGTGGTGGGCGACGGGGATTTCACGGCCGACTTCGTGGTTTCTGCTCTCGCGGAGGAGGGGGACTTCGGAAGGATCCGCGCCTACTTCTACGACGGCTTCACCGACGGCTCGATGTCGCTCGAGGAAGTGACCATCGCCGACAGCGTCGTGGTCTCTGACGCCATCGGTCCCGACATAGCTCTCTCCTTCGAGGACGGAGTGACGACCGTGCTGCCGGGCGACGAACTGGAGGTCCGGCTGAGCGACGAGAACGGCGTCAATCTCGTCAACAGGGCGGCGGGCGACGGCATAGTGCTCCTGGTCAACGGTGGGCAGGATTCGACGGACATCACGTCTCAGTTCGTCTACGATCTCGGGAGCGCTCGAGAGGGCGCAGTGGTCTATGAGTTGCCGTCGCTGGGCCTGGGCAACCACAGTGTCTCGGTCTCGGCGAACGACAACATGGGGAACCGGTCGACGAAGAACCTCGCGTTCGAGATCGCTTCCGCGGCGGACTTCAAGATACGGCACGTGGCCAACCACCCGAACCCGTTCAGGGGCGACGCGTCCGAGGGGACGACGATCATGTTCGAGCTGCCCGTGAGCGCTACGGTGACCATAGACATCTTCACGGTCGGGGGTCGCCGCATCCGGCGGCTCGACGAGTTCACGGCCCCGGCCGGGTCGAACGAGGTCGGCTGGAACGGCCTGGATCAGGAGGGCGACCAGCTGGCGAACGGAGTATACCTGTACAGGATTCACGCTGTTTCTGGGGAGTATCGCGGCGACAAGGCCGACGTCATCGGCAGAGCCGTGATCATGAGGTAGTCTGGCCGTCCGGACGCAGGAGCCAGGCTGCCGCAGGAAAGGGGAAGTACACGAGATGCTCGCCAAGAGGCTGTCCATAGCTATGCTTCTGCTCGCGCTGTTCGCCGTGCCCGCTGGAGCGCAGGTGTCAATAGGCGGCGCCCAGTCGCTCTACATCCACCCGGGCGGCCGTCCGGCCGGCATGGGCGACGCGTTCGTCTCCATATCGGACGATGCCACCGCCTGCTGGTGGAACCCCGCGGGGCTCGCGTTCCTCGAGGAGCGGTACAACGTGTCGCTGATGCACTCGCGTCTCGTGCCCGACTGGGAGGACGTCTATTACGAGTACGCGGCCTACGCTCAGAAGGTCGAGGGGCTCGGGACGTTCGGCGGGTCGCTGATATACCTGACCTATGGCGAGCAGCAGGCGACCACGCCCGACGACCCGACACCGTTCACGACCTTCCACTCCTACGAGGTCATCCCGTCGGTCGCGTACGGCGCGATGATCGGCGAGAACCTGGGCGTCGGCTTCAACCTCAAGTTCATCTACGTCGATCTCGCTCCGGCGGAGGTGACCGTCGACAAGCAGCAGGGCTCTGGAACGACCTTCGCGGCCGACCTCGGCGTGCTGTGGAAGCTCATGGACGGTCGGTGGAACGTCGGCGGAGCGATTCAGCACGTCGGGCCGAAGATCGCCTACATCGACGAGGACCAGAAGGACCCGCTGCCCAGGAACCTGAAGGTCGGGACGTCGTACAAGGTCGTAGAGGACGAGATGAACAGCCTCATCGTATCGGCCGACTATAACAAGTCGCTCGTCATCGTGGAGGACATACCGAACCCGGCGCTGGGCGTCATACTGAACGCTGGCGCCGAGTACATGTACTACGACCTCCTCGCTTTCCGCGCCGGCTACGTGTACGACGAGGACGGCGAGATCAAGGACTTCTCGTTCGGCATGGGCCTCAAGTACAAGAACTTCGCGTTCGACGTGGCCAACGTGCCACAGGCCGAGGGTCTCAAGCGCCCGTTCAGGTTCTCGCTGACGGCGGCCTTCTAGGGGACTCGCGACAGGACCATCACCCGGGCGCGGACGCCCGGAGCGCGCCAGAGAGGTGTACGGCAGGCATTGAACAGACTACGCGATATCAGACCCACGGTGATGACCCTGCTGGCGGCGGCCGCCCTGCTCACGGTGGCGGCGCCCGCTCTTGCCGACAGGCTCCTGTGCACCAAGGGCGGCGAGCCTCCGGCCGGTACGGTCGTTCCCGGCCGTCCGAAGCTCTTCGCGGACGAGGTGCCCGAGACAGGCGCGCTCGAACTCGCGCGACAGAGGGGACGCACGCGCGACGGCAGGACGACGGTCCGTCTTCTGGCCATCCGCGTCGCCTTTCAGAAGGACAACGACGCGCGAAGTACCGGCGACGGGGGGTTCGACTACTCCGAGTGGGACGGCGCGACCTTCGACGGGCCGCCCCACGACCGCGAGTACTTCGAACTCCACATGACGGCGCTCGCGAACTACTACGATTCCATGTCCTACGGTGCCCTCGAGCTCGACTTCGACGTCGTGCCCGCCGCGGCCGAGTCCGCCTACGTTCTCCCGCACGAGATGGGCTACTACCACGACTACTCCGAGGAGCAGGTCTGGTACGTGAGCCAGGTCGAGTCCTTCACGCGCGACGCGTTCGCCGCCGCCGACACGACGGACTCGATCGACTTCTCTCAGTATGACGGGTTCGTGCTGTTTCACGCCGGCGCCGACTGGCAGAGCGACATCAACCTCGATTCGCCGTTCGACCTTCCTTCGGCGCACATCCTCCTCGGCGAGCCCATACTCGTGAACGACGGCGACGTCGAGGTCTGGGGCGCGGCCATCATGCCCGAGACCTCGAGCCAGGATGGTCTGACAATGGTCCTGAACGGCACTCTCGCCCACGAGGTGGGACACATCCTGGGGCTTCCCGACCTGTACAACACGTCGAACTTCTGGCCGGCAATAGGCCAGTGGGGGCTCATGGACTCGGGAGGCAGCATCGGAATGAACACTGAGTGGGGATGGGCCTACGGTCTTCTCCCTGCGTCGATCTGCGGGTGGTCGAAGGAGTACCTCGGCTGGCTCGACCCGGTCGTGCTGCTCGGCGACACGGACAACGTGCGTGTGACGGCGACCGAGTTCCAGAGGCCGGGGTTCAAGCTGTTCAAGATACCGATCACCAGCGACGAGTACTTCCTCATCGAGAACCGTCTGGACGACCTCCCGGAGAGCCAGCAGGACTCGCTGGTCATCGTGGGCATCGACCAGGAGCGCGGCGTCGTGCTGGGCCCGGTCGACCCCTTCATCGACCCGCCCCAGCTCAATCACGAGTACGACTTCCTGCTCCCGGGCCCCGGGCTGCTCATCTACCACGTCGACGACACCCGCGTGCAGCCCGGCCTCATGCCCGTCGACGCGGTCAACGTCGACAGAAGCCGCTACGGTGTCGCCGTCGAGGAGGCGGACGGCATAATGGACCTCGGCAACATCCTGAGCTACTACTGGTCCGGCAGCCGCTACGACCCGTTCTTCGCGGAGAACAACGACAGGTTCTCCTGGGACACGTACCCATCGACCGACACGAACATGGGTGGCAAGACCTACGTTACCATCGACAGCATCTCCGAGGCCGGCGAGGTCATGACCATGGACGTCAGTTTCGACCGGTGGAAGGAGGGGTGGCCGTTCGACCTCGACGAGCGTGCGGGCTCCATGACCCCGAGGGTAGCCGATCTGGACGGCGACGGAGACGGTGAGGTCGTTGTAGCGACCGAGGGCGGCAGCGTGTACGCGTGGCACCACGAGGGTACGCCGATGATCCCGATGTGTGGGGTCTTCGGGCGGTTCTCCGTGGCCCCCGGCGGCATAGGAACGTCGCCGGCCGCGGCCGACGTGGACGGCGACGGCGACTGCGAGGTCGTTGTGGCCTCCGCCGGCTCGCTCTACGTGTGGGACCACACCGACGCCGACGCCGACGGCTTCGCCGACCTACACGCGCCCGGCTTCCCCGTGGCGCTAGACGGACCGGCGAGTTCAGACCCGCTGGTGGCGGAGCTGTCTGACTCGCCCGGACTCGAGATCGCGGTAGCGTCAGGCGGCGGCGACATCGTCATCGTCGACGCGAACGGCAACCACGTCGGTGCCTCGCCGTACTCGTTCGGACACCTGGTGCTCGAGGACGTCAGCCTCGCGGCCGCCGACATCGACGACGACGGTCTGTGCGAGGTGGTGGGCACGACAACGAACCGCGGCTGGGTGGTCGCCATCAACGAAGACGGAACCTCGGTGCCAGGCTGGCCCGTTCTGGTCGACGGGTGGGCCGACGAGACCGCGCGTGTCGTCATCGGCGACATAGACCGCGCCGCTGACGGCAGACCCGAAGTGATCGCCGTGGGCTCGAACGGTGTGGTGCACGCCTGGAACACGAGAGGCGTCGAGCTGGGCGGCTGGCCGGTCGATCTCGAGCGGACCGTGGCGGCCCGGCCATCGCTGGGTGACCTCGACGGTGACGGATACCTGGAGGTTGTCATCCCCACCGGAGCCCGGTACGTCCACGCCCTGCGGTCGAACGGCACGCGCGTGGAGAACTGGCCGCTCGTGACCGACATGGGGGACAGCACGCGTCCGAGGGGCGCCTCGGCGCTCATAGGCGACATTGACGGCGAGGGGGGTAGCGACGTGCTCTCGGCCGGCCAGGGAGGGAGCCTCTTCCTTGCCGATGCGCTGAGCGGAAGGACGGTCGACGGTTGGCCGTACTCGGCCGACCCGATGCTCGGCACACCCTGGGCCGGTGACATCGACGGCGACGAGCAGCTGGACATCCTGGTCGTCGGAACGTCGGGTCGCGTGCTGATGCTCGGCCTGCCATACGAGTACGAGCCGGGGTCGATCGTCTGGTCGACCGACGGCGGAGATGCCTCGGGCGCGGGCGCCTACCCCGACTCGCTCCTGCCGGGAGCGCCCGTAGAGGGCGACGGCCTGATGGTGCACGACAGGACCTACTGCTATCCGAACCCGGCGCGCGAATCTGATCTGACGGTCAGGGTTTATCTCGAGGGCGAAGCGGACATCGAGATCGAGATCATGGACGTGACGGGCCAGATCGTCGAGCGTTTCGAGCGCGATGGAGAGCCTACGGTCAACGAGATCGTGTGGGAGACCTCCGGAGTCGCGAGCGGTCTGTACCTGGTGCGTGTTGAGGTCACGGAGCCGCTGCCGGCCGGCGTTTACGCCGAGCCAGGTCTGACGGTCCTGTCCGAACACAAGACGATGAAGGTCGCGGTCATCCGCTAGCTCCGGCCCGCGGCCCGGCCTCGTTCCGGCTGGGGGCGCCGTCGAGCATGGGAGAGAGCCGTTGTACTTGAGGACGATTACAGCGCTGGCCCTGGTCGCGGCACTTGTTCCGTCGGCGGCCGTCGGTGCTCCCTGTGTTCGTGGGACGGCTCTCACAGTGGACGCCGGTCCGGCCGGAGAGGCCGTGGGTGGCTTCATCCGTCCCGACCTGGTCCTGGTCTCGTCGCTCGACGCGCGGGAGGAACTGCTCGAAACGGAAGCGCGGGGCTCAGGCGCTCCCGGATGGCGCGAGAACCCGGGGGTGATGGCGCTCGCGTCACTAGCGGTGCCGGGCAGCGGTCAGCTTCTGCAGGGGCACAAGCGCGGCTACCTCTACATGATCGCCGAGATCGCGCTCTGGGGCGGTTTCTACGCGCTCGACAAGAAGGGCTCGGACGAACGGGACGACTACGAGGACTTCGCCGACGACAACTGGGACCGGGCCGCGTACACGGCGTGGTACCAGGAGAACTGCGTCGACTGCGGCGACGATTGCGCCGGGGACTACGACTGCCGTCCGCTCGCGACCTACGGGACGCAGGAGTACTACGAGGACATCGGTAAGTACAACACCTACTGGCGCTGGTGGAACATCGACGGCGACGAGGGGTACATCGAGTGGGACGAGTACGGTGACCTCGACGAGAACATTCGTGACGACTACTGGGACATGCGCAAGGACAGCAACAGACACCTGAGACAGGCACGCTACATGACCATGGTGGTGTTCCTCAACCACATAGTAGCTGCCGCGGATGCGTTCTTCACGGGAGACGACCCGTGGGGCGAGGACGCCGGACGGGTGGGCGGTGTCGGCCTCGAGTTCGACGTGGCCGACGGCGGGGACGGCATGTCCTGCGCTCTGACGATGAGGTACTGATGAGAGCCACGAGGTCACAGTCGGCGCTCGTGATGGTCGCGGCGGTCGCGATGGTCGTCGGCGTATGTGTTCCGGCCGGCGCGGAGCCGACCGAGGGTAACGTCGGTTACGTCGGCGCCAATCTCGCCGTGGCCGGTCTTTCGCTCTCGGACGAGGGCCCGCTCTCGCTTTCCGACGTGGCTCACGACGACGCGCTCGGGGCATCGATCGGCGGCGGGGGCTCTTACAAGGGGGAGAAGAAGAACCCGATGGTGGCCTTCGCACTGTCCTGTCTCGTGCCGGGATGGGGAGAGGTCTACGCGGGCGAGACCACTCGGGGCCGATGGTTCATGGCCGCCGAGGCCGCCATTTGGGGCGGATACGGCGCGTTCGTGATCCAGGAGGACATGCGGCGGGACGACTACCGCGAGTATGCACAGATCTTCGCCGGCGTCTCTTCCGACGCTCCCGAGAGCTATCTCAGCGACATCGGCGACTACATTCGCAGCGAGGGCGATCGAAGCTACAACCAGGCCGTCCGCAGCGAGGCGAGGAGTCTCTTCCCGGACGACCTCGAGGCGCAGGAGGACTACTTCCTCAGGAACGGCTACTTCGGCGACCTCTCGTGGGACTGGGGCGACATGGACCGCTACATCCAGTACATAGAGCTCCGGCGCGCGGCCTCGAGGTCCGAGAGGAACGCGTTCTACATGACCGGAGTGGCGCTCCTCAACCGCGCTCTCTCCGCAATCGACAGCGCCTGGATGGTGAGAAGGCACAACGCCGGCGATCACGCCGAGCCCTCCGCGCGGCTCTCGGTGTCGCCCGAGGTCGACGGCGGGGTGGTGGGCGCCCGCGCGACGCTCGAGGTCCCGTTCTAGCTGCGATCCCCGTCCACACCCCCAGAATCGACGCGCCGGCGATGACGGCCAACCGCGCTCCGTGGAGGCGTACGCCATGCGAGACACCCGAACGCTCCTGCTCGTAGCGTTGCTGGTCGCGCCGTTCGCGACCGCCCCGGCGCCGGTGCGCGCCGAGGCGCCGCGCCGCCCGGTCGAGGGGTTCCGGGTCGCCGGGGAGCTGCCGCGCGCCGGCGAGCTCGGACTGCGCGCCCCCGAGGCGCTGGCGCTGGACCACCACGGTAACGTCATCATCGCCGACACTGGCAACCACCGTGTTCTCACCGTGGCCGCGGACGGGTCGGTCGTGCGCGAGTTCGGTGGCTACGGCTGGGACGAGGATCGGCTCGACACGCCGAGTGACGTATGCGTGTACGAGGGCTTCTTCACCTACGTGCTCGACGAGGGCAACCGGCGTGTCGCGAGCTACGACGTCAGGGGCGACTACGTCGGCCTCGTCGTCGCCGAGGACGAGGCCGGAACTCCTGTGTCGATGGCGGTGACGTCGTCGGGAGGCCTGCACCTCGTAGACAGCGATTCGCAGTCGGTACTCTCGTACTCGCAGTTCGACGAGAGACTGGAGCCGGTGGGCCGGTTCGGTCTCGACGCGGGGGGTCTGCTGGACCCGCGCGACGTCGCGTCAGGTCCCGGTCGCGAGATAGCCGTGGCCGACGGGGGCAGGTTCTCGGTCGAGGTCTTCGATGAGTTCGGCGGCCGGCTCTACTCGGTCGCCGCAGCCGACACGATGCTCCCCGTCGACGTCGCTTTCGACGAGCGAGGCAATCTCCTGGTGGCCGACTCGCTCCACGACAGGATCCTGGCCTTCCCGGCAGGTGGAGGTCGGCCGACCGCGACGCATCGGGTCCCGGACGGCTTCGAGCTGGCGGCGGTGGCATCGGGCCACGGGGGCCTGCTAGTGGCCCTGGACGGCGGCGCCGGGCGCGTTCAGTTCATCGAGCTGGTGTATGGTGGCGAGACCCGCACTCGCTAGCGCGGCGGGAGCCGCCCCCGCGCGTGTCCCCGTCCCGTCGCGACGGGTCGGCGCGATCGCGGCCGCGGTCGTCCTCCTCTTCCTTCCCCTTGCTTCATCTGCCGGCACGTATGCGAAGCGCGGCGGCGCGCGCAGCCTCTCGTTCGCGGGTTCGGAGGCGGTCGCCGGCGTGGAGCTGCCCGACGTCTTCGTCGTCGCGGGAAGCGACAGCGTCTTCGTCGACGGTGAACGGCTCGTGCGGGGGAGAGACTACGAGCTGGAGCCCTCGACCGGCCGCCTGACCGTCACCGTGCCGGTCGACCCCGGGGCCGTGGTCGAGGTCACCTATCTGCACATCCCCATGGACGCCGAGCGAGTGCGCAGGCGCGCCGTGCTGGAATCGCTGGACGAGCTCCCGGCCGGGTTCGCGGCCGACGCTGTTCTGCTCGAGCCCGTCGGTCGCCAGGAACGTCCGGACGCCTTCGGACACGGACTGACAGTGGGGGGCGCCAAGACGTTTGGGATCACCGTGGGTTCGAACAGGGATCCCAGTCTGGAGCAGTCGCTCCGGATGAACGTCAACGGGAGGTTGACCCGCGACGTTTCCGTCGCCGCCTATCTGTCAGATCAGAACACGCCGCTCGTTCCGGAAGGCGACACCGAGGAGCTGCGAGCGCTCGACGAGGTGCTGATAGAGATAGCGGCGCCGAACGCCTCGGCGACCCTGGGAGACTACACGCTGGAGCTCGACGGCGGGCCCCTGGCGCGCTTCCGTCGAGACGAGAGCGGTGCCACCGTCGACGCAAGGCTCGGGCCGGCGAACGTCACACTAGCGGGAGCGCGCTCGGCCGGCCGGTTCCGTTCGGTCACGTTCAGAGGCCTCGACGGTAAGCAGGGCGCCTACCTCCTGACGGACGACGCCGGGGCGACCGGCGTCAGCGTCGTCCCCGGCAGCGAGAGAGTCTGGATAGACGGCCTCAGGTTGACCCGGGGACGCGACAACGATTACGTGATCGACTACTCGGGCGGCGCGATAGAGTTCACAGAACGCCGCCCCATAGTCAGTGAACACGAGATCACGGTGGACTACGAGTTCACCACCGACGACTACAGGAGGGACACGTACGCGGCGCGCGTCGCGCTGTGGGGAGCGCGGGCGGGCGGACCGGACGGCGACGGGTCCGGCGCGTACGCGAGGGGCGGAGGGTCGGGCGTCGGCGTCTCGTTCTTCCGCGAGGCGGACGACAGGGACGCCGTCGCGTCCGGCGCGCTGTCGGACAAGGAGCTGGCGGTCCTCGCCGCCGCCGGGGACGACCCGGAGCTGGCGCACGACGACGGCGTCGACTCTGTCGGCGTCGGGAACGGGGACTACGTCTACGTGTCGGACGGCGTGTTCGAGTACGCGGGTGTCGACTCGGGAGCCTACGACCTGCACTTCGAACGCGTCGAGGGTGGCGACTACGACTACGATTACGTGGACGGTCACTACGTCTACGCCGGGACGGGCGCGGGTGACTACCGGCTGGGCCGCACGCTGCCGATGCCGTCCGACCACACGCTGGTGGCCGCGGACGGACGGCTGGCTCTCCCGAGAGGTGGCTACGTGGAGGTCTCCGGGGCGCTCTCGGACCACGACCGAAACACCTTCTCCGACGATGACGACGGCGACAACCTGGGCAACGCGCAGGTGCTCTCAGCGGCCGCGCCCGGTGTGACGCTGGGTGGCGACCGCGGCGCCGTGCTCGGTCTCTCGGTCGACGCCCGCAGGGTCGCCGGAGGTTTCCTCGGGGTGGGGCGCTACCGGGAGCTCGGTTACGAGGAGCGGTGGGAGGTCGCTGGGCTCGACCTGCCCGAGGGCGAGTCGATGGCGGAAGCCTCCGGGTCCCTGACCATGGCCGGAGGGGGCGGGCTCACGATCTCGCACGCGTTCCTGGAGCGCGGGGACGCGCTCGATTCCCGGAGGACCGAGTTCAGGGTCGAGGGTAGGCCGACGCGGGAGGGCAGGCTGTGGGGCTCCGGCAGGCTGGTGGAGTCGAACTGGACCGGCGAGGCCGACGACCTGAAACGCGATCGGGCCTACTACAGGGCGGGCTTCGAGCAGAAGCTGGGCGCCGTGAGGCCCGGGGTCACCTATGCCCGCGACGAGCGAACGGAGAACGGGGCCGGTGAACGCTACGACGAGTACGGAGCCTCGCTCGCGAGCGCGGGCGCCGGGGACCTGACATACGGGGCCTCGTACGCGCGGCGCCTGACCGACCGCTCGGACGGCGGACCGTGGGACTTCGCCTCTACGACGACGACGCAGGAGTATCGGTTGAGGGTCTCGAGATGGGAGGCGCTCCGCGTCGAGGGGAGTGTGGTGCGGCGCGAGACGGAGTTCGAGGAGGGCTACGACGACGCGGCATCCCGCTACGACCTGGCCAGTCTTCGCCTGGACCACACATCGCTGTCCGGAGGGCTGACCGGCGAGGTGCGCTACTCCGTGACGGCGACGGAGATAGAGGAGAAGGAGCGCTTCGTGACCGAGGAGGACGGCGTGGAGATAACGCGCGTCGTGCGGACGGGGCGCTACCTGCCTGTGACCGACCTCTCGGCGAGCACCAGGTGGAAGCTCAGGCCGGGCCGGAAGGCCCGAGCCGCGCGCGCGATGCCGGACCCGACGGCCCTCGGGAGACTGCTCTCGACACTGACTCTGACGAGCGACATCAAGCTGCGTGAGATGACGACCACAAGCGATAAGCGCCGCCTCTACCTGTTCGACCCCGACGTGCTGCAGGGAGACGACACGGTTCGCGGGGAACTCACTAGCCGGCACGTGGCGCGGTTTCTCTCCTCCGGGAGCGCGTTCTCGCTGAGGCTCGCCGTGAACACGAAGGACGGGCTCGACAGAAGCTACTCGAACGACAGCACCAGGACCAGGGACCGCTCGGGGACGGTGGACGCCAAGCTGACACGTCCGGGTGGGGTGACCTACCGGGTGCAGGCGGACGCGGGCACCCGGGAACGGGCGGCCGGCAGTCGCGACGACTACGACATCGGCGAGCTGTCGCTGCTCGGTGAGGCCGGCTTCCGACAGCTGGGCGACCTCGAGGCGCGGCTGACCGCGTCGGTCGCGAGCCAGGACGACGCCGTCTCGGGCGTGGACGTCCTCGTAAGCAAGCTGACACCAGCCATGACCTACAGGCTGGCTGGACGCGGGGCGGTGACGGCCTCGGTGACGCGGATAGAGGTCACCCCGTCAGGCGGCTCGCTGGCGTCGGCCACCTATCTCGCCGAGGGCCGGCGCGAGGGCAGGAGCGTCGAGTGGCGGTTGAACGGCGACTACCGGTTCAACCAGTTCCTGACCGGCTCGCTCTCGTACTACGGAGAGGCGCGGGAGGGGTCCGACCCGCTTCATACGATGGACCTGAGGGTCAACGCGTTCTTCTAGGAGGCATCCTGAGCAGACCGTCCGACACAGGCAGGGAAGCGTGGCGCTCCGCCGGGTCGCGCCGGGTAGGGGCGACCCCGGCCTTCGTAGCCGCCTTTCTCCTTGTGTCTCTCGCCCCGGCGGGAGCGGCGGTAGTATCGACCGCAGCCGTGCGCGGCCACGAGAGCCTGCGCGAGCGCGAGGTCCTCGAGGTTCTGGCGCTGGCGGAGGGAAGCGAGTTCGACGCAGGCCGGATACCCGCGCGCGTGGACTCGCTGCTCGAGCTGCTTGCGTCGCTCGGGCGTCCGCTTGCGCGCGTGTCGGCCGCCTGGGACTCCTCGGGCGCGGGTGTAGCAGTGGAGGTGGTCCTCGACGAGGGGCCGCCGGTCCGGTTGGACGCGTTGCCGTTCGTGGGCGCGGCGGGTGAGACGCTCGCCCTCGGTCCGGCGACGCCCCGCGCGGCCGACTCGCGATTGCTCTCGGTCGAGATCGACGCGGTCCTCGATGCTCTGGCGAACGACGGGCGCCCCTTCGCCGAGGTGGCGCTGCCGCCGGTGGTGACGCTCGAGACGGACGGACGCGTGCGGGCCGGCCTGCGAGTCACCAGCGGACCGGAGGTGCGCTTCGGCCGTGTCGTCGTCGCGGGCAACGACGTGACCCGCCCGCACGTCATCGTTCGGGAGACGGGCCTGGCGCCCGGCCAGCCGTACAGCAGCGAGCGTGTGGCATCGGTGCGGCGCAGGCTAGAGAAGCTGACCTTCCTCGATTCCGTGGACGAGCCCGTTGTCGCCGTCGACCCCGAGACGGGGGAGGCGACCGTCGGTGTGGCCGTGACCGAGGGGACCGCCAATCGTGTATCGGGCGTGCTGGGATACTCCGGCGGCCAGGGCGAGGGCGAGGTCACGGGCGTGGTCGACATCCTGCTCGGCAACATCGCCGGGACCGGCAGGGCCGTTTCCGCGTCGTGGGAGCGCATCCGAGCCGGACAGACTGAGATCTCGTTCTCCTACACCGAGCCGTGGGTCTTCGGGGCGCCGATAGACATAGGCGTGGCCGGAGCGCAGTCTGTCCGGGACACCTTCTACACGACCACCGAGGCCGATCTGCTAGTCACGGCCCGGATGGGCGAGCGCACGCGTCTCACCTGGTCCGTGGGCGCGGAGCGGTACGTCCCCGGGGCCGAGGACGAGTCGACCACGACGAGCGTGAGGACGGCGTTCTCGGTGGCCTTCGACGGCGCGGACGCGCCGTGGAACCCGACCCGAGGCTCGAGGCTCAGCGCCGCCGCCGAATACTCGGCGAAGGAGTTCGCCGACAGCGGGCGCGACGAGAGCGCGGGAGTCTTCACGGCGGAGGCGGAGCAGTTCCTGCCGATCGCCGCGCGGCACGTGGTCGCGTTGCGCGCGCGCGGCCAGCTTCTGGAGAGCACCGAGGACGAGGTTCCTTACCACGAGCTTCTCGTCCTGGGGGGCGCCCGCAGCCTGCGGGGCTACCGTGAGGAGCAGTTCCGGGGCGACCGCACGGCGCTCGCCTCGGTGGAGTACCGGCTGCTTCTCGGAAGGCGGGCCCGCGCCATCGCCTTCGTCGACGCGGGACACTGGTCTCGCGAGGGGTCTAATTCCAACGGTGGCACCGAGTTAGGCTATGGAATCGGGTTGCGGGGTGATACCCGATTGGGTACAATCTCCCTCGACTACGGGTTGGGGGAAGGGGACGACCTCCTCGACGGGAAGCTGCACGCCGGTCTGATTCGCGAATTCTGAGCGTTTTCCCCTCTACCATCTGCCATCAGTCCCCGCAGGGAGTCCGAACGACGCGATGGGAGCGAAGAAGAGCGCCAGGGCGCGTGTGAGCGAGCTGCGCGAGCTCATCCGTCTGCACGACAGGCGTTACTACGTCGATGCCGCGCCCGAGATCACGGACGCCCGGTACGACGGGCTCATGCGCGAGCTCATCGAGCTCGAGCGCGCGCACCCGGACCTGGTCACCCCGGACTCGCCCACGCAGCGCGTCGCCGGGGAGCCCTCGGGGGGGTTCGAGACCGTCGAGCACGCCGTCCCGATGCTGTCGCTCGACAACACGTACTCCCCAGATGAGCTGCTCGCCTTCGACGAGCGGGTCCGGAAGCGCCTCGACGGGGAGGACGTGGCCTACGTCGTCGAGCAGAAGCTCGACGGGGTCAGCATCGCCGTCCGCTACGAGAAGGGGGTGCTCGCAGTCGCCGCCACGAGGGGCGACGGCACACGCGGGGACGACGTGACCGCCAACATCCGAACCGTCCGCTCGGTGCCTCTGAAGCTGACAGGCCCGGGCTCCGGCGCGACGGTCGAGGTGCGTGGCGAGGTCTTCATGCCGCGATCGGGGTTCGACGCTCTCAACAGGAAGCGCGAGGAAGCGGGTGAGAGCTTGTTCGTCAACCCGCGCAACGCGGCGGCCGGGTCGCTCAAGCTCTCGGACCCATCGGAGGTCGCGAGACGGCCGCTTGACGTGTTCTTCTACCAGCTGATGGGAGGCCCGTCCCTCGACGACATCGCGACACATCACAAGGCGCTGGAGCTGATGGCCGAAATGGGCCTTCCCGTCGGCCCCGACACGGCGCTCGCGAACGATGGTCGGGACGCCGTGAAGAAGTGCCTCAGGTGGCAGAAGAAGCGTAAGAAGCTCGACTACGACATCGACGGCATGGTCGTGAAGGTCGACTCGCTCGAGCAACAGTCGCGGCTCGGCGCGACCACGAAGAGCCCGAGGTGGGGGATAGCCTACAAATTCCCGGCGGAGGCGGTCGCGACGAAGGTCCTGGACATAGCCGTGCAGGTCGGGCGCACGGGCAAGCTGACGCCGGTGGCTCTTCTCGAGCCCGTCTTCGTCTCGGGCTCGACGGTCTCGCGCGCCACTCTGCACAACGCGGACGAGGTCGCCAGGCTCGACGTCCGAGTCGGCGACACCGTCTCGATAGAGAAGGGCGGCGAGGTCATTCCCAAGGTCGTGGCCGTCGACCGTTCGAAGCGCAAGGGGCGGCCACGCAGGTTCAGGATGCCGGAGTCCTGTCCGGTGTGCGGCGAGCCGGTCGTCAGATCCCTGGGAGAGGTCGATACGAGGTGTGAGAACGTCTCGTGTCCGGCGCAGGTCGCGGGTAGCATCGCGCACTTCGCCGGGCGCGGCGCGATGGACATACAGGGGCTGGGTTCAGCGCTCATCGCGCAGCTCGTCGACACCGGCATGGTGCGCGACTACGCCGACGTCTACTCGCTCGAACGAGACGAGCTGGCAGCGCTGGAGCGGATGGGCGAGAGGTCGGCCGACAACCTGCTCGCGGAGCTCGAGGAGAGCAAGGGCAGGCCGTTCGCGCGCGTGCTGCACGGGCTCGGCATCCGACACGTCGGAGCCCGCGTCGCGCAGGTGCTCGCGGAGAACTTCGCGGACATCGATGAGATCGCGTCCGCGTCGGAGGACAGGCTCGCGGAGCTGGAAGAGATCGGACCCGTGATCGCCTCGAGCGTGCGAGCCTTCTTCGACTCTCGGAGGAACTCGGAGGCGGTGGCCAAGCTCGGTCGCGCCGGCGTCAACATGAAGCGCGGGAGTGCGAGCCGGGGTGGCGCCAGAGAGCGGGGCGCGCTGGCTGGGATGGCGGTCGTCCTGACCGGCAAGCTCGATGGACGGAGTCGAAGTGAGGCGAGGGAGGCCATAGAGAGCGCCGGCGGGCGTGTGACGTCCAACGTGAGCAAGAAGACCGATCTGGTCGTGGCAGGGCGCGACCCCGGCTCCAAGCACGACAAGGCGGTCGCACTGGGAGTGCGCATCATCGATGAGGAGGAGCTGGACCGGCTACTGGGGTAGCGGCGTCCTCCTCCCAAACGCAACTGGAAAGGTATGGTCTGGCTATGCTGACGATGGAAGAGGCCCGCAAGGGCTCCGCCACCGAAGCCCTGGCCGCGGTCGCCGCGGACGAGGGCATGGCGGTCGACTCGCTGCGAGAGCTGGTCGCGGCGGGCAGGGCCTGCATCCTGCGCAACAACAGGGCCGGGCGTCGACCGGTGGGTCTGGGACCGGGACTGAGGACCAAGGTCAATGCGAACCTGGGCACGTCCTCCGACGCGTCCGATCTGGATGAGGAGCTGGCGAAGGTCGACGCCGCCGTGGAGGCGGGCGCCGACGCGGTCATGGACCTCTCGACGGGCGGCGACCTGGACGGTATCCGGCGCGCCGTGCTCGAACGTTCCACGGTTCCTGTCGGGAGTGTCCCGTTGTATCAGGCGGCCGTCCGGGCGAGACGGTCGGGCGTGGGCATGGTGAACATGACGGCGGAGGACATGCTGGGCGCCGTGGAGGACCACGCTCGCGACGGAATGGACTTCGTGACCGTGCACTGCGGAGTGACCCGGGAGGTCGCCGAGCACTGCAGGCGGGCGGGGAGGCTCGCGGACGTAGTCAGTCGCGGCGGCTCGTTCCTGATGGAGTGGATGTCGAAGAACGAGGCCGAGAACCCGCTCTACGAGCGGTATGACGACCTCCTTGATATAGCGGCCGAATACGACGTGACGCTCTCGCTCGGAGACGGCCTGCGGCCCGGGGCGCTGGCCGACGCCAACGACGCGCCGCAGATCGCCGAGCTGACTGTCATCTCGGAGCTCGTGGAGCGGGCGCGCGAGCGCGGCGTCCAGGCGATCGTCGAGGGCCCCGGCCACGTGCCCATACACCTGGTCGAATTGTCGGTCGAGCTCCAGAAGTCGCTCTGTCACGGCGCCCCGTTCTACGTGCTCGGTCCCATCGTGACGGACGTGGCGCCCGGTTACGATCACATATCCGCCGCCATCGGGGGCGCCATCGCGGGCGCGGCCGGTGCGGACTTCCTCTGCTACGTGACACCCGCCGAGCACCTTCGCCTTCCGGACGTCGACGACGTCAGGGAGGGCGTCTACGCGTTGCGGGTGGCGGCTCACGCGGCCGACATAGGGAAGGCCATTCCGGGCGCGCGCGACTGGGACGACGAGCTGTCTCGCGAGCGCAAGGCGCTCCACTGGGAGCGGGTTATCGAGATGTCAATGGACCGCGGCAAGGCTAGAGCGTTCCGCGAGCAATCATCCCCTTCGGACGAGGAGCTGTGCACGATGTGCGGGGAGTTCTGCGCCATCAGGAAGATGACCAACGTCCGGGAAGGGGAGAAGGAATGACGATCGCGGGCAGCGCATCCTATCCCCGCGCGTTCGTAGGACTGGACCTCGAGACCACCGGTGTCGATCACAGGACCGACAGGATAATCGAGGTCGGCGCCGTCAGGATCGTCGACGGAGAGGTCGACGAGGAACTCAAGCTGCTGGTCGACCCGGGGATCCCCATCCCCACGGACATAACGTATCTGACCGGCATATCGGACGAGGACGTCGCCGGAGCGCCCGGCATCGAAGAGGTGTTACCGCGCGTCGTCGAGTTCATCGGCGACAGTCCGATCGTCGCACACCACGCGTCGTTCGACACGGGCTTCCTCAACAAGGCTGCCGACGGACGCGCCGAGCTGATGGTGGGCAAGGGCGGCGTCTTTGACACCCTCGCGCTTACGCGCGCTCTCATGCCGCGGCTGCCCAACCACCGCCTTGCCACGGCCGCGCGGTTCTTCGGCATCGAGACCGGACGTTCGCACCGCGCCATCGACGACGCGCGCGCCGTGGCCTGGCTATTCGTCTCGCTCGTGGATGTGATGGACCAGATAGGCGCCAGCGTCCTCGAGCGCATGCACCGGCTGGCGGACAAGCAGACCAGGACGCTGATCGAGGCCGCGAGAGAGCGAGCGGAGTCGACTCGCGACCCCCTCGCGGTCCCTGACCACGGAGAGCGCGAGGGTGAGTTGCTCCGTTTCGACACGGCGCGCGGCCTTGGCGCGCAGAGGCGCCCGGTGGAGGAGATCCGCGAGATAGACCTCGACGAGCTCGAGGCGCTCTTCGCCGAGGGCGGCGCCATCGGGCGCGAGCTTCCCGGCTACGAGGTGCGTCTGCAGCAGGTAGACATGCTGCGAGCGGTCGGCGAGTCCCTCATGGGAGGCGTCCACCTGGTCATAGAGGCGGGCACCGGCGTCGGCAAGTCGTTGGCGTATCTGACGCCGGCGGTCCACTTCGCGGCACTGAACGGCGAGCGCGTCGTGCTGTCCACGAACACGAAGAACCTGCAGGAGCAGCTGTTCTTCAAGGACGTTCCGTTCCTCGAGCGCGTCTTGGACACGCGGTTCTCGGTCGCTCTTCTGAAGGGCAGGAGCAACTACATCTGCCAGTCGCGGTGGAGGCAGGTGCTCGACCGGGGGCTGTCCGCGAGCGAGCGGACGCAGTTGCTTCCGGTAGCGCTGTGGGAGGAAGAGACCCACTCCGGCGACATCAGCGAGTGCGCCGGGTTCCGTCAGCGCGGGTACCTGTGGAACCGCATATCTGCCGAGGGCGGGCCCTGCCTCGGACAGAAGTGCCCCATGCGCGACAGCTGTTACCTGCTGAAGGCGAGGCGGGCCTCGCAGGCGGCCAACCTCGTCATCGTCAACCACTCGCTCCTCTTCAGCGACACGGAGGCGGAGAACCGGATACTCGGCGAGTATTCCTACCTCATATGCGACGAGGCTCACAACATGGAGGGAGTCGCTACCGAGTACCTCGGCAAGCGCGGGAGCATCTGGCGGTCGCGCGCGATTCTCGACAACCTCTATCGCGAGGAGGGAGGCGAGAGCGGCGATCTGGCCGACGTCGTGACGGCGCTCTCGGCCGGCGAAGGCGGCGCGCTCAACGAGTCGGCCGAGGAGGCGGGACGCAGGCTGGCGTCTCACGTCGTGCGCGCTTCGGCCGCTTCCGAGACGTTCTTCGCGGCGCTCGCGTCCCGGCACAAGGAACTCAACGACGGTCGGGAGGTCGAGTTCGGGAAGCTCCGGTACAGACGCGACACGTCTGTCGCCGCGCTGCTGGAGGACGAGCTCAAGGCGATGCTTTCGGCGCTCGGAGACGTCGTATCGGACGCGGAGACGCTCGCAGACCTACTGGTGGACACGGAGCTGGACGCCGCCGACACCTACGTGCAGGAGCTTACATTCCACTCGGCTCGAGTGGGCGAGCTGCGAGCCGACCTCTCGTATCTAGCTGAGGCCGACGATCCCGAGAGCGTCTTCTGGCTGGACGTACGGACCTACCGTGACGTCTTCGAGTGCCAGCTGAAGAGCGCGCCGGTGAGTATCGCGAGCCAGATGAACGACTTCCTCTACTCCCGTGTGGACTCGCTGGTAGCGACGTCGGCCACGATGACGGTCGACGGCAGCTTCGACTTCGTAATGGAGAGGCTCGGCCTCGATCTCATCCCGGACTGGAAGGTCATAACGAAGGACGTCGGGAGTCCTTACGACTACGACGCGCAGTCGCTCGCCGTGGTCGCTGGTTACCTTCCCCAGCCGTCGTCGGCGGGGTTCAACAACACGGTCGCGAAGCTGGTGGTGAGACTGGCTGAGCGCGCTGAGGGCGGCACGCTCGTGCTCTTCACGTCGCGGTCGTCGCTCGACGCCGTCTTCAAGGCGGCGCTCGACCCTCTGACCGCTAGAGGGAAGCTCGTTCTGGCGCAGGGCCACGGTGGAGCGGCGTCAGCGCTTCTCGAGCAGTTCGCAAGAGAAGTGGACTCGGTCCTTCTTGCCACCAGCAGCTTCTGGGAGGGTGTGGACGTCCCCGGCCGCTCCCTCGAACAGCTGGTCATCGTCAAGCTGCCGTTCCCTGTCCCGAGGGACCCCGTCGTCGAGGCGCACTGCGAGCGCTACGAGGCCGACGGCGAGAACTCGTTCTCGCGCTACATGATACCGAGAACGGCGATCAGGCTGCGCCAGGGCTTCGGTCGGCTCATCCGCTCGACAACGGACTCGGGCGCTGTTATCTTCCTTGACAGCAGGCTGTCGACGCGGTCCTACGGCGACCGGCTGCTCGAGCAGCTCCCGACCCGCACCGTCATCGTCGACTCCGAGTCAGAACTGATGACGGAGCTGTCGGGCATACACGCGGGGCACTCGGCGCCCTGAAGCCCGCGATCCGCTGGCGCTACGTGTGCCGCGTCCCGACGCCCGCGAGCCGCGGGCGCTACGCGCGCCGGCGCCCCGACGCCGGCGGGCCGAGAGCGCCCCGGGTATCAAGTCACCGACTGACCGTACGAGGAACAGGAACGAAGCAACATCACGGAGGTGTGCAAGATGTCCAAGATGAAGGGAGCGCGCGAGGTCAGGGCGCCCCGCGGGGGAGAGCTCTCCTGCAAGGGGTGGCTTCAGGAGGCGGCGCTCAGGATGATATCGAACAACCTCGACCCGGACGTCGCTGAGATCCCGGACGAACTGGTCGTCTACGGGGGCACCGGCCGGGCGGCTCGAAGCTGGGACGCGTTCGACGCGATAGTCGAGACGCTCAAGGACCTCGAGGCCGACGAGACGCTTCTGGTCCAGTCGGGGAAGCCGGTAGGGGTCTTCCGCACTCACACCGACGCGCCTCGAGTTCTCATCGCCAACTCGAACCTCGTCGGAGACTGGGCGACGTGGGACAAGTTCCGCGAGCTGGAGCGGAAGGGTCTCATCATGTACGGCCAGATGACGGCCGGAAGCTGGATCTACATCGGGACGCAGGGCATTCTGCAGGGGACCTACGAGACGCTCGCGGAGCTCGCGCGCCAGCACTTCGGCGGGAGTCTCTCGGGGACGATCACTCTGACCGGCGGGATGGGCGGCATGGGCGGGGCGCAGCCGCTCGCCGTAACGATGGGCGGCGGCGTCTGCCTCTGCGTGGAGGTCGACCGCGACAGGATCCAGAAGAGGCTGGACACCGGATACTGCGACCGCATGACCGAGGACCTCGACGAGGCGCTTTCCTTGGCCGACAACGCGAAGGCCGGAGGGGAGGCGCTGTCGATAGGTCTCGTGGGCAACTGCGCCGACGTCCTGCCGGAGCTGGTCGAGCGAGGCTTCGTTCCTGACGTCGTCACCGATCAGACCTCGGCGCACGACGCCCTGACCGGCTACGTGCCAGGCGGGATGTCGTACTCCGACGCGCTCAAGCTCCGTGACAGCGACCCCGACCGATACGTCGAGCTGTCGATGGAGTCGATGGCGCGGCACGTGCGGGCGATCCTCGACTTCCAGCGTGCGGGCTCGGTCGCCTTCGACTACGGTAACAACCTGCGCGGGCAGGCGCTGGACGCCGGGGTGGAGAACGCGTTCGACTACCCGGGGTTCGTCCCCGCGTACATCAGGCCGCTCTTCTGCGAGGGGAAGGGCCCGTTCCGCTGGGTCGCGCTCTCGGGCGACCCCGAGGACATCTACAAGACGGACGATACGGTCCTCCGGCTCTTCCCGGAGGACGAGGCGCTCTGTCGCTGGATCAAGATGGCCCGTGAGAAGGTCCACTTCCAGGGCCTTCCGTCCCGTATCTGCTGGCTGGGCTACGGCGAGCGCGCCCGCTTCGGCCTCGAGCTCAACCGGATGGTGGGCGCGGGCGAGCTCAGCGCGCCCATCGTCATCGGGCGCGACCACCTCGACAGCGGTTCCGTCGCCTCGCCCTACCGCGAGACCGAGGGCATGAAGGACGGCAGCGACGCGATAGCCGACTGGCCGGTCCTCAACGCGCTCCTGAACGCCGTGGGCGGCGCGACTTGGGTGTCGTTCCATCACGGGGGCGGCGTGGGCATAGGCAAGTCGCTGCACGCCGGCATGGTCATTGTAGCCGACGGCACCGATGAGGCGGCCGCCAGGCTCGAGCGCGTTCTGACCTACGACCCGGGCACGGGCATCATGAGGCACGCGGACGCCGGATACGAGAAGGCGGTCGAGTGGGCGAAGAAGAGCGGTGTGAAGATCCCGATGCTGAAGTAGATGCGCGGTCCGGGGCGGGGAGGCTTCCCGCCGGGGACCTCGCGCGAACGGGGGGCACGTGGCGGACCTGGTCGTCAGGAACATAGGGCAGCTTCTCACGATGCGCGGACCGGACGGCCCGCGCCGCGGCGGCGACATGCGCGAGACGGGACTCGTCGAGAACGGCGCAGTCTTCGCGCGCGACGGGAAGGTGGTGGCCGCCGGGCCCTCGGGAGACGTTCTCCCTTCGTCCGGCCCCGACGCCGTCGAGGTCGACGCCGGGGGCCGCGTGGTGACGCCGGGGATCGTGGACCCGCACACGCACGCGGTCTTCGCGGCGACGCGAGAGGCCGAGTTCGCGATGCGCGTCGAAGGGAAGACCTACGAGGAGATCGCCGAGGCCGGAGGCGGCATACGTTCGAGCGTCCGCGCCCTGCGGGCCGTCGACCCCGACCTCCTGCTGGCGAACGGACGTCGCACGCTCGACAGGATGCTCGCGCACGGCACCACTACCGTCGAGGTCAAGAGCGGATACGGTCTCTCGCTGGACGCCGAAATGAAGATGCTTCGTGTCGCCTCGGAACTCGGCGACACGCACACCATGGACGTCGTCCCGACGTTTCTCGGAGCGCACGAGTTCCCGGATGAGTGGCGGGACGACCGCGACGGCTACGTCGACCTCCTCGTCAACGAGATGATACCGGCGGTGGCGGGCGAGAAGCTCGCTAGATTCTGCGACGTCTTCTGCGAGGAAGGCGTGTTCACAGTCGAGCAGTCGCGAAGGGTTCTCGAGGCCGCCCGAGAGCACGGAATGGAGCCGAAGCTCCACGCGGACGAGCTGCACTCCGGAGGCGGAGCCGAGCTGGCCGCGGAACTCGGCGCCACGTCGGCCGATCACCTTGTCTGCGCGTCCGACGCGGGCATCTCCGCCATGGCCGAAGCGGGAGTGGTGGCGGTGCTGCTGCCGGGCACAACGCTCTCGCTCGGCAAGCGCGACTTCGCGCCCGCTCGGAAGATGGTGGATGCCGGCGTTCCTGTCGCGCTCGCCACAGACTGCAACCCGGGCAGCTCGATGACGGAGTCGATGCAGATCATCCTGGCGCTGGCGAGCATGGTGATGCGAATGACGCCGGAGGAGGCGCTCGTCGCCGCTACGGTCAACTCGGCGTGCGCGCTGCGCGCCGAGAGCGTTCTGGGTAGCCTGGCGCCCGGGAAGCAGTGCGACCTGGTCGTCTGGGAGGTGGACGACTACCGGGCGATCCCGTACCACTACGGGGTCAACCTGGTGGAGGCGGTCGTCAAACGGGGCGAGGTCGTGACGCGGAGGACGCAGTAGCGCCTCGCGGAACAGGGGAATCCAGAGAAGGACACGTCACGGAGGGTAGACATGAAGCTGGTCGAGTGCGTTCCCAACTTCAGTGAGGGCAGGCGGCCCGAGGTGCTCGACGAGATCGTCGGGAAGATGACGGAGGTTCCCGGCGTCAGGCTCCTGGACAAGGAGATGGACGCCGACCACAACAGGGCCGTCGTGACGATCGTCGGCGAGCCGGAGGCGGTCATCGAGGGCGCCTTCCGCGGAGTGGCTAAGGCGGCTGATCTCATCGACCTGACCACGCACGAGGGAGAGCACCCGAGGATGGGGGCGACCGACGTGGTGCCGTTCGTGCCGGTCAAGGGCGTCAACATGGACGACTGTGTGGAACTGGCCAGGAAGCTCGGAGAGCGGGTCGGGAGCGAGCTCGAGATCCCCGTCTTCCTGTACGAGGCCGCCGCGACGCGGCCGGAGCGCCAGAACCTGGCCAAGGTCCGGAAGGGGCAGTTCGAGGCGCTGTGCGAGGAGATAGGGGACAATCCGGCTAGGGACCCGGACTTCGGACCCTGCAGGATCCACCCGACCGCGGGCGCGACCGCCATCGGCGCGCGGCCCTTCCTGGTCGCGTACAACATCAACCTGGGGACCGACGACGTCTCGATAGCGAAGACAATCGCCAAAGCGATCCGCCACTCGGGCGGGGGCTTGAGGCACGTCAAGGCGATGGGATTCGAGATCAAGGACAGGGGCATCGTCCAGGTCTCGATCAACATGGTCAACTTCAAGGGAACGCCGCTCTTTCGCGCGTTCGAGATGGTGAAGAGCGAGGCGGAGCGCTACGGCGTTCCGGTGATAGGCAGTGAGATCGTCGGTCTGGTGCCGGCCGACGCGCTGGTTGACACCGCCGAGTTCTACCTGCGGCTCGAGAGCTTCGACAGAGGACAGGTGCTGGAGAATCGCCTGGCGGAAGGTGAGGAGGACGAATGACCGAGCTGAACGCGTTCCTGGGTGAGCTGGCGTCCGACGCCCCGACTCCAGGCGGAGGGAGCGTTGCCGCGCTATGCGGCGCGATCGGCGCCGCGCTCAACTCGATGGTGGCCAACCTGACCATAGGCAAGAAGAAGTACGCCGAGTTCGAAGAGGAGATGAGAGAGAACCTCGCCAACACAGAGACGCTCCGCCTGGAGCTCGCGCAGATGGTCGACGAGGACGCGGAGGCCTTCAACAAGGTCATGGCCGCGCTGAAGATGCCAAAGGACACAGACGACGAGAAGGCCGCGCGCAGAAAGGTGCTCCAGCAGGCGCTGGTCGACGCGGCCACGGTGCCCCTGGCCGTAATGGAGATGTGTCTCGGCGTCATCAGGCTGGCGAAGCCCGTGGCCGAGAAGGGCAACGTCAACGCCGTCTCCGATGCGGGGGTAGCGGCTCTCGTGGGACGTGCCGGCGTCCACGCGGCGAAGCTCAACGTCATGATCAACCTCGGGGGCATCCGGGCGGAGGAACACCGGCCGTTCGTCGACAAGGCGCGGGCGGCGCTCGATGAGCTGACTGCGCAGGCCGACGCCGCGTGCGAAGAGGTGATGGCGATCGTACTGCCGAAGGTCTCCTGAGGGGGGAGGTTCGAGATGGCCGAAGAGCGTCGGGTTTCGCGGCGGGTCCGCTCGCTGGCGGTGGCCGTGCCGATTCTGCTGATGGCGCTCGCTGGTTGTGCGTCCACCGCGTCGGACGGCGATGTGGCCGGAGGTGAGACGGCGTACCCGACGGACGAACGTCCCATGAGCTCCATGGAGCTCATCGAGGCCGACGTCACTGCCGGCGTGCTCGAGTACTCGACGGCCATGCTCTACAAGGTCTACGTGATGTTCGAGCCGGAGAGCCTGCCGCCCGAGTATCAGAGCGACGTCCCGTCCAAGTGCGGGACACCGGTCATCTCCGAGGTCCAGCGCAACTGGAACATGCTGTCGCCGGATGACCGCGCCGAGATAGCGCAGTACATCGAGCCGGTCGGCATGCCTGGCGACGATGACACTCAACTCGACGACGTCACCCCGGACAGGCTCGACCATGAGCGAGAGAAGCTCGACTAGCCCCGCCGGGAGCGCGCACGGAGGGGCGACCTCGGCGCGTGGCCTCATGGGGACGCGCACGGCGGCGACAGCCGTATTCACGGCGCTGGCCGTCGCGCTCGGCTACCTGCTGCTCTCCGTGCCCAACGTCGAACTCCTGACGTTCACCGTGTTCGCCTCCGGCGTGGCTCTCGGCCGCTGGCGAGGCGCGCTGATCGGCGCCCTGGCGATGGCCATATACTCCGGTCTGAATCCCTACGGCTTCGGTTTCGCCGTACCCACGCTGTACGCGGCTCAGATCGCAGCGACCGCACTGACCGGCCTGGCCGGAGGCCTCGCGGCGCCGCTGTGGAGAGGTCGGGCTCCTGGCCCCGCGGTCCTGGCCGTGGCGTCTGGCGGCCTCGGTCTCCTCACGACCCTCGTTTACCAGTGCGCCGTCGTAGTGGGGCTGGCAGCGATGAGCCCGGAGTTCCGCACGGGGGCCGTCGCGGTCATCCTGTCGAACGCCTTCTTCTCTGTGCTGCATCTTGTGTCGAACACCGTCATCTTCGCCGCTCTGGGGCCGACGGTCCTCCCCGGCGTGGTGCGGCTGGCCGACGAGCGCTTCGGCGGCGCGTGCGCCGGCGCGGACGAGGGGAGGGCCGCCCATTGACGCAAGCGTCGTTGGTATCGCTGGCGGTCCTGGTGCTGCTGGGCGTGTCGGGCGAGCCGTCGGCGGGGCAGTCCGCTCCGCAGACCGGTGGCCCGCTGACCGGAGAGCACGGGGCGCGCGCTGACGTCGGGCGCCCGGAACTCGAGGACGACCACTCGGACACGGCCGCGGCGCAGTCCGGAGCGGCGGTCGCGGGGCACTCGCACGAGCTGTCGGCGGGCGGCGACGTGAGGGTGGTCATGGACTTCGGAGCGTGGTCGGCGCCTTCCGCGCCGCGCGGACTGCGAGGCGTCGGCAGCGGAGTCCCGGGCCACTGGTTCTCCGTAGCCCGCGGGGCGCTACCCGCCACTCTGACGGCGGTCTCGCTGCGCGGAAGGTCGGCGGAGGACTGGGTCGATGGCGGGCTGGACCTGCTTTCGGCGTCGTCGCCCGCGGCCGGCGCGCTGTTGGTTCCCGCGGGTCACGACCTCTCGCGCTGGCCTGTGCGGACCGCGGAATGGCCGGTCTGGCGGGAGTGGCCGCGCCTGTCTGTGGATATGCGCCCGATACGCCGTCCGGGGCAGGTCCCTTTCTCCCGCGTCGTCGCCTCGACGGGGTCCTACGGCCGGTCGACCTTCGGCGCGGAGTTCGGCCGACGCTTCGAGGGCGGCGGGGCCGTGTTCGGCGCCTTCGAGAACGAGCAGGAGGGATCGCGGTTCAGAGAGGGCGACAGCGCTGTCGAACGCGCCTGCGGCTCGGCGCTCGCCTTCCTGGACGGAGGATGGACCCTGGAGGTAGGCGGTTCCCGCACGGCCACCGACAGAACCACGCCGGTGGCCGGAGGCTCGACCGCGACAATGCGGCGCGAGCACATACGCTCCGACCACTTCGTCAGGGGAGCCTCGGACGCGTTCCACGTCGAGCTTTTCCATACGGACTCGTGGCTCGGCTCGTCGGGCAAGGCGGTCAAGACGGTCCGTGACGGCGTGTTCGTCTCCGCTGAAGGCGCTGGTCCCGTCGGCCGCGCGTCTCTCGAGGTATCGCGACTCGCGGCTTCGGGCGGTCTCCTCGCTGAGAACGATGAGGCGGTCCAGGCACGGCTGGAGGCCGCGCGGAGGTTCGAGCTGGCCGGTCGGCCACTGGAGATCGCCGCCGGCGCCGAGCTTCTGGACGGCAGGACGGTACCGCTGTTGGCGGCGCGGCTCGTCGATGAGAGCGGCGGAAGGGCTTGGTCGGTCGACGCTTCGCTCTCCGGACGGCATCCCACCGCGCTCGAGCGGCTGGCCGGCTCGTGGACGGCACCGGGAGTCGATGTCGCGCTCTCGGGCAACCGCGAACTGGACCCCGAACGCGCCGTTGCTCTGTCGGCATCGTGGCGCACGGGCGACCCGATGCGCGTCGGGGCGAGCGGGCAGGTGGTGCGCGTGCTCGACGCCATCGTGCTGGAGGAGACCTATTCGTCGGCCGCGACGCCGACGAACGCGGACGCGGAGGACGGCGCTGCGTTCTGGATCTGGGCTGACGTCGGCGACACCGCCGGCATCCGATGCGCCGTAGACGCCGCGGTGACGCTCGTGGAGGAAGACGGCGCCCTCAACGCGAACGCGCCGGTGCCCGTCACCTCGAGCGCCGCCCGCGTCTCGGTGCCTCTCAGCCTGTTCGAGGACTACGTGCGGGGTCGGCTCGGCGCCGAACTCACACACGAGTACGGCCTGGCTCGCGGTCCCTGGCTGGGACTGCTGGACGACTCGCGGCTGTCGCTCTCACTGGCGGCGACGGCGGGGGTCGGCTCGGCGCGTCTGTACGTCCGATTCGACAACGTTCTCTCGACCGACACCGAGCGCGTGCCGGGGCTCGACCCGGGCGACGTCTCTTTGTCGGCCGGTTTCTCCTGGCGCTTCCTCGACTGATCGCCCGTTCGGCAGCGCTCAGACAAGAGTGGTAGGCCGCCGAAGCTCGGGCGCGGCGGCGCCAACGCTGCCGCTCAGTTGTTGCCGCGCGGCCCCTGCCGCACGGCCGCTCCATCCCCTCACCCCTTCGACAGCACGGCAGGAAGGCCGGACTCGGTGCCCTCGAGGAGCCCACGGGCGTGGGCCTGCGGGCGTGGCGGGCGTCGGCCAACTTTGATTTGCATTGCGTTTTGCAATACGTTAGATTCAGGCTCCGGCGGGGAGGAAGGGATGAGGGGCGTGTTCACGCGCGAGGAGCGGGCCGTAGTGCTGTTCCTTACGCTCTCGCTGCTGGTGGGATCGGCGATCGTCCGGGCCGGGAGGGTCTTCCCCTCCGTCGTCCCGGACTTCGGCAGCATCAAGGCAGCAGAGGCGGACGCCCCTGAGGAGGCGCCGCCGCCCGGGCCGGTCGACGTCAACTCCGCCGGAGCGGACGAGCTGGTCCGGCTTCCGGGCATCGGTCCGGTCCGCGCCGCCGGCATCTTGCGCCTCCGTGACGAACTCGGCGGTTTCGCGACGCTGGAGCAGCTGCTCGAGGTCAGGGGTATCGGCCCGGTGACGCTCGAGAAGCTCCGGCCGGAGGCGGTCGTGGGCACAGCCCGCTCAGCCGCGGACACGAACGCCGCCCGGGCCGACACAGTGGACCAACCGGTCGGCCCCACCGCCGCTCCCCAGGCTCCGGCAGACGCCGGGGCCCGGAAACGATCGGGAGGGGACGGCCGCCACCGAGGACCGTGAGGGCCAGAGACGTGAGAGAGAGCTTCCCGCGCACTCGAACCGTCATCGTGGCGAGACTCATCGTCGCCGCGGCCATCGTGCTGACGGCGCTCGTCGGAGGCTCGGACGTCGCCCTGCCCGCCGTCATCGCCCTCGGCGGCATAGCGGTCGCCCTGACCGCGGTCTACTTCTTCTGGCTGGCCACAGGGAAGCACGGCAGGCTTCTGCTGCTCGTACAGTGCGCCGTGGACATCGTCTTCATCACGCTGGTCGCTCACTTCTCAGGCGGGCTGGCCAGCCCGTTCAAGCTCCTCTACTTCCTGCCGGTCATCGTGGCCGCGGGTAGGCTGGGTCTCGGCCCCGGGCTCGGCATCGCGGGCGGCGCCGTGCTCGGGCACGTGGTCCTCGCGCTGACCGGGAGGACCGCGTGGAGCTACCTGATGGAGTCCGGCGCCGTCGCCGAGATCATCACGCTTCTGATATCGCTCCTGCTGGTAGCGCTGCTCGAGGGACACCTGGCGCGCAAGGCGGGCGAGAGCCAGGACAGGCTCGAGGCGACGCGCTCGGAACTCGACACGGCCGAGCTCCGCATAGCGGAGATCCTCGGCAGCATGAACAGCGGCCTCGTGCTCGTCGACAGCGCCGGTCTGGTCGCGTACCTCAACCGGACCGGGGAGACCATCCTCGGAGTGGACGAAGCGAAGGCCAGGGGGAACGACTACCGCGTCGTGTTCGCCGACGTCCCGGCGTTCTGCGAACACATCTCAGCGGCGCTGGACGCCGGTCGGCCGGAGGCGAGGGTCGAGCTGTTCGTCAAGCGTCCCGGCCGTGTCAGCACGCCGGTCGGCCTCTCGACCTCCATACTCCGGGGGGACGACGGCGCTGACCGAGGCGTCATCGCGATCTTCCAGGACCTGACCGAGGCGCGCCGCATCGAGGAGCGGCTGAGGCACGACGACCGGCTGACCGCGCTCGGCGAGTTCGCGGCCGGCGTCGCCCACGAGATACGAAACCCGCTCTTCGCCATAAAGGGGTCGGTCGACATGCTGAAGGAGACCGCGGAGCCCACGGGAGAGGACGCGAAGCTGCTCGCGCTGGTCTCTCGCGAGACCGACCGCCTGAACACGCTGCTGCAGGACGTGCTCCACTACGGAAGGATGGAGTCGGGTGAGCGGGAGATAGTCGATTTCGACGCCATCGTCAGAGAGGTGGCCGAGACGGCTCGGGCCCATCCCTCGATGACCGAGGACGTCGATCTCCGAGTGACGGATGGCGGTCGGCCCGAGGGCGCGGTCAACGCCGAGCAGATCCGCCGCGCGCTACTCAATCTGACGATCAACGCGGTCGAGGCCGTCGAGGGACACGGGCACGTGAGTCTCTCGGCGGTGGGGGGCGACGGCTTCGAGTCTCGCGGGCTCTCAGGGGCTCCGGGATGCGACGTCGCTCTCATTGTCGAGGACGACGGCGCGGGCATCCCGGCGGACAGGCGTGACGAGGTCTTCCAGCCCTTCCGGACGACGAAGAAGGGCGGCACGGGGCTGGGGCTCGCGATCGTGGACAAGATCGTCCAGGCGCACGGCGGCCGGATCACCGTGACGAGCGAGCCCGGTGGGGGCACCAGGTTCATCATGTACCTGCCCGGGTAGCCACCCGCGGCAGGCGGCGCGCGGCGCCGCGAGGACGTGGCGCGACGGTTCGTGGACGCGGCAACTCAGGGACGGACAACCCGGAAGGAAGTGTCAGATGGCAGAGGGCAGGATACTCATCATTGACGATGAGGACAGCATCAGGGACTACCTCTCGATGATGCTCGAGCGCGAGGGCTACGAGGTCTCGTCGAGCGAGAACGGCAAGAAGGCGCTCAAGCTCTACTCGAAGAAGGCCTACGACTGCGTCATCACGGACATCCAGCTCCCGGGCATGTCGGGTCTGGAGATCCTGACGTCGCTTCGCGAGAGCGACCCCACGCTGCCTGTCATCATCATCACCGGCCACGCGTCGCAGGAGTCGGCGATCGAGGCGCTGAACATGGGCGCCTTCTACTACCTGCTCAAGCCAGTGTCCAACGAGGAACTCAAGCAGGTCGTCCGCACTGCCCTGGAGGTCAGGAAGCTCAAGGACGAGAACGTGGACCTCGAGAGAGCGCTGCAGGCGACGGGCGAGAGGGAGATGGTGGGGGACAGCGGGTCGATGACGTCAGTCTTCGACCTGATCGACAGGGTCGCCAAGACGTCGAGCACGGTTCTGCTCTACGGCGAGAGCGGGACCGGCAAAGAGCTCGTAGCGCGCGCCATCCACACAAGGAGCGCGCGGGCCGACAAGCGGTTCGTGACCATCAACTGCGGCGCGCTTCCGGAGACGCTTCTGGAGAGCGAGCTCTTCGGGCACGTGAAGGGGTCGTTCACGGGCGCCGTTCGCGACAAGCGCGGTCTCTTCGTAGTGGCCGAGGGCGGGACGTTCTTCCTCGACGAGGTCGGGGAGACGTCGACCGCGATCCAGGTCAAGCTGTTGCGAGTTCTGCAGGAGCGAGAGGTCGTTCCGGTGGGTGGCACCAAGCCGACGAAGGTCAACGTCAGGGTCATCGCCGCGACTAACGCCGATCTCGAGAAGGCCGTGAAGGACGGCGGCTTCCGGGCGGACCTCTACTACAGGCTCAACGTCATTCCCATCACCATTCCGCCGCTCAGGGAGCGCAAGGAGGACATACCGCTTCTGGTGGAGCACTTCCTGGAGAAGGTGGCCGGTTCGGCCAAGCACATCTCCGAAGAAGCGATGGACATTCTGAAGAGCTACGACTGGCCGGGCAACGTCAGGGAACTCGAGAACATCATAGAGCGCGCGGTGATACTCCAGGACGGGGACGAGGTGACGGCAGAGAGTCTCAACGTCTCGATCTTCCCCGAGCGGCTCAAGAAGCAGGCTCGGGCGTCGTCCTCAGGAGGACTGGGCGTGTCGGGCATCACCCTCGAGGAACTCGAGCAGCGGTATCTTCTCCAGACTCTCGAGGAGACCGGCTGGAAGAAGAAGAACGCGGCCGAGATACTGGGCATCAACCCGTCGACCCTCTACCGTAAGCTCCAGCGATACGGCATGGACCGGGACGGAGACGGTGATGAGTAGCCTTCCCGCGGCGCGGGCCGCGGGACCGGCTGCGGCGACCGCATCGAGGCAGCCGTGCGGGTGATAGCAGGGAGCAGGCGCGGCCGCTTGATACGCACGCCCCCGGGTGACTCGGTGCGGCCGACCTACGACCGGGTCAGAGAGTCGCTATTCGCGATACTGGAGCCCGAGCTGCAGGGCGCCTCAGTCCTGGACCTCTTCGCGGGGTCGGGAAGCCTGGGCATCGAGAGCCTCTCCCGAGGGGCCGGCTCAGCGACCTTCGTCGAGAAGGACCCCTCGGTGCTGCGCGTCGCCCGGCGCAACGTCGACGACCTCGGGCTCGCCGACTCGAGCAGGCTGATCAGGGGCGACGCGATGCAGCTCCTTGCGGGGGTCGTGCCGGGCTCGCCGTTCGACGTCGCGTTCGTCGACCCGCCCTACGCGTCGGGACTGGCGCCCGTAGCGGTGCGCGCGCTCGACGAGTCGGGCCTGCTCGCCGACGGCGCTGTGGTCGTCGTGGAGCACGCGACGAGCAACGAGCTGGACGAGACCGTCGGCCGGCTGACGCGGGTAAGGTCGAAACGATACGGAAGCACTGCAGTGGACTTCTACGAGACCCGAGCCGCGCGCCCGGGCGGGGAGGAACAGACGTGAGGCGAGCGCTCTATCCAGGCACCTTCGATCCCGTTACGAACGGACACCTCGATCTGGTCAAACGGGCGCTCCGGCTCTTCGACGGTGTGACCGTCGCCGTCGGGACCGCGAGCGGGAAGTCTCCCATGTTCTCTGTCGAGGAGCGCGTCGCGTTCATCAAGGATGCGGTTCGCGATCTCGACGGCGTGGAGGTCGTCCCCTTCGACGGTCTGCTCGTGGACACGGTCGAGAGCACGGGTGCCGTCGCCATCATGCGCGGCCTGCGCGAGGTCTCGGACTTCGAATACGAGTTCCAGATGGCTCTGATGAACCGCCGCCTGGCCCGGGACATCGAGACCGTCTTCCTCATGCCGAGCCTGAGCTACATCTACCTGGACTCGACCATCATCAAAGAGGTGGCGCTCCTTGGAGGCAACCTAGGCGGCCTGGCGCCGGAACCCGTCCTGCGCGCGCTGGAAGCCAAGCGGGCGGCGCGCCGGGCGTGACCGGCGTGCCGGACGGAGGGCCGCGGCCCCCGGAGGCGACCTGATGCTCATCGACACCGCGACCATCGAGGTCAGGGGCGGCAACGGGGGAGACGGCTGCGTCAGCTTCCGCCGGGAGAAGTACGTGCCCCGCGGCGGACCTAACGGCGGCGACGGCGGCCACGGAGGCAGCGTGGTACTGGAGGCCGCGCGCGGTCTGTCCTCCCTGATGGACTTCCGATACAGACGACACTACAAGGCCGAGAAGGGCCGGAACGGCAGCGGCGCGAACCGCCGGGGCAGGGACGGCGAGGACGTGGTTCTGCTCGTGCCGCCCGGCACCATCGTCCGGGACCACGAGACGCAGGACGTGCTCGCCGACCTCGACGAGCACGGCGCGCGCCTGGTCGTGGCGAAGGGAGGTCGCGGGGGTCGGGGGAACGCCAGGTTTGCGACGCCGGTCGAACAGGCGCCACGCAAGTCGGAACCGGGACGCGCCGGCGAAGAGCGCGTAATAGACCTCGAGCTCAAGCTACTCGCCGATGTCGGTCTCGTAGGACTGCCGAGCGCCGGCAAGTCGACGCTTCTGTCTCGCGTCAGCGCGGCGCGACCGAAGACCGGCGACTACCCCTTCACTACACTCAGTCCAGTGCTCGGCATCGTCGGACACGGTTCGGCAGACAGCTTCGTAATGGCGGACCTTCCCGGTCTGATCGAGGGCGCGAGCGAGGGCAAGGGTCTGGGGCACCGGTTCCTTAGGCACATCGAACGGACGAGGGTGCTCGTCATTCTGCTCGACTCGTCGAGCGAGACCCTGGACGACGACTACCGCACGCTCGTCGAGGAGCTCACGAGCTACGGGCAGGGCGTGTCCGAGAAGCCCAGGGTCGTGGCGCTGAACAAGATCGACCTCTTCCCGGACGGGGACGCGCCGTCTGGCGTCTTCGGAGGCGAGGAGGTCTTCGCAGTGTCGGGCATGAGCGGCGCGGGCCTCGAGGGGCTGACGCGCGCGCTGGTCCGGATGCTCGCGAGACTAGAGGACTGAGCCGGCCGCGGGGTCGGCCGTGGTCTCCCCCTGGGAAGGGTGGTGGTAGTGGTGAAGGAAAGGGAGGCCGCAATGGCCGTCGCGCTCAGCCGTGGGGTCGGTCCCGCGGAAGCGGCGAGAATGCTCGGAGAGCACGGGACGTATCGAGCGGTGGTGGCCGCCGCCGCCCGACAGACTCGTTTCCTCGGGACGATGCACGCCGACGCCGCGGGTGCGATACGCGCGAGCGTCGAGAGCGGCGAGTGGACCTCGGAACTCGAGAGGATGTCAAGAGCGGGCGCGCGCTTCGGCCTGCCCGGAGAGGATGACTACCCGGACGCGCTACGCGAGATCTCGAGACCTCCGGTGGGGATCTACGTAGAGGGTGACCCGCTCCGCCTCCTCGAACCGATGGTCGGTATCGTGGGCACCCGAACACCCACGCCGCGTGGCGCGGCCGTTGCGACCGGGCTCGCGGCCGATCTCGTCCGGGAGGGCGTCACAGTCGTAAGCGGGATGGCGCGGGGCGTGGACAGCAGCGCGCACAGGGGGGCGCTCGACGCGGGGGGCAGGACAGTGGCGGTCCTCGGATGCGGGCTAGCCCACACCTACCCGCCGGAGAACGCCGGGCTGAGGCGAGAGATAGCGGCGAGGGGCGCCGTGGTCAGCGAGTTCCCTCTGCGCGCGGAGCCGCTTCCCGGGCGGTTTCCGAGACGCAACCGCATCATATCGGGGCTTTCGGCCGGCGTAGTGGTGGTCGAGGCGGCGGCGAGGAGCGGGGCGCTCATTACCGCGGCGCGCGCGCTGGAGCAGGGGCGAGAGGTGTTCGCAGTGCCGGGTCCGGTGGACGAGCCGCTGTCGGCGGGACCCAACAGGCTGATAAAGGCCGGCGCGCGACTCGTTGAGGACGCGCGCGATGTGTTAGACGAGCTCGCGGCCGCTTGGGGACCGTTCCCTGTGCCGAGAGCGGAGTGGCCCGCCGCTGGTCCGGGGCGAACGGAAGCGACGGCAGGCTCCTCCGACCTGGATGCGGAGGGCGGGGGACCGGCCGGCGCCGGCCTGCCCGGCCGACTGACCGCGCTCCTGACGCTCACTCCGGTCTCCGTGGACGAGCTGGTCGGCGCGACGGGCGCAGCGGTGCCGGAAGTGCTCTCGGCCCTCCTGCGGCTCGAGCTCTCCGGCCACGCGGAACGGGCGCCGGGCGCCCGGTACGTGGCGGGACCCAGGGCGAGGGCGAAACGGAAGCGATAGGGACCGACAGACGCGGCGAGTCCAGCGTCTGAGGTCGACGGGGGAACTGCATGCGCACGGACGGACGCGCGAGGGTGGCGATAGCCAGGTGCGAGACCTACGATCGGGACGAGGTAGGGCGGGCGGTCCGAGAGGTCATCGAGCACCTCGGCGGCATGTCGCGCTTCGTCTCTCCCGGTGAGAAGGTGCTCCTGAAGCCCAACCTCCTGTCGGCGAAGGGACCGGAGCGAGCCATCACGACGCACCCGGCCGTGCTCGAGGCGCTCATCGATTCCGTCAGGGCCGCCGGAGGCGACCCGTCGATGGGCGACAGCCCCGGCGGCGCTCTGCGCGGGGTCGAGAGGCTGTGGAGGAACACGGGGATGTCCGAGCTGTCGGAACGGACCGGCGTCCCCCTGGTCAACTTCGAGGCCTCTGGCTCGCGAGAGGTGAAGGGCCGCCACCGGTCGTACATGATCGCCGAGCCGGTGCTCGATGCGGACGTCGTGATCAACGTCCCGAAGATGAAGACACACGTCCTCACCCTCTACACCGGCTGCATCAAGAACATGTTCGGTTCGATACCTGGGTTCGGAAAGGGCCGTCTGCACAACCTCGCGCCGCGCCCCGCGCCTTTCAGCAGGCTCGTGGTCGACGTGTTCTCCCTCGTGCCTCCGAGGCTCCATGTCATGGACGCCGTCCTCGCCATGGAGGGCAACGGCCCCTCCGGCGGCAAGGCGAGAAAGGTCGGAGCGATCGTCGGCGGATCGGACCCCGTGGCGGTCGACACCGTCGTCGCCGGGATGATGGGCTATCGGGACGGCGCGGTACCGACGACCCGGTTCGCGGCGGAGCGCGGGCTGGGCACGGACAGGCGCGAGGACATAGAGGTCGTGGGAGAGCCGCCTGAGAGCTTCGACCTGAAGGACTTCGCGCTGCCGGGCACCACGCTGCTGAACTTCATCCCCGCGCCCGTCGTCCGGGCGCTCAAGCCCTGGATCTGGGTCTACCCCACGATGTCGAAGGAGCGCGGATGCCGGGCAGAGGCCTGCGCTCTGTGCGTCAGAAGCTGTCCGGTCGACGCCATCGAGATGACGGACACCGGGCCGGTGGTCGACAGGAAGAAGTGCGTGGAGTGCCTGTGCTGCCACGAGGTGTGTCCCGAGGACGCCGTCGAGGTCAAGCTGTCGTGGCTCGCGAGCAAGTTCGCTTAGCGCGCGGCCAGGAGCCCTGATGCCGAAGAAACGCAAGACCACTCTGTCGCACCGGCTGGAGTACGCGGCCGGACGAGCGGCGCAGGCGCTGATCTGCGCCATGCCCTTGTCCTGGGCCCGGGAGACGGGCGCGGCCCTCGGCGGCTTCGCGTTCGACGTGCTCAGGATCCGCCGCGACGTGGTCATGGGACACCTGGAGCGGATCTTCGGCGACCGGCGCACGCGCGACGAACTGGTCGCCATCGCGCGCGAGTCCTACTGCAACTTCGGCCGGATGACGTTCGAGTACATGTGGTTCCCCCGCGTGCATCCGGAGAACGTGAGCGCGACCATGAGGGTCAGCGGAGGAGAGCACATCGACGCCGCCATCGAGGCGGGGAAGGGGGCCGTACTCGTCGCCGGACACTTCGGCAACTGGGAGACGCTCGCGATGCTCGCGAGCGTCGGCTACCCGATGACCTTTCTCGTTGGAGAGCAGCACAACATCCTTGTCGACGGGATGATGAACCGCCTGCGGTCCCGCTTCGGTGGCGAGCTCGTGCCGGTCACCGGGAACCTCATGGGAGTGCTCCGCGCGCTTCGCGCCAACAGGGTCGTCGGGCTTCTGTCCGACCAGGACGCGGGTCGCGACGGGGTGTTCGTGGAGTTCCTGGGCCGGACGGCGTCAACGCCCTACGGCCCCGCTCGCTTCTCCGAACGGACCGGAGCGGCCCTGTTGCCGTGCGCGGTGCTGCGGCACGAGGACGGCGTCAACGAGATCATCGTCTGTCCGCCCGTCCCGCCTCCTCCGGAGGACCTACCGCAGGAAGAACGTGTTCGTGAACTGACGCAGGGATACACGACGGCCTTCGAGGGGTTCATCCTCGAGCATCCCGAGCACTACTTCTGGATGCACAGGCGCTGGAAGACGAGACCGCAGGGAGCGGCGCCGGAGGAACGGCCGGAGGACTGAGTGAGACGGCCCCGCCGGCGTCCGGACCAGCGGGTGCCCGGACCCCAGGTTCGGCGGGTCGCCAGGTCCCGGGAGCGAGCGGTACGAAGAGAAGGCGCCGTCCACCGTGGACGGCGCCTCTCGGTCTCGCGCGGCCTAGTGGCCGTTCCCTCTGATCTCCTACGAGTTGAAGCCCACCGTGATGCCGAAACCCGTGTGCTTCTCGATGCTGGCACCCATGAGCGGGTAGTGCACGTCGACGCCTACGCGGACGCCGTTCTGGAACACGTAGTCCACGCCCGGGTTGATGAAGACGCCGCTCATCGCCGGCTCGTTCTCGCCGGGGACTTCGGACGGGATGGACTCACCGTCCTTGGTCGGTTCGGCGCCAAAGAACCCGTCGGCGCCCAGGCGCAGCTTCACCGCCTCGCCGATCCTGTGCGAGTACCCCAGGAGGAAGTGTATCTCGTCGCCGGGCTTGACGCCCGGGGCGTAGGAGACCTCGCCGACCACGTCGTCGTCCTCGCCCCGCTCCATCCTCAGCCTGTAGCCGAAGGCGACGTCGAGCAGCCCCTCGCCGGCCGGGAGACCGACCATGAGTGAGAGGTCGATGTCCGTCTGACCGGAGCCTAGTATCAGCTCCTCCTCTTCGGCCAGCACCTCGTCGTTGCCTGTCGGGAGCTTGGCCCCGAGACGGGCGGAAAGAACGGGTTCGTCCGAGAAGCTGTAGCGCGCCCACGCCCACGTGTCGCCGATGCCGGTGCCGGAGTAGTCGTCCTCTATGGACGCGAACTCCATGGTGTCCATCCTGAAGATGGGGGAGACTCCGACCTCGAGTCCCGGCGCTGGCACGTACCATATCTTCACCGGGAACCACTTGCCGGAGAACCTCGTGCCGTCGGGCCAGTCCTGCGACTCGCCGTCCGCATCGAACGCGCTGTCGGCGATGAAGAAGAGGGCGCTTCCCTCGATGCCGAACGAGGGCGCTTCCGCTACGGCGGCGGTGCCCCCCGTGTACAGCCTGTCGTAGGCCGACGCGCTCGTGGCCAGCGCGATGGCGAGCGCCAGTGCAAGTGCTGTCCGTACCATTCCCGGTCCTCCTGTTCGTGTCTCTGTAGACGTCGTCGCGGTCGGGCTACTGGAACCCGATCTGTTTGCCGGGCTGCTCAGGGCCGACCGACTTGATCTCTCCGTGTCTCTCCTCGTACTTGGCGATGTTGTCCTCGAGCGCCTTGACGAAGGCCTTGACATTCTGAGGGGCCATGATGATGCGCGCGTGGACCCTGCTCTTCTTGGCACCCGGCAGCACCCGGATGAAGTCCATCACGAACTCGGCGGGTGAGTGCGTGATCGCCGCGAAGTTCGCGTAGGTCCCCTCGGCCTCCTCAGGCCTCAGTTCGACGTTGATCTGCTTCTTCTGTTCAGGCATGAGCTCCTCACGGATCCGGTGAGAGTGACCGGGCGGTACCGGCCCGGCTCCCAGTGACCATATGGCCGGGTTGGAGTTCTGTCAAGTTCTTTCAATGTATGACGTTATGGCGACCCATAGCCGGTGTGACGCCCCCGCCGGCCAGACCCGGCGGCCGGGGGGGCAAGGGCCGGCAAAGGAGCGGCAGTGGCGGGACGCGAGCGGCCGTGGCCGGGGAGAGAGGACGCGACAGCGTGAAGTACCTAAGCGCGGCCACCGCGGAGCGGTGTGTCGACCGCTGGCGCCGCAGCGCCGGACACCAGCCGGTCTCCCCGGCGCCGGTCGGAACGCCTGGCGAGGCGCGCTCCGGCCGCGCCGGATTCCCGGACCGAGCGTCGGCCATGTTCAGCGCTTGTCGAAAATGACCACTGCCCTTGAATTAGGACGAGTTCAGACGGCGTCGTTCTTGGTGAACCTAGCCACAAAGCGGTGCAATTGTGGCATGCCGCACTATTCGCTTGACAGGTTTCGGGGGAGATGATATCTTGGGCGTGCATGATTGACATGTGGTGTAAACTGTGTTAATAGGACAACGTACTCACACGATCGTGTCGCGGCTTTGTCAGTTGTCCGAACTGTAGACTGGAGGGGCTATGGTCACGGAACTGAACAGGCTGGATACCGAGACGACCGCACCCGAGCTTGATCGCACCGAGGTCATCCAGGTCTACGAAGAGGTGTTCGGCGGTCGGCGGAGGCGGTTCCCCAACAACTTCTTCCACGGTGAAGAAGGCCGCGCCCGCGCCGCGATCATCACGCGCTATCTGCTGGAAGAGAAGCTCGGCATTGCCGTTGCCGACATTCCCCGCACGATCCACAAGAAGCTGTTCTACGACAACGGCCTCACCTGGATGCTGGGCAGCTGCTTTGACTGGTCGCCATACAAGGCCATCGACAACGCCTACCCCGGGCGATTCCACAAGTGGCAGTTCAATGTCAAGGGTATGTGGCAGGGTCCCGACCGCTTCAAGCTGGCGGCCGAGGCCACCCGCTGGATGATAGAGGAGGTCGAAGGAGTCAGCGTGGCGGACATCCCGTCCCGTATCTCCGCGACCACCTTCGGAAAGCACAACCTCCGCGGAATGCTCTCGGTCTGCTTCCGGGGCTCGTTCTTCAGGGCCATAGAGAACGCCTACCCCGGACGCTTCCATCCCTGGGAGTTCCGCAACGTCCCGAAGAACTTCTGGCAGGGCGAGCAGGGACTGGCGAACGCACGCAAGGCCACCCGCTGGCTCTGTGAGGAGAAGCTGGGCGTTCCTCGCGAACGGGTGTTCCAGGACGTGACGTATCACCTGTTCCGGGAGCACGGCCTCGGCGGCATGCTGACAGGCTGCTTCTCGGGTTCCTCGATCCAGGCGCTCCACAACGCCTACCCGGACCTGATGGTACCGAAGCACCCGAAGCGCAAGCCTCGCCGCAGGCGTACGATCGAGACTGTCAAGTTGACCGAGCCCTGATGCGCGCCACGGGCTTCGTTCGTATGGTGGGACCGGCCGATTCGCGAGAGCGGAGCGGCCGGTTCTCTTTGTAGGAGCGGTTCGAGGGCCGGCAGAGCGGAACGCCGCTGCGTACCTCGTCCGCCGGACGACCCGGTTCGCTTGACTTGGCGATGGGAGTGCTCTAGCATTCAGCGCGACGTGAGGAAGCTCCGCGGCCGCGAAGGCCGCGGTCGGGACGAGCCCACGAACGGAGGACGGGCCGAATGGACCTCGACGCCACGCGGCTGAGAACACTGCTCGACGCCTTCCCTCGCGCCAGGGTGGCCATCCTGGGCGACATCATGCTCGACCGGTACGTCTGGGGTGAGGTCAACCGGATCTCGCAGGAGGCACCGGTGCCGATCGTCGAGGTCAGGCGGAACAGCTCGAGGTTCGGAGCGGCCGCGAACGTCGCGGAGAACGTCGCGTCGCTGGGCGCGGAGGCGACGCTGGTGGGCGTCGTCGGGGAGGACGAGGCCGGGCGCGAGCTCCTCTCGCTCCTGACCGGCCGCGGCGTCGACGTGGCGAACGTGGTGACGGAGCCGGGGCGTCCCACGACGACGAAGCTCCGCGTAATAGCGCACAGTCAGCAGGTCGTCAGGGCCGACAGCGAGGTGACGACGGACGTCGCGGGCACGGTGGAGACCCGTCTGATAGAAGGCCTGAAGGCCGCGATCGCTGAGAGCGACGTTCTGATCGTCTCGGACTACGGCAAGGGCGTCGTCACCGGGTCGACGCTGTCGGCAGCGATATCCACTGCCAGAGAACTGGGAAAGAAGGTCTGCGTCGACCCCAAGGAGTCGCACTTCGCGAGCTACGTGGGCGTGACCGCGATCACGCCGAATCAGAAGGAGGCCGGGGGGGCGGTCGGCGTGACCATAGCCGACGATGAGAGCCTGCTCACGGTGGGCTGGGAGCTTCAGGGCAAGCTGGAAGCTGAGTGCGTGATCATCACCAGGGGAGAGCACGGCATGTCGCTCTTCATGAAGGGAGGTGAGTTGGTCCACCTCCCCACTGTCGCGCGCGAGGTGTACGACGTGACGGGGGCGGGCGACACGGTTGTGAGCGCTCTCGCGGTCGCTCTGGCCGCAGGCGCCTCGATGGTAGAGGCCGCGACCATCGCGAACCACGCGGCGGGGCTCGTCATTCGCGAGGTCGGGACAGCCTCGGTCGGCCTCGACGCGATCGAGCGCTCGTTCGCGGACGTCGGGAACGGAGGCCGGGTTGGGTAGCGTCCTGGACCGGGAAGAGCTGCTGCAAGCCGTGGGCGAGGCAAGGGCCGATGGACGCGTCGTGGTCTTCACGAACGGCTGCTTCGACATACTCCACCGCGGGCACACGCAGTACCTTGCCGAGGCCCGAGCCCTGGGCGACGTGCTGGTCGTCGGTGTCAACACGGACCGGTCGGTTCGAGCTCTGAAAGGAGAGACCCGTCCGGTCGTGTCGGAGGACGACCGGGCCCACGTGCTGGCGGCGCTGGCGTCGGTCGACTTCGTAACGCTGTTCGACGAGGACACGCCGCTCGAGCTCATCAAGGCCGTCGCGCCCGACGTGCTGGTCAAGGGGGCTGGATACGAGCGCGACACCATCGTCGGCGCCGATTTCGTTGAGGAGCAGGGCGGCCGCGTCGCCGTGATCGAGGAGCTTGAGGGGCGCTCGACGAGGAAGATCATCGCCAGGATCCGGGACCCGGAAGAGAGCTGACCCGCCCGCCCGGCGGCTCCCGCCGACGGCGCACGACCACCTCGAAGAACGCGCACCCGAGTGCCGCTCAGGGTCCTACGCGCCTTTGTCACTGGACAGTTTCAGCCGACTCCAGTATCATGGTCATCTTGACTTGTCCGGAGCACCGGTTCACATCGCTCCAAAAACCTGGATCCCCCGCACGGCGCGCGTGAGCGAGGCCGGCATGGGGGATTCAGTTGCGATTGGTGCGAACTGCCGCGCGTCGACAGTGTCCGCGTGGAACGAACACCACGACGGGAGGTACGATGCAGAAACGACGTGTAGTGATAATGGGCGCGGCAGGAAGGGACTTCCACAACTTCAACCTCGTCTACCGGGACAACGACGCCTACGAGGTAGTGGCCTTCACCGCCACGCAGATCCCCGACATTGCAGGACGCGCCTACCCGACCGAGCTAGCCGGCTCCCTCTATCCGAACGGTATCCCGATCGTGCCGGAGGAGCAGCTCGAGAAGCTCATAGTCGATGAGAAGATCGACGATGTCGTCTTCGCCTACAGCGACGTGCCGCACGAGTACGTGATGAACAAGTGCTCACTGGTCAACGCTGCCGGCGCCAACTTCATCCTCATGGGCGCGAACGAGACGATGATCAAGTCGAGCAAGCCGGTCGTTTCCATCTGCGCGGTTCGCACCGGCTGCGGCAAGAGCCAGACGACGCGCCGGGTGGCCGAGATACTGCTGGAGCACGGGAAGAAGGTCGTCGCGATCCGTCACCCGATGCCGTACGGGGACCTGCGCGAGCAGGTCTGGCAGCGCTTCGGCGAGTACAAGGACATGATCAAGCACAAGTGCACGATCGAGGAGATGGAGGAGTACGAGCCCCACATCGATAGCGGCGTGGTCGTCTTCGCTGGAGTCGACTACGGGAGGATCCTCGAGGAGGCCGAGAAGGAGGCCGACGTCGTGCTCTGGGACGGCGGCAACAACGACGCCTCTTTCTACAAGCCCGACCTGCTCATCGTCGTGGCCGATCCTCACAGAGTCGGGCACGAGCTCAGGTACTACCCCGGCGAGCAGAACCTCCGCGCCGCCGATGTCGTCGTCATCAACAAGGAAGACTCGGCCGAGGCGGCCGACGTCGAGAGGCTCGTGGCGAACATCAAGTCGGTCAACCCCTCCGCCACCATCCTGCACGCGGATTCGCCCGTCGTCTTCGAAGAGGACGTGGACCTGTCCGGCAAGCGCGTCCTCGTGGTAGAGGACGGCCCCACGCTAACTCACGGCGGCATGAAGCTCGGCGCCGGCACGGTCGCCGCCCTCGCGGCGGGCGCGGTCCTCGTCGACCCGCGCGAGCACGCTACGGGCAAGATGGCGGAGACGTACGAGAAGTACCCGGACATCGGCGTGTTGCTGCCAGCGATGGGGTACAGCCCCGAGCAGGTCGCCGACCTCGAGAAGACGATCAACGAGGTCGACTGCGACTACGTTGTGATCGGCACGCCGATAGACCTCAGGAAGGTCGTCAACATAGAGAAGCCGAGCGTGAGGGTGCGCTACGACCTGAAGGTGCTGGGAAGCCCGAATCTCGAGGACGTGCTCAAGGACTTCTAGAAGACGGCCGGGCAGCGGCACGGGCTTTCCGCTCGGGACGCGCCGGCGTCCGGGGGTGGCTCTTGAAGATACACGAGCACCAGGCGATGAAGATCTTCTCTCAGTACGGTCTGCCGACCGCCGGATTCGACGTGGTGTCGACTCCCGAGGAGGCGCGGTACGCGGCCGAGAAGAGGGGCGGCAGGGTCGTGGTCAAGGCGCAGGTCCACGTCGGTGGCCGCGGCAAGGCGGGCGGCGTCAAGCTCGCCCACGACGAGGACGAGGCGTTCCGACACGCGGACGCGATACTCGGGATGGACATCAAGGGCCTAACGGTTGAGAAGCTCGTCGTGGCCGAGGCCGTCGAGTTCGAACGGGAGTACTACGTCGGCATAGTGGTCGACCGTGCTTCGAAGAGGCCGGTCGTCATGGTGAGCGGAGAGGGCGGCGTCGACATAGAGGATGTCGCGCGGGTCTCGCCGGAGAAGATCCACAAGCTGACGATCGATCCGAGGGGCGGCGTCACGGCCGACGAGGCCATGGTCCTCGCGGGGAATATCGAGCCGAGGCCCGAGATAGCACTGCAGGTCGCGGACGTGATCCTCAAGCTCTACGACGCGTTCGTGGGGAGCGACGCCTCTCTCGCCGAGATCAACCCGCTCGTCGTCACCTCGGACGGCGTGGTCCGGGCGATCGATTCCAAGATGAACATCGATGACAACGCTCTCTTCCGCCACGAGAAGATAGCCGCGCTCAGGGACCCTTCGGGCGAGACCGACGAGGATCGCAGGGCCCGGGAGATGGGTCTCTCCTTCATAAAGCTGGACGGCAACGTCGGCTGCCTCGTGAACGGCGCCGGCCTAGCGATGACGACCATGGACGTCATCAAGATCTACGGCGGAGAGCCTGCGAACTTCCTCGACATCGGCGGAAGTTCCAGCTCGGACAAGGTGCTGGCCGCGCTCGAGATCATCACCTCAGACCCCAAGGTCAAGTCGATACTCATCAACATCTTCGGCGGTATCACGCGGTGCGACGACGTCGCGCGAGGGCTGATCCGTGCCCTGGAGTCGACGTCCATAGACGTTCCGATCGTCGCGCGGCTGACCGGCACGAACGAGGAGGAGGCGAGGAAGCTGCTGGCCGAGCACGACCTCGTCACTGCCGAGACGATGGACGAAGCCGTCGAGAAGGCGGTCGCGCTCGCGAGGGGGGCGGAATGAGCATCTTCGTCGGCGAGTCGACGCGCCTGTGCGTGCAGGGTATCACGGGCCGCGACGGCATGTTCCACGCCAGGGCCATGATCGAGTACGGCACGAACGTCGTCTGCGGAGTGACCCCGGGCAAGGGCGGTCAGCAGATGGACGGCGTGCCGGTCTTCAACACGATGGATGAGGCCGTGAGCGCCACTGGGGCCAACGCTAGCATCACTTTCGTCCCCGCGAAGTTCGCGGCGGGGGCGATACTCGAGGCGGCCGAGGCCGGAGTCGACCTCGTGGTCGCCGTCTCCGAGGGCATACCGACGCTCGACGTCGCTAAGGTCTACCAGCGGCTGGGCGAACTCGGCACTCGGATGATCGGCCCGAACTGCCCGGGCGCGATCAGCCCGGGGCGCGCCAAGGTAGGCATCATGCCAGGGTGGATCCACTCGCCCGGACCCGTGGGAGTGGTCGCGCGCAGCGGCACGCTGACCTACGAGGTCGTCGACCAGCTTCGCAGGGTCGGACTCGGGCAGTCGACCGTTCTCGGGATCGGCGGCGACCCGATCATCGGGACGAACTTCATAGACGCGTTGACCGCGTTCGGGAAGGACCCGGAGACCGAGGCGGTCGTCCTCATCGGTGAGATCGGGGGGACTGACGAGGAGCAGGCGGCGCGGTTCGTCTCTGAGAACCTGGACAAACCCGTCGTGGGCTTCATCGCCGGACGTACGGCGCCCCCGGGCAAGCGGATGGGGCACGCCGGCGCGATCATCGCCGGCGGCAAGGGAACCGCGCAGGAAAAGATCGAGGCGCTGGAAGCGGCGGGGATACCCGTGGCCGACCGACCCAGCGCGATACCGTCGCTCGTCGCGGCGGCCCTCGGGAGGGACTGATGGCCGAGAAGGAGCGCAGCGCGGCCGCGGACGCCGAGCCCGCGCCGGACAGGCGCAAGTGGCACTATCCGGACGCGTCGGAGCACCCCGACGAGCTGATCTACATCCACGCACCGTGGTGCAAGTCGTGCGGCATATGCTACTCGCTGTGCCCGCACGGAGTGCTCGAGGCGGACAAGGCGGGTCGTCCGGTCGTGGCGCACCCGGAGAGGTGCGTCGCCTGCTACCTCTGCGAGATCCTCTGTCCCGACATGGCCGTGACCGTTCACAAGGAGCCGCGCGCTCGTGCGGCGAAGGACGCGGAGAAACGTGGGACCGCGGCGAAGGGCGCCGGGGACGCGTCGTCCGCCGGAGGGAAGAGCGATGAGTGAGCGGGCGGGGACGAAACAGGTCCTCCAGGGCAACGAGGCGTGCGCTATAGGAGCGCTGGCCGCGGGCGTCAACTTCTTCGGCGGGTACCCCATCACGCCTTCGTCGGAGATCGCCGAGGTGATGTCGCAGTGCCTTCCGCTCATGGGCGGCAGGTTCATACAGATGGAGGACGAGATCGCCTCGATAGCCGCGATCGTCGGCGCCTCGCTGGCGGGAGCCAAGGCGATGACGGCGACGAGCGGCCCCGGTTTCTCGCTGATGCAGGAGAACCTCGGGTTCGCGGCCATCGCCGAGATACCGTGCGTGATCGTCAACGTGCAGCGCGCCGGGCCGTCCACGGGTCTGCCCACGCAGCCGGCTCAGGCGGACGTGCAGCAGACGCGCTGGGGCACGCACGGCGACCACTCCATCATCGCGCTCGCTCCTTCCTCCGTCCTGGAGTGCTTCACCATGACGGTCGACTGCGTCAACCTCTCCGAGCGCTTCCGCACGCCCGTGGTCCTGCTTTCCGACGAGGTCGTCGGACACATGCGCGAGAGCGTGATGCTGCCGGCGCCGGGCACCTACCAGGTGGTCCACAGGAAGAGCCCAGAGCACGGCGCGACCGACTACTGTCCCTACGGCGAGTGCGAGGACGGCGGGCTGCAGCCTCTGGCAGCCTTCGGCGGGGAACACAGGTTCCACGTCACCGGCCTGACGCACGACCCGCGAGGCTTCCCGACGATGGTCAAGGAAGAGGTTGACGCCAAGATCCGTGGCATCGTTGGCAAGATAGAGGACTGCGCCGACGAGCTGGCGTGCTACGAGGAGTTCATGCTGGAGGACGCAGACGTCCTGCTGTTCGCGTACGGCTCGACGGCTCGCGTGGCCAAGTCGTCCGTCCGTCAGCTGCGCGACGCCGGCGTCAAGGCCGGGCTCCTGCGCACGAAGACCATATGGCCGTTCTCCGACGCCCGCCTGTCCGAGCTCAAGGACCAGCTCAAACTCGTTGTCGTTCCCGAGATGAACCTGGGACAGCTTTCGCTCGAGGTCGAGCGCGCGCTGTGCGGCGCCGCCGACGTGCGCGCCTACGGCAAGGTAGACGGCGACCTCTTCACGCCCGACGAGATCACGGGCTACACCATGGAGGCGGCGGGTCTATGAGCGCGTCCATCGAACTCGCGAGGACATACCTCAGGTCAGACAAGAAGCTGCCGACCGTCTGGTGTGGCGGGTGCGGGCTGGGCATCATCATGAGCGCGATGGTCCGCGCGGTCGCCAAGATCGGCGTCTCCAAGAACAAGGTGGCTGTCGTTTCCGGCATCGGGTGCACGGGCCGAATGCCGACCTACGTCGACTTCAACACTCTGCACACCACCCACGGACGCGGGCTGGCGTTCGCGACGGGAGTGAAGCTCGCGAGGCCGGAGCTCATGGTGATCGCCGCTATGGGAGACGGCGATTCGCTCGCCATCGGCGGCAATCACTTTATCCACGCGTGCCGGCGCAACATCGACATGACCGCGATCGTGGCCAACAACCAGATCTACGGCATGACGGGCGGGCAGTACTCGCCCACGACCCCGCACGGCAAGCGCGGGACCACCGCTCCCTACGGCAACGTCGAGCACGCCTTCGACACGGTGTCTCTAGCGGTCGGCGCGGGGGCCACGTTCGTCGCTCGGACCTCTGTCTACCACGCGAGGGAGGCCGGGAACCTCATCGAGAAGGCGCTGCGACACAAGGGGTTCTCGGTGGTGGAAATAGTGTCGAACTGCCACACGAGCTACGGACGCATGAACAAGTTCGCGTCCCCGGTGGCGATGCTCGAGTGGATGCGCGACAACTCGGTGCCGGTCAAGGCGGCCGAGAGGATGGAACCGGGAGAGCTCGCGGGGAAGTTCACCCGCGGCATCATAGTAGAGAAGGACAAGCCGGAGTTCATCGCTGCCTACGACGACCTTGCAGAGAGGATGTCCGCGGACCCGACGGCGGTCGCGAACGTCAGGAAGATCATCCAGGCTTACGACCAGATGGCCGACGGCCTGAAGAGCAGGGACGACTAGCATCGACAGGAGCGGCCGCGTCGGCGGCCGGCGCCGGAAGCACGGCGCGTGAGGACACAGGAAGTGAGCGCAGAGGCAGACAGGTTCGAGATCAGGCTCTCCGGTGCCGGAGGGCAGGGCGCGATGCTCGCCGGGAAGCTGCTGGCCGCCGCCGCCGTCTATGACGGGAAGAACGCCGTTCAGACGCAGAGCTACGGCCCGGAGGCGCGCGGGGGCAAGAGCAAGACCGACGTCGTCATTTCGACGGGCGAGATCGATTACCCCAAGGCGACGGAGGTGGACGTTCTTCTCGCCATGAGCCAGGCGTCGCTCGACGAGTACCTGCCGTCGCTCAAGGACGGTGGCGTGCTCGTCGTCGACTCGTACCTGGTCGAGCGAGTGGAACACGCGGGCGCCTACGAGATACCTTTCACTATGCTGGCCATCGAGGAGTGCGGCAGGAAGCTCTTCGCGAACGTGGTCGCGCTGGGGGCGGTGGCCGAGTTGACGGGGGTCGTCCAGTGGGAGAGCCTTCGCTCGGCGGTGCTCGAGCGCGTTCCCAAGGGGACCGAGTCCATAAACGAGAAGGCTCTGACGCTGGGCAGAACCGCGGCCAGGGAGGCCAGGGATGCCAGATGACCGGTCCGTCACGTTCCTGATGATCAAGCCCAACGCCGTGGAGGACGGGCACGTCGGCGACATCATCGCCGAGCTCGAGCGCGGCGGGTTCGAGATCGCAGGCATCGCGTCGCGCCTTCTGACGGAGGACGAGGCGCGGCGGCTCTACGACGTTCACGAGGGGCGCGAGTTCTTCGAGCCCCTGATCAAGTTCATCACATCGGGGATGGTCGTGGGCATGCTGCTGTTAGGCCCGGGCATCGACGAGCTCAGGGCGTTCATCGGCAAGACCGATCCCGCGGAGGCCAGGGCGGGTTCCATCCGGGCGCTCTACGGCAGGAGTCTGCGTGAGAACGCCGTCCACGCGTCCGACTCGCGGGAGCGCCTCGAGTACGAGGCGAGGTTCTTCTTCGGGGACTGCCCGAGAACACTGACTGCGGACGTCTTCGGAGAGCGCGGGGACGCCGACCGGGAGGACTGATGGCGAACACTGTGGAAACGGGCGCGTCGACGTCCGAAGTGCATGCCGTCGTGGACCGAGTCGCGGCGGGCTTCACCGACGCCCGGGGGGCGCTGATCCCGATGCTGCAGCGAGTGCAGGCCGAGCTCGGCTACCTGCCGCCGGCCGCGATGGAGCGCATAGCAGTGCGGGCCGGCGTGTCGCCGGCGAAGGTCTTCGGTGTCGCGAGCTTCTACTCTCAGTTTCGTCTGAAGCCAGTCGGCAGACACATAATCCGCGTCTGTATGGGCACGGCGTGCCACGTGCAGGGTTCTGGCTCGATCAAAGAAGCCATCTGCGACGAGCTCAACGTCGAGGAGGGCGGGACCACTGAGGACGGGAAGTTCACGGTCGAGCCGGTCGCCTGCCTGGGGTGCTGCAGTCTTGCGCCTGTGATCATGATCGACGAGGACGCCTTCGGGCGGCTGACGCCGGACGAGGCGCGCAAGGTCGTACGCAACTACGGCGCCGACGCCTAGTTCGACGGCGCCACAAGGGAACCCAACAACGATCTCCGAAGAGCGGCACACGGAGCATCGCCGACCAGCGAGCACTACGAGGTGAGGATGTCCGAGACCAGCATGAACGTCAGGGTTACCGTCGGTCTCTCGAGCTGCGGGATCGCCGCGGGAGCCGCGCACGTCTACGACGCTTTCGAGAGCGAGTTCGAGGACAAGGGGCTTGGGGTTCTTCTCAAGCGCACGGGCTGCATCGGCATGTGCTACCGCGAACCGCTGGTCGACGTCGACACGCCGGACGGACGCGTGACCTACGGCGGTGTGACTCCCGAGGGAGTGTCGAAGATCATCGAGGAGCACATCGTAGGCGGCAAGCCCGTCGAGGAGCTGATGGTCCGGGCCGACGGTCGCGAGCTTCCGGACGACAGCTACTACGCGCAGCAGGTGAGACTGGTGCTGCGCAACGCCGGCATCATAGACCCCGAGTCTATCGACGACTACATCGCTGCGGGAGGCTACGAGGCGCTCGCGAAGGCGCTCTCGGAGATGACTCCGCAGGAGGTGATCGCTGAGGTCAAGGCCTCGGGATTGAGGGGCAGGGGAGGCGCTGGGTTCCCGGCGGCCATGAAGTGGGAACTCTGCGCGAAGCAGGAAGCGACTCCCAAGTACATGATCGTCAACGCCGACGAGGGCGACCCCGGCGCGTTCATGGACCGGAGTATTCTCGAGGGCGATCCGCACTCTGTCCTCGAGGGACTGACGATAGCGGCCTACGCCATAGGGGCTTCGGAGGGCTACGTCTACGCGCGCGCCGAGTATCCGCTGGCGGTCAAGCGGCTGAAGATGGCGATCGCCGACTCTCTAGAGCGCGGGTACTTAGGCGAGAACATCCTGGGCTCCCACTTCAGCTTCACGATCAAGGTCAAGGAGGGAGCGGGCGCTTTCGTGTGCGGCGAGGAGACGGCGCTCATCGCCTCCATCGAAGGTCAGAGAGGCATGCCGCGCATCCGCCCGCCGTTCCCGGCGGCGGAGGGGCTCTGGGGCAAGCCAACGAACAACAACAACGTGGAGACCTACGCCAACGTCCCGTGGATCATCGCGAACGGGGCCGACGCATACGCGTCGTACGGCACGGATACCAGCAAGGGAACTAAGGTCTTCGCGCTCGCGGGGAAGATCGCGCGCGGCGGTCTCGTCGAGGTCCCCATGGGGATCCCGCTCCGCGACATCATCTTCGAGATCGGCGGCGGCATTCCGGACGGCAGGGAGTTCAAGGCCGTGCAGCTAGGCGGACCGTCGGGCGGTTGCGTTCCGATGGAGCACATCGACATCAACGTCGACTACGAGTCCGTGACGAAGACCGGGGCCATCATGGGGTCGGGCGGTATGGTCGTCATGGACGACAGGACGTGCATGGTCGACATCGCCCGCTTCTTCCTGCAGTTCACGCAGGACGAGAGCTGCGGCAAGTGCACCTTCTGCCGCATCGGCACGAAGCGCATGCTCGAGATCCTCGACAGGATCACGAGCGGAGAGGGCCGGGAGGGCGACATCGAACGCCTGGAGGAGCTGGGGCGGCAGATCGTCTCCTCGTCCCTGTGCGGCCTGGGTCAGAGCGCGCCCAACCCGGTGCTCACGACCATCAAGTACTTCCGTCACGAGTACGAGGCGCACGTCAATGAGAAGCGCTGCCCCGCCGGGGCGTGCAAGGCGCTCATAACCTACGAGATCGACCCGGAGAAGTGCGTCGGGTGCACGCTGTGCGCTCGTGTGTGCCCTGTAGACGCGATCTCCGGTGAGAGGAAGCAGCCGCACGTGATCGACACTGAGCTCTGCACGAAGTGCGATGCGTGCCGAAACGCATGCAAGTTCGAGGCGGTCGTCGTCAAGTGACCGGACGAGAAGCGGCGGAGCGGCAGTTCTTCCGCCGGAGGGGAATCTAGCGTGGCACTGGTTACCATCTCTCTCAACGGCAAAGAGATCGAGGTCGAGAGCGGGATCACCATCCTCGAGGCGGCTCGCGGCAACGGCGTCGAGATACCGACGCTCTGCAACGACGAACAGCTCGATCCGTTCACCTCGTGCTGGCTGTGCGCGGTCAAGCTGGAGGGCGTGCGGAGGTACGTTCCCTCCTGCGGAACCCGAGTCACGGCGGGGATGAAGGTCTGGACGGACACCGAGGACGTTCGAGCCGTGCGCAAGATGGCGCTCGAGCTGCTCCTGTCGAACCACCGCGGAGACTGCGTGGCGCCGTGCAAGGCGGCGTGCCCGGCGAGCGTCGACGTGCAGGGGTACATCGCGCTCATCGCGCAGGGCCAGTACCGCGAGGCCACCAAGCTCGTCAAGGAGGTCAACCCGTTCCCGCTCTCGATCGGACGCGTCTGCACGCGGCCGTGCGAGGGAGACTGCCGCAGGAACGCGCTCGACGGGCCGGTCGCCATCGACTACCTCAAGCGCTTCGCCGCCGACTGGGACATTTCGCACGACGACCCGTACAGCCCGGCTGTCCCGTCCTCGACCGGCAAGCGGGTCGCGGCCGTCGGCGCCGGCCCCGCGAGCCTGACGCTCGCGTACTACCTGCGCCAGAAGGGACACGAGGTCACGGTCTTCGAGGCGCTCCCTGGCCCGGGTGGCATGCTGCGCTACGGGATCCCCGAGTACCGGCTGCCGAAGGCCACGCTCGACGACGAGATAGGACTGATCACCGCTCTCGGCGCCGAGGTGCGCTACGGCAGCGAGATGGGGAAGGACTTCGCGCTCAAGGACCTGTTCGACGAGGGCTACGACGCTGTCTTCCTCGGCCTCGGCGCGATGGGCAGCCGCAAGATGCGCGTAGACGGCGAGGACCTCGAAGGCGTCTGGGCGGGCACGGAGTTTCTCAAGAAGATGGGCCTCGGTGAGGACGTGACGATCGGGAAGCACGTGGCCATCATCGGTGGCGGCAACACGGCCATCGACGCGGCGCGGACGAGTCTTCGTCTCGGAGCCGAGAAGGTCACCATCGTCTATCGGCGCTCGCGCAAGGAGATGCCCGCGTGGGACGTCGAGGTGGACGCGGCCGAGCACGAGGGCGTCGAGATGCATTTCCTGGCCGCCCCGACGAAGATAGAGGGCGAGGGGAAGTGCGAGCGCCTCGAGTACATAGAGATGGAGCTCGGTGAGCCGGACGACAGCGGCAGGCGCCGTCCGGTGCCCATCGAAGGGTCCGAGAAGGTCATAGGTGTCGACAACGTCATAGCCGCGATCGGGCAGCTGCCGGACCTCTCGGCGATCTCCGGCGTCGCCGAGGGAGACGAGAACTCGATGGAGGCAAGGCTCGAACTGACCCGTTGGGGGACCATAGTGGCCGACGAGGTCACCGGCGCAACGGCGGTCCCGGGCGTGTTCGCCGGAGGGGACGTGGTGACGGGCGCGGCGACCGCCATCGAGGCGATAGCCGCGGGCGGAAGATCGGCGGCGGCCATCGACCGTTTCCTTCGGGGAGAGGAGGTCTCGCTCGTCGAGCCGTTCTTCAACATCCAGAAGGAGCGCTGGGACAGCTTCCCCGAGGAAGACCTCGCGGGCGTCCCGCTCGCCGACCGGCAGGAGATGCCGGAGCTTCCGGTCAAGACCCGCATCCACACGATGGACGAGGTCGAGCTGGGGCTCTCCGAGGAGCAGGCGCTCACTGAGACCGAGCGGTGTCTCGAGTGTGGCTGCGCGTCGGCGTTCACTTGCCGGCTGCGGCAGTACGCGGCCGAATACGACGCTTCGGCGGGCGTCTTCGGCGGAGACGTCATCTCCGACCCGCCCGACGAGCGTCACCCGTTCATCCGGCTCGAGCCCGAGAAGTGCATTCTCTGCGGTCGCTGCGTCCGGATCTGCGAGGAGGTTCAGGGCGCCGCGGCGCTCGGTTTCTTCCGTCGAGGCTTCGACGCTCAGATGAAGCCAGGTTTGAACCTCCCGCTCGCTGAGACCAGCTGCGAGTCGTGCGGCCAGTGCGTGTCAACCTGTCCGACCGCCGCGCTGTCGGCGGTCAAGAGCCTGCCCAAGCCCGGCCCGTGGGCGGGGCGGGCGGTGCGCTCGACCTGCACTTTCTGCGGCACCGGCTGCGGTATCGTGTTGCACACGGTGGGCGACGAGCTGGACAGGGTCGAGCCGGTGCCGACCGGCGTCGACGGATACTCGAACCTCTGCGTGCGCGGGCGGTTCGGCTTCGGCTCGTGGTCGTCCGACGACAGGCTCACCGGCCCGACGGTGCGAGAGAACGGCTCCTACGACGAGGCGTCATGGGACAGAGCGCTGTCCGTCGTGGCGGAGGGGCTCAGAGGAGCGGTGGAGAAGCACGGCGCCGAGAGCGTGGCCGTGTTCGTGTCTCCTCACACGACGAACGAGGCCGCCTTCGCGCTCCGGCGCGTCGCGAACGAGGTTCTGGGTGTCTCGAACGTCGGGTCTCTGGGGCTCGAGGCGGAGGCCGGTGTGTTCGGCGCGCTCGAAAGCGCCTTCGGTCGTCCGGCGTCGACGGCGTCGTACGACGACGTGACCGGCGCGGACGTGATACTCATGATCGACTCGGACATCGCCGAAGAGCAGACAGTGCTCGGCGTCAATGTCCGAAAGGCCGTGCGCGGCGGCGCGCGTCTCGTGGTGGTGTCTCCGGAAGAGACACGGATGGCGCGTCTTGCAGACACGTGGATACGCGCCGAGCGCCGCGAGTTCGGCGACGTGCTCGCGACGATGCTCGGGACCGTCTTTGAGACCCAGACCGATACGCCGTTTGAGATCTCGGGTATCGACGAGCTTCGCAGCCTCGCCTCGTCGTCCGCGGCGAGGCCCGACACCAGAGGCGGGACGCTCGAAGAGACGGCCCGCGCCTTCGCGGGCGCCTCCAGGGGCGTGCTCATCGCCAGCGCGGGCTCGTTCGACTGCTCCAGCGCAGGGCGGGACGCGACCCTGGCGGTTGCTCTCGCGGTCGCCGCCGGCGCACCCGAGGGGCGCGGCGGCGTTCCCTCTGTGCTCTTCGCGCGCTCGCGCGCGAACGGGCAGGGGCTTTCGGACATTGGTCTCGCGGACGAGTCAGCCAGGCTCGCCCGCGAGCTTCGGAGCGGTGGCCTGAAGGCTGCGCTCATCGTGGGAGAGGACCCGGTGGGCGGCGCGCCGGACCCATCGCTCGTGACCGACGCGCTGGGAAGGCTGGCGTTCCTGGCCGTCGCCGACTCGGTGCCCACAGCCACGACCGGCGCGGCTCACGTGGTGCTGCCCACGGCGGCCCCCGGCGAGTCGGCGGGGAGCTTCACGAGCAGCGAGCTGAGGGTGCAGACCGTGGCCGGCCCGCTCGCGCCGCCGGCGGGGCTCACGGAGCTCGAGTTCGCGTCGGCCCTCTCGTCGGCGCTCGGTGGCGATGAGGGGCCAGTCGATCCGGCCGCCGCGCGCGCCTCGATGGAGCTGCCGGGGTACCCGTCCGGGGCGATTCCCCCCGGCGGTGTCCGCTGGGGAGACGGGCTGTATGAGGACGGGCTCAGAACTCCAGACGGGGCGGCGGACCTGACGCTACCGTCCGGGGGGTCGCCCGAGCCTCCGTTCCACCCGCGCTGGACGGACGCGGTCGAGGTCCGGTTCTCGAGGCAGGTCGAGGAATTCGGGCTTCCGCCCCACGTGGTGAGGCGGGTTCGAGTTCCGGCTTGACTTGACCGTATGCCGAAACTAGTATAGCGTGATGCGTTACGTGGGGGCAGGGACTCCTTCGGGGTCCCTGCCGCCCGTCATGAGCACGTCTCATTCTGGAGGAAGCGATGGCAGTACCGAAGAGAAAGAGCTCCAAGACGCGGGGCCGCAAGCGCAGGACCCACGAGAAGGCGGGGCGCCCGTCGCTCTCCGTCTGTCCGAGCTGTGGGGAAGCGAAGCTCCCCCACAGGGTCTGCCCCCACTGCGGGCAGTACAACGGCAGGGAGATAGTGGCGGAGGAGACCGAGAAGGAGTAGCTCAGGCCCATGTGGGAGGCCCAGTGACCGGTCACGCGGGTGAATCCAGACGGCCGATCAGGGTGGCGATCGATGCCATGGGCGGCGAGAACGCGCCTGGCTTCGAGGTGGAGGGTGGACTGGCGGCCGTCCGGGAGTCCGACGGAGCCACCGAGGTAGTCTTCGTCGGGAAGAAGGACGCGGTAGAAGAAGAACTCTCCCGCCACGACCACGCCGGGCTGCCGGTGTCGGTCGTCCACGCGGACGAGATCATAGAGATGGCAGAAGCCCCCGCGGCCGCAGTGAGGCGGAAGCGGGGCGCTTCAATAGTGGTGGCGATGGAACTGCACAAGCGCGGCGAGGCCGACGCCCTCATCAGCGCTGGGAACACCGGCGCTGTCGCCGCGTCGGCGCTGCTGGGGCTGGGGATGCTTCCCAGCGTCAGACGCCCGGCCATCGCGAGCGTATTCCCCACGGTCTCCCGGCCCGCCGTGGTCCTCGACGTGGGCGCCAGTATCGACTCGCGCCCGACGGACCTGCTCGAGTTCGCGGCGATGGGGGAGGTCTTCGCCCGGTACGTTCTGGAACGCGCCGAGCCCCGTATAGCACTCATGAACATCGGTGAGGAGGCCTCGAAGGGCAGCGCCCTGACGCAGGAGGCGTACGCGCTGCTCAAGTCGAGCCCGATGGACTTCATCGGCAACGTCGAGGGAAAGGGGCTGCTGCAAGGCGCGGCGGACGTCGTCGTCTGCGACGGCTTCGTCGGCAACATCATTCTGAAGCTCGTCGAGGGCATGAAGGACCTGATGACGAGCGCCTTCGCCGGGCGCGGCGAGGACATGAGCTCCTTCACCAACCAGTTCGACTACGCCGAGTACGGCGGCGCCCCACTCCTGGGCGTCGACGGTGTCGTGATTATCGCCCACGGTTCCTCGTCACCGAAGGCGATCAAGAACGCGGTGAAGGTGGCCGCGCGGTTCGTGGACACTGATCTGGACGCGCACATCGCGGACAGGGTAAGAGAGGCGGCGGCAACGGATGTCCGATAGCCCCAGGAGAGCCTACATATCCGGCATCGGCATGTGCGTGCCGGAACGCGTTATGACCAACGAGGAATTCGAGGCCAGGACGGACATCGACACCTCGGACGAGTGGATCACGCAGATGACCGGCATAAAGGAACGCCGCTACGTCGCAGACGAAGACGCGACGTCGGACCTCGCGATACCGGCTGTGCGGCTGGCTCTCGAGCGCGCGGGCGTCGAAGGCGCCGATGTGGACGCGATCATCGTGGGAACAGCGACACCCGACACGTATTTCCCATCGACCGCGTGCCTCATTCAGAACGCCATCGGGGCCAGGAAGGCCTTCGCGTACGACATAGCCGCGGCGTGCTCCGGGTTCATCTTCGGTCTCGTGCAGGCCGAGAGCTACATCAGGACCGGATTCGCGAAGAACGTGGTCGTGGTGGGCGCGGAGACGCTGACCAGGATCACAAACTTCTCGGACCGCAACACGTGCGTGCTCTTCGGCGACGGAGCAGGAGCGGCGGTGGTTCAGGGGAGCGATTCGGACCGGGGGCTGGTGGACACGTTTCTCAAGTGCGACGGCCGGCTGAGCGACTACATCATAGAGAGGGCCGGGGGCAGTCGCATGCCCGCCTCTCACGAGACCGTCGATCAGAATCTCCACACTATCGACATGCAGGGGCGCAGGGTCTTCGTCAACGCCAACAAGGCCATGAGCGATTCCGTCGTGCTCCTGCTCGAGCGGCAGGGTCTGACCGGCGACGACCTGGACATTCTCTTTCCACACCAGGCCAACATCCGCATCATCCAGAGCGTCGCAGAGAAGGCCGGACTCCCGATGGAGAAGGTCTACGTCAACATCCACAAGTACGGGAACACGTCCGCCGCGTCCATTCCCATTGCCATGGCCGAGGCGTACGAAGAGGGTCGCCTCAAGGAAGGGATGCTCGTGGGGATGGTCGCATTCGGTTCCGGGTTCACGTGGGGATCGGCTCTCGTCCGGTGGTAGCGACGAGGTGCGCGGCGGCGCAGCCTCGATCAGCAGAGGACACCAATGGAACGCATAGCATTCCTCTTCCCGGGACAGGGATCACAGGCGGTCGGCATGGCCAAGGACCTGTTCGACCAGTCGCAGACGGTGCGTGAGATCTACGAGCGCGCGTCCGAGGCCATCGCCGTCGACCTAGCCACTATCTCGTTCGAGGGGCCCGAGGAGGAGCTCAAGAAGACCATCAACACGCAGCCGGCGCTCCTGACCGCCAGCGCGGCGGCGCTGTCCTTCCTCCAGGAACGTGAGATACGTCCCTACGCGGTCGCCGGTCACAGCCTGGGCGAGTACACGGCGCTTCTGGCCGCGGGCAGCATGACGCTCGAGGACGCGGTCCTCGCGGTCAGGGAGCGCGGCAGGCTGATGTACGAGTCGGGACTCGAGACGCCGGGCACGATGGCCGCGATCGTCGGGCTGACGGAGGAGGAGGTGGAGCCCATTCTCAAGTCGGTCTCCGACAAGGGGCTGGTCCAGATCGCGAACCTCAACGCGCCGACCCAGATCGTCATCTCGGGCGAGGTCGATGCCGTGCGGGCCGCGATGGACGTAGCCGCGACGAGCAACGCGCGCAGGGTCGTCGAACTGAAGGTGAGCGGAGCGTTCCACTCCGACCTGCTCAGGAGCGCGAGCGAGGGGATGAGGGGGGTTCTCGAGCGCGTCTCGATCGAGCCCCCGAAGGCGGTGTTCGTAGCCAACGTCACCGGAGGCGCCGTCGAGGACCCGGGGGAGATCGAACGCAGGCTCGTCGAGCAGATAGTGAGCCCGGTGCGGTGGGTCGAGTGCGTCCGCGCACTGGTCAACCGCAAGGCTTCGCTCTACATCGAGGTCGGTCCGGGCAACGTGCTGCGTGGACTGCTGAGGAAGATAGACCCCGAGCTCAAGTCGATGAGCGCGGGGCGCTTGGGCGACATCGAGAAGCTGCTGGCCGCGATAGCGACCGGTTGAGCGGGGACGCGTAGCGCCCCCGAGCGGGTGCGCTGTCCCAAGTTGTGTGGAGGCTGTCACGATGAAGCTGGAAGGGAAGAGAGCGATCGTCACCGGCGCCGGACGCGGGATCGGCAGAGACATCGCCGCCACGCTAGCGGATCTGGGCGCGGCTGTGGCGATCGTAGACATCGACGGCGAGTCGGCGCAGTCGGCGGCGAAGGACATCGCGGCGACCGGAGCGAACGCGCGGGGCTACACGCTGGACATCACCGACTCTGAAGCCGTGATGTCGGTCTTCAAGACCATCGCCGAGGACATGGGTGGTCTCGACATCCTGGTCAACAACGCGGGCCTCACGCGCGACAACCTGCTCTTGAGGATGTCCCCCGACGACTGGGATCTGGTGCTGAGCGTCAACCTCAAGGGCGCCTACAACTGCATCCGTGCCGCGGTCCGACCGATGATGTCGCAGAGGAGCGGCAGGATCATATCCATAGCTTCGGTGGTGGGCATTCTAGGCAACGCCGGGCAGGCGAACTACGCCGCGTCCAAGGCCGGGCTGATAGCCCTGACGAAGTCCGTTGCCAAGGAGTTCGCGTCTCGCGGCATCACTGCGAACGCGGTCGCGCCGGGCTTCATAGAGACTCCGATGACCGAATCGCTGTCCGAGAAGGTCCGGGAGGACTTCATGAACATGGTCCTCCTCAAGCGTTTCGGGACCACGGCGGACGTCGCGAATGTGGTTGCATTCCTTGCGTCCGATGAAGCAGAATACATCACCGGTCAGACCATCAGCGTTGACGGTGGGATGACTTAGGCGACAATAGCACAACAAATGGAGTGACCCTTGCGGGTCCGCACACCAGGGGGTATGTCAAGAATGGCAGACATCGCAGAGAAGGTGAGACAGGTCATTTCGGAGAAGCTTCAGATAGACGCGGCGCAGGTGACGATGGAGGCGGCGATCGTTGAGGACCTCGGCGCCGACTCGCTCGAGCAGGCCGACATCCTCTTCTCACTGGAGGACGAGTTCGGCATCACGGCCGACGACACCGACGAGGCCGAGGGGCTGAGGACGGTGCAGGACATCGTCAGCTATCTCGAGAAGAAGGTGGCGGCCTAGCGGGCTGGCCTTGCGGGATCGGAGCTTGCCGCGGCTCCGCCGTGGAGGCGGGGCCGCGGTTTCGATAGATTCCCGCCGGCGCTTCGGGAGAGCCGCCGGCGGGCGGAAGCAGGACGCGTCGTCCGGGACGGCGCGGGAGAGATGGGAAGGAGCGGTATGTCGAGGAGAGTGGTGATCACGGGTGCGGGAGCTGTAACGCCCCTGGGATTGAGCGTTGAGCAGACGTGGGAGTCCGTCCTTGCCGGAAAGAGCGGCGGCGGAGAGATCACGCATTTCGACGCATCTCAGTTCTCCGTGCGCATAGCGTGCGAGCTGCCCGGCTTCGAGGCCGGTGACTTCATCGACTCGCGAGAGGCGCGGAAGATGGACCCCTGCACTCACTACGGCATGGCCGCTTCGCTGATGGCCTGGAAGGACGCAGGATTCGAGGACGGAGAGTACGACCCGGACCGGGTGGGCGTGCTCATCGGCTCGGGGGTGGGAGGCATTCAGACGCTGGAGGCGCAGCACACCGTGCTGATGGAGAAGGGGCCGCGCAGGATAAGCCCGTTCTTCATCCCGATGATGATCGCTGACATGCCGTCGGGAGCGGTGTCCATCGCGCTTGGGCTCAAGGGGCCCAACTTCGCGACGGTGTCGGCGTGCGCGTCTGGCGCGCACGCCCTCGGTGTGGCCTACCACGCGGTGCGCGACGGAGCGGCGGACGCAATGGTAGCGGGCGGCGCGGAGGCCGCCATCTGCCCGATGGCCCTCGGCGGTTTCGCCAACATGAAGGCCATTTCGTCTCGCAACGACGAGCCGCTGCGCGCGTCTCGCCCCTTCGACGCCGAGAGAGACGGATTCGTGCTTGGCGAGGGGGCCGGAATCGTAGTGCTCGAGGAACTCGAACACGCCAGGGCGCGCGGGGCAGCGATCACCGCCGAGGTGGCGGGCTACGGCGCGTCCTCGGACGCGTTCCACATCACGGCTCCAGCTCCCGATGGCGAGGGCGCCGTCAGGGCCATGCAAGAGGCCCTTCGCGACGCCGGCCTCTCGGCCGACGACGTCGACTACGTCAACGCCCACGGCACCTCGACGCTCCTGAACGACAAGTACGAGACCGCCGCCATCAAGACGGTCTTCGGCGCTCGCGCGTCGGAGATAGCGGTGTCGTCCACGAAGTCGATGACGGGGCATCTGCTCGGTGCCGCCGGCGGGATCGAGACGATCTTCACGGCGCGCGCGATCAACGAGTCCGTCATTCCTCCGACGATCAACTACGAGAACCCCGATCCGGAGTGCGACCTCGACTACGTCCCGAACCAGGCCAGAGAAGCGAGCATTGGGGTCGCCCTTACGAACTCGTTCGGGTTCGGAGGGCACAACGCCGTGCTGGCCCTCAAGAAGTACGAGGGCTAGCGGCGCGGCTCACTCGAGGCCATGGTGAGAAGATTCTTCAGCCGGCTAGCAGCACGCGGTCGGTCGGAAGGGCTGTCGAAGAAGCGCACGAAGGAGCTTATCGAGCTCACTCGCAAGCTCGGCGTCAGCTTTCGCGACCTTACACTGCTGAACCAGGCGCTCATGCACCGTTCCTACGTGCACGACGTCGACATGGACCGCGGCGAGTCCAACGAACGCATGGAGTTCCTGGGCGACGCCGTCCTTGGACTCCTGGTCAACGAGCACCTCTACGCGCGGTTCACGAAGCGCCAGGAGGGCAGGTTGACCAAGATCAAGTCGCTCGTGGTCAGCGAGACAGTGCTGGCCAGGCGCGCGGAGGAGATGTCCCTCGGGAAGTACGTACGTCTTTCCGACAACGAGCGCAGCTCGGGCGGGGGCGAGAGAGCCTCGATACTCTCGGACGCGTTCGAGGCCGTCATAGGAGCGCTGTACCTGGACGGCGGTCTCCCGTCGGCGAAGGTGTTCATAGAGAAGCACCTCCTCGACGGCATGGACGAGATCCTCGCGGTCGACGAGTACAAGAACTACAAGAGCATCATGCAGGAGCACGCCCAGCGGAAGCTGGGCAGCCGTCCGCGATACCGCGTCGTCTCGGCGAAGGGCCCCGAGCACGAGCGGACGTTCTACGTCGAGGTCAGACTCGGCGGCCGCGCTCTCGGGCGCGGTGAGGGGCGCAACAAGAAGGAGGCCGAGCAGATGGCCGCGCGTCACGCGCTGGTCAAGCTAGGCGTCATTCAGAAGACCGACGAGCCACGCAAGAAGAAGAAGAGCAGGTCATCGAGACGCCGCCGGCGGCCGCGCCGGCGCAAGAAGGAGCAGTCGCCATGAACTACTTCCTCACCGAAGAGCAGGAGATGCTCAGGGAGCTCTGCGCCCAGATCGCGCGTGAGAAGATCCTCCCGGTCCGCGCTGAGTACGACGAGAGCGGCGAGTTCCCCTGGGACGTCGTCAAGGTGATGGCGGAGTCCGACATATACGGCGTGTACATCCCCGAGGAGTACGGCGGATTCGGCGGCGGGGTGATGGAGATGTGCATCGCGACCGAGGAGCTCTCGAAGGTCTGCGGAGGCATCGCCCTGGCCTTCGCGGCTTCCGCCCTCGGCGCCTACCCTATCCTCCTCTTCGGATCGGACGAGCAGAAGAAGAAGTACCTGCCAGACATCGCAGCGGGGAAGAAGCTCGCCGCCTTCGCGCTGACTGAGGCGAACGCCGGCAGCGACGCGGGAGCGATCGAGACGCGAGCCGAGCTGGACGGCGACGAGTACGTCCTCAACGGCACGAAGCAGTGGATCACGAACGGCGGGGAGGCCGAGACCTACACCGTTCTGGCGCGCACGAGCAAGGGCACGGGCATCCGAGGCATGTCGTGCCTCATCGTGGAGAAGGACACGCCCGGGTTCACCTTCGGCAAGAAGGAGGACAAGATGGGCATCCGCGGCTCGGCGACGCGGGAACTCGTCTTCCAGGACTGCAGGGTGCCCAGGGAGAACGTGTTGGGAGGCCGCGAGGGCACCGGGTTCGTGATCGCCATGCGGACGTTCGACAAGTCGAGACCCGGCGTCGCGGCGCAGGCCGTGGGCATCGCGCAGGGGGCCTTCGAGGAGGCGGCGAAGTACGCGCGTCACCGGGAGCAGTTCGGCCAGCCGGTCGGTTCCTTCCAGGCGGTCCAGTTCATGCTGGCCGACATGGCGACGCAGATCGAGGCCGCCCGCGCGCTGGTCTACCAGACCGCGCGCTCGGTCGACGCGGGCGAGAAGGACATCGCGAAGATATCCGCGATGGCGAAGGTGTTCGCGTCGGACGTGGCGATGAAGGTGACCACGGACGCCGTCCAGATCCTCGGCGGGTACGGCTACATGAAGGAGTACCCGGTCGAGAAGATGATGAGGGACGCCAAGATCACACAGATCTACGAGGGCACGAACCAGATCCAGCGCTCGATCATAGGCTCGGCCGTCATCAAGGAGAGCGCTGCCAGGGAGAGAAACGAGTAGCCATGAAGGCAGTCGTCCTGATCAAACAGGTGCCCGATACGACGGACGTGCGCATCGACCGCGAGACCAATACGCTCATCCGTGAGGGCGTGCCGAGCATCATCAACCCGTTCGACATGTACGCAATCGAGGAGGGCCTTCGTATAGTCGAGGCCGCGGGTGACGGGTCGGTCACCGTCATGTCCATGGGGCCGCCGCAGGTCGAGGACGCGCTGCGAGAGGCGCTCTCGCTGGGTGTGGACGACGCCGTGCTGCTGTCCGACCGTGCCTTCGCGGGGTCGGACACGTGGTCGACCTCGTACACTCTGGCCGCAGGCATCAGGAAGCTCGACGACTACGACATAGTTCTGTGCGGCAAACAGGCGATCGACGGGGACACGGCGCAGGTGGGTCCGGGCGTGGCCCAGTTCCTGGGCGTGCCGCAGGTGACCTACGCCAGGAACATCGTGGTGGAGGACGGCGCCGCCACGGTCGAGCGGATGCTCGAGGACGGCTACGACGTCGTGCGCGTGCCTCTGCCGGCGGTCGTCACCGTCGTCAAGGACATCAACGAGCCGCGGTTGCCGTCGCTCAAGGGCAAGATGAAGGCCAAGAAGGCGGAGATCACTGTCTGGTCGTCCGACGATCTGACGGTCGACGAGGGCGAACTCGGGCTCGACGGTTCTCCGACGCGCGTCGTTCGCGTCTTCGCGCCGGAGGAACGCGAGGGTGGCACGATATTCGAGGGCGAGGTCGCGGACACGGTCGAGCAGCTGACCGCCGAGCTTGTGCCCATTCTCAAGGGCGAGGGATAGGACCTCACGCCGCCGGGCGACTTCGGGGCCGCGGGACCGCCGCGGCCCGGTCCCGGCGCGCGGGAAGCGGAAACAGGGGAGATGGGTCACGTGAGCAGTATCGAGGTACTCGAGGACCGATGCGTGGGCTGCACGCTGTGCGTGAAGGCCTGTCTCTACGACGCGATAGAGATGGTGGACGGCGTCGCCGTCATCAAGGACAACTGCACGCTCTGCGGCGCCTGCGTCGAGCCCTGCAAGTTCGACGCCATCATCCTGCGCAAGGAGCATCGCGAGGAGGAAGGCGTCGACATCGGCGACTTCAAGGGCGTGTGGGTCGTGGCCGAGCAGCGCAACGGCGAGGTCCACGACGTATCTTACGAGCTGCTGGGGCGCGGGCGCGACCTGGCGAACGCGCGAGGCGCCGCTCTCGGGGCGGTGCTTCTCGGTTCGAAGCTGGGAGACGCCGCCGGAGCCCTGATCGAGCACGGGGCCGACGTCGTCTACGTCGTCGATGACCCGGCTCTAGAGCACTACCTCGACGAGCCGTACGCGAACGCCGTGGCCGCTCTCATTCAGAAGCACAAGCCGGAGATAGTGCTGACCGGGGCGACCGCGGTCGGCCGCTCCCTGATACCGCGTGTCGCGATACAGGTGCGCGCCGGCCTGACGGCCGACTGCACGGCCCTGGACATCGACGACGAGAAGGGGCTGTTGCTGCAGACTCGCCCCGCCTTCGGCGGCAACATCATGGCCACCATAGTCTGTCCGAACCACCGGCCGCAGATGGCCACGGTGCGTCACAAGGTAATGACCGCGCTCGAGCCAGACCCGGCGCGCGAGGGCGAGATCGTCCTGGAGAAGCTTCCGACGAAGCTCTTCGAGACGAAGACGGAGTTCGTCGAGTTCGTGAAGGACGCGACCTCCACCATCAACATCGCGGACGCCGACATCATCGTGTCGGGCGGACGCGGCCTGGGCGGACCCGAGAACTTCGAGATGCTCAAGAGCCTGGCCGACGCGGTCGGAGGGGCTGTCGGGGCGTCGCGAGCGGCGGTCGACGCCGGTTGGATACCATACTCGCACCAGGTGGGGCAGACGGGCAAGACGGTCCAACCGAAGCTCTACATCGCCTGCGGAATATCGGGCGCGGTCCAGCACCTGGCCGGCATGCAGTCCTCCGACGTCATCGTGGCGATCAACAAGGACCCCGACGCGCCCATCTTCAAGATGGCGACCTACGGCGTCGTGGGCGACGTTTTCGAGGTGGTGCCCGCCCTCACGAAGAAGCTCGCGGCCGAGTTCTCCTAGGCCGCGAGCCTGTTGTTCCACCCGCGGGGCGCCCCTGGCGCCCCGTTCTTCACGTACCGGCGGCCGAGGGGCCGCCGCGTCCCGCTAACCTCTACTGCACGCTCACCATCTCGAGCCTCGCGCGGACGAGAGCTTCCGCCGTCGACAGGTCGGCGTCGGAGCGTCCGCCGTCGGTCCCCTTTGTCGTCCCCGAGTATGAGAGGGGATGCGCCTGCAGCAGCCCTGGCGGCAGGGCCTCCTGCACGACGCGACCGTCCATGTCCGTCGGTATCGGAACGCCCAGGAGGGCGAGCACGGTCGGGGCGACGTCGACTGTCGCGAGCGACAGCGCCTTCTGCCGCTGGACGATGCGCGCTCCCCTGAGTATCAGCACGCCGGGCGGGCCGTTCACGTGAGAACCCGTGGCGCCAGGCACGTCGAGGGAGGGGTGAATGCCGTAGGTGGAGCAGACGATGAAGATCGTGTTCTCGTCTGTGAGTCGGCGTAGACGCTCGATCCCGCTGTCCACGAAACGGTAGTAGTTGTCGAGCACGTCCGCGTAGGCCTCGTACTCCTCGGGAGGGTCGTTGAAGAAGGACGGCATCGCGGGCGCCAGGAACCTGTGGCTCACCACGTCCAGCCCGCCGAGGCAGACCATCATCAGGTCGGGACTCTGGTCCGCCATCATCGAGGCCGCGACGTCGATGGCCGTGAGGTCAGCGAGGAACGCCCAGCGGGCGGCGTCGATGTGCTCCCTCCAGCCACCGACCGGCTCGGGTCCGTCGTAGATGAGCCGGCTGAACTCGTCCTGCCACACTTCCTCGTTTCGCCCCACCAGTTCGTCGACGCGTTCTCTGATCGCCGGCGGGCAGGCGTGCGCGTCGCCCGGCAGGATGGCCGCCGGAAGGCCCGTCTCGTGTACGGCGGAGGCCGGACGGTAGGGGGCGACGACGAGGCCGGCCTCGTCGTCGGCGGGCCACGACGCGGGCCATCCGACCGTGAGTGTCTTGCCGCCGGCGGCGTCCACCAGTCGGGCCAGTTGCGGCGTGAGGCCGTACAGCCTGCCGTCGACCCCCCGCACGGTGGAGAGCTCCTCCTCGGAGAGGCCGCGCCCGCGGCCCAGCGATGTCCATCCGACCTCCGGCACCGGCGGCCTGTCGGCGGCCATCTCGCCCGAGAGCCCGCGTGACAGCAGCGACGTCGTCGCCGGCATCTGCGCGTCGGTCAGGAGCGTTCTCAGCACGAACCAGTCCATCGCGTCCACTCCGACTATGACAACCTCCAGCCCCGTGGTCGGCCCGGCGGGTTTCCGGCCGTCCGGCTGCCAGCCTATGACCACGGCCAGAACTACCACAGCGGCCACCAGCACCGTGACGAGCATGACCCTTTTCATATCGGTCCTGTCTCCTTGCTCCAGCTTTGATTCTTGTTGGGTACCCCGAAAGATAGTAAGCTATCTAGCATGCCCAAAACCGGCCAGTCAAGCACAAGGTCCCCGGGGGGCGCCTCCCGCAAGCGTGCTGCCAAGAGGGGCGGGTCGTCCTCGAAGGGCTCCGCCCGCGCCTCCAGGAAGGGCGCCGCTCGGAACGGCGGGCGTGCCGTCTCGGGGGCGCCCGGCGACTCGCACGGCCCCTCGCACCTCGTCATCAAGGGAGCCCGCGAACACAACCTCAAGGGGTTCGACCTCTCGATCCCGCGCGGCTCTCTGACCGTCATCACGGGTCTCTCAGGGTCCGGCAAGTCATCGCTGGCGTTCGACACCATCTACGCCGAGGGCCAGAGACGATACGTCGAGTCGCTGTCGGCATACGCGCGTCAGTTCCTCTCTCAGATGCAGAAGCCCCACGTCGAGCTGATAGAGGGGTTGTCCCCGGCCATATCGATAGAACAGCGGACCGCTTCCCGCAACCCGCGGTCGACGGTCGGCACCGCCACCGAGATATACGACTACCTGCGTCTGCTCTACGCACGCGTCGGACACGCGCACTGCCACGTCTGTGGCAGAGAGATAGCTCCCCTGACCGTGGACCAGATGGCGGACCGCGTGCTGGCGATGCCCTCTGGCAAGCGGGTGCAGGTGATCGCGCCCATGGTCCGGGGTAAGAAGGGCCAGCACCGCGACGTCCTCGCGAGGATCGAGCGCGGCGGCTTCGTCCGAGTCGCCGTGGACGGCGAGGTGACAGAGATAAGCGAGGTCGGCAAGCTCGCGAAGAACAAGAAGCACGACATCGACGTCATAGTGGACCGACTCGTTCTCAAGGACGGGGTCCGGTCGCGTCTCGTCGACTCCCTAGAGACCGCGCTCGAGCTCAGTGAGGGTCTCGTGGTCATCCTGGCGGGGAAGGAGCAGATGCTCCTGTCCGAGTCCGCGAGCTGCGCGCACTGCGGGGTCGGACCTGGAGAAATAGAACCGAGGATGTTCTCCTTCAACAGCCCCTACGGCGCCTGCCCCACGTGTGGGGGGCTGGGAACGCAGATGAGGGTCGAGCCCGACCTCGTCGTTCCCGACAGAAGCGTGTCGCTCAGGGACGGAGCCGTGTCGTGCTGGCCCGATCTGGCGACGGGCTGGGCCAGGCACAAGCTCGACGCGCTCTCCGAGTACTTCGACTTCGACCTGATGACGCCGTTCGAGGAGCTCGACCCGCACATCCAGGAGGTCCTGCTTCGCGGCTCCGGCGACGAGAAGATCGAGTACAAGATCGAGTTCGAGAAGGGCAGGTGGGAGTACGTCGGCGGATTCGAAGGAGCAATCCCGAATCTGGAGCGCCGCTACCGCGAGACGAAGTCGGAGAACGTCCGACGCTGGATCGAGGGCTTCATGGCCGTCGACCTGTGCCCCGACTGCGAGGGTGCGCGCCTCAAGCCCGAGGCTTTGGCCGTCACCGTCGGCGACCTCCCGGTCAATCAGGTGACCGCCATGTCGGTCAAGCAGTGCGTCGGGTTCTTCGACGGTCTGTCGCTCAAGGGCACCGAGAAGCGGATAGCGCAGGAGATCCTCAAGGAGATACGTGAGCGGCTCGGTTTCCTCGCGGACGTGGGTCTCGACTACCTGACGCTCGACAGGTCCTCGGGGACGCTGTCGGGAGGAGAGGCGCAGCGCATCCGTCTGGCGACGCAAATCGGCACGCGCCTCGTCGGCGTCCTCTACATTCTCGACGAGCCGTCCATCGGACTGCACCAGCACGACAACGCGAAGCTCCTGAAGACGCTCGTGGCGCTGCGTGACATCGGGAACACCGTGATCGTTGTGGAGCACGACGAGGAGACGATCCGCCGGGCCGACTGGGTCGTCGACCTCGGACCGGGAGCCGGGCGGAACGGCGGGCGCCTCGTCGCGAGCTGCCCGCCCGAGGAACTGGCCGGTCTCGAGAAGTCGGTGACGGGTCGGTACCTCTCGGGCAAGGAGAGCATAGAGCTGCCGGCCGAGAGACGTCCGAGCGACGGGCCCGCGCTTCGCGTCGTGGGCGCCCGGGAGAACAACCTCAAGAACATCGACGTCGCGGTGCCGCTCTCGACGCTGACGTGCGTCACCGGCGTCTCGGGCTCTGGGAAGAGCACTCTGGTGTCGGACATCATCCACCGGGCTCTCGCGGAGTGGTTCCACCGCGCCCGGAAGATCCCGGGCAAGTTCGACCGCATCGAAGGGCTGGAGCACATAGACAAGGTCGTCAACATCAGCCAGTCGCCTATCGGCCGCACGCCGCGCTCGAACCCCGTGACCTACACGGGCACCTTCGTCCACATCCGGCAGCTGCTGTCGAAGACCCCGGAGGCCCGCGCGCGCGGCTACAAGCCGGGGCGCTTCAGCTTCAACGTCAAGGGAGGGCGGTGCGAGGCGTGTCAGGGCGGTGGGCAGGTCAAGATCGAGATGCACTTCCTTCCGGACGTCTTCGTCACGTGCGAGGCGTGCGGCGGCAAGCGATTCAATCGCGAGACGCTGGAGATCAACTACAAGGGGAAGAACATCGCCGACATCCTCGAGATGACCGTCGACGAGGCGCTGGATTTCTTCAGCAGCATTCCCATGGTCAGGCGAAAGCTCCAGACACTCCACGACGTGGGGCTCGGTTACATCCACCTGGGACAGCCCGCGACGACGCTGTCGGGCGGAGAGGCTCAGCGCATCAAGCTGGCGAGCGAGTTGTCGAGGAAGAGCACGGGGAGAACGCTCTACATCCTCGACGAGCCGACTACGGGCCTGCACTTCCACGACGTCAAGATGCTGCTCGAGGTGCTCGGGAGGCTCGTCGACCGCGGCAACACGGTCCTCGTGATCGAGCACAACCTGGACGTCGTCAAGACCGCCGACCACATCATTGACCTCGGGCCCAAGGGAGGAGACGAGGGAGGGACTGTCGTGGTCGCCGGAACACCCGAAGAGGTGGCGCGACGCAAGGACTCGTTCACGGGTCAGGTCCTCTCGCACGTGCTTGAGGACAGCGCACAGGGGACTAGACAGGACGGCTGACTGCCGCTCGGCGGGCGGGTGATAGACGGGGCTTCCGTAACAACGCCGGAGGCCCCGTCTCTGCTGCTTGCGGACACGCCGAGCCGCCGGCCGCGGGAGCGCGGGCCACGAAACGGCTTGCCATGCGACAGACGCTCGCATAACATGATAGGTCGTGTCCGGACGCCCGAAGGGCGTCCACTCGTCGAAATGCGTCCGGCGACGCCGGGCGCTCCCGCACGACCTGAGAGCGAGGACGGATGCTGACGAAGGAGGCGGTAGAGGTCAGGAAGACAGCGCTTCACGAAGAGCACGAGGCACTCGGTGCCAGGATAGTGGACTTCGCGGGATGGGCGATGCCGATGCACTACGCGGGCATCGTCAGTGAGCACAGGCGGGTGAGAAGCACGGTGGGCCTGTTCGACGTCTCGCACATGGGCGAGTTCGTCGTGACCGGCCCGGACGGCCTCGCTGCGCTCGAGCGTTTGACCGTGAACCGGCTCTCGGTGATCAAAGAGGGACGGATCCAGTACTCCGCAATGTGCAACGAGAACGGCGGGTTCATCGACGACCTGCTGATCTACGCGATGCGGAACGGCTACATGCTCGTGGTGAACGCGGCGAACCGCGACAAGGACTACGAGTGGGTGAGGTCGAACCTCGAGGGTGACGCTACCGTGGCGGACGTCTCGGACGCGACGGCGCTGGTAGCGCTTCAGGGCCCCTCGTCCGAGCCGGTGATGTCGAAGGTGACGGACGCCGAGCTTTCGACGCTCCGCTACTACAGCTGGGTGTACGCGGAGGTCGCGGGAGCCAGCACGACGCTCTCGAGGACGGGATACACGGGCGAGGATGGGTTCGAGGTCTACTGCAGCCCGGACGACGCGCGTACGATCTGGCACGCGCTGATGGAGGCCGGCAGCGAGTTTGACATCGAGCCCGTGGGTCTGGGAGCAAGAGACACGCTCAGGCTGGAGATGGGATACAGCCTGTACGGCAGCGAGATGGACGAGAACCGCACTCCGCCCGAAGCGGGTCTCATGTGGATCACTAAGCTCGACAATGGCGACTTCATCGGAAGAGACGCGATCGCCCGCAAGATAGAAGAAGGTGTGTCGGAGCGCATCGTCGGGTTCGTCCTCGAGTCGAGGGGCATACCGCGCCCCGGCCACCGCATCATGTTGGGAGACGACGAGGTGGGGCGCGTGACGAGCGGCACGTTCTCGCCGAGCCTGGAGAAGGGCATAGGACTTGGGTACGTCCGAACGGGCGTCGACCGTGGATTCTCGATAGAGATACGGAACAAGCTGGTGGAAGCGCGGGCGGCTTCTCTGCCTTTCTACGAGCACGGGAGCGTCCGGCGCAGGAAGAAGTAGCGGTTCAAGCGTCCGGGCGAACGCGGTTCTTGCGCCCGGGTCGAACAACCAATGCGAGAGGTGACCGATGAGCGAGAAGGACCTCAAGTTCACTGAGACCCACGAGTGGCTCAGGGTCGAGGGCGACGTGGCGACCATCGGGCTGTCGGACTACGCTCAGGGCGAGCTGGGTGACATCGTCTTCGTCGAGCTGCCGGAGCCCGGAACCGCCCTGTCGTCGGGCGACGTGCTCACGACGGTAGAGTCGGTCAAGAGCGTCAGCGAGCTCTACTCGCCGATCGACGGAGAGATCGTGGAGGGCAACGCCGCGCTCGAGGACGACCCCGCCGTCATCAACTCTGACCCGTACGGCGACGGCTGGATAGCGAAGATCAAGCTCGCGGAGGGGACCGATCTCTCCGGGCTCATGACCACCGAGCAGTACGAGGCGCACGTCAAGGGGTAGGATTGCCGTACGTTCCAAACACCGACCACGACCGAGAGGAGATGCTCAGGGCCGTCGGGGTCTCGTCGATGGACGAGCTCTTCGCCACGGTCCCGGCCGAGCTGCGGACGGACGCCGAGCTGGACATCCCGGGCCCTCTCTCGGAGGCGGAACTCGCCAGGCACATGAGGCGGCTCGCGTCCATGAACAGGACGACCGACGACGTAGTGTCGTTCCTGGGAGGGGGCGTGTACGACCACAGCGTTCCGGCCGTTGTTCGCCACGTGATGGGAATGCCGCAGTTCTACACGGCCTACACGCCGTACCAGGCCGAGGCCAGCCAGGGGACACTGCAGAGCATCTACGAGTTCCAGTCGCTCGTCTGCCGGCTGACGGGCCTCGACGTAGCGAACGCCTCGATGTACGACGGGGCGAGCGCCGCGGCGGAGGCGTGCCTGATGGCGGTCGGAATCACGAGGCGACGGAAGATACTGGTGGCGCGTTCGGCCAATCCCGCGGTGAGAGCTGTCGTCTCCACCTACCTCGAGGCGTCAGACATCGATATCGTGGAGGTTCCGTTCGAAGGCGGCGTCACCGACGTCGCTGAGCTCGAACGCCACCTGGAGGGCGCGGCCGTCCTCGTAGTGCAGCACCCGAACTTCTTCGGGCTGCTGGAGCCGGTGTTCGAGCTCTCGAAGAAGTGCGCCGACGCGGGCGCGCTGCTCGTCTCGTCGGTCGACCCGCTGTCGCTCGCGCTTCTGAAACCGCCGTCGGAGTACGGAGCCGCGATCGCCGTCGGTGAGGGACAGGCCATCGGCAGCCCGGTAGGCTACGGCGGACCGCTCCTGGGTTTCATGGCCACGGGTCGGAAGCACGTCAGGAGGATGCCGGGCCGCATCATCGGAGCCACGACCGACACCGAGGGAAGACGCGGCTTCGTCATGACGCTCCAGACGCGCGAACAGCACATCAGAAGAGAGAAGGCGACTTCCAACATCTGCACCAACCAGGGGCTCGTCGCGCTGGGCGCGGCGGTTCACCTGTCGCTTCTGGGCAGGAAGGGCTTCCGCGAACTGGCCGAGCAGGTGACCTCGAAGGCGCACTACGCCGCCGACGCGGTCTCAGAGGTGCCCGGTGTCGAGCTGAGGTTCGACCGTCCGTTCTTCCGCGAGTTCGTCGTCGACCTCCCGGTCTCGGCGCACAAGGTCAAGGACGGGCTTAGGAAGGCTGGCATCTGGCCCGGGATCTCGTGCGGGTGCTGGTACGACGACATGAAGGAGAGCCTGCTGATATCCGTGAGCGAGAAGCACACGCGCGAGGACATAGAGTCACTGGCTTCCGGTCTCGAGGCGGTGCTTTCCCCGGGAGGCGTCGAGTGAGCGGCCCGTGCGAGACCAGAACGGTTCTCGAACCCACCGTCTTCGAGCTGTCGCACCCGGGACGCAAGGGCTACAGGCTGCCGGAGCTCGACGTGCCCGAGCTCGACCTCGCGGGCGCGCTGGGGGACGAGAACCTGCGCGAGGAGCCGCCGGCCCTGCCCGAGCTGTCGGAGCCAGAGGTCGTGCGGCACTTCTCCAGGCTGGCCGAGATGAACTTCCACGTCGACCGGGCGATGTACCCCTTGGGCTCCTGCACGATGAAGTACAACCCGAAGATCAACGAGGAGATGGCGGGCCTTCACGGCTTCACGGGCGTGCACCCGGAGACCGACGCGCTCGAGTGCCAGGGGGCAATCGAGCTGCTCTACAGGCTGGGCAGAATGCTCGCCGAGATCTCAGGGATGGACGAGGTCACGCTGCAGCCGCCCGCCGGCGCCTCCGGCGAGCTGGCGGGCATGCTGATGATACGCGCCTACCACTCGGACCGGGGCAATCCCAGAAGCAAGGTGATACTGCCGGACACGGCGCACGGCACCAATCCCGCGAGCCTGACGCTCGCCGGCTACGACGCAGTGGAGATCGCCTCCGATGCCTGCGGACGCGTCGACGTGGACGCGCTGGCCGCAGCGGTCGACGAGGAGACGGCCGCGTTCATGGTGACGAACCCGAACACGCTCGGCGTGTTCGAGGAACGGATATCCGACATCGCGGAGATCGTGCACGGCGCGGGCGCGCTCCTGTATCTCGACGGCGCGAACCTGAACGCGATGCTGGGCGTCGTGAGGCCCGGCGACATCGGCTTCGACGTCATGCACTTCAACCTGCACAAGACCTTCTCGACCCCGCACGGCGGAGGAGGACCGGGTTCGGGCCCCGTCGGCGTCAAGGACAAGCTCTCCGAGTACCTGCCGTTCCCGGTCGTCCGGCGGGACGACAGGGCGGCCGCGGTGGTCGAGTTCGACTTCGACTACGACCGGCCGAAGTCGATCGGGAAGGTGCATTCGGTCTACGGGAACTTCCTGGTCGCTGTGAAGGCGTACGCCTACATCCTCACTCTCGGGCCGAGAGGTCTCAGGCGGGTCGCGGAGAACGCGGTGCTCAACGCGAACTACCTGCAGACGAGACTGAAGTCGCACTACGACCTTCCGTACGACGGGCTCTGCCAGCACGAGTTCGTGCTGTCGGCGTCGCGACAGAAGGACGAGCACGGCGTGCGCGCGCTCGACATAGCGAAGCGCCTTCTGGACTACGGGCTTCACGCGCCGACCGTCTACTTCCCGCTGATCGTCAAGGAGGCTCTGATGATCGAGCCTACTGAGACGGAGAGCCGGAAGTCTCTCGACAGATTCGTCGAGGTGATGGCGGCGATAGCCGCCGAGGCCCAGAACGAACCCGGACTCGTCACTGGCGCGCCGACGCGTACGCCCGTCAGCAGGCTCGACGAGTCTCTCGCTGCGAAGAACCTGGACGTCTCGTGGACCGAGTCGGGGGAGAGGGACTAGGTCGTGGGCAGCTCAGACGCGGCGGTGAGCGGATGTCCGGGCGAGAGCCTCAGCTGGACGTCGTGGCCGATGCTCAGGAGTCCGGTCAGGGCCGTCCTCGCGATGGCGTTCATCGCCGTGATGGCGTGGTTCATCCAGAGCCTCTTCGAGACCACGTACTTCACGGTAGTAGCGGTGCTGCTTGTTTGGGGACAGGTCGCCGGCTTCTTCCTGCCGACGCGCTTCGAGTTGGGCGACGACGGGGTGTACGTGCGCGGTCTCGTCAGCCGGCGGAAGAAGCCGTGGGGCGAGTTCCGCTCATACTACGTGGACCGGGAGGGGTTGCTCCTGTCGCCCTTCGAGGAGCGGTCGAGGCTCGAGCGGTTTCGGGGCGTCTCTCTCCAGTTCCACGGCAATCGCGACGAGGTCGTCGCGTTCGTAGAGCGCGTGATGGAGCGCGAGACGCCGCCTGGTCCGAGCGCGGCCGCCGGCGAGATGGACGCGGACCCCGGGGACGGAACGAGCGATGAGCCCTCTTAGCGGATGGGCGATGAAGGACAGGGCGGACGAGCGTCCGCTACCCGAGCACAAGGAGGTGATGGACCGCTTCGCGCGGAAGATCATCGACTGGAGGATGACGGCGCCGGCCATTCTGTTCCTTGAGTCGGCCAAGCCGCTCTCGTTCCTGGGCAACCAGGCGCTGGTCTTCTTCCAGCCGATCGTGCAGTCGATCTTCAACTTCAAGACCTACGACGAGATGGTCGACATACTCGAAGATCGAGACAACATCGAGTACCTCCTTTCGAAGATAGAAGAGCTGGAGGCAGAACGCTCCAGGGTAGAGAAGGAAGAGAGGAAGCGGCGCAGGGAGGATCGTCGCGCCGCCCGTGCAGCCAAGGAAGGACAAGATGAGCGAGAACGGGAAGATCAAGGCGATCGTCGCAACGGACTGCGGAAGCACGACGACGAAGGCGATCCTGATCAGGCTCGTTGACGGCGAGTACAGACTCATCGTCAGGGGCGAGGCGCCGACGACCGTGGAGGCGCCGTTCGAGGACGTGACCCGTGGCGTGTTGAACGCGATACGGGAGGTGGAGGAGCTGTCGGGCCACGAGATCCTCGACGGTGAGGACATCATCCACCCCAACGAGGGTACGAGGGGCGTCGACCTGTACCTCTCGACCTCGAGCGCGGGCGGTGGTCTCCAGATGATGGTCGCCGGCGTCGTCAAGAGCATGACGGCCGAGAGCGCTGAACGCGCCGCGCTGGGCGCGGGTTCGATCGTCATGGACGTGCTCGCGTCAAACGACGGGCGTCTGCCGCACGAGCAGATAGAGCGCATCCGGCACCTGAGGCCCGACATGATCCTGCTGTCGGGAGGCATCGACGGGGGCACGATAACGCACGTGGTCGAGCTGGCGCAGATAATCTCAGCGGCCGATCCCAAAGCTCGTCTCGGCGCCGGGTACAACCTCCCGGTGATCTACGCGGGCAACAAGGACGCCACGGACGAGGTGTCGAAGCTGCTCGAGGATAAGACCTCTCTATACAAAGTGGCCAACCTCAGGCCCGTGCTCGAGCGTGAGAACCTGGGCCCCGCGCGCGACAAGATCCACGACCTCTTCATGGAGCACGTGATGGCGCAGGCGCCGGGCTACGGCAAGCTGATGGGCTGGACGGACGCGCCCATCATGCCGACCCCGGGCGCCGTGGGCTCGATCATCGAGACCATCGCGAACAGGCAAGACATCCAGGTCGTGGGTGTCGACATCGGCGGCGCGACGACGGACGTGTTCTCGGTCTTCCGGCAGACCTTCAACAGGACGGTCTCCGCGAACCTCGGCATGAGCTATTCTGTCTCGAACGTCCTCGCTGAGGCCGGCATCGAGAACGTCATGCGGTGGGTGCCCTTCAAGCTACCGGAGCTGGGCGTCAGGAACCGCATCAAGAACAAGATGATCCGTCCGACGACCGTGCCGCAGGCGCTCGACGATCTGAAACTCGAGCAGGCCATCGCGCGCGAGGCTCTGAGACTCGCATTCGAGCAGCACAAGAGCTTCGCCGTCAGCCTCAAGGGTGTGCAGCAGGAGCGCACGATCTCCGAGGCGTTCAGCCAGTCGTCGTCAGGTGAGACGCTCGTCAACATGATGGAGCTCGACCTCCTGGTCGGCTCAGGCGGCGTGCTCTCGCACGCGCCTCGACGCCAGCAGTCGGCGATGATGCTCATCGACGGCTTCCTTCCGGAGGGCGTCACGAGGCTCGCGGTCGATTCCATTTTCATGATGCCGCAGCTCGGCGTCCTCGCCGAGGTGCACGAGGAGTCGGCGACCGAGGTCTTCGAGAAGGACTGCCTGATCCACCTCGGCACGCTTGTAGCCCCGGTCGGCACCGCCCCGGAGGGCAAGCCTTGCGTCAAGTTCGAGGCGGCTCTGGCCGATGGCACGAAGGTCGACGATGACATTCCCTTCGGTGAGATGAGGGTCTACCCGCTGGGCGTGGGTGAGACCGCGAACGTCAAGGTGACCCCGGCCCGCGGGTTCGACGCGGGCGCCGGTCCCGGCAAGCCCCTGGAGCGCAGGCTCGGCGGCGGCGTCGTGGGACTGATCGTGGACACGCGCGGCAGGCCGTTCACGCTGCCGACCGACGAGAGCGAGCGCGTCAGCCGTCTCGATAAGTGGGCGGCGGCCTTCGACGCCTATCCGAACGCGTAGAGAACCACCCGTCCCGCGCCCCAACTTCGGGCAGGGACAGGGTCCTCCGCAGAGAAGGAGCAGGAAATGGCACACGCATACACACCAGGGCTTAGGGTCTCCGAGAGGACGGTCGTCAGGAAGGAGCGGCGCCTGCCGATCAAGGGCGAGGTCGTCGTAGCCATTGGCGACACGGTGACCTCAGAAACGGTTGTCGCTCGCACGCACCTGCCCGGCAACGTCCAGCTCATCAACGTCGCGAGCAAACTGGGACTGCCGCCCGAGGACCTGCCGACCGTGATGCAGAAGAAGGACGGCGACCCCATAGAAAAGGGCGAGGCGCTTGCCGAGACGCAGGGCTTCTTCGGTCTCTTCAAGTCCAGGGTGCCGTCGCCGTGCGAGGGCACGGTCGAGAGCATCTCGACCGTGACGGGCCAGGTCATTCTTCGCGAGCCGCCGACACCGATCGAGATCGACGCCTACGTCGAAGGGAAGGTCGTCGAGATCTTCCCGGAGGAAGGTGTCGCGGTGGAGACCGTCGGCACGTTCATCCAGGGCATCTTCGGGGTGGGCGGTGAGAAGACCGGCGAGATCGCCGTCGTTGTGAACGGTCCCGGCGATCCGCTCGACGCGTCGCTCATCACGGAGGCGCACAAGGGCAAGATCGTCATCGGCGGGTCCCACGTGAAGTGGGACGGCTTGCAGAAGGCGATGGACGTCCGCGCGTCCGGCATAGTCGTCGGCGGCTTCGACGACCCGGACCTCAAGCGGCTGCTCGGGAAGGACCTCGGGGTCGCCATCACGGGGCACGAGGACCTGGCGACCGCGCTCATCCTGACCGAGGGCTTCGGCGAGATCGCGATGGCGCACGGCACGTTCGACCTTCTGAAGTCGCGCGAGGGAAGGAAGGCGTCCGTCAACGGCGCGACCCAGATCCGCGCGGGCGTCATCAGACCGGAGATCGTCGTGCCGCTCGAAGGTGACGCCGAGGACGTCGTCGAGGGCGCTAGCGCGACGACCGGTCTCGAGATAGGCAGCCTCATTCGCGTGATCCGCGAGCCGTACTTCGGGGCCCTGGGGCGTGTCGTCGACCTGCCGAACGAACTCCAGAAGATGGAGTCGGAGTCGATGGTGCGAGTGCTCAAGGTGGAGTTCGAGGACAAGGAACAGGCCCTGCTCCCTCGAGCCAACGTCGAGATGATCGAGGGCTAGACGAGGTAGAGGGTCAGTCAGGAATCACTCGGGGCCGTCCGTCCGACGGGCGGCCCCGCTCGTACGACGCGCCCACGGGGCGGCGCGGACGGGCTTGCGGAACAGGCGTCGTTCCCTGGCCCCGCGCGGACATTTGGCTTGACACTCCCAAAACCGTCTGCTAGCGTCAGATTCTCAATCGCGCGAGCGCCTGTGGGACCCGGGAGGTCCCGCTGTCTGGTAATACCCATTGAAGGAGCGCTGGATGTTCGCGGACAAGGGGCGCTTGAGCGCCGAACGCCTGAATACGGGGCTGGCCGTCGTGTCGTTCGCGGTGGCGGCCCTCTTCTTGTGTCCTGCGGCGGCGCTCTGCCAGAGCGAGGCCGAGGCGGCGGCCGACAGCGCGGCGGTCGCGCCGGCCATCGCTCCGCCGGCCAGCGTCGATGTCGTTGACACCGACAACGATCGCGGCGGTCAGATCGACGTCATGTGGGAGCCGTCTCCAGACGTCGAACTCGGCCGTGTTGAATTCTACCGCATCTACCGGTCCACGCACCCCGACACGGGCTTCGCGCAGGTGGGTCGGGTGGGCTACACGCAGACGCAGTACGTGGACGCCGGCATGGAGGACGGGATAGACCACTACTACCGGGTCAGCGCCGGCGCGGGAGAGGACGAGTCCTTCTCGCCTGTGATCGGTCCGGTCTCGTCTCGTCCGCACTGGATCGACAAGACGCGGATCAACTGCCTGGTCGCCGTGGTCATCTTCGTGACGGCGATCGTCTACTTCGTCACCTCCGCGCGCGGCGGCAAGGAGCTCTTCATCAGGCGCCTTCCGGGCCTCGACGAGGTCGACAACGCCGTCGGGCGCGCGACGGAGATGGGTAAGCCCATTCTCTACATCACCGGGCTCTCGGGCATCTCCGACGTGGCGACAATCGCTGCCATCAACATCCTGGGCGAGGTCGCCAAGAAGACCGCCGAGTACAACACGCGGCTCATCGTCCCTTGCGCCGACCCGATCGTCATGGCGGTCGAGCAGGAGGTCGTCAAGGAGGCCTACGCCGAGATGGGCCGGCCGGACGCCTACAACGAGGACGACGTCTTCTACCTCACACGAAGCCAGTTCGCCTACGTTGCCGGCGTGAACGGCATCATGGTCAGACAGCGTCCGGCGACCATCCTCTACATGGGCATGTTCTACGCCGAGTCGCTCGTGCTCGCCGAGACGGGCGCCTCGGTAGGCTCCATACAGATCGCGGGCACCGACGCGGTGACCCAGCTGCCGTTCTTCATCACGTCGTGCGACTACACGCTGATCGGTGAGGAGCTGTACGCCGCCAGCGCCTACCTCTCCCGAGAACCCGTCCTGCTGGGCGGACTCAAGGGTCAGGACACGGTCAAGTTAATCGTCGGCATTCTCCTCATACTCGGGGTGATCGCGGCGACCCTCGCGGCGACGGGCGTCATCGAGACCAACTTCATGGCGCCGCTCTACGCGACCAGCTAGACGAGAGGAACGCAAGGAACTGCCATGCGAAGACAGATCCCACTCGCACTGTGCTTCATCTTCGGCGCCTTCATGGCGATCCAGTACTTCATTCCGCACCACAGCGTCGCGGACATGCAGGAGCGTATCCTCATGTGGCTGCAGACGCTCCTGGCCTTCGCGTTCCTGCTGGGGACCGTAAGCCTCATCAAGGTCCACTACCACAAGATCCGGAATCGGGCGGACGATCGCGCCTACAGCTACGTTGCGCTTGCCGGACTTCTGACGATGATCGGGCTCGGGTTCATCCACCCCGACCACAATCTGCCCGGCTCGCCGTTCAGCCTGATGTTCCTGAACGTGCAGGTGCCCATCGAGGCCACGATGTTCTCGCTCCTGGCCTTCTACATCGCCTCGGCCGCCTTCCGCGCCTTCCGCGCGAGGACGCTCGAGGCGACGCTGCTGCTGGTCGCGGCCGCCATCGTCATGCTCGGCCGCGTTCCGATCGGCGACCTGATCCACGAGGGAATCCCCGACGCCACGCGCTGGATCCTCGAGGTGCCGAACCTCGCCTCCAAGCGCGGCGTCATGATCGGTGTCGGTCTGGGCATGATGGCCACGGCGTTGAAGATCGTGCTCGGCATCGAGAGAGCATGGATGGGGGGCGGCGACTAGTCCGCGAAGGCTTGCGCGGACGTGCCGCGCTTCGGAGGTAGCGATGTCCTGGGCTGAGAAGGTGCTTTCGATAGACAGGCGGTGGATCTTCCTCGCGATCGGGATCGCGGTCACCATACCGTTCTTCCTGCCGCTGGGTCTTCCGGTCGTCGTGACGCCGCCGGTGCAGAGCCTCTACGACGCCGTCGAGGAGCTGGAGCCGAACTCGGCGCCGCTTCTCCTGTCCATCGACTACGCCCCGGCGACGCTGCCGGAGCTCGAGCCGATGTCGATGGCCATTCTGAGGCACTGCTTCAGGAACGACGTCAACGTGGTCGTCATGACGCTGCACCCCGCTGGCTACGGTCTCGCGGAGCGCGCGCTTCTGGCGGCGGCGGAGGAACACGACCAGGTCTACGGTGAGGACTACGCTTTCCTGGGCTTCCAGCCCGGCACCTCGGCCGTGATCCTGGGAATGGGTATCAACATCCGGAACGTCTTCCCTGCGGACGCGTACGGCGTACCGCTGGACGAAATACCCATCATGCAGGGCGTCAGGAACTACGACGACATCCCGCTGGTCATCTCGCTGGCTGGCTGGTCCGCGGCGGAGGCCTGGGTCTATTACGCCTACCAGCCATACAGGCAGCGGGTGGGCGCCGGCGTGACCGCGGTCATGGCCACCGACTTCTACCCGTATCTCAACGCCGGGCAGCTCGAGGGGCTTCTCGGAGGAATGCGGGGAGCAGCCGAGTACGAGGAGCTCATCGAGACGCCGGACCAGGGCGCGAGGGGGATGGACTCGCAGTCGGTCATCCATCTCCTGATCATCGTGCTCATACTCGTGGGCAACATCGCCTACTTCGTTTCGAGGAAGAAGAAGGCCTCCACCGCGGGGGCCGCATCCTAGCTGCGCTCTGACGGACGATCGCGGGGGGCACGCACGCCGCCCGCCGGAAAGGGACTCCCGGAGGATTAGAAGGTGACATTCATCTGGACGACGATCGGGGCGCTGCTAACGCTCTCGATATACAGCTTCCTCTACAAGGACAACCCTTTCTACAAGTTCGCCGAGCACCTCGTTGTCGGCGTCTCGGCCGGGTACTACCTGGTCATCTACTACTTCAACTTCATCCACCCGAACGTCTTCTCGCCGGTCTTCCTTCTCCGTCTCGGTGACGAGCCGATCTCTTTCTTCGGGTTCCACTGGTGGATGGCGCTGATCCCCGGCGTCCTGGGCATCCTGCTCTACACGCGCTTCTTCCCTAAGGTCGCGTGGGTGGGGCGCTACGCGCTTGCCGTCTACGTCGGCGGATACGCCGGCCTGGGTATCTCGCCGGTGATGCAGGCGCGCGTCATCGAGCAGCTTCGCGCCAACGCGCTCTCGGTGGCGGGCGTCGAGGACCCGTTCGCCACGATGACCAACGTGGGTCTGGGCGTGGTCATCTTCGCCGTAGTGGCCTACCTGCTCATCGTCAAGAGGAACCTGGGGGCGAGGAACTGGCTGGGCAAGGTCGCCGTCATAGTCGTGTCGGCCGTCGTAGGCTACGCGGGCTACCTCGTGCTCACTCTGATATCGAACGCCGGAGTCGTCTCGCTGACCAACATCCTGCTGGTCGTCGGCCTGCTGGGAACGCTGACCTACTTCTTCTTCTCGATGAAGCACACCGGCGCTCTGGGCGGTCTAGCGAGGGTCGGCATCGTCTTCCTGATGGTCGGTTTCGGGGCCTCCTTCGGCTACACGGTGATGTCCCGTATCTCGCTTCTCATCGGTCGCGTGAGCTTCCTGCTCCACGACTGGCTGCACCTGATCGACTGACGCACGCACGCGGCGCGGCGCCGGGCGCCCGCCGCCATCGGCTCCACTCGTTACTTGAGCGCGGCAATGACGATGAAGCTGACAGCGCACCTCACTCTCGCGGTCCTGTTCCTCGCGGCTCCCTGCGCCTTCGCGCAGGACGCGGCGCCGGATACGACCGCGCTTCCTCTCGACACCGTACCGCCGGGTTCGGTCTCCGGCCTCACTGCTGTCGACTACGTCGACAACAGCGACGAGGGCGACAGGATCGAGATCTCCTGGCAGGCATCGCCGGACGACGGAGCGGGTGAGGGCGACGTGGTGTCCTACCAGCTCTGGCGGTCCGAGAACGCGGGCGCGGACTGGGACTCGCTGGGTGTCGCCGGCGCGGGGCAGACGAGGTACCTCGATGAGACCGCGACGCCCGGCACCGAGTACCATTACGGCGTCGCGGCCTACGACGGCACGAGCTACTCGGAACGCGTGTCGGCGGGTCCGGTGGTGGGGAGGGCCAATCTCTTCCAGATGACGCGCCTCGCGGTGCTCGTCCTGATGCTCGTCTTCTTCGGCATGGTCCTCACCTTCACGAAGCTCGCCGAGCGCGGCGCCGACCTGTTCGTCCGCCGCATCCCTGGCCTGAACGCGATAGAGGAGGCCGTCGGCCGTGCGACCGAGATGGGCCGGCCGGTCCTCTACGTGCCGGGCATCGGCGAGATCGACAACATAATGACCATCGCGAGCCTGACCATCCTCTCGCACGTCGCCAAGATCACGGCGAGGTACGAGACGCCTCTCATCGTGCCGACCGCGCGAGCTGTCGTCATGTCCGCGGCCGAGGAGGTCGTCAAGGAGGCGTACGCCGAGGAGGGCAAGCCCGACAGCTACAACCCGGACAACATCCGCTACCTCTCCGACGCGCAGTTCGCGTTCGCGGGGGCGGTAAACGGCATCATGCTTCGCGAGAAACCGGCAGCGAACCTCTACCTCGGCGCTTTCTGGGCCGAGTCCCTGCTGCTGGCGGAGACCGGCTTCGAGGCGGGCGCCATCCAGGTGGCCGGCACGGCCATGGTCTCGCAGCTGCCGTTCTTCGTCACGGCGTGCGACTTCACGCTGATGGGTGAGGAACTCTATGCGGCGAGCGCGTACCTCTCTCGCGAGCCCAAGCTGCTGGGCGGTCTCAAGGGCTCGGACTGGATGAAGGTACTGTCCATCGCGCTGATGGCGCTTGGTGTCATTCTGTACTATGTGAACCAGGAGAGCGGTTTCGTCGCCTGGTTCTTCACGCAGTAGGGAAGGGGCGGGCCGCGCGCGCCCGCTTGAGGCCTTCGGATGAGAAGAGAGATCCCACTGGCGATAACGTTCCTGATCGGCATCTTCATGCTGGTCGACTTCTTCGTCCCCCATCACGCCGTCTCAACGTCGGCCGAGGAGATGAAGCAGTGGGGGACCATCGTCATCGCCGCGTCCATCCTCCTGGGCGTCGGGAACCTCATCCGCGTGCACTTCCACAAGATCAGAAGGCGTCGCGAGGGGTGGGGCTACAGCATCGTCACGCTGGCGATCATGGCGGTGATGTTCGCCTTCGGCGGCCCGTGGGGGACCGTCGAGGAGGGGTCGGCGTTCAACTGGATGTTCCTGAACATGCAGGTGCCCCTGCAGAGCACGATGTTCTCACTGCTCGCGTTCTTCATCGCGTCGGCGGCCTACCGCGCGTTCAGACTGAGGTCGGCGGAGGCGAGCCTTCTCCTGATCGCCGCGATCATCGTCATGCTCGGGCGTGTGCCGCTCGGGCAGTACCTGACGAGGTCGTGGCCCCAGGCGATACAGCTGCCCACGCTGACGGAGGCCATCATGGCCTACCCGAACATGGCGGCATTCAGGGGCATTCTCATGGGCGCCGCTCTCGGCGTTATGGCTATGGGTCTCAGGATCATACTGGGCATCGAGCGGTCGTATCTCGGCGGGGAGAAGTAGCGAGTGGCGAAGAAGCGCTTCGACATACGCAGCGTCGACAGGCGGATCATCTTCACGCTGATCTTCGTCGCAGTCGCGTGGCCTCTGATCCAGCCGATGCGTCTTCCCATCGACGTCTCGCCTCCCGTCCAGACGCTCTATGACGCGATCGAGGAGATCCCGCCGGGATCGATCGTCATGCTCGGCGGCGACTACAGCCCCGACACGATGCCGGAGCTGCAGCCGATGGTGGAGACGTTCATCCGCCACGCGTTCGAGAACGATCTGCGCGTCGTGGTCGCGTGCCTGTGGCCGGCGTCGCCTCCGTTGGTCGAGCGCGCCCTGACCCCGCTCGCCGAGGAGTACGGCAAGGAGTACGGGACCGACTTCGTCAACCTGGGCTACATGGCGGGCGGCATCGTCACGCTGCTCGGAATGGGCGCCAGCATCCCGAACACGTTCCCGACCGACTACGGTTTCGGCGCCGCCGACATCCCGAGCAGGCCGGTGGGCGAGATACCTCTGATGCAGGAGGTCGAGAACTTCGATGACATCGCGTTCGTCATGGAGGTCTCGGCGGGCACGCCGGGCACGCGCGAGTGGATCCAGCAGATCCAGGGACGCTACAGGGTCAACATCGGTTCGGGCACGACCGCTGTCGGCGCCCCGAACTTCTATCCCTACGTCAGCAGCGGCCAGCTGACGGGCCTGCTGGGCGGCCTCAAGGGCGCGGCCGAGTACGAGACGCTGGTGGGCTTCCCCGGTGACGCGACCAAGGGCATGGACGCGCAGTCCATCGTTCACGCGCTCGTCGTGGTGTTCATCCTGCTGGGCAACGTGGTCTACCTGATCTCGCTTCGCCGCAACCGCGGGGCCGAGGAATAGAGAGGCTGACGGCATGAACTGGCTCCACCAGCTCTTCAATGGACCTCCCGGGACCGACCCGTCGGTCGTCTGGGGCTATTGGGTCGCCGCCGTCCTCACCATCTGCATCTACAGCTTCCTCTACAAGGACAACCCGCTCTACAAGTTCGCGGAGGCCCTGTTCGTCGGTATCGGCGCCGCCTACTGGATGTGCCTGCTCTACCACGAGACTCTGGTGCCCAAGCTCATCCAGCCGCTCTTCTTCCCGGCGGAGGGCGATTCCGTCATGTGGATCCGGATCTTCCCCGGGATACTCGCGATCTTCATGTTGCTCCGCTTCTACCCGAAGCTCTCGTGGCTCTCGAGATGGTCGCTCGGGTTCATCGTCGGCATGTACTCAGCCGTCAACATCACGGGCTTCGGCCAGGGCGACTTCGTGACGCAGATCCACGCGACGATGACGACGGCTCTCAGGGGAGTGGGCACGGGCGAGATCATCCTCAATCTGATCGCGATCGTCGGCGTCTTCTCGGTGCTCATCTATTTCTTCTTCTCGAAGGAGCACAAGGGAGCGCTCGGAGGTGTGGCCAAGCTGGGCATCTGGTTCCTCATGGTGGCGTTCGGCGCGTCTTTCGGCTACACCGTGATGGGACGCGTCTCACTTCTGATCGGGAGGATGACCTTCCTGCTGAGGGACTGGCTCCACCTGATCGACTGATCCGGACCACACTAACGACCGGTGTCTCCGGTCTACCCCTGCGACGATTCACTGAACCGCTTCTCCGTGCGCGCGAGTTGGTCTCGAGTTCGCGGTCGCGGCTTGCGTTGCGGAACCGGCCGGGAGCGTCCGCGCGCCCGGCGACGGGGACACCATGGACCAGTGGCGCTTCATCGATTCCGGTCCTGCCGACGGGACGACGAACATGGCCGTCGATTCCGCGCTCCTCGAGGGCGTGGATCGCGGGAGCTCTGCTCCGGCCCTGCGCGTCTACGCGTGGGAACCGCCGACGGTCTCCACCGGCCACTCCCAGAGGCTGGCTTCGGAGCTGGACCTCGACGCCTGCCGGGAGGCGGGGTTCGGCGTGGTCCGCCGCCCTACGGGCGGCAGGGCGGTCCTGCACGCTGGGGAGCTCACCTACTCGGTCGTCGGGCGCGCCGGCGTATCGCCGCTTGGCGGCAGCATCGCCGAGACCTACGAGGCGATCGCGCGGGCGCTCGTAGCGGGTCTGTCGAAGCTCGGCGTGGAGGCGGACCTCGCTCCCGTCGCGACGACAGCTAGAGGCAGGGGAGAGGCGGCGCCCCCGTGCTTCGTAAGCGCCGGCAGGTTCGAGATCGTGGTCGGCGGCCGCAAGCTCGTGGGTAGCGCGCAGAGACGTAGGGGAGGTGCGGTGCTTCAGCACGGTTCGCTTCTGGTCGACGACTCGCACGCGCGACTCGCCGACGTCATGCGTGTCCGCGAGGCAGACCGTCCGGCGGTGAGGCGTGCGCTCCTGTCGAAGACGACCGACCTGTACACCCTCCTGGGGCGGCCCGTGGGCTTCAGCGAGGTCGCGTCAGCGATGCGCTCAGGCTTCGAGAGAACGTGGGGCGTGAAGCTCTGTGACGGCCCGCTCACAGAGGACGAGATGAGGGCCGTTCGGAGGCACGCAAGTGAATACCTTGACGGACGTTAGGCTCGGGAAAAAGCATTTGACATCGGCTCTCGCGTTGTGGTTAAGTGAGGATGTGGATAACGAGCGACCGGCCCTCGTCCTACCCGGACGAAGAGGCGGATAGGTATATGTCGGAGGACCCCCGAGGAGATGAGGAAACCATGAGACTACCGAGACGGCAGTCCCGGGAGGGCGGATTTGCGTGCCTCGCGCTGGTCGTGGCGCTGGCCGTGTTCCTGGTTGCCACGCCCGCGTTCGGCCAGACCACCGGCCGTATCACGGGTAAGGTGACCGACGCCAAGAACGGCGCGCCCCTGCCCTTCGCCAACGTGTCCATCATCGGCACGGCCTACGGAAACATCACGAATCAGCTCGGCGAGTACATCATCGACTATCTGCCCGTGGGTACCTACGTCGTCCAGGTCTCGTACATGGGATACAGTACCAAGCGCATGGCGGATGTGGTGGTGGAGGCCGACCGTTCGACGACAGTTAACGTATCGCTCGATCCTGAGGCTATCGTCGCCGAGGAGATCGTTGTCGAGGCCGACAGACCCCTCGTCGATGTCGAGAAGACCACGACCACTCGAAGCATGGACGAGGAGGAGGTAAAGGTCCGTCCTATCAGCACGGTAGAGGAGGCGGTGGCTACCCAACCTGGCGTCGTCCTGGTCGACGGCGAGCTTCACGTGCGAGGCGGCAGGGCGAGCGAGGTCAAGTACTACGTCGACGGCATCGCGATCACCGACGCCGCGAGCGGCACGGGCGGTCTGGACGTCAGCCTGTCGTCGCTGTCAGGCTTCGACCTTCTGTCCGGCGGCTTCGACGCCGAGTACGGGAACGTGCAGTCGGGAGTCGTCAACCTCCAGACGCGCGAGGGCGGTCGGCAGTTCTCAGGTGAGATCAAGTATATGACCGACGACTACGGCGCGCCCGAGCGGACGTACGACAACTTCGACAACGTCCTGTTCGGCTTCGGCGGCCCGTTCTTCACCGAGCGGCTCCGTTACTACGTGTCCGGCGAGGGCAGGTTCAGCGACACGTACCTCCCGACGAAGGAGGACCGCGAAGAGGTGGACGTCTGGGGTCAGCTGTTCGGCCTGAAGGTCGAGCCCAGGCAGTCGATGCTCGGGTCGGCGCAGGCGAAGGTCTCGTTCATCGTCACTCCGACGCGGAAGCTGACCGCCGAGTTCCTCACGTCCAAGACCGTGAGGGATTACTACTTCCACAGCTACTCCAGAGAGGGCTACTGGTCCAGGATCCACGAGGACTGGGCTCACGTGCCGCTTGACACCACGTATCAGTACTACAACGCGGCGGAGCACACACCGTCGTCCGACAACACCTTCTCGACGAAGAAGCTCGTCTGGCGCGATAACGTCAGCCCGTCGATGTTCTACACGGTCAAGTTGGCGCGCTTCGACTCGGACCAGAGGTACTGGCTCTACGAGGACCCGAACGAATACTGGTGGCAGGCATACGTAGGTAACCCGGTCACGCTCGACGAGGACTCGGACAACGACCTCAACGTTGAGCCCGGTTACTACAGGGCATGGGGCGACAACATGTCCTGGACCCAGGAGGTCACCAGCGCGACCACGTTCAAGGCCGATCTGACGAATCAGCCCAACGAGGTCCACCAGATGAAGACGGGCTTCGAGGTGGTATACAACGAGCTGGACGTCAAGGAGCTCAGTCTCGGCTCGCTCATCCCGAGCGCCGGCGACACGCTTAACCCGAACTTCCAGTTCTTCGACTGGGACCGGGCGCTCAACACGAGCGAGCGGAATCTCCACAACATCTACAAGGGCTTCCCGACGCACGGGGCCATGTACCTTCAGGACAAGATGACGCACGAGGGCATGATCGTCCGGGCGGGGTTGAGGCTCGACTGGACCGACCCCGGCGCGGCGTCAGAGGTCGGCGATAGCCAGATCTGGAGGGAGAGGGTCAGCGCCGTGCTGTCGCCCCGGCTGGGCATCGCCCATCCGATCTCCGACAGGGACGCGCTGCACTTCCACTACGGACGCTTCTACCAGATGCCGCGCCTGACGGCTCTCTACGAGTCGGCCGAGAACATCGACGACGCTCCCGCCGGCAGGGTCATCGGATACTCCGGTCTCGATCCGGAGGTAACGACCTCGTACCAGTTCGGCGCCGAGCACCAGTTCTCACAGAATCTGGCGATGGACGTCACGGGTTTCTACAAGGACATCTTCGGTCTTCTGGCGACGGAGGAGTACTCGCGAGGCCCGACCGATGGTTCCGTCTATACATACGTCAACAAGGACTACGCGTCGGTCAAGGGCGTCGAGTTCAAGCTGACGAAGCGTTTCGCGAACTACTTCATGGGGAACTTCAGCTACACGTGGCTGCAGGCGACGGGCGTCTCCTCGGACGAGAACCAGGGCGCCCAGGCGGAGGCGCTGGGTCTTCCCAGGCAGCCGCTCAAGGAGATCCCCCTCAACTGGGACGAGCGCCACTCGGTCGCGGGGTTCCTGTTCATCAGTGACCCGGGCAACTGGGAGGTGACGTTCGACTACAACTACGGCAGCGGCACGCCGTACACGCCGAGCATCCTCGGGCAGAAGGAGATCGAGCCCGAGTCGGTGAACTCCGGCCGCAGGCCGTCGCATCAGAACCTCGACATCAGAGGCACCAAGAAGTACACGCTCTACGGTCAGGAGTTCAGCCTCTTCTTCGAGGCTCACAACGTCTTCGACAAGAAGAACCTTCGAGGACTGGGAGCCTACGGGGCGGAGTACTACACGATGACCGGGGAGCTTGGCGGCGCTTACGTCGAGACCGACGCCGAAGGACGCGAGGGCCTCGAGCCTCTCAACGATCCGTCGGTGTTCTCGGAGGGGCGTTCGATCAGCATCGGCATCGCCGTCGACTGGTAGCGGACGCGTCCCGGTTACGCAGGAATCCCCGCTCCGGAGAGCGAACGCTCTCGCGGCGGGGCGGGCGGATGCACCCCCTACGGAGGTGGTGGATGAGCAGTTTCAGAAGGATGATCCATGGAGACACTGGCGCTCCCGGACGGGCGGAGCGCCTTCTCGCTGCCTGCGCCCTGCTGGCGCTCGCTGCCGCCCTGGTGGTGTCGGTCTCGGGCATGGCGAACGCGCGCATGCAGACCACGTCTCGCAAGGGGTTTCACGAGGTGCAGGCGCCCCCGTCGCGCTCGGTCTCGTACTACGGCTTCTATCACAACGTCGGCCAGCTCCTGCTTCACGTGTCGAACCTCGGCTACTTCGGCGACTGGCCGGGGGCGTCGTGGGACGACATCGGGGTCCCGAGCGCGGAGTGGCCCGCCGGTAGCGCTCACAACTACCTATACGCTGCTGGGCTGTGGGTCGGGGGTGTGGTGCGGAACAACGCCACGGGGCGTCTCGACACTCTGGTCTCCGCCGGCGTCTACCAGCAGGAGTACCTGCCTGACCTCGAGGACCCTCTCAAGGTCATGTATGAGGCCTGGGAGGGCGCCGCGAACAGCGGTCGCTTCTTCGATGACGACGACGACTGCAGGCCAGACCTCGACGTCGGCTTTGAGAACTTCGATGAGGACGTGCTCGACGGTGTCGACAACGACGGCGACGGCTTGATCGACGAGGACTACGCCGCCATCTCGCAGCAGATGTTCCGCTGCGAGTACGAGGACACGAACGAGGAGCAGGTCAACGAGAACCCCTGGCACACGACCGAAGTGCATCGGAGCCTGGGGCTTCGGGTCATCCAGGAGAGCTACCAGTGGACGAGCGAGGCAACCGATGACTTCGTGGGCATCGACTTCACCGTCGTCAACATCGGTGAGGACACTATCCGCATGGCCTACATCGGTTTCATGGTCGACGCCGACGCCGGGCCCGACCGCGAGGACATCCTCAACTACGTGGACGACCGCGGCGGGTTCATCGACACTACAGTCATCAACGTGAACCCGAACGACCCGACGGCCCTCGACACGCTCGATATCACGCTGGCCTACATGTATGACGATCCCTACGGTCAGGACGGCAACGAGGCGCTCGGCTACTTCGGGTGCATGTTCCTCGGTCACCCGACCAGCAACCCGGACACGCTTCAGCCGGGCAACTTCCCCAACGCGCCGACCACCGTCAAGGTCCACTCGTTCGAGATCTGGTCGAGTTCGGGAGAGGACCCCGACGACGATCGGGACCGCTACCGCTTCCTGAGGGGCGAAGCAGACTTCCCTCTGATCGACGGACTGGACAACGACATCGACGGCGAGGTCGACGAGGAGGACGAGTGGCGGGTCAACATCGACCGAAACGCGGACGCTCCACTCGACTGGCGTTTCATGCTCTCGGCCGGTCCGTTCCGTGAGATTGTCCCGGGCGACACTCTGTCGTTCCAGTACGCGTTCGTCATGGGAACGGGGCTCGAGGGGATGCTGACGAACGCGGCGACGGCGCAGCAGATCTACAACGGCGTGACGCAGGAGATTCCGAACTGCATCGGCGAGCCGGAGAGCGTGCTGATCAACTGGGTGGCCGACACGCCGCCGCCTCCGCCGAACCAGGAGATCTCGACGGGTGACGGTTTCGTCCGCATCGAGTGGGACGACTTCCCCGAGACGATCGAGGACCCGCTGACCAGAGTGAAGGACTTCTACGGTTACCAGGTCTGGAAGGCGGTCGGCTGGACGCGCGAGTCCAGCGAGCCCAGGGATCAGGACTGGCAGCTCATCCTCGACGTCGACCGCAGTCACGGAGGCGCCGAGCTAGACTCGCTCGACACGGGGCTCGAGGGCATCGGCAAGTACGCCTACACAGACCCGAACGTCAAGAGCGGTTTCACCTACTGGTACTCAGTGACGGCCTACGACAGCACGGCCGAGGGAAGCAACTTCGGCAAGTACACACAGAACAAGATGCTCGTGGTGCCGCACTCGGGCGTCAGGGGAACGCTGGACGACATCCGCGTTGTTCCGAACCCTTACGTCAATCACGAGTACATGGCGCGCTGGAACCTCGAGCCCACGGAGGCCGACCCGACCGGCGAGAAGGTGTGTTTCCAGAACCTGCCGCGCGATTCCGTCATCCGTATCTACTCACTCGGCGGCGAGCTCGTTCAAACGCTCTATCCGGAGGCGGAGGAGACCGGCGGCGACGCGTGCTGGAACATGATCTCGAGGAACAACCAGATAGTCGTGAGCGGCGTATACCTGTATCATGTGGACTCGCCGATCGGTGAGAAGGTCGGCAAGTTCGTGCTCATCAAGTAGCGGGGACTCCGCCGGCGGACCACCGGACACGTTCGGCCCGGCGGGAGGAGGAGGACGGCCATTGACTAGGAAGCTCCTGTTGGCACTGCTTGTGGTCCTGCTGGCCTCATCGCAGGCAGTAGCCACTGAGGTATTCGAGAAGGTGGGCACGGTCGGATTCCAGTTTCTGGAGATCGGCGCAGGTCCGCGCGGAGTGGGGATGGGGGAGGCCATGGTGTCCGCGACCGAGGGCATGGAGTCGATCTACTGGAACCCCGCGGGGCTTCGCACGATCGTGAGGCCCACAGCGACGTTCTCTTACGGTACGTGGCCCGCGGACATCAGGCACCAGTTCGCCGCATACGCCATGAGGCCGACGTTCATCAGGGGCGTCGTGGCAATCAGCGTCACGTCGCTCTCCATGGACCCCATGGACGTCCTTACGGCCGACTCCCCGGACGGCGTGGGCGTTGAGTTCCAGCCCGGCGACCTGGCGGTTGGTCTGACCTTCGCCCGCGAGTTCACGGATAAGTTCTCCGCCGGAGGGACCGTCAAGTGGATCCACTCCGAGCTCGCGGACCTCTCAGTTCTCGACATAGAGGGCCTGAGCGACTACTCCGTCGAGGGCTTCGTGGGCGACTTCGGGACGCTGTACGATACGGGCTTCCGTTCGCTTCAGATCGGTCTCATGATCCAGAACATGGGTCCGGAGGTCACGTACAACGACGAGCCGGTGCCGATGCCGGCGACCTTCAAGTTCGGGCTCTCGATGAACCTGATCGAGACGCCGGGGAACATCCTCAAGGCGGCGGCCGAGTTCCGTCACCCTTCAGACACGTCGGAGAAGATCAACGTCGGCGCGGAGTACTCGCTGAACGACACCTACTTCGCGCGCGCCGGATACAAGATGGGATACGACGAGGAGTCCTTCACGGCGGGCGGAGGCGCCAGACTGGCCGTGGGAGGATTCGGCACCGTTTCGGTCGACTACAGCTACGCGGCCTTCGGCTACTTCGGCGGGGTCCATCGTGGCGCCGTGACCCTCGAGTTCTAGGGCCGAGTTCCAGGGCCGCGCTCGAGCGAGCGTATTCCCCCTGCAGGGAGAAGATCCCACCGGCCGTGAGTCCCGCGGCGACGGGTGAGTCGTCCGGGCCGGGGGAAGTGAAAGGAGAACCCGTTTGCGAAGGTACCTGTTGATCGTGGGCGCGCTCGCGATGCTTCTCGCCCTGCCACCGGCGGCCTCAGCCGACGGAGCGGGAACGTACATGGCGTCCTTCCTCGAGGTGGACGGAGGCACTAGACAGCTGGGCATGGGTGGGGCGTTCACCGGATGGGCCGACGACGCGATGTGTATCTACTACAACCCCGCCGGGCTTCGCTTCCTCGAGGGTAGCGAAGTGCACTTCAGCACCTCTTCATGGCCGGCAGGTGTCTCCTATCAGCATATGGCCTACGGTTTCAGGCACAGCGTGGTGCCCGGGTACTTCGGCATGAGCTGGACCATCATGCAGATGGGGCCGTTCACGGAGAAGACCGAGTACTTCGATCCTGAGAGCGAGTTCGGCGTCGGAACGCTCGAGAACGTGGACGCCGGCGACATGGCGTTCGGCGGCAGCTATGCGTGGGAGTTCTTCGACGGTCTCTCCGTCGGTGGCACGTTCAAGTGGTACCACCTGGCGATGGCCGATGCGTTCTGCGAGGGCGTCGCGGGTGACGTGGGAGTGCTCTACGACACGCGCTTCCGCAACCTGAGGCTCGGTGCGGCCGTGCAGAACGTCGGGCCCTCGAACAGATGGGCCGGCACCGGCGTGGGGACAGGTTTCGGTGAGAGCTTCCCGATGCCGACGGTCTATCGCGCCGGCGCCTCGATCAGGCTCTACGACGTTGTGACCCACCGCTTGTCGGTCGCTGCCGACTACAAGCGTCCGAAGAGCGGTGACAACCAGTTCCACGCGGGTGGCGAGTACACGTTCAACAAGGGCAAGGTCTTTGCCTACGGTCGTGCCGGTTACCGGTTCGGTTATGATGAGGAAGGGCTGACTCTGGGGTTGGGGCTCGAGTTCCCGAGCAGCGCCGAGGCCGACGCCCGCTTCGACTACGCCTACGTCGACATGAAGAACCTGGAGCACGTGCACAGGTTCTCGGTGGCGTTCTTCTTCTAGAGCGTCCGTCATGCGCCTCAGATGAATGAGAGTTCCGACCGCCCGGCGGATCGACCGCCGGGCGGTCCTGCGTACCGGCGCCGTCCGTCGGCCCCGTCCGAGAGGCCGACTCCCGGGCGAGGCCCTCACGCCTCCGGTCGGGGGCGGACACAGGGGAAGCG